>Ga0114931_10003460_pt1 | contig 19991 bp, 18 predicted proteins | sample 2SBtaG_FD_89579 | JGI IMG/M metagenome (GOLD analysis project Ga0114931, IMG submission 89579) | Deep subsurface microbial communities from Kolumbo volcano to uncover new lineages of life (NeLLi) - 2SBTROV14_V59a metaG | ecosystem: Environmental > Aquatic > Marine > Volcanic | place: Kolumbo...
CGGCGACGCGCTCGCCTACGCCGGCGCGTTGATGCGCGCGGTGTGGGCCGAGGAACGCGATATCGCGGCGCGCGATACCCTGCTGGAAATCGCCGCGGCGCTTGGAATCGATGGCGATTCGGCGTTGGCCAGCGCCGCCGCCGGTCGCCACGCGGCGCTGCGCGAACGCGAGACCCGGGCGGCTATCGAGCGCGGGGTGTTCGGCGTTCCGACCTATGCCTATGGGGAGGATTTGCTGTGGGGCCAGGACCGGCTGGAGTTTCTCGATCGTGCCCTGGCCGAATGAGTCCTGTTGATCCGCTGGATTGATTCCGGTCAATGTGTGAACCAGGGGTTTTCGTGTAAGTTGCCGCCATGAACATCAGCGCACTGATCGAAAAATATAACGTCCCCGGGCCACGCTACACGAGCTATCCGACGGTGCCCTATTGGGACCCGGCCACATTTACGACGGCGGCGTGGCTGGAGACCCTCGCGCGCTGCTTTGCGCAGAGCAACGCAGGTGACGGGATCAGCGTCTATATCCACTTGCCGTTTTGCTCGAGCCTGTGCACCTTCTGTGGCTGCACCAAGCGCATTACGCGCAAGCATGAGGTCGAAGAGCCCTATGTCGAGGCGCTGTTGAAGGAGTGGCGCCACTACTGCGAGGTATTCGGAACCACCCCGCGGATCCGTGAAATTCACCTCGGCGGCGGCACGCCGACCTTCTTCAGCCCGGCGAATTTGCGGGTGCTGATCGAGGGTTTGCTCGAGCGCGCCGATCCGCATCCCGCCTACGAGTGGGGATTCGAGGCCCATCCCAACAGCACCAGCGAAGAACATCTCGATGTCCTGCGCGAACTCGGATTTACCCGCCTGAGCCTGGGCGTCCAGGACTTCGATCCGGAGGTCCAGCAAGCGATCCACCGAATTCAACCCTATGAAACGGTGGTGCAGGTGACCGCACAGGCGCGCGCGCTCGGATACAACTCGATCAACTACGATCTGGTGTTCGGTCTGCCCCGGCAAAAACTCGCCGCGGTCCGCGATACGGTCGGGCGCGTCATCGGGCTGCGCCCCGATCGCATCGCCTTCTACAGTTACGCCCATGTGCCCTGGATCCGGGGGCTCGGCCAGCGTGGATTTTCCGAGGCGGATCTGCCCAAGGATGCGGAAAAGCGCGAACTCTACGAAACCGGACGCGCGATGCTCGAGGCCGCGGGCTATCGCGAGATCGGCATGGACCACTTCGCGTTGGCCTCCGATTCGCTGTGCCAGGCGGCGGAGCGCGGCGAGTTGCACCGCAATTTCATGGGTTACACCCGAGCCACGACGCGGCTCATGATCGGGCTCGGCATGTCGGCGATCGGCGATACCTGGTACGGCTTCGCGCAGAACGAGAAAAAGGTCGAAGACTATGAGCGGCGGGTCATGGCCGGCGAGTGGCCGGTGTTTCGGGGGCACATTCTCGATCCGGAAGACTTGCTCCTGCGCCGCCACATACTCGATCTGATGTGCCGCCTGCACACCGAGTGGAACGACGAGCAGGCGGCCGATCCGGTGCTTGCTGCGGCGCTGGGCCGGCTCGACGAGGTGGTGGCCGACGGCTTTGTGGTGCGCGGCGATCGTAGCGTCAGCGTGACCGAGCCGGGGCGCGCCTTCCTGCGCAATATCTGCATGGCCTTCGACGCCCGGCTGTGGCGCCATGTGCCCGAGACCCGCCTCTTCAGTCAAACCATCTGAGGCCCCGATCGGGTCCCGGCGGCCACCGGGGCATCGACGGCCGGCAGGTGTCGGTCGTGAGCCGCTTCGGTAGTGGACCCGCAGGCGAAATAGTGTAGGGGCGCGGCGCATCGTGCCCGATATCTCGAAAATGTGACACGGTTCACATTTTGGCTATACTTGACCCATGGCCGTGGGCGTGAACCCGGATAGCGGAGGCGCCGACGGCGTCCCGATCATCTGTCGCAACAGCGGGGAGCAGGAGGAGCGCCCATGCTGGAGAGGATTGATTTTACAGGCATTTGTTCGCTGGTGCTGGTGGCAGCGGCGGCCCTGGCGCTGGCGGGCGCGGTGCGGGCGCAGGGGGAACCGCGTTTCGACGCCGGTGGCGCGGGGCGCGAGACGGCGGCGCCCGCCCCGGGACCGCTGGATCTGGAGATCGACCGCCACCCGGCGGCCGCTGCGGGTGTGGAGGGTTTCGCGGCCGAGGACGCGACGGCGCTCGGTTTCGGGCCGGCGGATCGCTTGCGCGGGACGCACCCGAGCGGCGCGCGTCGAGGGTTGTTCGGGTCCGGCGGCGCAGCCGGTTTGCTGAGATTGAACATCCGAGGATTTTCGGTGCTGCGCTTGCAGGCGGGTAGTCGTCCGGATTTCAGCGTGCGGCGGTTGCGGAATAAACAACGACACCGGCCCCTGATCTCCTTCACGGTCAACAAGCGTTTCTGAAACGCTGCCGCCTGCCGCGGCGCGGCCGGCGGGTGCTACGGTGGGGTGCGTTCAGGAACCCCGCCGCGCCGGGCGCGGATCGCTGCCTCGTTCGATCGGCGCCCCAGCCGGGTACGCGCCAGCGCATCGACTGATCCGGCGGCCAATCAGCGGCGGCGCTCGGTATCGCCGGCTTGCCTGTGCGACAATCCGATGCACCGGCGAGCGAGGAGATCGCGATGCGCGCATTGGGCGTGACGATGTTGTTTCTGGTGAGCGCCGCCGCACGCGGCCAGCTCGAGTGCGCCCCCGGTGTGGTTTTTTATTCCGGGGGCGCAATACGTTCCTGCGAACTGACCGCGATCCAGCGCTTCCTGATGCCGTCGGATCGCGCCCTGGTTTGCGCGGCGGGACGGCGCGCGGAACTGGATCCCGAAGGGCGCATCAAGCGCTGCACGCTGGCGCGCGACTACCGTGACGGGGGCCGCCGCTGCGCCGCTGGAAGTACGGTCGCCGTGAGCGGCGCCGGCGCTATTCTGCAATGTAAGCGCGCGGGCGATGGTTGAACCTAGAATCCTCAGTTGACCGCTAGATTCTGACAGTATCCGGCTGAGATGAATGCCTTTGATGTCGATCGATGTCTTCACCCCACGCTACGGGGCGAATTGCACGTTTGCGGCGGCGCAGGGCGGCGTTACAACTCTTTGAATAGAACGACTATTGCGCATCGTTGTGCCTTGCCCTGCACCACCGCAAACGCACACTTCACCCCGTCCAACTGAGGATTCCAGGTTGAACCGAGCCCCGCGCATGGCGGAAAACCTACATTACCGCCGCCGGTCGACGCGGGTCGGAGATACGCCATGACCCGCGCGGATGATCCCTTGTCGCTCGCGCTGCGCTGGAGCGACGCCGGAAAAGGCGTATCACTCGCTACGGTGGTCAGTACCTGGGGTTCTTCCCCGTGTCCGGTGGGCAGCCAGCTCGTGGTCGGCGAGGGCGGTGACTTTGCGGGCTCGGTTTCCGGCGGTTGCATCGAGGCCGCGGTGGTCCGGGCGGCGCTCGATGTCATCGGCGACGGTCGGCCGCAAACCCTGTCCTTCGGGGTCAGCGATGAGCGGGCATGGTCGCAGGGATTGGCTTGCGGAGGCCGGGTGGAGGTTTATGTCGAGCGCGTCGAGACGCGGCGGGAGTTGATCGAGGCGGTGGTCGATGCGCGCGCCGCGCGGCGGGTGGTCGCGGTCGTGACCGAACTCGAGTCCGGCGATCAGTGGCTGCTCGACGACAACGGCGAACTTGGCGCGACCGCTCTCAGCGCCGCGGTGCGCGCCGGCGCGCAGGCGGCTATCGTCAGGCAACGCAGCGGCAGACTGGCGCCGCCCGACGACGGGTATTTCGTGCACCTGCATCTTCCGGTGCCGCGACTCCTGGCGGTCGGTGCGGTGCACATAGCACAACGACTCTCGCCGATGGCGGTGCTCGCCGGCTGGGAGGTCACCGTCATCGATCCGCGCACGGCGTTTGCGGATCCGCGCCGCTTTCCCGCCGTGACCCTCGATACGCGGTGGCCGGATCGGGCGCTGGCGGATCTGGGGCCCGATCGGCGTAGTGCGGTGGTGGTGCTCAGCCATGATCCGAAATTCGATGACCCGGCACTGATTGCCGCGTTGCGCTCGTCTGCTTTTTATGTGGGGGCGCTGGGCAGCCGGCGTACCCATGCCAAACGCGTAGAGCGGTTGCGTGCGGCGGGGCTCGCGGAGCGAGACATCGCGCGGATTCACGCACCGATCGGACTCGATCTCGGTGCTCGGGGTGCGGCGGAAATCGCGGTTTCGGTGCTCGCCGAGATGACCGGCGTGTGGCACGGGCGGGCGTAAGGCTAATCTGATTCGCCGTTGGTGGCGGCGGCGTTCGATGGTTCGGGGCGTGCGATCCCGGTGAGCGATTCGATGTCCAGGATGACTCGCGTCCCTTTTTTGTCACGGTGGTCGATGCGCACCGGGAGAAAGTGTAGTGACGGTGCAAACCACAGGGTGGTCGTGCGAGCCGTCTTGATTTGATGCACTCGTTGCAGGCGCACCGTTTGCAAAGTACCCAGCGCGGTTTCGATGCGTTCACCGCCATCTCTGCGGAAAACGTAATGTTTGAGTTTGCCGCCGTCGGCGATGGTGTAGGTCAGATCGGCGCGTCCGCGCGCGAGGTCGCGCATGATTGCGAGCACGTAGATGAGCTTGTCGAGCGTGCCCTCCGGTAGCGCAAGACGCCACCGATCACCGCGTGCGACGATGTGCGCGGTGGCGGTGTCCCAGGCGAAATCGATGCTGAGTTTGCGATCCTTTTTCCCGCCCGAACGTTCATAGCGATAGTGCAGCGGGCGCAAGGCGTCGTCCGGCTCGCGCCGCCCTTCGCTGTGCTCGACGATGACGTCGCCGCGCAACAGCGCGAGTATCCCGCGCGGCTCGCGTCGTGAATCGTAGCGGTACCGGCCGGGACCCGAGGGCGCCAACCGCCACTCGGTCATCCCGACCGTCATTCCGTGCGAACGCACCAGGTAGCGGGCCGTGAAACGTTCCGGGAGCGCGCCCGCGGCGCTGACGTGGCGCGACGCGAACAGCACGAGCAACGCGAGCGACGCGACGCGGTAGTAGCTTCTCGGCGTTCTCATCGGAAAAACGCAAATCCTCCTGGGGTGGCGAAATATAGGCGTCCGGCGGTCACCGCGCAATCCTCGCTCGTCCGCCCATGGTTCGACGAACCCTCCCGATCGGCTGCCACGGAAGCGGCGCGAGCATCGGGGCGCAAGCCGAAACGGGGATGTATTTCACCGGCGGTCGAGGCAATATGAAAGGCTCGGTCAGTGTGAGCCTCATGCAAAACTCATGAGCGGCGATTGGCTGCCCCGTTTCGGCCCCTTTTCGAGCTGGAATTTGCTCCATGGAACAACCATGCAGCTCATCCCAACTCGAAAACGGACTCGAAGTGGGATTGCCACTCATCCGCTCAGAGTATTGCAAGAAGCTCAGTGTTTCGATGTTTTACTTTGGCGGACAAATTTTTGCGCGCGCTCTATACCGTCGCTCTCTACCTATCGGTTCCGCTGCTGTTGCTGCGTCTGGTGTGGCGGGGGCGCGGCAATCCCGGCTATTGGCGGCGTTGGACGGAGCGTTTCGGCTTCGCCGGCGAAGCCGCGGGCGCGGCGGATAGAATTTGGGTTCACGCGGTCTCGGTGGGGGAAGTTCAGGCGGCGTTGCCGCTCGTTCGGGCGCTTCAGGCGCGCTATCCGGGCCGTGCGATCATGGTCACCACCACCACCCCGACCGGCAGTGACCGGGTGCGTGAGGCGCTTGGCGAACTCGTCGAGCATCGCTACTTCCCCTACGATCTGCCGGGCTCCGTGGCGCGCTTTCTTGCCGGCGTGCGGCCCTGCCTGGGAGTTCTGATGGAGACCGAGTTGTGGCCCAACATGCTGGCCGCGTGTGGGCGTCGCGGGATCCCCGTGTTGCTGGTCAACGCGCGCCTGTCGCCCCGTTCCGCGGCCGGTTACCGGCGGGTCGCCGGGCTCGCGCACGCGATGCTCGCGGGACTCGCTGGGCTCGCGGTCCAGACCCGGGCGGATGCGCGGCGTTTGATCGAACTCGGCGCGGCCCGCGAGCGGGTGCGGGTCACGGGCAGCATCAAGTTCGATCTGCGCCTGCCGGCGAGCCTGCGTGAAGAGGGGGACGCCTTGCGTCGCTGCTTCGGTGTCGAGCGCAGCGTGTGGATTGCGGCGAGCACCCACGAGGGCGAAGATGCTCGGGTGTTCGATGCCTTCGAGCAGGTACTGCGATCGGTGCCGGGCGCGCTCCTGGTAGTGGTGCCGCGTCATCCGGAACGGTTCTCCGGTGTGGAGTCGCTGGCGCGGCGACGGGGATTCACCGTCACCCGCCGCAGCGAACGTCCGGCGAGCTGCGAGGGATTTCAGGTATACGTCGGCGACAGCATGGGCGAACTGCCGCTCTTTTACGCCGCGTCGGACGTCGCGTTCGTCGGTGGGAGTCTGGTCAACGTGGGCGGACACAACCCGCTCGAACCGGCGGCATTGGGACTCCCGGTGCTCACCGGCCCGATCGTGTTCAACTTCGAGGAAATTGTTTCGCGGCTGCGTGAAGAAGGGGCGGCGCGCTGTGTGCGCGGAGCCGCGGAGCTGGCGTGCGCGGTCACCGACTACCTCGGGGACGGCAATCTTCGCCATCGCGACGGACAGCGCGGTAAGGCGTTCGTCGAGCGCAACCGGGGTGCGCTCGATCGGGTCATGGAGATGGTTGCGACGGTGTTGCCCGGGGATTACGAGTGACCGCCTCGGATGGCGGCGTAGCTGGGTCCGCGGCGAGCGTCGGGGTCGTGGCGCGGCCGCGTCGCCCCCTGTGGTCGGGCGGTCGCGGTGGATACCGATGAGTAGTGCTCGTCAGCCAGCGGTTCCCTGGGACCAACGCATCGCCCGGCGTCTGGTGCAACCGTTGGTGGCGACCGCCGTGACGCCCAATCATTTGACCGCGCTGAGTCTGATCGTGGCGGTGCTCGGCGCCGGGCTGTTCGCGCTCGGTAAACCGGGATTCGCGAATTGGGGTGCGGTGTTGTTCGTGAGCGGGCGTTTTCTGGACCACTTCGACGGCGAGTTGGCACGCCTCAGCGGGCGCAGTTCGCGATTCGGTTACTATTTCGACTATGTCGCCGGTGCCTTGAGTTACGCCGCGCTGTTCGTGGGGATCGGTGTCGGTATCGCACGCGCCGGCGGTTCGGTCTGGCCGTACGGTCTGGCGGCGGTCGGCACGCTCGCGGCGTTGTCAGGCATGTTACTGAATCTCGATGTCGATCGCCATAGCGACGGCGGCGAGGGCGATGCGGTGGGATACCCGGCGTATGCGGGCTTCGAACTCGAGGACGGGATCTATTTGATCGCGCCGCTCACTTGGCTCGGATTGATCAAACCGTTCTTCGTTCTCGCGGCGGTGGGTAGCTGCCTCTACGTCGTCTGGACACTAGCGCGCCTGCTCCGTATGCGTCGCGCTGCTCGCGCGTAGCTTGCCCCGGATTATCAGGGTGCTCAGCGGCGCGGCCAACGCGGCACAGGCGATCAGTACATTGCCCCAGTCCATCAGCATCGCGATCGGGACCGCGAGCATTGCATCGTCGGGGTCCACGCCGTAGCGGGTGCCGAAGCTGACCGTACCGGCACCGCGAGCCAACTCGACACGCGCGATGAGCGTGAACGCCGCCGCTACGCTGAGACCGGCGATAAGACCAAGTACCACGGCCCAGATTCCAAGTGGTCCGGTCCGCAGGCCGACGCCGATCGCGATCAGTACCCCGCTGTTGCACAGCGCGTCGCTGATTAGATCGTAGTAATGGCCGGATTCGCTGACACGACCGCTGAGGCGCGCGAGTTCGCCGTCCACGCGGTCGCAGGCGAAAGAGATGAGGAACAGAAGGGCGCCGATTCCGGGCGCCGCTGCGGTGGCGAAATACCCACAGGCGCCGAGTCCGAACACCAGGCGCGCGGTGGTCACGTGATTGGGGCGTAAGCGGGTGTGCGCCAACGGGCGGACCCCGTTGCGCAACACTCGATGGACCCAGGTGTTATGGCTCAACGCCGGCCTCGGGATCGCTGTCAACGGAAACGAAATTGTACCCGGATGGGTGCCGATCGGCGCGATCCATGACGTCGCCGGGGTGGCCGGGCGCGAGACGGTCGCCGAGCACGTCGATAGACGCCGGATTCTCGATCAGCCGGTCAAAATTGGCGTAGACTACGCGCAAGGAAATGCGCTCGGCCGACCGTACTCGCTGCCGGGATCCTCGGCCGGGCTCGCGCCATCCGCGGCGGACTGAATCGACTGTCGCAGGGGGCGTCCGCGAACACGAAGAATCAAGACGAAACCGGAAAATGCGATTTCCCGGTTTCTTCATTTTCAACGGATTACATCCGTCGAAAATGGCGGTTCATCCATGAACCGCTCGGCTCCTGCAATTTTGCAAGAGCCTCTCAACTCCGAAGGTGTGATTATGGCTGAGCTGGTGTTGTTGCGTCATGGACAAAGCACCTGGAACCAGGAAAATCGCTTCACCGGCTGGACCGACGTGGATCTCACGGACACCGGTCGCGGTGAAGCGCGGCAAGCGGGTGCCTTGCTGCGCGACGCCGAGTCGGATTTCGATGTTGCCTACACCTCGGTCCTCAAGCGCGCGATCAGAACCCTGTGGTTGGTGCTCGACGAAATGGACCGGATGTGGATCCCGGTGCATCGCTCCTGGCGCCTCAACGAACGCCACTACGGCGCGTTGCAGGGCCTGAACAAGGCTGAGACCGCGGCTCGCCACGGTGAATCGCAAGTGCTGGTATGGCGGCGCAGCTACGACGTCGCGCCGCCGCCATTGGAGCCGGATGACGCGCGGTTTCCGGGGCGCGATCCACGCTATGCCGGGCTGTCGGCGACCGAACTGCCTCGCAGCGAGTGTCTCAAGGACACCGTGACACGCTTTCTTCCCTACTGGAAAAAGGTGATTGCCCCCGAATTGCGCGCCGGCAAGCGCGTGCTGATCGTCGCGCACGGCAATTCGCTGCGGGCCCTGGTCAAGCACCTGGATGGTGTCTCGGACGACGATATCGTCAAGCTCAATATTCCGATCGGGGTGCCGTTGGTCTACGATCTCGACGCCGATCTGAGCCCGCTCGGGCACCGCTATCTCGGTGACGCGCAGGCCGTCGAGCAGGCGATGGCGGCCGTCGCCGCCCAGGGCAAGGCGGGTTGATCCGGTTTTCCCTGTGCGCGTTGCCGCCGGTGCGACGGTGGCGGCGGGCTAGCCGCTCCGGTCGTAGGCGCGTTTGACCTCTTCGGCGAGGACCCGCAGGCCGTCGCGGACCACCGAATCCTCTTGCGAGTAGGTAATTCGCAGACATTCGTCGCGATGACGCCACGGGTCTTTCAATCCGGGGAAGAAATAGTGCCCGGAAAGCACCAGGACCCCGCGTTGCTTGAGGCGCTGATATAGCTCACGACTCGTAATCGGCAGATCGCGGAACCATAGCCACAGAAAGATCGCCCCCTCCGGCCGATGAACATGATAGTCATAGTCCGCGAGGTCTTGGTTGAGCCAGGCGATGGCTTGCTCGGCCTTTCGCTGGTAGTAGGGGCGGATTAGTTCGTGTCCGACCCGGATAATTTCGCCGCTCTCGATCATCTCCAGCGTCAGCGCCTGGCCGAAGCCTCCGGTCGTGAGATTGAGTACCGCGTTGACCGCCGAGACCGCTCGGATTATTTCTTCCCTGGCGATGATGATCCCGGTGCGCACGCCCGGCAGGCCGAGCTTCGACAGGCTCATCAGCACGATGATGTTCTCGTTCCAGATCGGGGTGGCGGCGCCGAATACGATGCCGGGAAAGGGCACGCCGTAGGCGTTGTCGAGAATCAGCGGTACGCGGTGTTCGCGGGCCAGTGCCGCGAGCCCCCGTACCTCGGCGTCGGTGAGCACGTTGCCGGTCGGATTGGTCGGGCGCGACACGCACAGCGCGGCCGTTCGATCGCCGACCTCGAGCGCCTCGAAATCGACATGGTATTTGAAGGTATGGGCGTCGAGGTGTTCGATGGTCGGGCGCGCCGCGACGAAGAAATCGTCCGTGAGCCCTTGCGCGGCGTAGCCGATGTATTCGGGAGCGAGCGGTAACAGCACGTGGCGCGAGCTGGCGTCGTCGAAATCACCGGCGAGGAGATTCAACAGCATGAACGAGGCGCTCTGGCTGCCGTTGGTGGCGGCGATGTTTTCCGAACCCACGTTCCAGCCGAGTTCGCGCCGCAATAAATCCGCCATGGCGCGCGCGAATCGCGCTTGACCCCGGGGTGGATCGTAGTTGCCGAGCACCCTTTCGATCTCGCCCGGAGCGTCGAGCAAGGTCCGCAGCCGCTCTCGGAACAGTCGTTCCACCGCCGGTATGTGTCCCGGATTGCCACCGCCGAGCATGCGCATGTCGGGGTGTTCGGCCAGCGCCGCCCCGAGGTCGTCCATCAGTTGGACGATTCCGACGTCGCGGGTCATGCGGGTTCCGAAGGACGAGAGCTTCATCGCAGGAGTGCTCCATATCGGCCGGTGGCGTCGGCGATGCAGACAGTATAGGGGCCGCGGAAAAATCATCCCATGTTGTGGATCATGGATCCGGGATCCGGGTCGGTTGCCGTGGTTCCGAGATCGGTTGCGGACTCAGGCCTCGATATGCCGGCGACAAAAGTCGCCGATCTCGGCTATTGATCGGCGCGCTTCGGGGATTACCCGGGCGAAAAGCTGGAACACATGGGCCATCTCCGGCCACACCTTCAGTTCCATCGCGACGCCCGCCGCGCGCGCCTGCTCGGCGAATCGCAGCGAGTCCGACAGCAGTACCTCGATCTCGCTTACGTGCAGCAACAATGGCGGCAGCCCGTGCGGATCACCATACAGCGGTGAGGCCAGCGGGTCGCCCGGGTCGGCGCCGTTCAGGTACAGTTCCGCGACCGGTTTCAGCAAGCGCGCCACGATGTAGGGGTCGCTGCGCGCGTTGAGCATCACCGATTCGCCGGTCGCCCGCAGATCGGTCCACGGGGCGAGCCCGAACGCGCAGGCGGGCAGGGATTCATCCGCATCGCGCAGCGCGAGCAGGGTCGCGAGCGCCAGCCCGCCACCGGCGGAATCCCCGGCGATCGCCAGTCGTGAGGCAGGAAATCCTTGCCCGCGCAACCACTGCCAGGCGCCCAGCGCGTCTTCGACGGCAGCCGGAAACGGATGTTCCGGCGCCAGCCGGTAGTCCAGTGACAGCACCCGGAGCCCGCTCGCCGCGGACAGCTTCAGGCACAGTTCACGGTACAGCGCGGGGGTCCCGACCGAGTAGGCGCCACCATGCAGGTAGAGCAGCGCTGCCTCGTCACGCGCGCCGCGCGCCGCGACCCATTCGCCGCGAATGTCGGGGTCGTCGATCCAGGTGACGAGGGCGTCCGCCGGGACCGGGGGCATCCAGCGTTCGATACGGGCAAGGCGCGCGCGCGAGGCGCGGGCGGTGGATGCGTCGACCCGGGTGATGCGCTCCAGCGGCGCGCGAACCGTGAGGCGCAAGAACAGATTGAAGGCGCGGGCTCGCCAACTCATCGCGAACCCTAAGGTTTCAGCAGGGCATCGACCTTCTGAATATCCTCCTCCGCGAGGGTCCCGGCCGCCTGCTTCAGGCGCAGCACATCGAGAATATACTGATAACGGGCGGCGGAAAGGTCGCTGCGCGCCTTGAAAAGATCGCGCTGCGCGTCGAGTACGTCCACCGAGGTGCGGGTGCCGACCTCGAAGCCGGCCTTGACCGCCCGGGTCGCGGATTCGTTCGAGCGAACCGCCTGGCGCAGCGCCTTGATCTGGGCGATCGCCGACTTGATGTTCAGAAAATCGTCGCGGGTCTGGCGTTCGACGTTGCGCCGCGCGCGTTCCAGTTCCTCGACCGCCTGCTGGTAGAGATGCCGGCTCTGGCGGGTCCGCGACAGCACCAAACCGCCCTGGAAAATCGGTACGTTGAGCTGGAGTCCCAGGGTGGTGGTCCAAGTGTGACTGCCGCTCAAACCATTGCTGCTGTCGCGCGCGTGGCTACCGACCAGGTCAAGCGTCGGCAGATGGCCGGACTCGATACGGCTGATCTCCTTTTTGGCGATTGCCGCCGCGTAGCGCGCCGCGCGTACGCTGAAATTGTTTTCCAGCGCGCGCTTGGCCCAGGAATCGATGGAATCAGGGTCGGGGGTCGTCAGCGTCATCTTGGCGCGTAACGGGGCGAGCGACGAGTGGTAAGTGCCGGTGACTTCGCGCAGCGCCTCACGGGCATTGTCGATCTGGTTCTGGGCGCTGATGACTTGCGAATTCGCCAGATCGAAACCGGCTTGCGATTCTTCGACATCGGTGACCGCGATGAGTCCCACGTCGAAGCGCTGGCGGCTCTGCTTGAGTTGTTCGCCGAACGCCTTGAGTACCGAGCGGGCAAACCTCAGGTCATCGATGGCCTGGAGAACGGCGAAATAGCGTACCGCAACACGAACGATCAACTCCTGGCCGGCAAACGCGAATTGCGCTTCCGCTTGCTTGATCTGGTCGGTCGCTTGACTCAGGGCGATCCAGAGATCCCGTCGATACAGAGGTTGGGTCAGCGTGAGTTGGATTTGGGTGCTGTGGAAGTTGTTGCGACGGGTCGTAAACCCGACGTTCGAACGTCGCAGATCGAGGTCGGTCCCGGATGTCGAGGCACTGGCCCCGATCAGCGGCAGCAACGCCGCGCGCGCCTGGGGGCGCGCTTCGCGGGTGGCGCGGGTGGCGGCCGCCACGGCCAGGTATGTGGAGTCGCTTCGCAGCGCCTCGCGGTAGACGCTCAGCACCCCGTCGGCGGCGCCGGCCGCGGAATACAGCAGCGCGGTCAGGGCCAGGGTGGCAACGAGCGCCGCCCCGGGCACGTGTCGGGTAGGCCCCGGGGAAGCCGCGCGTGCGTTGCGGGTTGGAGCGTTCACAAGACGAACCGATCGGGCATCGCGACCCCCGAGAGCGCCGGAAGCACGGTTTCGAACAGGCTTTCCCGGCTCCACTCCCGGTCGCCTACGCGGCGTACCAACAGGGCTTCCATCGCCGGCGCCTCGCCGACCACCGCGAACAGCCGCCCGCCGATCGTGAGTTGCTGGAGTAACGCGTCGGCGAGGCGTGGCAGCGAGCCGGTGACGGCGATCGCGTCGTAGGGCGCGTGTACTTCCCAGCCCTCGGCTCCGTCGCGCTGTTCGAGGGTCACGTTGACGATGTTGTGAGCCGCCAGGTTTTCGCGTGCCAAGCTGAGCAGGGACGCCGACGTGTCGATACTGTAGACGTGCCCCGCAAGCGTCGCCAGCAATGCGGTCAGCCAACCGCTGCCGGTGCCGATCTCGAGCACCCGATCCTGATCACCGAGACGCAGCGCCTGCAACAGGCGTGCCTCGACTCGCGGTTGCATCATGACCTGACCGTCGCCGATCGGCACCATGATGTCGGCGTACGCGAGGCGTTGATAGTCGGCTCCGACAAAGGCGTCGCGCGGGAGCCGCGCCATGGCGTCGAGAACCCGCTGATCGAGCACCTCCCAGGGGCGGATCTGTTGCTCGATCATGTTGTGTCGGGCTTGTGCGAGGTTCATTGGTGCGCTCATGGCTTCCCTTCCCGATGCGGCGCTGAATCGCCGCGATGATAACGAGGCATTGATAAATGTGCTCACCCGGAAACGGCCATCCTGGCCGTTTCGGGATCGGAACGAGAAAATGTGATTTTCCGGTTCCTCCCATCTTCAACGACTTGCAGTCGTCGAAAATACCGGTGCATCCCTGTACCGGATTTAGCGCCCGTCTTTGTGGACGGGCGCTAATTAGTCATTCATTATACGACCGGCCAGCGCTTCCTCGCCACTCTGCGTTTGAGTCTGAACCCCCCGATTCGGCGTCGGTCAACGCTCTTCGGCGACCTGCATTTCGCTGACCGTCTCGGCCGCGCGTGGCGGCGGCTGGAGATCTTCGGTGCCGCCGTTGGCGGCGTCCGTCGCTTCGCCTGACGGTCGATGATTCCGGCGGATGAGCGTTTTCCGTCCGGACGGATCGGTGAATCGGTTGTTGAGCGCCTGGACGAAACGATTGGAATCGCTCAGCACCCGTGCAATTCGGCGGCGCGCCCCGCGAGTCCACCCCGGCAGGGCGTCGCTCCACATCGGTCGCCACGGCTTGGTAGCGTATTCGAAACCGCGCACCACCCATTCGCGCACGTCCTCGAGGGTCGGTTCGCGGCGCAGTTCGGCGACGATGCCGCGCGCCGCCACCCGGCGGAGCACGAAGTGTAGATAGGCGAAACCGGCGACGACCAGCAGGGCGATCGCGGCCCCGAGCCACGGGTTGTCGATCAGGGTCGCGAGCCACGGCGGCGCGAAGTCGAGCCCTCGCCAGTAGTCCGCTCGAATGCTCCAGGTCAGCGCGCCGATGGCCAGCAGGCCGACCACGATGCCATCGAACCACAGCACCCGTCGGCGCCAGCGCCGGCGGGCCCGGGCGAGCGCCGGTGCAACCTGCGTCTCGATCTGGCGCGCACTGCGTTCGAGGACCGCAATCACCCGATAGGCACGCTCGACGTCGACCCGCTCGAGGCGCTGCCGAATGGCCTCGACGTCCGCGTCTCGGCGCGCCTGGAAGCGCTGGCGCAGTTTGGGATCCTCGATCGGGATCGCCGCTTCGGGATTGTAGATGGTAAAGAAGCGCCCGGCGGTGAGGCCGGACTGGGCAAGCGCACGTTGCCAGGCGCCGACCACCTCCTCGGGATTGTCTTCGCGTGCCGCATTATCGATCTGGTTGAGAATGAACATGAACTTGTTCGAGTCGTTGCGCCGGACCGTATTGCGGACCAGATGTTCGAGGGTGTCTCGTATCGCGCCCGGCTCCGGGTGACGGGCATCGAAAAACACCAGAACCAGATCGGAGAGGTCGATGATGTGGTCAATGATCCTCAGCGTCGAGGTACGCTGATCGTCGGCGTCGAAGCCCGGTGAATCGATGAAAATCTTGCCGCGCAGGACGTCACTGTGGCAGGTCTTGAGTTGCAAATAGGCGTCGACGCGGTCGCCTTCCCCCTCGGCCACCGACTCGATGTCGGCGCTGACTTTATAGAAGGGGAAACGCGGATCAGCGTCCAGCGCGATGCCCGGCAGGACCCGGTTGTTGTCGTCGTTGGCGTAACAGATAACCGTGAACTTGTCGTCCACGGCCTGGTTGCCGGTGAGTTGCACGCGCTGGCCGAGGTAGTGATTGATGAAGGTCGACTTGCCCGACGAGAAGGTGCCCAGCACCGACACCATCGGCCACCACGGCACTCGGGTCGCGAACGATTCCTCGCGTGAAAGGATCCCCAGCCCGTAGGCGATACGGTCGAGGTTGCGGAAGCTCTTGACGACCTCGAGCAGGACCGGATTCTCCTGCGCGAGATGGGTTTGCAACTTACGGATGCGTTGCTCGATAGCCGATGGGGTGAAGAACATTCCCTACTCCTGGGCGCGATTCGACTTCGCTGCGTGGATCGGTGGGCGCGCGGCGTCGCTCAGCCGCCCGCGGATGGCGCGGTGCGATGCCAAGTGCCCGATTTGCCGCCGGATTTCTCGATCAGGCGAACCGCCTCGATAACCATCCCGCGGTCCACCGCCTTGCACATGTCGTAGACCGTCAGCAAGGCGATCTGCACCGCGGTGAGCGCTTCCATTTCGACCCCGGTGCGGCCCACGGTCTCCACCGTGGCACGGCACTCCACCGCCGACTCGGCGGGCTGCGCGCTGAGATCGACGGTGACTCGCGACAGCGACAATGGGTGACACAACGGAACCAGGTCGGCGGTACGCTTGGCGCCCATGATCGCCGCGACCCGGGCGATGCCGAGCACGTCGCCCTTGCGATGGCGTCCCTCGACGATCAGGGTCAGGGTTTCGGGACGCATCCGGATATGGCCGGCGGCGGTCGCCACACGGTGCGATTCCGCCTTGGCGTCGACGTCGACCATGTGCGCCTCGCCGGCCGCGTTGAAGTGAGTCAATCCGCTCATATTCCGTATCCATGCGCCGGGTCCCGGCGGTCCGCTCCCTTTGCTACTCCCCGATGTTACTCTGTGCGGCATTCGAAGGGCAGATGGGACGCACTGAAATGAGCGTAACGGTCAAGTACTTCGCGAACCTGCGCGAGGCGTTGGGGCGCGCCGAGGAGCATTTGGAATTGTCGGGTGCGAGCAGTGTGGACGAAATCTGGGCGCGCGCCACCGCCGATTCCGACCTGCCCGCGGTCCAGGTACTGTGCGCGGTGAACAAGGAGTACGTCGAGCGCGATCATCCGGTCCGCGACGGCGATGAGGTCGCGTTTTTTCCGCCGGTCACCGGCGGTTGATGCGGCACCGGCCGGGAACCGTCCAGGGTCTCCAGCAGCGCCGCGTGCAGTAATTCCGTGTGCTTCGGGTCGAGCGGATGATTGTGGCTGTCGGTGATGATGAAGGTGTCTTCGACGTGCTCGCCGAAGGTCGCTGCCTTGGCGGCGTGCAGGCGTACGCGGGCATCGGCCAGGGTCCATCCGATCGCGGCGAGCAAGCCGGGCCGGTCGCTGGCCGCGACCTCCAGGATGGTTTGAGCCTTGCGTGGATCGTGGTTGAATTCAAGGCGGGTGGGCCGCGCGAAGTGGCGTAAGCGCCGCGATGCGGAGTGCCCCGCCGCGCGCCGCACGGTGGCCGGATCGAGCAATTCGCGCTCGAGTCGCACGCGGACCTCATGCTGGCGACGCTCACTCAACGCCGTGCCGGCGCGGTCGAGGACGATGTACGAGTCCAGCGTCATCGCGTTGCTGGCGGTGATGATGCGGGCGTCGAGGATGTTCAGGCGGTGGCGCCCCAGGATCGCGGTGGTCGCGGCGAACAGAAATTTCTGGTCCCGGGCGTAGACGAAGATCGCGGTCCCGCCGCGATGAGGCCGCACCAGAATCAGCGGTTGGCGCGGATCGGCGTGGGCGAGGATTGCGTGGGTGTGCCAGGCGACGTCGGCGGGTCCCTGGCGCAAAAAGTAATCGCTTCCGAGACTCGCCCACAATGCTTGTACCGCATCGGGTGAGTCGCCGTGGTCGGTGAGTAGCGCGAGGGCCTCGTGCTGGGTCTCGGCGATCAGTTCGGCGCGGTCCACCGGGTTGTCGAGGCCGCGCCGCAAGGCGCGCGCGGTCGATTCGTAGAGGTCGGTGAAGAGCCGATCCTTCCAGTCATTCCAGAGCGACGGGTTGGTGGCACGAATGTCGGCAATCGTCAGCAGATATAGGTAGTCGAGGTGAACGCGGTCGCCGATCAGCGCGGCGAATTCGGCAACAACTTCGGGGTCGTGAATGTCGCGGCGTTGCGTGGTGGTCGACATCACCAGGTGGTGGCGTACCAGCCATGCCACCAGGCGTGCGTCGTAACGGCCGAGGCCGTGGTCGCTGCAAAAGTCGAGGGCGAGTTGCGCGACGATCTCGGAATGGTCGCCACCGCGACCCTTGGCGAGATCGTGAAACAGCCCGGCGATATACAGTAGCTCCGGTTTCGGCAGACGCTCGAGCAGATCCGAGCACAGCGGAAATTCGTGGCGATATTTCGCCACCGCCAGACGGCGCATGTTGCGAACCACGAACAGGCTGTGCTCGTCGACCGTATAGGTGTGAAACAGATCGTATTGCATCTGCCCGATCACCTTGCCGAATTCCGGCAGGTAGGCGCCGAGCACGCCGTAGCGGTGCATGCGGCGCAGTTCGTGGGTGATGCCGTGCGGCTGGCGGAGGATTTCCAGGAACAGCCCGCGTGCCCGAATGTCGCGGCGGAACGCGTCGGTGATGAAGTGGCGATAGGTGCGCACCTGACGAATCGTCGAAGCGCGCACCCCCTTGAGTTCGGGATGCTGCTGGAGCACCAGGAAGAGCTCCAGCAGCGCAAAGCGGTTGCGTCTGAAGACGCCCGGATCGACGGTATCCAGATAACCGTTGACGGCCCGGAAACGACGATTGATCGGCGTGATCCGGCGTGCCTGTTCGCGGTCCAGAATTTCTTCCTGGAAGAAACCGAGCAGCATTTCGTTGAGGCGGCTGAGTTCCTGCACGGTGCGGTAATAGCGTTTCATGAAACGCTCTATGCCGAGGTGGCGGCCGTCATCCCGATGGCCGAAGTGGGCCGCCAGCGCCGCTTGGTGGTCGAACAGGAGCCGCTCTTCACGCCGCCCCGCGAGCAAGTGCAGGGCGAAGCGCACGTCCCACAGAAAGGCCTGACCGGCCGCGAGCGCGCGGTGTTCCGATTCGGTCAGGAAACCGGGCGCGACCAATTCGGCCAGGGTGCCGTCACCGAAATGGCGTTTTGCCACCCACCCCACCATCTGGATGTCACGCAGGCCGCCGGGGCCCTCCTTGACGTTCGGCTCCAGGTTGTAGGCGCTGTCGTTGAAGCGTAGATGGCGCGCGCACTGCTCGGACAGCTTGGCGGCGAAGAACGCCGCGGCCGGCCACACGCGCGGCGCGGCGGTGCGTTCGCGCATCGCGGCGAGCAGTGCCGGTTGCCCGGCGAGCAGGCGCGCTTCCATGAGGTTGGTAGCGGTCGTTACATCGGCGCGCGCGGCGGACTCGCATTCTTGCAGCGTGCGTACCCCGTGCCCCGGCTCCAGTCCGATATCCCAAAGCAGCGCTACGAACCGCTCGATCCGCTCACGCAGCCGCGCATCCGGTTGTCGCGCCAGCAGGATCAGGATGTCAACGTCCGAGGCCGGGTGCAGTTCGCCGCGCCCGTAGCCGCCGACCGCGATCAGGGCGGTTCCGGAATCATCGCCGAAACCATAGCGCGACCAGGCGTCGGTGAGCACCCGGTCGACCAACGCGGCGCGTTGCGCGAGTAGCGGACCGGCGGGGGTGCCGCGTTGAAAAAGCGCCGCCAACTCGCCGGCGGCGCTGGCGAGTGCCGCACGATAAAGGGGTGCCGCGGCCGCCGGGTCGATGCGCGTGTCGGCTGCGGGCAGGGTCAGCGCCGGAAGCGCGTCAGCCGTGATCGGGGCTGTTTTCATGCCCGCCGGCGCCGCGCGGCCGAACGCCTACATTTCATCGCCGGGGCATACGGTCAGGACCTCGAACCCGTCCTCGGTGACCAGTATGGTGTGTTCCCATTGCGCCGAAAGGCTGTGATCCTTGGTCACCACCGTCCAGCCGTCGCCGAGCAGCTTTACATGGCGCTTGCCGGCGTTGAGCATCGGTTCGATGGTGAACGTCATTCCAGGCTCGAGCCGTTCGCGGGTACCCGGGCTGCCGTAGTGCAGGACTTGGGGATCCTCGTGAAATCCGCGCCCGATCCCGTGGCCGCAATACTCACGTACCACCGCACAGCCGTTTCCTTCGGCGTGGGTCTGAATGGCGTGGCCGATGTCGCCCAAATGAATGCCCGGGCGGACCATGTTGATCCCGATGCACATCGCTTCATGCGCGATCCGGCTCACCCGGCGAGCGGCCACGGAGGCGTCGCCGACCACGAACATCTTGCTGGTGTCGCCATGGTAGCCGTCCTTAATGACGGTGATGTCGAGGTTGACGATGTCACCGTTCTTGAGCCGACGGGGCCCCGGGATCCCGTGACACACCTGGTGGTTGACCGAGGTGCAGATCGACTTCGGGAAGCCGTGATAATTAAGCGGGGCAGGGATCGCGTGTTGGGTATTGACGATGAAATCGTGGCACAGGGTGTCGAGTTCCAGGGTGCTGACGCCCGGTTGCACGTGTTCGCGGATCATGCGTAACACGTCCGCGGCGAGTCGACCGGCGACGCGCATTTTCTCGATTTCGCTCGGGGTCTTCACCGTGTAGCTCATTTGCCGTTCCCTGCCGTGCCGCTGGATTTTATCGTGTCGCAAATCGAATGGATGGTGACCGACAAATTCCCGAGGAGCAGCCCTGAAGCATGAATCTTGAAGCTCAATGGTAGCAAGGGTTTGCGAGGTCTGTATAAAAATGGGCGTCGCAAATGCAGGGGTAGACAATCATGGC
>Ga0114931_10003461_pt1 | contig 19989 bp, 15 predicted proteins | sample 2SBtaG_FD_89579 | JGI IMG/M metagenome (GOLD analysis project Ga0114931, IMG submission 89579) | Deep subsurface microbial communities from Kolumbo volcano to uncover new lineages of life (NeLLi) - 2SBTROV14_V59a metaG | ecosystem: Environmental > Aquatic > Marine > Volcanic | place: Kolumbo...
CCTCCAAGCCGCGCTCTCCGGCCCGCAAGGCGGCGCGGATAATCTACCTCAACCGCACCTGCTTCAACGGGCTCTATCGCGAAAACAGCAAGGGCCAGTTCAACGTGCCATTCGGTCGCTACGCCAACCCGCGGATTTGCAACGAGCACAACTTGCGAGCGGTTGCGGCCACGCTCGCCAATGCACGCGTTCATACCCGCACGTTTGAAGAGTCCCTCGCAGACATCCGCGCCGGCGATCTGGTCTACTTCGACCCGCCCTACATCCCGCTCTCCAGCACCGCCTACTTCACGGCCTACTCAAAAAACAAATTCGGGCGGGTGCAACAAGAACAGCTTGCTGAAGCCTTTTCCGATCTGGCGAATCGCGGCGTCAAGGTAATCGCCTCAAACTCAGACACGGAATTTACCGACGAACTCTACGCCGACCACTATACGCATAGGGTGGAGGCGACCCGCAACATCAACAGCAAAGTCGACCGCAGAGGGCCGGTGGGCGAGGTGATCATATCGAGCTTCCCGATAGCCGCGCCTGCCGCCGGCGATCTCCCCTGAGCGGGATAGGAGCGGCGCCGATCCGCCGCCGCGACCAAAGGCCGGTGCATCGCTGCGCCGACCCCTTGCTCGACGCTCGGGTTGGGGCCGGTTCAGGTATCGCCGAGCAGCCTCCGCACCGGGGCGGGCAGACCGAGGGTGCGGGCCGCCGCGCGCGAATACCAGTGCATCGTGCCGCCCTCCGCCACCCTGTTCGGCGCCGCCCTAAGGGGGATACAACGAGGAAGCACAGGCTCCCGGGTCGGTGGTGCGCGCGGCGCCAGGTATCACGACCGGATCTCTACGCGAAAGTGGGTAAAGGGGTGGTGCGCCCCCGGGGAGTCCGTACCGGACGGAATCAGTCGTCCGCTTCCTCGCGTATCCAGGTGCCCAAGACCGGCGGTTGCAGGTGACCGTCGTCGGTGAGCAGCAGGCGCCGTTGCAACCAGCGGCGGGTACGGCGATTCGGTTCCACTGGCTCGCCCCGCGCCAGTGCACGCAGCACTTCGCGGGCGTCCTCGGGGGCGCCGCGATAGGTGTCGCGAAAGTAGTAGCCGGCTTGGCTCAATAGTTCGTCTTCCACTGGGCGGAGGTCATCCGGGTTCGCGGTGCGGCGCTTCTCGTGGTTCAGATGGGTGACGAGCAGCGAGCCGTAGAGCTGCAGCAGATAGGGTTGCCCGGCACAGCGCGCGAAGGCCATCGCGGCCACTTGCCGCGGGATCGCGTCCTCGGGAAAGTCCGGAATCGGCCGTTGGAGCAGATCGATGCCCGTTTGCTCGTCGAGATAGCCGATCGCGACCTCGCGTAGATTGATGAAATGGTCGTTCCAGATGGCATCGAGTTCGTCGAAAGGCGCGGCGCCCGATACCAGCAGACGGAGCTTGCGGCGGTGCTGGATGGTGGCCCGGAATAGGCCCATGAGCTTGAGCAGTTCGCGCCGGTCGCCGGGAAAGAGATCCTCCAGACGTTCGAACTCGTCGATGGCGATGAGGATGCGCCGATCTCCCGCGCATTCATCCAGGGCCTCCAGCCAGTGCGCCGCGGTCTCGAACGGGGGGCCTTCAGGGAGGCGCGGCAGAGCGAGGCGCCGATCCCGTCGGGTTTGTTCGAGCACCCGGCGCTCCAGCGCCTTGAAGAACGCGGTCGGACTGTCGACGGGGTTGTCCTGGAGATCGAAGAACACGCACACCGCGTCAGGGAGCTTGACCGGCAACATCTTGAGCAACGAACTCTTGCCGCTGCGGCGCGGACCGATAAGCGCGATGGAGGCGCTGTGGTCGGGATCGCCGAGCAGCGATTCGATGCGCGCGACCAGCGCCTCCCGGCCACGGAAGACCTCCTGACCTTGCTCGGGAGTCAGGGGCTCTCCGGCGCGAAAGGGATTGGGCAGCTGGTCGGCCGCCGCGCGGCGGGTTTCCGCGCTGATTTCCCGCAGCACTCGGCGACAGACCGCCAGCGGCTCCGGCAGCGCACGAGCGAGCGGCGTGCGCGCCTGTAGCCGTTGATTTTCGAGTGCCTGCAGTGTTCGCCCGGCATGCTGCAGATGTTGGCCTCGAAGGTAGGCAAGCGTTGCCGAAGCGGCGGCCTGCAGATAGCGTCCCGCTTCCGCAAATGCCAGCAGAAGGGGGTCGGCCCCCTCCGGGCCCGGCAGCCATTCGCCTTGCAGCGCCACCACATCGGCGAAACGCCCCGCAGCCAGCAGATCGCCTAGCTCACGGGCCTGGAGCTCGGCCAGCGCGTTCTTGCCTTGCCGTCGTTGACCGGGGGCGATCGTGCAGGCATCCAGCACTTCCCGCGCCAGCCGCGGATTACGGGTCGCCGCTGAAACGATATGCCGGGCGAGAAACGGGTGCGGGAGATAGCTCAGATCGTGATACAGGACGGGAGCGTAACGCAACAATGCGCTTGATCCGCGCTGATCGATGAGAAAAAGGCCGCACTGTATGAGTGGCTCGAAGGGGTAGAGCGGCAGTCGGAGGTGGGTTACAAAAACGGCCACGCCAAAGGCCACGCCACCGGCCACGCCACCGGCCACGCCAACGGCCACGCCAACGGCCACCTGACGAAGATCAACCTCCACTCCGAAAAGAGTCGGAAAATACAAGACCACTAGGACCATGGGACAGATGACGGTGAACAGCAGCAACCCCATGCGCCGCACGTATAGCCGTGTGACGTCGCCCTTACCGCCTTGCCGCCACAACCGCCAAGCGCTTGCATCCGGGTCGTCGATACCACAGGCACGCAGCCGGTGATGCAGCGTGACGGGCTGCATGAAAGCCATCCACAGCAAGGCCCAGTAACCGGGGAGTTCGGCCGTGGCGGGGGCTAACTGTTCTCTTGCAACCACGTTTCGAGCACCCGGCCAAACGCCTGCCCGTTATCGGTGACCAACCTGCGGGCACGCAGCGTACGCCGTGCTACCGGTTCTCCCGCCAGCAGTCGCCGCAGTGCCTGCTGGTCACGCGGGCTGAGGGTTCCCCACAGTTCGCGCAGCCGCGCCGCCGCCTCGTCCAGGTACGCATCCAGCGCGTGCTGCTCGCTGCGGCCTTCGATGCGCGCGTTGACCAGATGGTGCCCGAGCAACTGGAGGTGGAAGGGGTGGCGGCCGGCCCAGAGTCGTAGTAGCTTGCCGTCCTGAGCGCTGAACCAGTGCTTCCCCAGCGCCACGATCTGCTCGGCGGCCGCGGGCTCGATCAGCCCCAGCCGGTTGAGTTCCAGGCGATTGTGGAAGGGCGAGGTGCGGTCGAGGCCGGCATAGATCTCGTCGATCTCGCGCCGCGAGGCGAATACCAGGCAGATCCTATCGAGCATACCGCGCAGGCGCTCGAAAAAGCGATGCGGGAAACGCGGCAGTATGCCGTCTACTTCATCGACCAGAATCAACGGCGGCAGATGCGCGGGGGCGGATTGTTCCGCCCACCGGGACAGCCGATCTGCCGCCGCGTCCGCTTCGTCGCCGGCCGGCGACGAAGCGGTGGCGGCCTCGACGAAAGCCGCCAAAGTCGCCGCCTCGGTGCCTTCCCTGCTCAGCCATCGGGCCACCCGTCCTTTGCATTCCGCGCGTTCCTTCCAGGTCAAGAGCACCGAAGACTTGCCGATCCGCCAGTCCCCCACCAGGGATACGCTGCGGCGCTCCTCCAGGGCCGCTTCAAGGTGCCGGAACAAGCCCTCTCTACCACAAAAGCGCGGCGGGGTGACCGGGTCCCAGGGGTGGTAGGGGTTGTGCGATATCGAGGGCGCCGAATCCCGGCCATCGGGCTCGCTTGGCCCGCCGGCGTGACGCGTGGCCGTATCCAAGAGATCGCGAAAGGCGCTGGTGGGGATGATGTAGGTGCTGTTACGGTCGGTATCCCGCGCCTGGACGATCCCCACCAGGCGATCATCGCGTAGTGCCGGCCCGCCGCTCATGCCGGCGCCCTTGTACACGTTCAAAACCCAGGTGTCGTGATCGCCGTCGTAGCTTTCCACCTCCAACGTAGCGGTGACCAAGTCCTTGTCGGCCGTCGTGTAGCCAGCCACGGTGATTTGTTGGTTTCTCTCTACGGGTCGTTCGGCGATGGGAATGAAGTCGACGCCGGACTCGTGCTCCGCCAAGCAAAGCAGGGCGACATCGCGATCCGGGTGCAGCGTTACACCAACGACTCAGCGCACACCGCTCCACGAAGGTCCGGCGAGAAAGATCTTGCTCTCCGGTATGTCCTCGACTACATGCTTGGCGGTGCAGAGCTTGTCCGACGACACGCGGAAAGCCGTGCCTTTGAACTCGCCTTGGCCGCCGGTCGGTTTGCCGTGCCAGACACGGACCACCGCCCGTTTCCAGTCGCTCATCCGATCAGTCGTTCCGCTTCCACTTGGCGATCACCTTGATGCTGCCCTGCGTCTCGCCGCTGAGGATAACCGGAACCGGGCTTGCCTTTCCCTTGAAGCCGATGCTGAGTTCTAAACTCCATTCGGCGGGGGGGTGCTCGGCAAGACTCTCGTGTACCGTCTCGGCCATGGTACGGATGTTTTCGCGCAGCGCCGCGATGGCGTCGATTACCCTCTCGCGCGCCCCGGTGGGCTCCGCGCCTTCCGGGAGGTCCGCCGGAGGGCCGCTGCCGGCGGCCAACGCGTCGGCGATGTCCGCTTCGTCGACCTCGACGTAAATCCGCCGGCCGTCACCGGTAGCAATCGCACTCACCTTCTTCATTTATCCCTCCTCCTCCGTAGCGGAGGCCCGCGGAGGCATCAATTCCGAAAGCCTGATCTCCTCGGCGTCCATACCGCGATGCAGCGCAATGATGTGGTTGGGTTCCGACATGAACCACGCGAAGGAACGCCATGCCAGGTCACTGACCGTACCCTTGAAGGCCGAGTCGTCGCGGTCCCGATAGGCGGTGACGAAGGCGACCTGCGCTGGGTGGAAACCGGCTTCGGTGACGATGGCCATCAGCGCCGCCCGCCGCGCTTCATTCACCGGCCCGGCGGTGGCAACGACCTCGACGAATACCAGCAGTGGTTCGGCGGGGCCGAGGTCCACCAAAATGAGGTCGGGCAAGTTGCGGTCCGGCTCAATTGTCAATCCGATCTCTTTCGCCAAGCGGTCGTCACGGGCGACGACCTGATTGCGGCTCTCGCTCAGCCAGATGACGCCCGGATTGGCGAGAAAGCGCGGAGCGAATTCCTCGACCACGGCTTTCGAGATCTGCGAGCTTGGCCCCGGCGCCATGTGCCGGGTCTCCCCGTTGGGGAAACTCACCAGAACCTGGTCATCGCGAGCGACCGCGCCTCGCCGCATGATCGCTATCCGCGCCAGCGCACTCCGTGACAAGTTCGCCTCTCGCCACCGTTTGATCGCCGGCCGCAACGTTCTCGCGGTAAGCGCCGGGTCAACCAACGCGGCGAATTGCCGTGCCAGCGCATAGCGGGGTCGCGGCGAGGTGGTCGGTAAGCCTTGCCGCTCGACCACGGCGCCGGTGCGCACCAGACCCTCGCGCAAGGTCTCGTCGCGGATCGGTTCGCGGGTGTTCGCCGCGTACTAGCGACCTTCAACCTAGAATCCTCAGTTGGACGGGGTGAAGTGTGCGTTTGCGGTGGTGCAGAGCAAGGCACAACGATGCGGAATAGTCATTCTATTCAAAGAGTTGTAACGCCACTCTGCGTCGCCGCAAACGTGCAATTCGCCCCGTAGCGTGGTTCACCGGGCAGGTGACGGCGTCGATTGACACTGAACGCATTCATATCAGCCGGTTACTGTCAGAATGTAGCGGTCAACTGAGGATTCTAGGTTCAATTCGCCCACGGGCCGGGAGCATGGATTCGTTCAGCCAGGTCTCGCGTACCGCTTCAGCGGTTGCGGCAGCCTGCGCATCCGTCATCCGCGTCACCTGGTCGGGGCGCAACCACCGGCCGCTTCCTTCGATGGCGCCGGTATACAACATGACAAAGACGGCTTTCGCCGCAATTTCGCGTGTGCAGTAGTTTCGATTCTGCGCACCAGCCGGAAAAATCGCCTGCAGCCGTTCGTGAATATCCGCAACCGCCAACAAAGGGGCCAAGGGCATCAGTCCGTCCCGGCGCCGTAGATCCGCGCGACGAATCGATCGATTACCTCCCGCTTGGCGCCGCGCCGCAGAAGCCGTTCCAATTCAATCATCGCTTCGGTAGCCGGAAGCGGCAGCGCCTCCAACTCGTACGCGGATACGGCGACGCTGCCGTTGATGCACCGAAAGACCTGATCCACCGCATCGCTGTTAAGCAAGGCCGTGAGCACCGCCGGTGACACCTTGGCGGCGTTATTGATCGGCTTGATCATGTTCAGGTGGTTTTCGACGACAACGGCGCCGTGCTCCGTGATGAATGACCCCGGCAGTTCAGCCGCGATCAAGCGGTGGGCTTGTTCTTTGGCCGTGGTTCGTTGCACCAGCACGCAGGGGAAGCCGGTGACGACCCAGTTTTCATCGGCCCGCGGTTCGAAATAGGGCAGGTGATTGCGCTTTTTCGCGCTGAACTCAAACACCCCGTCGGCACGAACCGACTCTGCCCAGATCAGCGGATAACGCGCCTTCCCCGGCCGATCGCGCAGACTCTGCTTGTGCCGGTTCCATACCAACGGCCCCGTACTGACCGTATATCCGTAGTCGACCAAGCGATGCCGCATGCGGCCGGCGCGCCTTGCCAGCATGCTGTGCGCCTCGGTGCGTGGCATCAGCCATGGCCGATCCGGATCGCTCGGTAAACGAAACGAGCCCGTGGTGCGGATATTGACCGAACCATCCTTCGCCAGCGAAATGAAATTTACCCGCCCGGCTTCGGGATCGCTGCCGCGACGGTAGGCGGCGAGCAGGGTTTCCTGGAGCACACCGGCGAACACGCCCTTGCGTTCGGTGACGAAATCGATGCATGCCGGTGGGGCCTCGCGGCCAAGCAGTGCGCGCAGCTCCTTGAAATATTCTCCCGCTAAAAAGCTGGTGGGCGTCACGTAGGCGATCACGCCGCCCGGCCGGGTAAAGCGCAAAGCCAGATCGGTAAATACGCCGTAGAGATTGGCATGGCCGAACAGGCCGCGCCGGTAACGGCCACGCAGTTCCGGCGAAAGGGTGACGCGCCCGTAAGGCGGATTACCGATCACAAGATCGAAGCCATCCTCGTCCGGAGTGCGTTGCAAGCTATCGCCGACACGGACCATAGTAGGCAGGCGACGGCGGGCGCGCCGACAGAGATCGCTGAGCGTTGTTTCGAGAAACACCTGCGACATCCAGGCTGCGAAGGGGTCCAGCTCGAAACCGTGGAGACGGCTTACGATGTTGTTCAGCGCAATCCCGGCGCTGCAGTCCCGCAAACTGTCCACCATGCGGCGCGCCACCGGCGAAAGGAACGCACCCCCGCCGCAGGCCGGATCGAGCACCCGTGCCGTGCGCCAGTCGACGCCTTCTGCCGTGGCCACATCCAGCAAGCGCTCGCAGAGCCCGGGTGGCGTGTAATAAGCGCCGAGCTTCGATCGGAAGGTGCCCGGCATCATCGTCGTGTACAGGCTGCCAATCAGGTAGCCGGCTTCGACGGCGTCCAGTTCAGCCGCCGCCGTACCCATTCTCTGCGCCAACGCGACGGCCGATTGAGGCACGGACGCCAACTCGATGCCATCCGGGAGTTGTGACAGCATCCAGCGCTGCGTGGGAACGGCGTACACCGCGTTCCAAAATGCCTTCACGGCAGCAAACGTCATCGCCCGCGCGACCGGCAGGCCGTCTTCTGCTCGATCGGACGTTGCCAACGCTCGCGCCATGTTTAGCCCATCCGCGAGTATTTCTCGAGGTGAGGCGGCGTCTATCTCCAAGCGGCATTGCGCTATGGATACCGCACCCATGGCCACTGTCCCGTGTACCGCGCTTCAGCCGCGGACCCTGTGCGGTTCGAACGAAATGCTCAGTGGCAACTGCAGCGCTTCGTTTTGATGGTGCTCCAAGAACTCGATAATCGCTTGGCGTCCCAGCCAGGCGAGTGACACGCGATGCTGTTCGGACAGGGCGGACAGCTCCCGGTATTCACGATCCGAGAGGTTAACGGTAAGACGATGTTTCGCGGCCACGCTTTCTCCCCTGGTTACCTTGGATCTGCAATACGCCGCATTCTGCAGCACTCTGCGGCATAGGCTGCTCCCAGCAGGCTGGAAGGTCAAGCAGTTCGAGAAATTCCAAGCAGTTTCCGCACTGGGGCCGGGAGGCCGAGGGCGCGTGCCGCTTCGCGGCTGTACCAGTGGGTCGTGGCGCCTTCCATCACGCGGTTTGGTGGCTCACCGAGGATCACACGCCGCGGCCGGATCTCGAGGTGAAAATGGCTGAAAGTGTGGCGTAACTCGGGCAGAGGGGTAATTTCGCCGGGCGCGACGCCGAACCGATCCCGGCACCAGATTCGGACATCGGTGCCGGGTGGGCATTCCGGCAGGCTCCAGAGGCCGCCCCAGATGCCGACCGGCGGTCGCCGCTCGAAGAGTACCCGGCGCTCGGCATCTTCGATGATCAGAAACAGCGCGCTGCGCTCGGGGAGCGGCCTGCGCGGGCGTCGCGCGGGTAGCTCGCCGGTTCGTCCGTCGGCGTGCGCGATGCAGTCCGGGCAGAGTGGGCAGGCGTTGCAGTTCGGCCGGGTGCGGGTACACAGGGTCGCGCCGATGTCCATGATCGCCTGGGTGTAGGCGGCGGTGTCGCTCGCCGGGGTCAGGGCCTCGGCCAGTGCCCATAACCGCCGGGTCACCGCGGCCCGGCCCGCCCAGCCGTCGATGCCGCGATGGCGGCTGAGCACCCGTTTAACGTTGCCGTCGAGGATCGCATGATGCTGGTTGCAGGCCAGGGCGAGGATCGCGGCGGCGGTCGAGCGACCGATACCGGGTAATCGGCGCAATGCGTCGGCGGTTCGTGGCAATCGGCCGCGGTGCTCATCGCGCACCACCCGCGCGGCGCGGTGCAGGTTGCGCGCCCGCGCGTAGTAGCCGAGCCCGCTCCATTGGCCGAGGACCACCTCCAGGTCCGCGTTGGCGAGCGCGCCGACGGTAGGGAAGCGCGAGATGAAACGCTTGAAGTACGGGATCACCGTGCTGACTTGGGTCTGCTGCAGCATCACCTCCGAGACCCATACACGGTAGGGGGTGGGGCGGTGCTGCCAGGGCAGATCGTGGCGGCCGTGGCGAAGGTGCCAGGCGAGCAAGCGATCGGCGAAATCGGTGGGAATCGAGAGCGGGGCAGGGTCCGCGCGGGCGGAACGCGGCATCGTGAGGCTACTGTCCGAACAGTCCCTTCAATCCCTGTTGGAGCAATTTGTTGACCGCCTCCTTGGCGGGATCGCGCGCCTGCTGGGTCGGCGCCGGCGCGACCGGCGCCTGTGGTGTGGTGGTCCGGGCGGTGTTGCTCGGCCCGCGGCGCAGGCGCCGCACCGCGACCATCAATTCGGCGGGGCTCGGCGGCCTGATTTGCGGCGCGCTGAGCCGCCCGACGACGTGTACCGGTACCGCGACCCCGCGCAACTCACGGAAATCCGGGCCGCCCTGACCGCGGCAACTCTGCACCAGCGCCGCCGTGGCCGTATAGCGCACGGTGTCGCGCGGCAAGTCGGCCTGGCCGCTGCCCTGGACGCGCAGCAGCGGTGAACGGAGCAACAGATCGTCGTTGCGCGCGAGTCCGTCGCGAATATTCACTGAGCCCCGGATCTCATCGAAATCGGTTCTCGCGGCCCCGCCGACGGTCGTCGACTTGGGTGCCGCGAGAGCCAACAATCCGGTCAGCAGCGTGCGCTTGTTGAGTTTTCTGATATTGAGCCCGGAAAAGGCGGTGCACAGGGTCCTGAGCAGGTCGACTCCGTAGATGCTGCCGTTGCTGAAGGTAAAGTTCGCTTGGCCGCCGAGGGTACGTTTGAGGGCCGCGACGTTCGCCCCGCGCGCGGCGAGGCGTACGCTTGCGTCGGCGCGCCCACGCATCAGTTCGCGACCCTCCAGGTTACGCAGCAGCGGACCCGCCTGGACGCCGGTCAAACGCTCGTCGACGCTCAGGCGTGGGGTTTTGGCGCGCGCATCAATCCGCACATCGCCGCGATAGCTCCCTTGATAGAGCCGCGCGCCGATCGGGCGCAGATTGAGCCGGCCCTTCTTGCCGCGCGCCGTGACCACCACTTGGCTCATGCGTACCCGCGCGATCGTGAGCTTGGCGATCCGCAGGGTGCCGTCCAAATTGAGTTTGCGCAGCAGATCGAGAGGTAGTGCGGTGGCGGCCACCCCCGGCGTCACCGCTTTGCGTTTGGCTCCAGGCGTCGGCGGCGGCAGATAGCGATCCGCGTCGAGCTCGTCGACCGCCAGAGCAAATTGGATCGCGGGCTTGGTGAATCCGTCGACGCCGAAACTGCCGGTGACATGAGTCTGGTCGAGGGTCAGGGCCAGCTTTTCGACCCGCAGCGTGTCGCCCGAGCCGGTCACGGTAGCGTCCAGGGCGGCGCGGCGCAGCGCCTTGCGGTCGGCCATCTCGGGTACCGGTTGCCCGAGGCGCGCCAGCAGTTTGCGCGGATTCATGTCCGGTATGTTCAGCAGGCCGGCGAATTCCGGCTTGGTGACGATTTGGGTGGCGGCGAGTTTGGCGTTCGCGCGCACCCCGTCGATCTTCAGATCGATTTGCGGCAGGGTCATCGTTTGCTTGCCGAGATCAACCTTGCCTTGGGTGCTGAGCGAGGCGACGAGCGGCTTTTCGCCGAAGCGCTTGCCTTTCAGTCGGGCGTCCAGACCGAGTTTTTCGATGTTGTAACGATGGCTGGCGGGATCGGCCGTCAGCGTGCTGCGCACCGTCAGGTCTCCGCTCACCCCCTTCAGATCGCTGCCCGCCGCGCGTGCCCCCAGGGCCACGAGCAGAGTATCGAGGCGGACGCCCGTGATGCGCTGGTTGCCCTCGATTTTGAGTTTCTTGCCGCGCAGATCGACGCTCGTATCGACCGCCAGTTGTCCGCCGGCCAAGCCCGCCCTGAATGGGCCGACGGTCAGCAGCCCGGCGTGGGCGGCAAGCTTCAGATCGAGTTTCGACAGGCTCAGGCCGGTGCTCTTGAGTTTGCCGATGCGCAGCTTGCCGTCCACCTTCAGGTCGCGCAGAAGCTTGACCGGCAAGGTCGCGAGACCCGCTTCGGCGCCCGCCACCGTCGCCGCCAGGGTCGCCGCTTTGGCGGACTTGGATTGGCTCCGCGGCGATAGATAACGATCGCTGTCGAGGTGGTCGACGGCCAGATCGAAGCGTAGCGCCCGGGTGGTCAGATCGGGGATCTCGATACGCCCTTTAGCGGTCGCGCCGTCGAATTTTATCGATCGAGCGTCGAGCCGCAGCGCCTTGGGCGAGGCCTTGAGTCGGGTATCGATGGCGACCGAGCGCAGCGCCTTGCGGTCCGCCATCGGCGGCAGCGGTCGGCCGAGGCGTGCAAGCAGTGCGCGCAGATCGAACGCGGCGGTATTCAGTCGACCCTGCACCGCCGGCCGCTTGCTGAGTGCCTGCACCTCGATGTTGCCCCGGCCTTTGACACCCGCGGCACTCAGGCGCAATCCATCCAGCCGCAGGCGATCGGCCTTTTGATCCAGACCGAACCCGCTTTGCAACGCGAAGGGTAGTGGTTTGCCCTTGGTCAGCCCGCTGACGGTGCCGGCGATCGCCAGCGATTGGGAGCGTACCCGTCCAGCCAGCGGTTCGGCCTTGAGATCAGCGCTGATGTCGAAATTCGCCGTGCCGCCGCCAAGCGCGTCACCGCTCAGGTCGCCGTTGACCTTGAACCCGGTCGCGGCAACATTTTCACCCGCCATGTCGGCGGCGAGATCGGTATTGAGCACCACCCGCCCGGCGATCCCCGGCAGCTTCAACGCGGCGATCTCGGCGCGCAGGCCGGTGGCGACCACTTGGCGATTCGCGAGATCCGCGCGCAGTGCGCCACTCAGGGCGATGTCCATATTGCCGACCGGCAGTGTATCGCCGCTGAGCGTCACCCGCCCGTCGAGCGCGTTGGCCTCGGCCACTTGCGAATCGAGCGCGAATCCAAGCGCGGTGTTGAGTTCCAGCTTGGTCTGAAGACCGGCGACCGCCAAGCCGTCCACCGTCAACCGCAGCCCCTTGGCATCCAGTTGGCCGCTGCCGGCATCGAAGCTCGTGTCGCCGGCGAGTTGGACATGGGCCTTACCGCCCGACAGCGCGGCGCCTTCGAGTTGCGCGTCAACCGTCAGTCCGCGCGCTGCATAACGCACGCCCTCCGGATCCACATTGACACGGGTCTGGACGCTGACGTGACCCTTGAGCGCCGGAGCCTCGGAGTTCAGATCGAAGGCCGCGTTGAGCGTGACCGGTTCGCCGAACCGTACCGGGCCGCTCTCGATGTTCAGGTTCTCGAGACGCACACGCTGGCCGCTGGCAGCGTCGTCCCAGTCCACGCTCGCGCTGCGAATCGCAACGCCACCGATCGCCAACCCGGCGAGCGGATTGGGAGCGCTGCCCGCGCCGCCACTCGCATTTCCGCCGCTCGTCAAATCGTCCCAGTTGCTGCGCCCGTCGGCCTTGCGCGCCAGGTTGAGATTAAGGCCGTCGACTTCGACGGTGCCCATTTCGACCTTGCGCTCGATCAGCGGCATCAGCCGCACCCGCGCCCGCACCCGCGCGACCTGCATGAAGGCCGCGTCACCGAAGGTCGCCGCGTTGCCGAGCGAGATGTTTTCCGCCTCGGCGCCGAGCCACGGGAAATAGGTCAAGCGAATCGGGCCGCCAATCGCGAGTTTGCGACCGGTCTGCTCTGCCACCGCCTCTTCAATCCGGCCTTTATAGGCGTTGGGATCGACGAACTGGGTCGCGATCACAGGCACCGCGACGACCAACACCACCACTACCGCCAGCGCTCCCAGGAGAATCTTCCAGAATTTTTTCATGGCATGCACCCAGTCCGATGATTCCGATCGGCGTCCGTCCGCGAGCGTCCGGTTCGGTTTGCTACCGATTCACTGCGTTTTTCGTCCTACCGAAAATGGTAGCTGCTCAAAAAGTCCGGGCGTCCGGACAGGGTAGTGCGTTACAGGACATGCGGTGAATACTTCCCTGTACGCTCGGAGACAGCTTGCGGCGCGGCGCTTTCCTGCGCCGCTGGCAAGTCCGGGGTTCGCATCCATGCGGACCCGCTCAGCGGCAGGAACGCCCACCGGGCATTCCTGTTTTCCGCTTCGCCCCTGCTGCCTACGGTCCCGTAACGCACTACCCCGCCCTTCTGTACCGACAGTCTTGCCCGGAGTTATTGAGATGTTACCGAAAATGACCGCACGGCGGCGCGGGCTGTTCCTGCCGAACCACCGTTTACGGGTCGGCATCCACTTCAGCCGCCAGGCGTGCGCGGGCCTCCGCGAGCGCTTCGCGTACCCGTGCCGGCGCGGTACCTCCCACGTGGTCGCGCGCCGCCAGCGATCCCTCCAGCGTGAGGCAGGCGTATACATCCTTATCGATCGCCGGTGAGAATTCGCGCAGCGTCGCCAGCGGTAGTTCAGCCAAATCGCAATCACTGTCGATGGCTTGGCGCACCGCGCGTCCGACCACTTCGTGGGCGTCGCGAAACGGCACCTGTTTACGCACCAGGTAGTCGGCGAGATCAGTCGCGGTAGCGTAACCACGACGCGCCGCCTCGCGCATCCGCTCGCGGTCGACCTTGAGCGTCGGCAGCATCGCGGCGAGTACCAACAGGCACTCCCGGGCGGTGTCGACCGCGTCGAACAGCGGCTCCTTGTCTTCCTGGTTGTCGCGGTTGTAGGCGAGCGGCTGACCCTTCATCAGCACCAGCAAGGCGTTGAGCCGCCCGATCACCCGGGCGCTCTTGCCGCGCACCAGTTCCGGCACATCCGGGTTTTTCTTCTGCGGCATGATCGACGAGCCGGTGCAGAAGGCGTCGCCGGGCTCGACGAAGCCGAACTGCGCCGAGCACCACAGCACCAGTTCCTCGCCGAGCCGCGACAGATGGACCATGATCAGGGCGCAATCGCTCGCCAGTTCGATCGCGAAATCGCGGTCGCTGACCGCGTCGATCGAGTTGCCGCAGGGCGCGTCGAATCCCAGCAACTCGGCGCTCAGTGCGCGATCGATGGGAAAGGTGGTGCCGGCCAGCGCCGCGGCGCCGAGCGGCATGCGGTTGGCACGCCGCCGAGATTCGGCGAGCCGCTCGGCGTCGCGCGACAGCATCTCGAAATACGCCAACAGATGATGGCCGAAAGTCACCGGCTGCGCGGTCTGCATGTGGGTGAAGCCGGGCATGATGGTGTCTGTTTCACGCTCGGCGAGGTCCACGATCGCGGTTTGCAGACCATGGATTGCAGTGCGCAACGCGTCGATCGCGTCGCGCACCCAGAGGCGCATGTCGGTCGCGACCTGATCGTTGCGCGAGCGCCCGGTGTGGAGCTTCTTGCCCGCCTCGCCGATCCGCTCGGTCAGCGCGCGCTCGATATTCATATGCACGTCTTCGAGCGCCGCCGACCACACGAAACGACCGCCCTCGATATCGGCGCGAATGGTTTTCAGCCCTTCGATGATCGCGTCGCGCTCGGTATCGCCGAGTACACCGACCCGCGCGAGCATCGTCGCGTGCGCGATCGAGCCTTCGATGTCGTGCCGATACAGGCGCCGGTCGAACTGCACCGAAACGCTGAACGCCTCGACCAGGCTGTCGGTGGACTGGCTGAAGCGGCCTTGCCAGGGCTTGCTATCGCTATGATCGGTCATCGGATTGGCGCGGCTCCTGTTCGAAGGTGCGGAACCCCGGGTGATAACGGCTCGATCAGACCCCGCGTCCGCACGGGATGACGAGCCGCAGTATATATCCCGACCGCCGGGCCCGTCATAGCGAGTGCGACACGCCGCACGGCTTGCGCACCCGATGCCAACTATAATTTCTTGGCGGATACACCAACGCGCGGTGTCGAAACCATGGCGGAATCCTCAATGCCGGACGGCGAAGACCGCTTCTTTCTTCCCGATTTCTGCGGGCGTGAGACGGTGTTCACCGTGGTCGTGGCGGGTGAATTGCTGGCCTTCGTACTGGTTCTGGCGCCGGGTCACGGTGGGAATTTCCTGTCTGAGCTGGCGATGGTGTCGCTGTTCATCCAGTGGCAGGGGCTGAGCAGCGCCGGGTTATTGTGCCTCGCCAGGGGCTGGCTGCAGCGTCTCGGCGACGCGGCGGCGGGAATCGTCAGCTTCGTGTTGCTGCTGTGCGTGGCGTTGGCGCTCAGCGAGGTCGCCTACTGGTTGGTGCTCAAGAACACCGCGAGCCCGGTCCATGGCGTTTTCGTCGCGCGCAACCTTGCGCTCAGCGCGATCGTCGGCGCCTCGGTATTGCGCTATCTGTATATAGCGCGCCAACGTGAACTGCGCGCCGAATCCGAGGCGCAGGCGCGGATCCAGGCGCTCCAATCGCGGATCCGGCCGCATTTCCTGTTCAACAGCATGAACACCATCGCGAGCCTTACGCGCAGCGATCCGGCGCTCGCCGAACAGATCACGGAGGACCTCGCCGATCTGTTTCGCGCAAGCCTTGGCGACGCTTCGGTGCCGTCAACACTGGCCGCCGAACTCGAGCTCTGTCGCGGCTATCTCAATATCGAGCGCCAGCGCCTGGGCGAGCGACTGCGCACCCGTTTCGATACCCGGGAGCTGCCCGACGACGCGCTGCTCCCGGCGCTCAGCCTGCAGCCGTTGATCGAAAACGCGGTCTATCACGGCATCGAAAGTCGTCCCGAAGGCGGCTGTATTCGTCTCGAAGGCACGCGCGATGGTGAGCACTTGCTCATTCGCCTGACCAATCGTTGCGCGCAGCAGACCTCGACGCGCCCCGGTCACCAGATGGCGCAACGCAATGTCGGCGAACGGCTACGCGCCTACTTCGGCCCCGAAGCCAGCCTTGAAACCGAACAGCGCGCCGATGAGTATCTGGTGCGCGTACGGATCCCGTATCAACGCAACCTGATCTGATCGACCATGAAACTCCTGATCGCAGACGACGAAGCCCTGGCGCGGACCCGCCTCAAGGGAATGCTCGAAGATCTCGGTGCCGGCGAGGTAGTTGGCGAGGCGCGCGACGGTCGCGAGGCCCTGACCCTGGTCGAGGATACCGACGCGGACATCGTGCTACTCGACATTCGCATGCCGCGCATGGACGGACTGGAGGTGGCACGCCACCTTTCGGGACTCGAACGGCCGCCCGCGATCATCTTCACCACGGCCTACGATAGCCATGCGCTGGCGGCCTTTCAAACCCATGCGATCGCCTATCTGCTGAAGCCGATCCGGCGCGAGCGACTGGCCGAGGCCCTGCGCCGCGCGCGCACGCCGACGCGCGCGCAACTCCTTGATGTGGGTGCCGAAGGCGGCATCGGTGCCAATGCCCGTACCCATTTCAGCGCGACCCTGGGTGGGCGCCTGCGGCTGGTGCCGATCGCCTCGGTACGGTTCCTGCGCGCGGAGCAGAAATACGTCACGGTACGCGGCGCCGAGGGGGAACTGGTGATCAACGAATCGCTGAACGCGCTGGAAAAAGAACTCGGCGATCGGTTTCTGCGCGTGCACCGCAACGCCTTGGTCGCGGTTGCGCACGTACGCAGCCTCGAACCCGTCTCCGGGGGCGGTTGCGAGCTGCGTTTCGCGGGTATCGAGGATCGCGTCGAAGTCAGCCGAAGGATGCTCGGCACGGTACGGCGCAGGCTGCGTGAGCGGGGCGCCGGGGCTGGCAAAACATAATCTAAAATATCATAAAACCAATCCAACTAACTGTTTTTAATGCGCTCCTACCTGTTCTTCACGCCCCCACTGTACTAATATCCTTATAGCGGCCCAAGTTTCAAGGGGTGGACAACAAGCGGAAATAGAACACGTTGAAGATACTCGGCTTTTCGATAGCACGCTGGGCGCTGGCGCTCGACGCGGCCGAGGTGGGCGCGGTACTCGCCTGGCCGCCGCTCCTGGCGCATCTGCCGGGCGCACCGCCGTGGCTGCTCGGGATCATACTCGACGAGTCACGGGCGCTGCCGCTGGTGGATGTCACCGGCCTTTTCGATGAAGGCAGCGCGACCCCCGGCGCCACGCATACGCTGCTCTGTAAGGCCGGTGGATTCGCGTTGCCGGTCAGCGCGCCGTGTCCGTTCGTTGCAACCGCGACCGGCGGATCCGACAGCGCGGCGATGCCGGCGGATATTCCGCCGTCGATCACCCGCGGCATGGTAAGCGCGGCCGGGAAGACGATCGCGCGTTTCGATGGCGCCGCGGTAATCGCGCTGGCGACCCGCCGATGCGCGTCCTGGTGGAGCGGGTGGGAGAGTGAAGTCGATGGCACCAAGCGCTGATACGCCTGCGTCTGCGTCGCTGACCCCGGGGGTGCACGAAGCGGCGCTACGCCGCGTCGCGCGCCACGCGTGGCGGTTGCTGTTGCCCAGCCTGTTGTTTGCGGCCGCGGCCGGCGTCTGGTGGCAAATGCGCCAGGTGGAACAGCGCGCGCGGGTCTTCGAGAGAGCGCTGATGCAGGTCCATCTGGACGCCGAACGCAGCGCCCGCACGGCGCGCGCCGCGCTCGCCGACGGCGACGGGGCGCTGGACGGACTACGTGCCTTGGCGCGCCGCTTGACCACCAGAAAGATACCTCCCGTCATCCACGACCAGGCGATCGCCGCTGCCTGGCGGGAACTCCGCGCGGCCGTCGACGGGATCCTCGCCGCCGAGGTTCGCGGCGCGGCGCTCGAAGGGTTGGTTACCCGCTTCGAATCGATTGCCACCGGGATCCTGGTCGCGAGCGACGAATTGGTCGACGCGCTGGTCGCCGCCGACGTGCCGGCCGCACGGCTTCGCATCGCGGCGCGCCAACTGCTGCTCATCCAGCGTATCTCGACCAACGTGCGGCGGATTCTCGAAGGCGGACCGGGCGCGCTCGGCGCCGCCGACCGCTTCGGCCGTGACATGGTGATTTTCGGCGACGTCAATACCGCACTGCTCAATGGTAACCGCAAGCTCGCCATCACCGCGGTCGAGGATGGCGACGCGCGCCAGACCCTCGAAGGGCTGGGCCATGACTTCCGCGCAGCGGCGGGATTGGTGAAACGGATCCTCGATGGCGCCGGAACCCTCGCCCGCCGTGACCGGGCACTGCGCAAGCTGGAGAGCGCACGCGGCGCGCTGGTCGCGCGGCTGGGGCGTTTACGCCGAAGCCATGCGGCCGTCCTTCAGGAGCAGCCCGACTGGCGCCTGCTCGCCGGCGGTGCGCTGGCCCTGGCGTTGATCGGAGTGCTCGGCGCGGCGCTCCAGATGGTGTCCGATGGCCGCGCCTTGCGCCGCCGTTTAGACCGCGTGCGCAGCGACGAAGAAACGCTGCGTCACGAGTTCCGCGCGCAGCAAATCGCCCTGCAGCGACTCGGCGACGCGGCGCGACGCCTCGGCCAAGGCGCGGAGATCGACTGGAGCGCGCTGGACCAGGGCCCCGCCTCGGCCGCGGGACGCGCGATCCGTGACCTCGCCGAGCGGGCGAGCGCGCAAAGCGCCCGCTTGAGAGCAATCATCGACGATCAGCTCCAATGCCTGGATGGCGCGGCCGCTAAAGCGCGCGGTCTGGATCAGGGAATCGATCGCGAGGCCCAGCGTACCCAGCTCGCACAAAGTCGTAGCAGCGAGTTGCGAGGGAGCGCCGGGCAACTGCGTGAAGCGCTTTCCACGGGACGTGCCGATACCGTCGAGGCCGCGCGCGGCGTACATCGGGCGGTGGATGTGTGTCGCTCCGCGGCGACCGGCTTACGCCTGCTCGATGAGGCGTTGACCGGAATCGAAGCCGGTGGCGAACAACTGAGGGTCGCGCACGGGGCACTGTCGGAGGTCGAACGGCGGGCCGCGGAACTCGCGGAGCAATCGCGGATATTGTGGATCAACGCCAGCCTGCGGGCCTCGGTCGATAGCGCGGCGGCGCCTGCGTTGGCGCGCCTCGCCGAGGACGCCGAGCGCGTGCTGGACGCGGCACGCGATACCGTGAGCCGCGCGCAACAGGGTCGCGACGGGATCGCGAGCGGCAGCGAAGGCTTTCGCGCGGCGGCCAAGCGTGGTCGTTGGGCCGGCGACTCGGTGCGTGATGCCCTGGCCCGCGCGACTGCGGCCCTGACCAAGCTGGAACCGGTACTCACCGCTTTCGAAGAGCGCACCCGCGAGATTTTCGGACGCCAGGAAACCGAACAGCGCCTGATTGGTGAGTCCATACGCGAGTTGCTCGCGATCGGTGAAGGGTTGCGCCACGCGCGCGCTCACGCGCAGGATCTGGTCGCCGCGATCGAACACCTGCGCGCGGCCATCCGGGCGAACCAGGCCGAAGCGGCGCGCATCCACGCGCTCGCGACCGGCGCGTCGCCGACACCTGAAATCGTGACCTTTGCGTTGCCCGGCGCGGCGACCGAGGAACTTCCGCCGCCCCTGTTCGCGGTTGACCGACGCAACGATTGACCATGCCCGCGACCCGGCTTGCTCACCCGAACGGTGCGCGCCGGGCGGCCCTCGCCAAGCTTCCGGAACGGCTCGATCGGTGACAACGGTGGCATTCATGGCCGCCTGAGAAATGCGCGACAGGAGCGGACTGAGCGAGGTATCCGCCACCACCCGCTTCACCCCGTAGCGTGATTCACCCGGTAGGTGAATAGATCGGTTGAAATCTATCGCTTTTGTAACAAACGGTTGCCATCAGAATGAGTAACATCTCAAAAAGTCCGGGCGTTGGAGCGGGGTAGTGCGTTACAGGACACGTGGTGAATACATCCGCTCGAAGGGGCAGCTTGCGGCGCTGCGCTTTCCTGCGCCGCTTGCAAGCGCGGGGTTCGCATCCATGCGAACCCGCTCAGCGGCAGGAATGCCCACCGGGCATTCCTGTTTTCCGCTTCGCCCCTGCTGCCTACGGTCGAAGTAACGCACTACCCCGCTCCTCTTCAAACAGC
>Ga0114931_10003462_pt1 | contig 19986 bp, 18 predicted proteins | sample 2SBtaG_FD_89579 | JGI IMG/M metagenome (GOLD analysis project Ga0114931, IMG submission 89579) | Deep subsurface microbial communities from Kolumbo volcano to uncover new lineages of life (NeLLi) - 2SBTROV14_V59a metaG | ecosystem: Environmental > Aquatic > Marine > Volcanic | place: Kolumbo...
GCCGCTGGAGCGTCAGGCGGACCTGAATGGCGACGGCGTGGTCGACACGGCGGACCTTGGCGCGCTGATCGGCGTGTTCGGCGCCTCGGCGAACTGAGCGTTCGGAACGCTGACAACCTGAGTGAGTGATTCACCGGCGGGTTCCCATTTGGGGGGCCCGCCGGTTTTCTGTTGTGCGGAGAGATGACGCTGCGGAGAGAATGGCGGACACGGGGTCGGTGACAATGCGGCCTATATGTCGCCGTGGATCACTCGTTTTCGACCGGGCTGATGTAGTCCGGCGCCTGGTGGCCGTTTGTTTGGTCGGGGTTGCGAGCTTGCATGAAAAAAACGCCGAGGGTAGCTCGGCGTTTGGAGAATGGGCGATGTCGGTTGCTGCTTACCGCTGCTCGATCGCCACGTACGGCATCTCATGCGGGCCGATGTAGTCGGCCTTGGGGCGGATGAGGCGGTTGCCGTCGAGTTGTTCCAGGGCGTGGCCGGCCCAGCCTGAGATTCGGCTCAGGGCGAACATGGGGGTGAAGAGGTCGAGCTTGAGGCCGATGCTGTGGTAGGTCGTGGCGCTGTAGAAGTCGACGTTGGGGTAGATGCCCTTGCTGGCGACTTCGCGCTCCATCGTCTTTTCGATGGCGCTGGATTTCGCGTAGAGGTCGGCGTTGCCCGTGTCGTTGGCGAGCTGCTCGGCGAGGGTTTTGAGGTATGTCGCGCGGGGGTCGTAGCTTTTGTACACGCGGTGGCCGAAGCCCATGATGCGGTCCTTGGCGGCGAGCTTGTTCATGACGAACTGCTCGGCTTCCTCGGGGGAGCTGATCTCGTTGAGCATGTGCATGACGCCCTCGTTGGCGCCGCCGTGGAGGGGGCCACGCAGGGCGCCGATAGCGCCGGTGATGGCGGAGTAGATGTCGCTCAGTGTTGAGGTGATGACGCGGCAGGTGAAGGTCGAGGCGTTCAGGCCGTGGTCGGCGTGGAGGATCATGCAGGCGTCGAAGGCTCGCTCCATGGTCTGGGTGGGCTTCTCGCCGTTGAGCATGTAGAGGAAGTTGGCGGCGAAGGAGAGGTTCTGGTCGGGAGCGATGACGTCGAGCCCCCGGCGGAGTCGGTCGAATCCGGCGACGATGGTGGGGGCCTTGGCGAGGATGCGGGTGGCCTTGGCGCGGACCTCGGGGATGTCGATGGAGTTTGGCTCGGGGTCTTCCATGGCGAGCGCGGAGACCATGGTGCGGAGCATGTGCATGGGCTGTGCGGTGGTGGGCATGGATCGCAGGAGCGTCAGCGTGTGATCGCTGAGGCCGTAGGCGCCCCGGAGTTCTGCGAGGAAGGCGTCGAACTCGGGCTTGGCGGGGAGCCTCCCGTTGAGCATGAGGAACGAGACTTCCTCGAAGCTGGAGTTCCTGGCGAGGTCGTCGATGGCGATGCCGTTGTATTCGAGGATTCCGCGCTCCCCGTCGATGAAGGAGAGGACGGTTTCAGCGGCGACGATGCCTTCGAGACCCTTGGCGGCGGTGCTCATGTGGGGACCTTTGTTCGTGGAACGACTTGTTGGGAACGGGACGGACGGGGCCGGGGTGGGCATCGCCGGATCATTCGTCGGCGATTGCTGGCGCGGAATCGCGTACATTGCGCCAACACGACCTCAACAGGCGAATATAGAGCCGGGAGCCGAGGGTGGCAAACACCGGGGCGCGGGGCGCCCCCACGAAGGAGTGGCCGAACGAGATGCTTTGCACGGGATTGTTGCTGATTGACGCGGAAAAGGCGCCCGAGCCGGGGTGGATCCGTGTCGAGGACGGCCGGATCACGGCGGTCGAGCACGGGCACACGGATGAGCGGGCGGACATCGGCGGGCCTGACATGCTGCTGTGCCCGGCGTTTGTTGATGCGCACATCCATCTGCCGCAGGTCGATTCGGTCGGGTGCGACGGGCTGGAGCTGCTGCCCTGGCTGGACCGGGTGGTCTTCCCGGCGGAGGTGTGGTGGGGCAACGGCGCCGCGGCGTCGATGACGCGAACGGCGGTTGGGCGGATGGTGCGGGAGGGGACCTTCGGGTTCGCGGGGTACCTGACGAGCAACGCGCAGGCGGGGGCGGAGACGCTGCGGACGCTGTCTGCGGGGGTGGACGGGGCGCGGCTCCGGTTCGCGGCTGGGCGGGTGGCGATGGACCGCAACGCGCCGGCGGCGCTGATTGACGAGGATCTGTCGCGGTCGGCGATGACCCCGGCGCCGAGCGTGGCGCTGTGTGACGACGGGCTGGGGGATCGCGGCGAGGTGAGCGTGAACCCGCGGTTTGCGATCGCGTGCACGGACGAGCTGCTGGCCGAGTGCGGTTGGTTTGTCGGGCAACGGGCGGAGGCGGGGAGGCCCGTGGTGATGCAGACGCATTTGTCCGAGTCGATCCCCGAGTGCGCGTTCATCGCGGAGCTGTTCCCGGAGGATCGTGATTACACGAGCGTCTACGACCGGGCGGGGTTGCTGACGGATCGTGCGATTCTGGCGCACGCGGTGCACCTGTCGGACGCGGAGTTTGCGATGGTCAGGGAGCGCGGTTCGGTGATCGCGCACTGCCCGATCGCCAACACGTTCCTGTCGTCGGGGTTGTTCGATCTGGACCGGGCCCGCGAGCACGGGGTCCGGCTGGCGCTGGGCAGCGATGTGGCGGCGGGGGTGGACATCGCGATGCCGAGGGTGGCTCGGGCGATGATCGAGGTGGCGAAGATCCGGAAGATGACGGTGGCGCCCAGGGCGGGCGTGCCGACGCCGGCCGAGGTGTGGTCGATGATCACGCGGGGGAACGCCGAGGCGCTGGGGTGGTCGGAGACGGGCCGGCTGGAGGTCGGGGCGCACGCGGACATCCTGGCGCTGCGGGTTCCGGTGACGTGGCGGGACGAGTTTTTGATCGGGCGGATCATTTATAACTGGACGAGCGATCTGATTGCGGATCGGGTGGTTGGGGGCGTTCGTGTGGCTCGGCCCGAGGGTGTGTAGCGGCGGTTGTCGCCGCTTTGGTGATTGTTATCCGGGCTTTCGCTGCGCTCAGACTCGGCGTCCGTGAGGCCCATAGAATCGACGAACCATGTTTCCATTTGGCACAGACCGAGCGCTGACGCGGCCGACGCTGGTGAATCACCTGTTGATCCTGACGTGCGCGCTGGTGTACGTGGTGCAGTTGCTGTTGCAGTCGATCTCGCCCGAGCAGGGCGGGGCGCTGGAGTCGTTCCTGACGACGCTGGAGCTGGATCCGCGTCATCTGACGTGGTACGGGTTCTTCACGTACCAGTTCCTGCACGGCGGGTTGATGCACCTGCTGGGGAACATGCTGTTCCTGTGGGTGTTCGGTCCGAACGTCGAGGACCGGCTCGGGCGGGTCTGGTACCTGGCGTTCTACCTGCTCGGCGGGGCGGCGGCGGGTGCGGCGCACACGATGTTCGAGACGGCGCCGGTGATCGGCGCCAGCGGATCGATCAGCGCGGTGACCGGTGCGTACCTGGTGCTGTTCCCGAGGACGCATATCCGGGTGTTCGTGATGTTCATCATCATCGGGGTGTTCAACATCCCGGCGGTGTGGTTCATCGGGTTTGCGATGGCCCGGGACCTGTTCATGCAGGGGCTCGGCGGGGGCGACGGGGTGGCCCGGCTGGCGCACATCGGGGGGTACCTGTTCGGCGCCGGGGTGTCGATCACGCTGCTGGCGACGGGGCTGCTCGAGCGTGAGCCGTTTGATCTGTTCACGCTACACAAGCAGGCGAAACGGCGGCGGCAGTTCCGGGAGCTGACGAGCAAGGGGGGCGACCCCTGGAACAACACCGGCCGGGTGCGCGCCCCGATCAAGCCGGAGAAGCTGTCGCCGGCCGAGGAGGACCGGCTGCGGGCGCGCGGGCGGGTGACAGCGGCGCTGAACTCGGGCAAGCCGGAGGAGGCGGCCCGTCTGTACAAGGAGCTGCTCGGGGCGCACCCCGGTGAAGTGCTTGCGCACAAGGCGCAGAGCGAGATCGCGAACCAGTTTTTCGCGATGGGCGAGTACAAGCTGGCGGCGCAGGCGTACAGGCGGTTCCTCCAGAAATACGGGACCGACCCGGAGGCGCCGAGGATGGGGCTGATGCTGGGGCTGGTCCTGGCGCGGTACCTGCACAACCCGGCGCAGGCCGGGGAGGTGCTGACGAAAATGCACGATCGGTTGAGCCGGCCCGACGAGCGTGAGATGGCCGAGACGCTGCTGGAAGAAATCCGAGGGGCCACGATTGGGAGAACGGATCGATGACAGCCGGGTACACGAAGCCGGCGCGGACGCGGATCAAGGTCTGCGGTCTGCGCGATGCCGAGGCGGCGCAGGCAGCGCTGGGCGCCGGCGCGGACACGCTGGGGTTCGTGTTCGTCAAGAGCTCACCGAGGTTCATCGAGCCCGAGGCGGCGTGGGCGATCATCCGCGGGCTGCCCCCGATGCACACGACGGTGGGCCTGACCGCCGGGGCGTCGGTGGAGGGGTACTCGAAGATCGAGCGGGCCTGCCCGACGGATTACGGGCAGTTGCACGGGGACGAACCGGAGGATGTCGTCCGGGCGTGCGGGCCGAGGGTCATCAAGGCGGTGCGTTTCGACGCGGGGACGATCGAAGCGGAGTTGAGGCGGTGGGGCTCGGTCGAAGAAGTCGATGCGATCCTGGTCGATGGCTCATCGGGGGGGATGGGCGAGTCGTTCGACTGGTCGGCGCTGGCGTCGGCGCCGTGCGAGAAGCCGATCGTGCTCGCCGGGGGGCTGACAGCCGAGAACGTGGGCGAGGCGATCCGGGCGGTCCGGCCCTGGGCGGTTGATGTGTCCAGCGGCGTCGAGCGTGAGCGGGGGGTTAAGGATCACGAGATGATCCGGGCGTTCTGCGCGAAGGTGCGCGAGGCGGACGCGACGCTCGATTGAATCAGACCATGCCCCGGCGTTCCCAGGCCTGGACCTCGCGCGGGACGTGGGACCAGAACCGCTCGAGGCGGTTGACGGAGACCGGCATGCGCTCGAGCTTGAGCCGGCCCCGGTAGACGAGGAACACCCGCCCGCGCAGGATGCGCCAGCGGGTGTTTGTTTTTTCGAGCATGAACCGTTGCATCTCGGGGGTGAGCAGGGTGACGGCGAAGGGCTCGTCCTCGCAGTTGACGACGTAGGCGTCGTTGAAGGCCGGGTCGTCCAGGAGCAGGCCCTTGCGCCGGCCCAGCTTGCGGAGCAGCTTTGAGATCGGGCCGCGGGGCGTGACGCTGCACTGCGGCCAGTTGGGGGCCTCGGTGGAGTAGACGCAGTGGTAGATGGTCTGGGTGGTTTGTCCGGTGGAGACGACGTAGTAGTGCTCGAAGAAGAGCGCGGCGTGGCCTGCGATTGAGCCGCGGGCGAGGCGGCTGGTCTTGCCGGATTTTTTGATCTCGGGGAGGAAGGTGAAATCGCGGTGGAAGTTCTTCGGGATGTCCTGCTCGAAGTCGAGGTTGACGGCGTCGCCGATGGCGTCGGCCCGGTCCTGCCAGTCCTTGCGCCGGACCCGGCTGACGGTCCGGATGTAGAAAACAACGAATGCGATCGCGATCAAACCGATCACGGCGACGATCAGCAGGAACGTTTGTTTCTGCGGGCTGCCGAGGGCGCCTGGCGACGGCCCGCCGCCGCCCCCGGCCATGAACAACGCGACTGCCATCGCGAGGAGGGCGCCGAGGAGTGCGATCGCGATGAGGGCTTTGCGGTTGTCCATTCGACAAGAGATTAGGGAATCGGCGTCGGTGTTTCCAAGTGTCCGGGAAGGGGTGTCCGGGGTTGACGCTGGTGGGACGCGTCAAGCGCCGGTCGGTTGTTTTGCGCGTGTTGACCGTCCTTGTCGTCGGTCTGCGCCGGGTGGACAGGGTTGAGCAGCTGATCGGGCTGATATTCCGGCGTCTGGGCGGTGATGCTTCGGTTGAGACAACCGTGACGCCGATTCATGGTTGTGGCGAGGGCCTGCCCGGGCGGGCCCGGTTGCGACATCCGATCAGATGCTGGCGGGGAATGTTCCCGGGCGTGCGTCCGGGAATGACACACGAGCGGCGGGCCCGATGGGGTGCGCTGCCTGACGGCACTGGATTGGAGCGAGCGCGATGCGTGGTCAAACGAATGCGGTGGGGGTAGCGGCGGCGATGGTGATGCTCGCCGGTCTGGCGGTGTCGAGCGCGAGCGCCGGGGTGGAGTCGATGGTCTGGGTCGAGGTCGATAACTCGGTCGGGACGGTGGGCGCCACGGCCGGTGAGCCGACGGGGCTTGAAGGTGTTCGGACGTTCGATCTGTACGCGGTCGTGACGCCCGACACGCGGGTGTGGGTGGCGGACTTCGGGTACGTCGGTGTGCACCAGGGCTACGACAACAACATGTGGACGACGCAGGCGGTGTACCAGCACCCCAACGGCGGGGATTTGCAGTCGAACATGATCGGCGTGTTGTCGTCGCTTGTCGCGCTGGAGTTCGACACGTATGTCGGGATGGGGATGCTGGATTCGCAGGTCGTGATGAACACGGCGATCCTGGGGGCGAACTGGTCGCCGGCGCTGTTCGAGGCGGCTTGGTACGGCACGCAGTACACGGCGGATGCGTGGCTGCCGGCGGTCGGCGATGCGGCGGGGAGGCTGTTTCTCGCGCGGATCTCGGTGTCGTCCGCCGGCGGGTTCGGGGACCCGACGGGCGATTCGGAGTGGCTCGGCGGGACTGTCTTTATCAGCGGCGAGGACGATCTGGGTGAGTTCGGTCAGGCGATCCCGGCGACGGGTTTGTTCGAGGTGGGCAACGCGTTCCCGACGGCGCCGGTCGCCGCGGTGAGCGGTGGCGGCGACGGCGGCGCGGACGCCAGTGACAGTGACACGCCCGAGTCGTCGGTCCCGTGGGGCGATCTGAACGGCGACGGCGCGCTGGATTCGCTCGACGTGCTGGCGATGCAGCAGGTGTACGGGTCGGATGATTCGTCGGCGGACCTCAACGAGGACGGGATCGTCTCGGATCTCGACGTCGTGATCCTGCTCAAGTGGATCGAAAACGCGGCCGCTAACCCGGCGCCGGGCGGTGTGGATCTGTCCAACCTGAGCCCCAAGGAGCGGAAGAAGATTGAAAAGCAGCGTCGTCAGGCGGAGAAACGGCGTCTGCGGGCGGAGCGGAAGGCGGCCAAGCAGGCGGAGAAGGAACGCAAGAAGCTTGACAGGCAGCGCCGCAAGGAAGAGAAACGGCGCGAGAAAGAGCGGAAGAAGCGGGCCCGGCATGGCGGGTGATCGGCCGCGAAGTTGTTGATTGACAGATTGTTGTGAATGGCCCCCCCCAATCGTGGGGGTTTTTTCTGCGCTTCGATATGAGGGGATTTGCTGGTTCTGCGCGCCGCCGGCGGGTGGTTGGAACCGGACTTGACGTCGTGCGTATAGGCGGTGGGTGATTGTGCCCGGGGGCCATCATCATCGGGCGGTGTCTGCCGTCTGTGTCTTTCAAGGAGAACTGGCGATGTGTGGAATGCAACAGCGTGTCATGGGGTTGTTGGTGTGCGCGGGGCTGTCGGTGTCGATTGCGCGGGCGGGGGTGACGGGGGCGGTCTGGATCGAGGTCGACAACAGCGTGGCGACGTACGGGGATGCGGCGGGGATGGAGACGGGGCTGGAGGGCGTCCGGACGTTTGACCTCTACGCGATCATGACGCCCGATACGGAGATCTTCGCCGCGGACTTCGGGTTCGTCAGTCCGGCCTGGGGGCATCAGGTGATGCGGTCGGCGAGCGAGATTTACCAGAACCCGCTCGGCGGCGACACGCGGTCGACGCTGGTCGGGAAGTTACGGATGCAGGAGTTCGCGGCGCTGGAGTTCGACACCTACCTGAGCATGGGGGCGTTCGAGCCGATGGTTGTTCGCAACGCGTTCATCCTCGGGGCGGACTGGACGCGGGCCGGGTTCCGGGCGGCGTGGGCGGTTCCGCTGACGAGCGACACGGCGATCGAGCCGGCGCGGGCGGATGCGGATGGGCGTCTGTTTCTTGCCCGGATCTCTGTGTATGCGCCGGGCTCTTTCGGCGATATGAACAATGCGAGCGAGCTCGGGGGGGCGTTCTTTTTGGGCGGGCGCGATTCGCACGGCGGCTTCGGGATGTTAAACCCGGACAGCGGGAAGTTCTGGACCCAGAACGCGTTTGCGGGGCCGATCATTCAGCACTTCGTGTCTTCGGATGATGGCGGAGATCATTCGCAGCAGGACACCGGCTCTGGAAGCCCGGGTGATTCCGGGTTTGATGACGGGGTCGTGGAGCCGAGGGACCGGTTCGATGGCGACATGAACGGCGATGGCGTCGTTGACGGCGAGGACATGGCGGTGTTACAGGGCGCTTTCGGGACGCTGAATCCGGTCTACGACCTCAACGGCGACATGCTGATCGAGGAGCACGACGTCCAGATGCTGCTGTACCTCATCGACGGGACGATCCCCGAGAGCAATCCCACCATGACGCGCCAGGAGCAGAAGAAGGCGGCCAGGCATTACGCGAAGCTGATGAAGAAGGCGAAGGCGCTGGTTGTGAAGGATCGCAAAGCCGTCGAAAAAGAACGCCGCAAGACGCTGAAGAAGACGGTGAAAGAGCTGAAGAAGCAGCAGAAGCTGGCGAAGAAGGCGGAGAAGGAGGCCGCCAGGGCCGCGAAGAAAGCCGCGAAGAAGGCGGCCAAGGAAGCGGCCAGGAAAGCGAAGGCTGACGAGTGATGGACGGCGCCCGGTTGGCGGCGCGTTGTTGTGTGGCTCTTAGTTTGAGGGTGTGAACAGGGCGCCGGGCTCGACGCCCAGCGTGACCATCTCGCCGATCTCGAAGTCTTCGGCGCTTTGCAAACCGTCGGTTTTGAAGACGATCGGAGCGGCGCCTGTGAAGACGGTGATGGTTTGTTTCGCCTTGTCGATCGCCCTGACCCGGCCCTGCGCCCGGCGGGGCCGGCTATCGACGGGTTCGAGGAAGGCGCCGCCGCCGCGGATTTTGTCGATGCGTTTGGCCTGCGCGGTGATGACGCCGGTGGTTCGTTTGCCTTCGGTGACTGGCGCCTCGTGTTTGAGGTGGATGCGGTAGTCGGTCCCGGGGATGGCGAGGGTGAAGGCGCCTTCTTCGATGCTGGTCGCGACGCCCGTGGCGAGATTGAGGTCGGTTTGTGTTGTGGTCATGGGGTTGGTGAATCCGATGTTGGGGCGATTCGACCCGGGGATTGGAATCCCCGGGCTTTATTCTGTTGTAGTGGATATGGCTGGTCTGGGGAGGCCCAGGAAGTTGGCGAGCAGGCGCGGGCCATCCGAGGTGAGGAAGCTCTCGGGGTGGTACTGCACACCGATGAGTGGTTTGGCCTGTGGGTTGTCGTTGATCTGGCGCAGGCCCATGACGACCTCGGCAGTTGAGCCGTCGTCGAGCGTGTCGGTGGTCCAGGCGCTGACGGTCCAGCCTTCGGTCGGGACGGAGTCGCGGGTGATGACGAGGCTGTGGTAGCGGGTGGCGGTGAAGGGATTGGGAAGGCCCTGGTAAATGCCTTGGCCGTCGTGGTGGATGTCGCTGGTTTTGCCGTGGACGATGCGTGCGTGTCGGGTGACGGTCATGCCGTGGCGGTCGCCGATGCACTGGTGGCCCAGGCAGACGCCGAGGATGGGGACCTTGCCACCGAGGGTTTCGACGATGGCGGGCGAGACGCCGGCCTCGGTGGGCGTGCATGGTCCCGGGGAGATGATGCAGTGTGTGGGGTTGAGCGCGAGGGCTTCGTCCGGGGTGATGCGGTCGTTGCGGACGACGCGCATCTCGATGTCGGGGTCGAGCTCGCCGACGCGCTGGACGAGGTTCCAGGTGAAGGAGTCGTAGTTGTCGATGATGAGGAGCATGGGGAGGGACAGGATAGGGGGGATAGAAGGCACACACGGGCGGGACGCCCGCGCCGCCAGGTTTATGCAGCGATGGAGCCCGCGACGCCGTCGCGGGTGACGTAGAAGAGGGTCTGCGTGATGGGGTAGGGGAGGGTGTGGAAGTTCTCCGCGGCCCGGCCCTGCATCCGTTTGACGAATGGATCGGGCTCGAGGCTGATGGCGACGAAGAGGTCGCGCGCGGGAGCGGAGACGAGGAAGTCGCCGCCGAGCTCCGGGGCGAGGGCGCCGTGGAGGTTGGGCAGGAGGAGTCGTGAGGCGTCGTAGCCGTCGCGGTGGGCGAGGACGGCGGCGCGTCCGCCTTCCTTTGATTCGACGAGTCGGATGTCCATGGCGTCGCTGATGGCGGCGAGGTTCTCGCGGGCGACGTCATCGAGGGTTTCGGCGTCGATGTCCCACTTGATCATCTGCTCGGTGGTGATGCTGACGGTCATGTGGGGGAGGTCGATGACAAAGAGGACGGCGGTGTCGTTGACGAAGGGGATGTGGGCGACGAGTTCGCGTTCGAGGCGGTTGAAGATGGCGTTGTGGTGGATGCGGGGCATCACCATCGTGCGGGCGATCTCCCAGGGGAGGGCGGTGACGGACCCCGGGTCGTTCTCGAAGAGGTGCGAGAGGTATTGCTCGACGATCTCGGAGCCGCGATCGGGGGCCTGGGTCACGAGCCGCCTGAGGTTTTCGATGTCGAGCCGGCGGCCGTTGACGAGGACCTCGGAGGGGCTGAGGCGTTCGAGGGTGAAATCGGGGTGCCTCGTGGCCAGAAGCTGGACGACGTGGTCTGCGAAGGGGCCTGGTTCGTCGGGCAGCTTGGACATTGTGGGTGACTCGCTCTTGGGATGGCCTGTGCGTTGACGCCCGACGCGGGGTCAAGGTTGCTGGCGATGGTGCTCCTTTGGGTATCGGCGTGAGGAGACGGTGGGGAGTCCGTATTTTTGTACGTCGCCGGCGGGCCGGGGGTTTCGGCGGATTGTGCGGGCCTTGACAGCGGTTGGGGCTGGCGCCCTTCCCGGGGGGTGTTGGGGCAATAGAATGGGTCTATGGCGACAACGTGTGTTATCGGTGATGTGACGGTCGGAGACGGGGCGCCGCTGGCGGTGATCGCGGGGCCTTGCGCGCTCGAGGGCGTGGGGATGGCGGTCGAGATCGGGCGGGCGGTGCGCGACTGCTGCCGCGAGCTCGGGCTGTCGTACGTCTTCAAGGCGAGCTTCGACAAGGCGAACCGGACGAGCACGGGCTCGTGTCGCGGGCCGGGGCTTGCTGACGGGCTGGAGCAGCTGGCGGAGGTGCGCGCCGAGCTGGGGACGCCGGTGGTGACGGATGTGCACGAGCCGGGGCAGGCCGTCGCGGTTGCGGGGGTGGTGGACTGCCTCCAGGCGCCGGCGTTTTTGTGCCGGCAGACGGACCTGCTTGTCGCGTGCGGTGAGGCGGCGCTGGATCACGGGCGGGCGGTTTCGGTGAAGAAGGGGCAGTTTCTTTCGCCCGAGGAGATGGCGGGGCCGGTGGGCAAGCTGGCGTCGGTCGGGTGCCACAACGTGCTGCTGGTCGAGCGCGGGACGTTCTTCGGGTATCACCGGCTGGTGAACGATTTTCTGGGGCTGGGCGATCTGCTGGAGCTGATGGTCGATGAGGAGGAGGCGGGGCCGGTGTGCTTTGACTGCACGCACTCGACGCAGCTCCCCGGGGCGTCGGTGACGACGGGCGGGCGCCCCGAGCGGGCGCCGTTGCTGGCGCGGGCGGCGGTTGCTGCGGGGGTGCACGCGGTGTTTCTCGAGTGCCACCCGGAGCCGGCGCGGGCGACGAGCGACGCGGCGACGATGCTGCGGCTGGATGACGTGCCGGGGCTGTTGCGGTCTCTGGCGGCGATCGACGGCGCGGTGCGGGGGTGTGCGGTGTAGTCGGGGGGCTGGGCGGCTCGGTTCGGCGGTTGGGTGGCGGGGCGGATGTTGGAGGATGTCGGGTTTTTTTAGCCGATTCGGGCGGTCAGAGTCCCTACCATGGAACAGCCAATGCGATGTGATCGATGCGACAACGAGGCGACGGTGCACGAGACGATGCTCGTGGCCGGGCAGAAGGTGGAGAAGCACCTGTGCGAGTCGTGCGCGCGCGACGAGGGGTTGTCGATCCATCCGACCGAGCCGATCAACGCGCTGCTGAGCAAGTTCATCATGGCGCCCGGGCTGGTGCAGCAGGCGGCCGGCGGCGGGCGATCGAAGAAAGACCAGAAGGCCCCGTCGTGCCCGGACTGCGGGATGACCTGGATGGAGTTCCGCAAGTGCGGTCTGCTCGGGTGCGCGACGTGTTACGAGGTGTTCGAGACCCGGCTGGCGCCGTTGATTGAGCGGGCGCAGGAGGGCGCGACGCACCACGTCGGGAAGGCGCCGCGGGGTTCGGTCGGGCTCGCGGATCACCAGCGTCGGCTGCGGGCGCTGCGGGTTGAGCTGGGCGAGGCGATCGACGCGGAGCAGTACGAGCACGCGGCGCAGCTGCGCGATTCGATCACGAAAATCGAAGAGCTGGTCGAGCTCGAGCGCAGCGAAGCGGCCAAGCGTGTCGACCGCGGGATCGTGGGGTCTGGCGGGCCCGAGGGTGTGACGCCCGGCGGCTCGGGCGACGACCCGGGGCTTGAAACAGAATGCTTTGATGAGCCCGGTGGTGAGCCGTGAGCGGCGAGCTGCTCGGCGTTGACGGCCCGGAGTGGCTTCGGGCGGACGGCTCGGACTCGGATGTCGTGATGTCGTCTCGGGTTCGGCTGGCGCGGAATATCGCCGGGTTCCCGTTCCTGACCAAGGCGAGCGATGAGGATCGGTCGCAGGTGCTCGAGCTGGTGCGTGACCGCGTGCTGGCCGGGGGCGTCGCCGAGGGGTTGCTGTGGGTCGACGTCGCCGAGGCGAGCGAGGACGAGCGGCACCTGCTGGTCGAGCGGCACCTGATCTCGCGGCAGCACGCGCGGGGGCGCGGGGCGCGCGGGGCGGCGATCTCGGCGCCGGATGAGCGGCTTGCGATTATGGTCAACGAGGAGGATCACCTTCGGATCCAGGTGATGCGTTCGGGGCTTGCGGTCGCCGAGGCGATGACGCAGATCGATGCGGTGGATGACGCGATCGAGGGGCAGATCGGGTACGCCTTCAGTCCGCGGTTCGGGTACCTGACGACGTGCCCGACGAACGTTGGGACGGGGATGCGCGTCTCGGTGATGCTGCACCTGCCCGGGCTGCGGATGACCGGCGAGATCTAGAAGGTCCGGCGGGCGGCCAAGAGCCTGAACCTCGCGGTCCGGGGGTTCTACGGCGAGGGGTCGGAGGCGTCCGGGGATCTGTTTCAGATCAGCAACCAGACGACGCTGGGCAAGACCGAGCGGCGGATCGTGCGCGACTTTGAGAGCTCGATCCTGCCCAAGGTGCTTGAGTACGAGCGAAAGAGCCGGCACGCGCTGCTGACCAAGAGCCGGCTGAAGGTGCTCGATCGGTCGCACCGGGCGCTCGGGACGCTGCGTTCGGCGCGGTTGATGACGGCGGAAGAGGCGCTGAAGCTGATCAGCCGGGTCCGGCTTGGCGTGCTGCTCGGTTTGATCGAGGACGTGGATCTGGAGACGCTGAGCCGGTTGATCCTGCTGACGCAGCCGGCGCACCTGCAACGCGCTGTCAAGGCGTCGCTGAACCAGGCCCAGCGGCGTGTGGCGAGGGCGGACCTGTGCAGGGACCGTCTCGGGGGCGCGTGAGCCACGGGCCGGCGAGCGACTTTCTCTGGCCTCCGAGGCAGGACCCCGGCGGCGCTGTCGCCTCGAACGAATCGGCGCCGACTGATTCAACATCTGCGAGTGAACCAGCGGGACACGGGATGATGATCCGTGCCGGGTCGCGCTTTGGGTGGTGGCGTTCGATCGAGCGTGCGTGGCTGTGCCCGACGGCGAGCCCGGTGCTCGAGCGGCTGGCGATGGCGGGGTGGTCGATCGAGGCGCCCGGTGCGTGTTGTGATCGGTGCGGGACGTCGGTGGGCGCTGGTGAGGCGGACGAGTTCGGGTGCGCCTCGTGCCGGGATCACCGGGCGCCGTGGGACCGGGCGTTCCGGCTCGGGGCGTACGAGGACGAGCTGCGGGCGTTGATCCTGGAGGTGAAGTTCACGCGGTTCCGGTCGGCCGGGACGGCGCTCGGGCGGTTGCTCGGCGGGGTGATCCGTGAGGCCGGGGCGCCTGCTGAGGGCCTGGTTGTGGCGCCGATTCCGATGTCGACCCGGCGCCGGCTGGTGCGGGGGATCGATCACACGGCGGCGATCGGGCGCGGGGTGGCGTGCGAGCTGGGAGCGCCGATGGCGCAGGCTCTTGCGCGGAAGCACCGCCCGAGCCAGCGGACGGTTTCGATGAGCGTCCGGGCGCGGAACGTGGCGGGGACGATGCGGCTGCGGCGCGGTGCGGGCGCGGGGCTTCGGGGGCGGGTCGTGGTGCTGGTGGATGATGTTCGGACGAGCGGTGCGACGCTCCGGGCTGGTGTCCGCGCGATCCGCGCGGGCGGCGCGGGGTGTAGACCGGCGGCGATCTGGGTTGCGACAGTGGGCGTGACGCCCGGGCGCGGGCGGAAGGATTTAGCTGGATTATCGAGGATTCCGCGGGGTTCGCGGTGAGCAGGGGCGGTGGATTGGCGGCGTGTGGGGGTGTCGTTCACCGTGGAGATCGTGTGGGTGAACTGCGGAGGAAAAAAGTCTTGGGCTGGAGGCTTGACATGCCCTGAGGGGTGACTATTCTTCCCGGCTCCCCACTTGGGGCCGCCCCCGAGCGGTGGGGGTCGTATCGCCTAGCGATGCGGCAAACTCTTTGAAAAGTGAACAGTTGGGTAACGCCGCGAGAATGTGTGGCGCTGGCACGGCATATGAGATGTCGGTCCCTTAGCCGGGGCATGTCAGCGTCATAAAAAATGGCTCCGGTGGGTGTCACAGCACTCATCGGCTCAAACATTCTCGTGTGCCACAATAGTGGTAAATACTTTGAGAAAGAATCCGTCGGGGTTAAGCTCCCGGCGGCAGCGGTTGAGGAATCAACTGCTGTAGACCGGTGATCGGCGCCGAGTAATCGGTGTTGGTCACAACAGGTCAACCTTCATTTTCCAACCCCCTCGGCGGGCCTTCTGGTCTGCTGGGGTTACGAAAATCAATTGAAGAGTTTGATCCTGGCTCAGATTGAACGCTGGCGGCATGGCTAAAGCATGCAAGTCGAACGAGAAGCGGGCTTCGGCCCGTGGACAGTGGCGAAAGGGTGAGTAACGCGTTCCTTACGTACCCCGAGGTGGGGGATAGGTCGGAGAAATCCGGCGTAATACCCCATATCTTCTCCGGAAGAAAGGTTTCGGCCGCCTCGGGAGCGGGGAGCGTCCCATCAGGTTGTTGGTGAGGTAAAGGCTCACCAAGCCAAAGACGGGTAGCGGGTGTGAGAGCATGGCCCGCCACATCGGGACTGAGACACTGCCCGGACTCCTACGGGAGGCTGCAGCGACGAATATTCCGCAATGCGCGAAAGCGTGACGGAGCAATGCCGCGTGCAGGATGAAGCGGCTTCGCCGTGTAAACTGCTGTCAGGGTGCAGGAATACTGACCATACCCAGAGGAAGGACCGGTTAACCTCGTGCCAGCAGCCGCGGTAATACGAGGGGTCCAAGCGTTAATCGGAATCACTGGGCTTAAAGGGTACGTAGGCGGCCCTGTAAGCATCTCGTGAAATCCCACGGCTCAACCGTGGAATTGCGGGGTGAACTACAGGGCTTGAGGCAGGTAGAGGTCGTCGGAACGATCGGTGGAGCGGTGAAATGCGTTGATATCGATCGGAACGCCGAAGGAGAAGTCAGGCGACTGGGCCTGTCCTGACGCTGAGGTACGAAAGCGTGGGTAGCGAACGGGATTAGATACCCCGGTAGTCCACGCCCTAAACGATGTGCACTAGATCGAGGCGGCTCTGACGTCGTCTCGGCCGAAGCGAAAGCGTTAAGTGCACCGCCTGGGGAGTACGGTCGCAAGGCTAAAACTCAAAGGAATTGACGGGGGCTCACACAAGCGGTGGAGCATGTGGCTTAATTCGAAGCAACGCGAAGAACCTTATCCTGGACTTGACATGTATGGATTAGCTCATGGAAACATGAGTGACGCCCTTGGGTGGAACATACACAGGTGCTGCATGGCTGTCGTCAGCTCGTGCTGTGAAGTGTCGGGTTAAGTCCCTTAACGAGCGCAACCCCTATCGTTAGTTGCCAGCGCGTAATGGCGGGGACTCTAGCGAGACTGCCGGTGTCAAACCGGAGGAAGGTGGGGATGACGTCAAGTCAGCATGGCCCTTATGTCCAGGGCTGCACACGTGCTACAATGGTGCATACAGAGCGACGCGAGGCCGCGAGGCGGAGCAAATCGCAAAAAGTGCACCCCAGTTCGGATTGCAGGCTGCAACTCGCCTGCATGAAGTTGGAATCGCTAGTAATCGGAGATCAGCTACGCTCCGGTGAATACGTTCCTGAGCCTTGTACACACCGCCCGTCACGTCATGGAAGCCGGGAGTGCCCGAAGTCGCCGCGATTCAGCGGTGCCCACGGCAAGTTCGGTGACTGGGACGAAGTCGTAACAAGGTAGCCGTAGGAGAACCTGCGGCTGGATCACCTCCTTTCTAAGGGATTTCCTTAGACACGCATCGTGGAGCAATCCACAGCGTGATCGTCAGCACACTCTCGTCCGAGTATCCCACTCGGAGAGCCGATCGGCAACGATCGGTGATGGCCTACCCAACTGTTTGCAATATAAGCAACGCCTGTTCCTTCGGGAATGGGCGTTGTTTTTTTTGTGCGCTGTTCCGCGTGCGCTGCGCTGTTTGTTGCGCGCCCTGGATGACGTGGTTCGCGCCCGGCGGGATGAGGCGTTGGGAATCCCGGGGTTGGATGTCATGCGGCGCTGAAATCCCGGGATTCGCGGGGCCTCATCCCGGGCGTGTGGGGGGGGGATCCAGCCTGCTCATCGGGATCAGTGCGGTTGTGTCCATGTCCTCGCCATCGGGGATTGATTCGAGTGTTCGGGCCTGCTCTTGTGTGAACTGCCCGACCGCTGTTCTTCGCAGCGCCGTCAGGTGGCCGCCGGTGCGCAGGGCTTTGCCGAGGTCGCGGGCGAGCGAGCGGATGTACGTGCCCCTGCCACATCTGATATCGAGGGTGAGGTTGGGCCAGGTGTATTCGATGATTTCGATCGAGTCGATGCGGATGTCCCGGGGCTCGAGCTCGCTGGGGATCGCGCCGGCGCGGGCCAGTTTGTACGCGGGTTTGCCGCCGATCTTGATGGCCGAGAAGGAGGGGGGCGCCTGGCTGATGACGCCGGTGAACCGCTCGGCGATGATGCGTTCGATCGTTTCGCGCGTGGGTCGGTCGGCCTGTGCGATCTCGACGGGGGTCAGCTCGCCCTCGAGGTCCTCGGTGGCAGAGAAGGCGGACAGGTCGATGTCGGTGCGGTAGCGCTTGGGTGTGCCCATGATCCGTTCGACGAGCTTGGTCGCTTTGCCGAGGCACAGGACGAGGACGCCCGTGGCGAGCGGGTCGAGGGTTCCGGCGTGGCCGACCTTGGCGCCGTTGGTTTTGCCGCGGATGATGGTGCACACGTGCGCAGACGACATGCCGATGGGCTTGTCGATGACGAGCAGGCCGTTGAGATCGGGGCGCTTGTTTCGAGGCGGCCGGTCTTTTTTGCGTCGGGGGCCGGGGATTGGGGCGGGGTTTGGTGGTGTATCGGCGGTGGTCACCGCAGAGGGTATGCACGGGGCGGGGTCGATGTTGGGGAATCATCGGTCCCCGGGCTGACAAGCGGCGCCGGGGCGGCTAGATTTGAGGCCCTCCCGCTGCGAGGCGGGCGGGAATATTTCGGAGAGGTGTCCGAGTGGCTGAAGGAGCAGCACTGGAAATGCTGTATACGAGCAACCGTATCGGGGGTTCGAATCCCCCCCTCTCCGCTTTGATATGAAAAACACCCCTGAGGTTTACTCAGGGGTGTTTTTTCATGGTCCGAACAGGGTGAGTTCCAGTTTGAGTACAGAAATCGGGCCTTTTCGCGCCTCGCCTGAGTTCCGCTATCCTCTACGTGGAGGTCTCTTGTCGTGGAGCCATGCGTGCCGACGCAGGTGAAATCAGGACGCAAGGGACTATCCTGAACCAATGATTCAACATGCCTCACTTGCTGTATTCGTCGCCGTCCTGCTCGGCGGTTGCCAGCATGCGCCGGCTCGGTGGCCGGATCGAGCCTCAGTCCCAACTGAGACCAACATCCTGCCGGCGACTTTTCCAGCCGCTGCCCAGTCCGAAGACTTTGGCGATTCAGCAGTACAATGGGTAGGACTGTGGAGCGGTGACCATGTTCGTCTTGTCCTTGTGTTTCGACCGTCTTCAACCGGGATGCATCTGTACGGGGCAATCCCGAGCGGCCCGCTCGAAGGAGCGCTCCGGCTTGAGTTTGATCCTGGCGATGATTCGCGAGTTTCCGGCCAGCTCTTCCGTGCTGACAAATCGATCTCTGAAGCGCCTATCGAACTCCGGTTCGATTCAAACGGCCAGCTGCTTCTCCGCCTGGGAAGCTCAACACATCGGCGACTTTCTTGGGTGCGTGAGATCGATCCGGGGCTCCTCAACCGGGTGCGGATCATCGGGCACCGTGGCGGCGACCTCGGGCTGGCAACGCTGTGCAACTCAAAGAGAGCGATTGAGACGGCGTGGGATCGAGGGTGCTCCGGGGTTGAGATCGATTTCCTAATCCCGCATCGTCGAGTCGATGGGAAACGTATCCCACAGCCGCAGGATATCTATGCGTACCACGTCGACGGGCTGGTCGAAGGGCTCACTGGCGAGGATGGCTGCGACATCGCACAAATCGAGTTGCTCCAACCGGGGCCAATCAGGGCATCCGCAGCGCTCGATGCCTGGGCCGCGACCGAGCTGACATCCCTGTACATCGATCCCAAGCTCAAATGGCTGCTGAAGACCGATCTCAAGTCGGCCGGAAAGGTGGTTGATTCGATCATCGATAAGGCAGCACATGTCAGCGAGCCCCTCGACTCCGGGCGCCGGATCCTGATTGCCGCAGAACGAACCTGCAAAGATGAGACCGGCGACTTGTTAGCCAGATCCCTGGCTGGCTCGGAAGCCTGGAGCACCGGTGTCCGGTGGATGCCGGAGTTCAGTAACATGACGAATCCAAATCGGTTCGCGGAGTACTTCTTTGATGCAGCTGGGGCAGCGCCACCGAGCGCGATATCGCTGAATCTCCTAGCCGTGCATGCAGGTTTAGATTCACCTCCATCATGGTTCGTGAAAGACATGAATCCTGCAGATGAAGGTCGATATCGAGAGACTGGTTTACCTGTGATCGTTTGGAACGCGAACTCTGAATCAGAGTTCAGGCGCGCGCTTCGCATTCTGGACCGATTCGTACAACGAGACGGAACAGATGCGAGTTGCGGGATACTGACGGATTATCCGCACCGCCTCGCGTATTTTCTGGCGGTCTCTGCTAGGCTCTGTTTGACGGATCCGATGTTCGGCGCATGACCGGGTTGCGCCATGCTTCAAGATCCGCGATCCTCGTCGTCAGCAAGGAGGCTGACGATGGCGAAAAAGAACGCGAAGAAGACCCGCACCGGACGCGGCGTCGAGGGCAAGCCCGGCAGACGTTACGAACTCACCGACGATGCCTGGGATCGCATCGAACCGCTGCTCCCAACCCAACGACGCGGCGGCAAGTGGGCCGAGCATCGCACCGTTCTCAACGGCATGTTCTGGGTCCTCAACGCCGGCGCGCAGTGGCGCGATATGCCAGAGCGCTACGGCAAGTGGGAGACCGTGTACGGGCGCTACAGAAGATGGACGCGAGAGGGGTTATTCGACCGGATCCTGGCGCGTCTGCACGTCTCGCTCGACGAGTACGGCCGCATCGACTGGAGCGTCTTCGACGTCGACGGCACGAGCATCCGCGCGCACCGCTGCGCCGCGGGCGGCTCGGAATCTTCGAAAAAAACAGAGCCAATGAGCCCGCCGACTTCGCCCTGGGACGATCCCGCGGAGGCTTTGGCACGAAGCTTCATCTTGTGACCGA
>Ga0114931_10003463_pt1 | contig 19983 bp, 14 predicted proteins | sample 2SBtaG_FD_89579 | JGI IMG/M metagenome (GOLD analysis project Ga0114931, IMG submission 89579) | Deep subsurface microbial communities from Kolumbo volcano to uncover new lineages of life (NeLLi) - 2SBTROV14_V59a metaG | ecosystem: Environmental > Aquatic > Marine > Volcanic | place: Kolumbo...
AACGGACTTCCATCTTATTTTTCCTTGAGTGTTGATACTTTACTATCAGCCAGGTTCAGTTGACCCAGGATCGGGTTAAAATAACCGTTTCACGGCGTTCTGTCTACTCAGTTATGATGTTATATGCCCCCTATTTCCTGAAACCGAACTCCGCAATGCTGGCAGCAATCTGATCCACTTGGGCATCGGAGTGGATTCTCTTAGCGTAGAGCTTGAGGTGTTTTAGTGGCCAGAATTCGATCTTTTTGGCCATGTTGGTGTGAAGTTCGGCTAAATTCATAGAAAAAGTGTACCAATGTAGACGCGGATGGGGGGCCTGGAGGGAGCAGGTTTTTATAAAACATCCGGGTTAAGTCGGCACAAGGCCAATACCTATAAACGGCATCATGGATGATTCAGTGCCTTTAAGAAAATCTAAACATCGGCGTTGTTTAATGTAGGCGCGTTGTGGTCGTCGTATTGACCCAACAACCAGCCGGTACTTTTCACGGATAAATAAATAAGGTTATAAGGGGAGGCAACATGGCGGTCATTGGCTAATGTTTTGTGAGGCTGTCGAGCAATTTCTTAAAATCCAGGTTGGGAAATAATTTCATCAACTTCGCCAAAAGCATTTGGCAGCTTTCTTGACCAAAACTTTGCGGATCATAGCTGATCAATACGCTTCCGGTCAGGGCGTTGATATCCACTTCACCGATTCCATTAACATCGGACAGCGTGTGTTGAACCTGTTGGGCATACGCACGGTTGGATTTTAGCGCGCTGATACGCAAGCCGATTCGGCCCGGTACCAGCTGAATGACCCGCATCCCGCGGTTTACGGGGGAGGCGGTTGTATTTATATCAGAGTGCATCATGGATTCTCGCTGGTGGAATTGTCATCAGAGTAACGTACTTAGGTTAACGTATTATGACAAAAAAGGCGCCCCAACCACTTGATTCCAAAGTGATTGCGCCAGTTCGTTCACATTGCGTTTACGATCGCTTTTCAACCAGTGAATAAGCGACGATGCTACATTTGGAAAGATTATCGGCTCCGGGTTGTTTTTCTTAAGCCATCTTGTAAGTGTTTGATTTTCGAAGACATCAATGACGTCTGCCAGATGCAGGCGTGCGGCGGCAAGGGCGTTGGACAATTGCTCCATTTGCCCCTGTAAAGGTTTAATCAGAAGTTTTTTCCCGTATTGCATTGCTTCACTGCAAAGACCGAAACCGGCGTTGCAAATAACGCCATCGCACTGGGCTAAATCCTTTAAAAAACCGTCGCGATTGACCGGTTTGAGGTGCAGATTGGCATCCTGCTGTTCCTGGTCGCATTCCGTGTAAATGATAAATTGGTAGGGGTCGAAGTGACGTAGCCAATGGCGAACTTCAGCGGTTTCTTCAAACGGCAGATAGACCAGCAACCTGCCGTTTTTGACGCTGGGCCGGTACTTATTGGGGGCAATCAACGGTGGCAGAATGGGACTGTTAAAATGATGCCAGTGAACACCGATCGCCAGATTGACCGGGGCAAAATGACGCATCAGCATGTTGGCAATAGCATTTTCACCCTGTTTGGGCACCGGGTAATAAAAAGCATACTGGTGGGCGATACCGATACAAAATTTATGTTGACGGCGGGCTGCCCATGCGCTGACCGGTTCAAAGTCTGTCAGTACCAGGTCATAAGCGGACAAATCCAGGTTGCGATAGTCTTTATAAAACTGCCACAGATTATTTCGAAGCACGGTTTTTGCGTATTGGAGCCTGCCGGCACGGTGGGCAAAGGTCAATCCACGCCGTACCAAATAGTCACCAAAGGCATCCATATCAAACAGTGCCGTACGGTCACGGCCCGAAAACAGGAAATCCACTTCAATGCCCTGTTTTACAAATTCAGGGGCCATGGTTCTGGCTCGCGTAATATGGCCATTACCCGTGGCCTGTACGCCGTACAGGATCCGCATGGAGACAAACCTAACGTTATCCGAGAATATTGATGGCGATAACCGCCGACAAACTTCCTAAAGCGGCGCCAGCGAGTAAATCCGTGGGAAAATGCACGCCTAGTAGTACCCGCGACAAGCTTATCATAACTGACATTGTGTAGGCGAGCAGCGTAAACGCGGGGTAGAACACACTGATCAGTGTAGCCATTAGAAATGCGGCTGCAGTGTGGCCGGACGGAAAACTGAATTGATCGGAAGGCACCAAAAAGGCTTTGAATCCCTGGATTTTGATCTCAGGTCGGTTACGCTTAATGGTGTTTTTAATAAAAAAATAGGTCGGCAGCCATATCGTAAAAGCCAGAATTCCCGTGACAAATAAATCCATGCCGCGCACCGGTTCAAAATAAGCCAGTGTAATACCGAGCAAAAAATACAAACCACCATCACCGCAATGGGAGATCCAGCGGCTGACCGCGGCGATTTCACCGGCGTATTTACGGGCCATGCACCATTTAAAAGCGGTGACGTCCAGGTGACTGACTTTTTTAAACATCGCTACCATCTTTCGCTGATTGTGTCGACTCGACCTATCATTATGCACGCTAGTTTCGCAATTCTATGAATATTTTGTTACAATTATATGATATTTATAGCCTTTTTTTAAAACCACTTTCCATTGTTTAAATCAAGTCTACCTCACTTTACTCGTACTTTTGTCGTTTACAAGTATACTTTAACTTTGGCCACGCAACATTAGTATGTTTAATATATTACAAAATACTCAAATCGGCAGATTTCGGCAATCCTGATGGTGGATTTATTTTTGCTGCGGCACGCCAAATCGGACTGGCATTCGCCGGCGGTGGATGATTTTCAACGCCCCCTTAACGCAAGGGGGCTTGGTGACGCGCCCCGAATGGGGCGTTGGATGGCGGAACAAGGTTATCATCCTTCACTTATTGCAAGCTCATCGGCCTTAAGGGCATGGCAAACCGCCGTTTTTGTATGTTTTGAGCTGGGTATTTCGGAACAGAGCATCAAGTTTTCTGGCCGATTGTATCTGCCTGCTCTCGATCAGTTACTGGACTGGCTGCGTGGAGTGACCGCAAGTACCCCTACGGTCATGCTGGTGGGGCATAATCCTGGCCTGGAACAGCTTTTGTCCCACTGGGTCAGTGCGCTCCCTGTCCCAGATGACGGTAAATTGCTGCCAACGGCCACCTTTGCCCATATAGAGCTGCCCCAATGGGACGCCAAACCCGCTCAAGGAAGGCTGCGGCGTATGGTGCGACCAAAGGACTTACCCGTATAAATATATAACCATTACAACTATATAACCATGTATTATATGCGTGATTATGCGTAATTAAACAGCGGCTCGCCATGCAATGCGCTGAGAACATTACGTTGCAATTTTGTATACTGAATAAGATTGATTTTGTTGACGTAAAGTTTTATGCAATATGACGGCTACAAGGACACACAAATGACCCTATGGCAAGATACCGAGGACGACGAAAAGGTCCTTGGCGAGTCAATAAATGAGGCCGAAAATTTTATGCAAAAAGCATTGGGCCAGACGCTTCAGCCGGATTTGCGATTGTCGGAATATTATTTTAATCGTGAATTGAGCCTGCTTGAATTCAACCGCCGGGTATTGGAGCAGGCAAAAGATCCGCAAGTGCCCCTGTTGGAGCGATTGCGTTATTTATGTATTTCCAGCACCAACATGGATGAGTTTTTTGAAGTCCGTGTGTCAAGTTACCGCCAGAAAGCGGAATTAGGTTCGGTGCAGGCAGGTCCTGACAATATGAGCGCCAGTGACGTGCTTAAAGCGGTTAGTAAAAGCGCCCATCAGTTGGTTGACGAGCAGTATACGGTGCTTAACGACAGTTTGATTCCGGCCCTGGCTCAGGAAAACATCCATTTTATTCGTCGCAGCGAGTGGACCGAGCCCCAGGAAAATTGGATACGGCGCTTTTTTATGGATGAGTTGTCGCCGGTGCTCAGCCCGATGGGCCTTGATCCGGCACACCCGTTTCCCCGAATACTAAATAAAAGTCTGAATTTTATTGTCAGTTTGAAAGGCAAAGATGCCTTTGGACGCCGTGGCGGATTCGCGATTGTACAAACCCCCCGATCGTTGCCGCGGGTAATTCAGCTGCCAGCAGATAATAAGGGCAACGGGCCCTACGATTTCGTATTTTTATCATCCGTGGTCCATGCCTATGTGGATCAGTTGTTTCCCGGCATGACCGTCACCGGTTGTTATCAGTTTCGGGTTACCCGCAATAGTGATTTATATGTGGATGAAGAGGAAATCGATGATTTGCTGCGAGCCGTGGAAGGGGAATTGGCGTCACGGCGCTATGGTGCCAGTGTGCGTTTGGAAACCGCTCACGACTGTCCACAGGAGTTGTTGGATTTTTTATTGCCACGTTTTCAATTGGATGAAGAATCCCTATATCGCGTGAATGGTCCTGTTAATTTGAATCGTCTGTCCGCGGTGTGTGATTTGGTGGATCGCCCCGATTTGAAATTTCCGGCGTTTACGCCGAGTCTACCTGGCAGTTTGTCGACCAAATCGGATATATTCGAGGCCATCCGTAACGACGATATATTGATGCACCATCCATTCGAATCCTTTTTGCCGGTTATCGATTTTCTGCGCGCTGCGGCGCAGGATCCCAAAGTCTTAGCCATTAAACAAACCTTATACCGGACCGGGCCGCAGTCAGCCGTAGTGGACGCGCTGGTTGATGCCGCCAAAACCGGTAAAGAAGTCACCGTGGTAGTGGAATTGCGGGCACGATTTGATGAAGAAGCCAACATTGCCCTGGCAAACCGGCTGCAGGAGGCGGGCGCCCATCTGGTGTACGGCGTGGTTGGTTTTAAAACCCATGCAAAAATGATTTTGGTGGTGAGGCGAGAAGGTAAGAATTTACGCCGCTATGTGCATTTGGGCACAGGTAACTACCATCCCCGAACCACACGACTGTATACCGACTACGGCTTGTTTACGTGTGACAAGGCCATGGGTGAGGACATTCATCAGGTATTTCTTCAGTTAACCAGTCTGGGTAAATTCACCACGCTTAAAAAGGTGTTACAGTCGCCATTTACCTTGCATCCGGGCTTGACCGACAAAATCAATCGGGAGGCCGAAAATGCCGCCGAAGGAAAACCGGCGCGCATTATCATTAAACTTAACTCCATGATCGAACCGAAAATCATACGGGCGCTTTACCGGGCCTCCAATGCCGGTGTCAAAATCGATTTGATTGTCCGGGGATTATGCAGTTTGCGGCCCGGCATAGCCGGTGTGTCGGAAAACATCCAGGTTCGATCCATCGTCGGTAGATTCCTGGAACACACCCGGGTATTTTATTTTCATAATAACAATGATCCGCAAGTCTATTGCTCCAGTGCTGACTGGATGGACCGCAATTTTTTCCGGCGGGTTGAAGTGGCATTTCCTATTGAGCATAAAAAACATCGTAAGCGGGTCGTGCAGGAATTGGAAACCTATTTAAACGATAACTACCAGGCTTGGATTTTACAGTCCGATGGTAGTTACCAGCGTATGCAACCCAAACAAGATGATGAAGTGGTTGCCGCTCAACTGGCGCTGTTGGAAAGGCTCGCCGAATACGATTGACGACGCTTGTGGGCATCAATCATGTTGTTCCTGGAACTGCAATTTAATGCCGGCAGCTTTTAGATACACGGTTTCTTCTTGCAGATCAGCCCGGCTCAACGGATTGGCGTCCAGCCAGCCGGTGTGAAAGTCGATACACAGTGAGCGTTTGGCCGCGGTCAACGTGAAACTGACATCGGCTTTGTCCCGATCTCGGTGCAGCAGTACCGCAAGACGCAACAACACCGCCAGGTAAGTTAAGGCTTTGGCGGATTTCGCCGACCATTGTTTGAACAGTGTGCTGGGAAATTTACGCCGGTGACTGCGTATCAACAGGGCCAGCAGGCTTTTTTCCCGTTGTGAAAATCCCATCAAATCCGCATTCTCGATGATATAAGCACCGTGTTTATGATATTGGTTATGTGCAATACTCAAACCTACTTCATGCAGTTGCGCGGCCCAACCCAATAAACTTTGCCAGGGTTCGTCTTCCAATTCCCAGGCTTGCGCCACTTGCGTGTAGCATTGCCGCGCCGTGTCATACACACGTTCGGCTTGTTTGGCATCGACATGCTGGCGCTTGATAAACTGCAGCACCGTGCTGTATCGCACATCCTGATGATGAATACGGCCGATTAAATCGTATAGCACACCTTCACGCAGAGCGGTGTCGGCCACCCGCAATTGTTCAATGCCGAGACGTTCAAAAGTGGCGGCTAAAATGGCGGCGCCGCCAGGAAACACCAGACGGCGCTCGTCTTTTAAGCCTTTTAACGCCAATTTATCAACGTGGTTGACCTGCGCAATCTGATCGATGATTTTTGTCATCGCTTTACGGCTGATACCTTCCTGGCAGTATCCTTCCCGATGGGACACGGTGGCAATGGCGCGAACCGTGCCGGATGCGCCCACGGCCTTTTGCCATTGTTGTTTGTTGAAGGTCGCCATATGGGGCTCAAGCTCCAGCTTTGCCATGAGCATGGCCTTGTTTATGGAGGCTGGGGAGATGACACCATTGGGAAAATAAGTCTGGCTGATGCTTACGCATCCCATATACAGACTTTCCATTCGTTGCGGTTCAAAACTTTCGCCAAGGATCAGTTCGGTGCTGCCACCGCCTATGTCAATGACCAGCCGTCGAACCGGCGGGTCATGATTGAGTCCGTGAGCTACTCCCCCGTATATCAGACGGGCTTCTTCCACACCGGAAATGATGTCGATGGTATGTCCCAAAGCCTTCTCGGCTTCGGCGAGAAAGGCCATGGCGTTACGGGCTTTGCGTAGAGTGTTGGTCCCCACCGCCCGGACGGCGTGCGGGGGCAATGTTTGCAGACGCTGGCCGAATCGTGACAGGCATTGTAGGGCCCGTTCCCAAGACGATTGGCTGATATCGTTCTGCTCATCGAGGCCGGCCGCCAGTCGCACCATGTCACGCATTCGATCAATGACGGAAAGCTCATCGCCGCTGATTTTGGCGACAATCATATGAAAACTGTTTGAGCCCAGGTCGACCGCCGCGACGGTATCCGTCGTATATTTTTGGTTAGTACGGTTCACGGCTGTTCATTTCCGGTCGGTAGTAATGATCATGCGGATGATTTCAACTTTTCGATCATGTCATCAAACAGGGCTTTTTCATCATCGTCGGGAGTCGGATAGCGCAAAGGCATATTTGCCAGCGTGTCGACCATAATCTGTGCCACTTGCAGGCGCATAAAAGGTTTGTTGTCCGCGGGTATCACATACCATGGAGCCCAAGGTTTGGCGGTGGCATTGATCATGTCTTCATAGGCGCCCATGTAATCCCGCCAGTATTTTCTTTCCGCAACATCGTTGCTGGAAAATTTCCAGTTTTTCTCCCGCTGTTCCAAACGGCTGAGAAAGCGCCGACGTTGTTCCTGGTTGGAAACATTCAACCAGAATTTGACGATAACCGTGCCGTTGCGGGCCAAATGTTTTTCAAAATCCGTGATGGATTCGTACCGTTCACGCCAGATTTTGGAAAAATTCGATTTTGTGGGAAGCTTTTGCGCCTTAAGTATGGTGGGATGAACTTTAACGACCAGTACTTCCTCGTAATAACTGCGATTGAATATACCGATACGACCTCGTTCGGGCATCCTGACCGCGGTACGCCATAGAAAATCATGATCCAGTTCTTCGGCAGACGGTTGTTTAAAAGAATGGACCTGGCAACCGGCCGGATCGATACCGCGCATCACCGCACGAATGGTGCTGTCTTTACCCGCGGCGTCCATCGCCTGGAAGATAAACAACACCGCATAGCGATCCTGGGCATACAGCAGGCGCTGGCGCTCATCAAGTTCGGCGATAAGCTTTTTATGATGCTTTTTATATTGATCTTTATCTGGGCTTCGGTCAGGTTCGGTAGCGGCTTTTTTCACATGGAAAGAGCCGTCGAACGGAGCGAGAAATGGACTGGATGCATGTTTCACCGATGCAGTATAACCGTGCCTGTACGAACAACTCAACCATGGATTTTCCGGCCAAGTCGGTGCTGATAAACGAACAGCTTACTGCCAGGGGGCGCCGGCTTGCCGATACAGGCTTTTCATGATCTCGGTCATTTCCTTTTGAACGGCCTGTAGCTGTTGTTCGTCTAAATTTGCCGGAACATGATAGGGTTTGCCGATAACAATACGAATTCGTGCGAATGGTTTGGGTAACAGAAATTTGTCCCAGGTGTTGAGTCGCCAGGCACGATCCGCGGCGAAACTCATCGGCAGCATAGGTCGACGGCTGAATTGAGCAAGCATGACCGCGCCGGGTTTAAACTCAAAAATCGGTCCGGTTGGGCCGTCCGATGAGGTGATGGGCGATACCCCTTGTTTGATTAACTGATAAATGTCACGTAAGGCTTTTGCACCGGAGCGCGTCGTGGAGGCGCGCACTACCTGAGCTCCCCAGTCGGTGACGATACGTGCCGGCACTTCGCCATCCACCGACGGTGAAATAAGAAAACCGATCAGCATGCCTCGTTTAGCCAGTTTAAACAAATAGAAACTGCAAAATACCTGTAACCTATGCCAATAACAAATGATGACCGGTTTTTTCGCGGCGATGAATTCCTCCATATGCTGCTTGCCTTCAATGGCTTCGATTCTACAGGTAAGCCAAAGGCCGCGGATGATGAGTTTGGCCAGCGGCGTTATCAGCGCAAATGTAACGCGCCTTCGCAAGGTCATTTTTCTACCGGACACCGCGAACTCCAACAGTCTGCTTGGCGATAATTGTGGTAACACTATGATAATGTTGCATTTATTACATGGCGCCTGGTGTGCTGTCAATACCGCGTAGCGTAATTGGGCGGGGTTCGATATCATGTTGCCACACCCGGTGTGGCAGATCCTTATTGATATATGGGCTGAGCATTATATACGAAACACCTAAGTCCGCAAAACGCAGGAAAAAACCGTGAAAGTTACCCCGTTTGTTAGTTTAACCGACAAGTTGACAGGGCTTGGCGATAGTCAAAAAAGTATGACGTTTATTCACAATGCCCAAGAGAGCGAATCCCTGAGTTTTGCCGAGCTTCGCTCTGCCGCCCTGAAGCTGTTGGCGGGCTTCCAAGCCAAGGGTGTAAGCAAAGGCGATGAGGTGGTGTTGTATGTTGAAAACAATAAAAATTTTATCATCGCCTTTTGGGCTTGCCTGTTTGGAGCGATGATTCCGGTACCGGTGGCGGTTGGCGTACATAGCGAGCATTTACAGAAACTGTTTACCATACTGTCTAAACTCAAACGGCCGTTTTTATTTACCGAACAATCCCCCCTGACACGTATTGAGACCTACGCCGGTGAAACCGGGCAATCCTTTACCCTGGACCGGCGGGTGATTGATATCGGCGATGCTCTAAACGATCCGGCATCCGAGCACACCGATGCGGGCCAGGCTGATAGTCTGGCGTTTATACAGTTTTCCTCCGGATCCACCCGCGAGCCCAAAGGTGTGATGTTATCGCACGCTAACCTTGTGGGTAACATTGAAGCCATGCGGGAAGGGGCGGCCTACCTGCCGCACGATAAAATTCTTAGCTGGATGCCGTTGACCCACGATATGGGTTTGATCGGCATGCATTTGGCGCCATTGTATTGCGAGATGGAGCACTGTTTGATGCCGGCAATGTTGTTTAGTCGGCGACCGTTGTTGTGGCTGAAAAAAGCCACCGAATACCGTGCCACCATACTATGTTCACCTAATTTCGGCTATAAACATTACCTTAAGGCCCTGGGTGACAAAACGATTGACGATGTGGATTTATCCGCTGTGCGGCTTATCTACAACGGCGCCGAGCCTATTTCGGTAGATTTATGTCGGCAGTTTTTGCAGCGTTTGGCGCCACAGGGATTACGTGCCACCAGTATGTTTCTAGTCTACGGGTTAGCGGAAGGAACGTTGGCGGTAAGTTTCCCAGCCATAGACACTCCGTTGCGTGAAGTGCGTGTTCGACGCGATTCCATTTCCGTGGGGGATCAAGTGCACATTGCCGACGGTGACGACACGGTACGATTCGCCTGTGTGGGTCACGCGGTTAGTAGTTGTGAGATTCGCATCGCTCTGGATGGCCGGGCGATTGGTGATGAAAGGGTAGGCGAAGTGCATATTCGTGGCATGGGCGTGACGTCGGGGTTTTACCAGTCCCCTGCATTGACCGAGGAGATCATTAGCGCCGATGGATGGTTGAATACGGGTGATTTGGGGTTTTTTCACGACGGCCAGTTAATCATTACCGGTCGCGCCAAGGAAATCATTTTCGCCAACGGCCAGAATTACTATCCCCAAGACTTGGAAGCGGTCATTCAACAGGAAACCGCCATTGAGCTTGGCCGGGTCGTGGCATGCGGTGCCCATCGCGATGACACGCAAATGGAAGAGCTGCTGATATTTGTCGTGCATCGAAGCGAAGTCGAGGCATTAAAGCCCTTGGCGGCCAAAATCACCAAAACCCTGAGCAGTATTTTGGGCCTGGAGGTTCACCATGTGATTCCGGTGCGCAACATCCCCAAAACCACCAGCGGTAAATTGCAACGCAATCATATGGCTTCGGCGTATATCCATGGAGAGTTCGATGCCGTTATTGCCGAGATAAACGGTTCCCATCCTGCTCAAGCGCCGGTCGGTTCCGCGAACCCGCTCAAGGATTTATTGCTCGGTATCATCCGGGATATTGCCCCGGGTAAAACCATTAATCCGGCTGACGATTTATTTGAAGCCGGGCTTAGCTCGCTGCAATTGGCGGAGATGCATGATCGGATTGATGCAATATACCCCGGGGTGGTGGATTTTACGGATATGTTCGATTTTAACACGCTCAATGATGTGGCGCAGTTTATACGGACAAAAGTGGATGCGTAAGCCGCTGTGCCGGGTCAACCGTTCGCAGATTCGGATTTGGCCGTAACGGTGTGGTTTGCGTAAAACATCAATACCCATATCTCAATGATTCAATTTCTATCAATTCACCGTTTTCAAAATGCAGGCGCTGCATAAGATCGTTGGGGCCCCGATTGTAAGTCCATTCCTCAACATCGACAGGCACGGTATAAAATTCTAGATCCGAATATAAACGTTGGCGGGGATTTTTAAGTTGACACCTATGATGCGGTAATCGGTGTACCGTCTTTTCGATTGGGGCTCGCCGCACAGCCGGGCAACGTCGCCGGTATGACTGGACTTGGAAATAATTTTACCGTCGCACCGAAAAGCGAATGCATGGGCCGACAGGGTGACCCATAATAGCGTTACTACCGCCATATACCGTTTGCTGGGATGTTTCATGGCAATTCGTCCTTTCAACAGGGCATCGTACGATCTGGTATGGCGGCGCTATTGAGACATCCCGATCTACGTTTTAACAGGATCAGGCGTTTTCTCGAATTTTAAGTTGCCAAGCGGCGGTGCTGCGAATCAGTTCGCCTTCATCCACGGTGGTCAGCACCCGGTGATTCAATACGTGTTTACCGGCAACCCAAACATCACTGACTTTGTCGCGGCCGGTTGCATAAACTAACTGTGATATCGGGTCGTAAAATGGTTTGGTTTCGATGCTGTTTAAATTCACGGCTACAATATCCGCGGCTTTACCGGCTTTCAACGAACCGGTCAATTCATCAATACCCAAGGCTTTAGCCGCATTCAGGGTCGCCATGCGAAGGACGGTATAAGCGGGCAGGGCGCTCGCATCACCGGCGATGCCCTTGCCCAGTAACGCGGCGGTACGCATTTCGCCAAACATGTTTAAATCATTATTGCTGGCGGCACCATCGGTTCCCAAGGCAACATTCACCCCGGCTGTTTGCAGTTTATGCACGGGGCAAAAACCACTGGCCAGTTTTAAATTGGATTCCGGGCAATGGATGACATTGGCGCCGGCGGTGGCCAGTGTCTGGATTTCCGATTCCTGCAGGTCGGTCATATGCACGGCCATCAAGCGCGGTGTCAGCATATTTAAGTCCATCAAGCGACGCAGTGGCCGTTTGCCGCATTGTTCAATACTCTGGCGTACCTCGTCGGCGGTCTCATGTACATGTATATGAATCGGTACATCCAGTTCGTCGGCAAGAATGGCGATACGCCTTAACGGTTCATCGGAAACAGTGTACGGAGCATGGGGCGTAAAAACCGTATGTACCAACGGATTGTTTTTGACTTCATCATGAAACCGGATGCCTTTATTAATGTACTCGTCGGCGTTCTGCGCCCATACGGTGGGGAAGTCGATGACTATCATGCCGGCGCACACACGCATATGGCATTCGCCGCAAACGTGCGCCACCATATCGGGAAAGTAGTACATATCTGCAAAACAAGTAATACCACCACGTAACATTTCCGCGACCGCCAGACGTGTGCCATCGGCCACAAAATCGGGGTTGACCCACTTGGCTTCGGCCGGCCAGATATGTTCCTGCAGCCATTGCATCAAGGGCATATCATCGGCCAAGCCGCGCAACAGTGACATGGCAGCATGGGTATGGGCGTTAATCAATCCCGGGAAAACAGCATGATCCGGTCGGTTGTGGGTAAAATGGGATTCGAATTGGATTTTTGCCTGTTCAGTGGGCAGAATCGCCTTGATTAAACCGTCGTCGATGATAATGCTGTGGTATTCCAGAACTGCATTGTCCGGCTCCACCGGAATGACCCAGCGGGCATGAATAATGGATTCAACCGATTGCATACCGTTCCCCTCACTCAATCCTTATTGCCACAATAATAGGCTAAAGCGGGGGTTTACGTCTATGATGGAAGCAGGTATAGCTATCCAGAGAATCTACATACATGTAATCGTTGCCGATGCAGGTAGCTTCATGTGACACCGGTCCTGTCTGGTGGGCTGTGCGCGATGGTAGGTTACAGGGTGTGCGCGGCTTCACCGGCAAGTTTTGACGATTTGAAATGGTCAAACGGTGACTATGGCATCGTGCCTGGCCAGCGGGGGGTAATTCGCTATTGAACTCCCGAATGGGCCACGGACTGACGGGAAGGTAAAAGGGAAAGCCGTTTATTATACCATTAAATGCATGCTCGCGGTGGCTATTTCTATTTCTATTTCTATTCCAATTCAAATACCAATAGTTCCACATGGCGGTTACGCACTCGTCCAAGCCTGGTCCAATTTTCATCAATGGGAAAGTGTTCGCCCATGCCTTGAGGAAACAGCCATTTTTGGGGGACACCATTTTGGTGAAGGTAATCTTGAACTTTTGCTACCCGCTGATCGGAGAGTTTATCGTTGTATTTGAAGCTACCTTTCCAATCGGCGTGTCCGCGCACGACCACGCGGGTGATGTTCGGATTGCCCAGGATTTCAATAATAGCCTGGTTAAGCGTTGACAAACCCCGGTTAGTTAATCGCGCTTTGTCAAATTCAAAATATACTTCGGCCAATGTATAGAAATAGAAATCCTGACAGCCGTGTTCATCAACCGCGCGATGCCGTCGGCTGTGTCGGCAATCATCAAGTGGTAGAATGACGCCATCCAAGTCGCGGTCGTTATTAAAGGAATGCCGGGTCATGGCGATTGGCGAGGAAAGTGTTCTGGTCGACCGGGAGACGATGACAGGTTTGATTTGTGAGCGACCGAAACAATCGGTTTCAATCACAACACCAAGACGTTCAACTGTTTTGTGACACTTATCACGGTGAAGGTGATCTGAATGCGTTTCAATGGCATGCGCCGTTATCGGTTGTAAAAACAACAATCCGACAACTACAACATAAATTCGAGACATGCGTCACATCCCCCATTTAGTCAACAAGCGGAACCCCGAATAACTATATCGACACATTATGTACATTGCTTAAGAAATTCTTAAATATTTAACTTGTTTCTGTGAAGCTACTCCAAACCTCGTGTGAGTGTATTCACAATTCCGGCCCCGGTAAAACAGTAAGATAGAGCCAGTTAAAACCTCGGTTTGAGTAGAGTGTGTAAGTCCGTTTTATGTGTGATCGGGTTAACGCTTGTCAAAAACGGTTTTTTCTTAACACTCACCGGAAACGGTAAGTGAAGAAGGTAGGGAGAATCGAACAAATGAGGTTCCCTAGAAGTCAGCCCCGATGGAACAAACTTCAATGGTATTGCAGAGAAAGACGTATGAGGTGTTTGTACGCATACCCATGCCACCTCTTTCAAAGCAGGACAGCGAATGTTTGGAACAAGGATTTAACACTGTCGGGTATTGAGTTAAATGGAAAATGTTTACGGGGGTAATTCATGAAATCTTTTAAGCGACATCTGCTGTTATCCGGATGTCTTGCTTTTTTCATCACTGCGTGTGGTGGAGGGGGTAATGACAACGGTCCGGGTCCCAACGACGTTACACCAACGGGTGACGGTCCGACAGTAGACATTGTTAATCCTATTAAGCGAGAGAGCGGCACAAGTTCTTTGCCGCTGTCTGGTACCGCTCAAGACAAAGAAAGGGTTGTGGAAGTCACGTGGTCAAATAAAACCACCGGAGAGACTGGCTCCGCAGACGGGACTTACGATTGGTCAACAGTTCCAATCAAACTAAATCCCGGGAAAAACACTATTACAGTTTATGCATCCAATCCTGCTGGCGGGCAAGGCCAGTCATCCGTCACGGTTACCTATGTGGACAATGACCAAGATGCACCGACAGTGGTTGTGGAATCGCCGCAGAACAATTACGACACCACCAACGAAACGGTTGGATTGAGCGTCAGCGCTAAAGACAATCTTGAGGTCGTTCGGGTTAAATGGGAGCGTACTACCGCGCCAGCTCAGGAAGGGGAAGCGGTTTACAACGGTGAACGTTGGGATGCCAATAATATTCCGTTGATCACAAATACAACCAATGAAATCAAAGTCACGGCCTACGATTCAGCGGGCAATACGGCATATGCGACGATATCTGTTGTGCAGTCTTCCGGCAATGAAGTAGTGCTGGGTTATGCGGCCGAGTCTTGCATGAACTGTCATAACGGGTCTAACAAAGATGACTATGCAGTTTCTGATGGTCTTCAAAATCCGCACCCTTTCCCTGGCGCACCCTCGATTAAATGTAGTGATTGTCACGGTGGAAATCCAGCGCATGGAAACAAAGCCGGTGCTCATATCCCACCTCCGCCGGAAATGATTTTTGATCCCGCAGTGGCTTCACCGCAAAACTTGAAGGCGTGGTGGAATCGGGTAACGCTGGTTGGCGTTGACAAGTTTGGTGATGCCGATGGAAATTATGAGGCCCAAGTACTAAATGATGCTGGTGAACTGGTTACGCAAACTTTTAACGTTAAAGACTATTTGAGATTTCTCAATCCCGGTGACATGCGAGTTGTAACTTCTGGCAAAGGGTGCGGTAACGCAGGTTGCCACGACAGCACCCATGCTCAGTGGGCTTCTAGAAACGTCATAGCAACGGAAACCGGCATTTTTTCAGGAGCCATGTATTCGGCGGGTTTGCCAAACTATTTTGGCAATACGAATTATGAAGATACCGCTGCAGACTTGGCTTTCCGTGCAATTGCTTCGAAGGTTCCAAACAACTATGTGGAGACTCCTCCCCGTGTTGGTGCCGTAAAGGAGTTGCGTGAATATCCTGTATACTCCAGTGCTGAAGACACCGCGCAATTATTATATATGCAGGAACTGCTTGCTTCGGATTTGAATAACGATGTTTATGCTGCCGCTCAAGATCCTAATAAGGTTAATCAGATTCGGCCAGGATCTGATTTGGCGAATATGTATCATGAGCAAATTGCATTTACTTGTGGTGATTGTCATGCAGGAAGTCGTGGCGCAAACAATCGTGTTGGTGATTTCCGGTCTTCCGGTTGTACTGCTTGTCATATGAACTATGCCATTGATGGTGTTACGCTGATGCAGGACAAAATACGCAATTTCCTTCTTGATCCGACTCTCGTGGCTTTGGATCCCAATGTTAATAATGAACAGATTGTGTATCCGCAAGTGCCTAAAGTCGAAACGCACTTGATCAAGAATGTCGACAAGAAAACAATTGTCGGTCAATTTGTTCAAGGTATCCAGGATCTGTCTTGTGTAGGATGTCACCAGGGTTCAAATCGAACGGTTATGCAATATTGGGGTATCCGTCTCGATCAGAATCAGGATGTTGTAAATAATCGCCAGTATCCGGCTAATCCAGCCAATTTTACAACGACGGCAAATGATCAGCGCCTGTACGGCTACAATAACCAGCGATTTAATGGTCGTGTTGCAGAACAATATTTGCTCACAGAAGACTATGACAACGATGGTTATGACGACACACCGATGGACGTTCATGCTGAAGCCGGCATGGGTTGTATCGATTGCCATGGGAGCAGGGATATGCATGCCGGTACCAAGGGTGATTCGGGTAGCGGTGAAATCATGAGCCGTCATGAGCAAACCGTCGGTATTACATGCGTCTCCTGTCACGGTAATGTGGACAACTACGCGTCAACTGTGGAGTGTGTTACCTACGATGGTGAAAAAGCTCAATGCGTGAAAGATCGATTTGGTAACCCATTACGTCATGTGACCAAGAATAACCTCAATGATTACACCTTGATTAGTCGAGTAAATGGTATTTCACACTATATTCCTCAAACCAAGGACACTGTTGTAAATAACGGAAAGGTTAACAAAGGTGCGAATAGACGGCTTGGCGTAAACAAGCAAAACCAGCCCATTTACACGGCAAAAGCTTCTTTCGCCATGGGTCGCGCAGACGGCAATCCTCTGACTGGAATCGGGCCACAACAGGCGGATCCCCGTCTGGCGGCTCCGGATAAAAAATTCAGTCATACGGAAAAACTGGATTGTGTGGCATGCCATGCGTCGTGGACCAATAGTTGTATTGGCTGTCACTTGACCGGTGAATACCGTGATCCGGTTGCCAATGCTGCTGATCCGCGATTCAGCAATATCACTGGCGACGTAATCGCTTACAACGAAAACAACGCCGCATTTATGTATCAAACACCCGTTCCGTTCCAACTGGGTATTACAAGCCAAAACATGGTTGCCCAATTCAGCCCCGCGGAAAAGGTTTTCTACAGCTACATAGATGTTAATGGTGATACTTCCAACGTGTTTGCCTTTAGCGATCGCAAGGGTAATGGCAACAATCCGACCATTGTAGGCGCTAATGCCCTACCGGCCCTCGGGCACAACATGATGATGGCACACTCCATCAGGGGACGTATTGAAGCCAAGGTTGTTAATGGCAACAATGTTTTGGATGAAGGTCCTCGCTACTGCGTAGCGTGCCATTTGACCGTGGACGGATTGACGGTGTTTGGTGGTGGTGATCTAAATGCGGGTATCGATGCTTACAACCTATTTAGGCAGACTATTATGCCGAATCTGGCGGCAAATTTTGCCCAGCTCGCGGACCCGGAAGTGGGTAATCAATTTCCTCTGATTGCAAATGATGACAACCTGAACACTTTGTACGATTTGCTCCAAGTGCATATCGGTCAAAACCCCAGCAACCAATATAACTCGCCGTTGTGGGTGCATATGGTTGCGGGTATTGGTTCAGGCTTGTATTTGTTTGATCAGTTTGGTTGTCCCATCAATGGATTGGATGCAGTTGCGCCGGTAAATCGTAACAATACTAATTGTAACGATGCGCCTAACGCCAATGCTAATGCGCCGGTATATGACTTGGATCGTGTTGTGGAAGTTATCGGTCGAGCAAATGCCAGCGGCACACATCCGATGCAAACCGGAGTACCCAGTCAGCGTCGAGATGGCGCCAAACATCCGGGTCTGTCAGGACCTCTCGGCGGCGAATTAATCCGCCGTATGTCGGAACCGAACCTGGATAACGGCGGTATTGTGCTTGATTCCTATCTGGATGCGGACGGAAATCCACAAGGAGGCGCCGCTGTATATATACAATAAATAAATTTGCAAGACCTAAGGCCGCGCAATTTGCGCGGCCTTTTTTTTGTGAGTTTGCAGGCGCCTATTAGGAAGTCATTATGTTTTCATCAGCCAAGACAATGTCTTTGAAGAGCTGTTAGCCGAAGCCAAAACCTTTCATCAGGAAGAAGTCGAGTCCAGTCATGTCTGGTTGTCTTGGCGGAGAAGCTGATCGCGGCCGGTTCCGGTGTGCTGACCCATTGCAAAACCGGTTCGCTGTCAACAGGTGCCAGCGGTACAGCGCTTGGTGTTATCAAGTATGCGTATAAAGCCTAAGTAGGCCATGGGTTTGGTATTGTTTGGATGCAGTGATACGGCAAATAAAACAGGTGGTATTAATTCACGGTGAGACCTGTAAATATGGTAATCTTATCCGCATTCACCTTACACCAGACTCCTGGAGGGTTGTCGCAGAAGACGGACGAGGGCGGGGCTTCGGCAAGCGTGGGGATGCTAAATCGATATAGTGGGCAAGACCGGCATCTATGCTGGAAACGGGCTTTTTATATTACGCAAAAATGCAAGTACAATGGCAAGTAAGGAATAGTATGTTCAGAGATGAAGAGGTCATCGTGTGGCAAGACTGCCGGCTAAATCTTATCGACCAGCGCTTTCTTCCTTTCGAAGAGAAATACTTTCAATGCAATAGTGTCCAGAACGTCCATGATGCCATCCGCGATATGGTTGTACGTGGTGCTCCAGCTATTGGTATTACCGCCGCATACGGTACGGCTATCTCGGCAATATCGCACAAAGATACTTCCACTTGGCGGGAGGCTATCGCAACAGACATCGATTTCCTGGCCGAATCCCGGCCAACCGCCGTCAACCTGTTCTGGGCACTACGGCGGATGCGTTCCTGCTTGGATGATTTGCAGCAAGGTAATGTTGTAGAAGGCCTGTTGGCTGAAGCCAAAGCCATTCATCAAGAAGAAGTAGTGTCCAATCACGCCATGGCTATTTTGGCGGAAAAGCTTATCGAGCCCGGTTCCGGTGTGCTAACCCATTGCAATACCGGTTCCCTGGCAACCGGTGCCGGCGGTACGGCTCTTGGGGTTATCAAGTACGCGTATAAAAAAGCTAAGATAGCTAAGGTTTTTGCCGATGAAACCCGGCCATGGCTGCAAGGTTCACGATTAACGGCTTGGGAATTGGTCCAGGCGGGGATTCCCGTTCAATTGATCGCTGATGGGGCGGCTGCCCATTTAATGAAAACGGGGCAAGTACAATGGCTGATTGTGGGGTCGGACAGAATCCTGGCCAATGGTGATGCTGCCAATAAAATTGGTACCTATCACGCCGCGATCGCGGCGAGGTATCACGGCGTTAAAGTGATGTTTGTGGCACCCACCTCGACAGTGGATATGTCGATGAAAAGCGGTGACGAGGTGGTTATCGAAGAAAGGGCCCCGCAAGAACTTCTGTCTTTTCGAGGACAGCAAATCGCGCCCGAATGGGCAGGTGCCTGGAATCCCGTATTTGATGTGACACCGCATGCGATTATCGATGCCATTGTTACGGAAAAAGCCGTGGTTCTTAATCCGGATTTGGAAAAAATTAAAGCAATGATAGATGATAGATGATAGATGCTTAGTTGGAGAATAAGTTGTACGGTTAGTGGCATCATATAAGGAATCATTGCTGGATATAGCGCTCGATTTTGATCGTCCGCGCCACATCATGCACGGCCAACTCCGCCAGCGCCGGTTCAATTTTGAGGATTAGCAAATAACATTTACGAAACGTCACTTCATCAAAAAAGCATCGACTTTCAGCGAAAATGCAAGCGAAAAAATGCCACCCACCAAAGACAAAGAAAAAATTGCAAAAAAATGCGGACTGAATCGGATTGACAAGAATCTATACTCGAAGATTACACGAGTCCAAGCGCAATTCACGTATGATTCTGCGGAAAGTGGAAGAAAATGATCGCGCCGCCTGGAAGATGAGCAGCAGAGACCCTCAGTTGCCGGCTGACCTTTGAAAATCTATG
>Ga0114931_10003464_pt1 | contig 19982 bp, 17 predicted proteins | sample 2SBtaG_FD_89579 | JGI IMG/M metagenome (GOLD analysis project Ga0114931, IMG submission 89579) | Deep subsurface microbial communities from Kolumbo volcano to uncover new lineages of life (NeLLi) - 2SBTROV14_V59a metaG | ecosystem: Environmental > Aquatic > Marine > Volcanic | place: Kolumbo...
CGTTCCACCGCGAGCACGCGACGGCCGGGTAGCCCAGCTCCATCGAGAAGCGAAGGGCCCAGAAAAAGTTCGAGATCAGGAGCGCAGACTGGGCACCGCCCACCACTCTTTCTGACGGCGGATAGCTGAATGCTTATGGCTTACGGCCGGCACTTGTTGCAGGGAGCGTAGCCGGCGTCGAGGGCGGCGTCCTTGCTCTCGAACCTGACCAGGCGCTGCGCCTTGATCTTCCGCACTTCGCCGCAAGAGGGGCGATGAAAGTTGCCGTACTTGGGATCAGCCGCGTAGCTCTCCTCTGTGGATTCCGAGATGTGTTGCCAGACCCCGCGATGACCCTCGCGTGCCTCGCGCTGAGCATCAAGAAGCCGATCCGCGAACAGCCGCGTTGCCGTGGTCAAACGCACGTACGCAAGCCCCTCTCGCACGAGGATGTCACTGATGAAGGCATCGTCGTGGAAAGGATACGCGATCAGCCGGCCATTGCGGTCGCGTGCCGCGTGGTCATAGCGCAGGCGAATCTCCTTGTTTAGGACGAGCTCGGCATTGCGTCGCCTGGCCTGCTCGAAGAGCGGTTCGCCATCAAACGGGGCGCGAATGCCCGCGTAGATCAGGCGGCCATGGTGCTTTAGTTTTACCTTGTCGCCGCTCAGCACGCTCTTGATCTTGACGCGCGTCGGCCTGGCCAACCTGGCGTTCTTGTCGTTGCCCAGGATCGACTGGGCGAGCATGACCACTGAAAGCGTCACCAGTCCTCCCACCATGACCCACCGCACCCACGACCGCCGGTCCTCGTTTACGGTTTCCATCATTACTGTGCCCTGTCCATGGTCTTCCAGATGTGTTTCACGATCGGGTTGTCGCGGGCGTCGAAGGGATGGATCAGATTGTTGTTCGCAAAGATGCCTGGGTCCATCACCCATTTGGCGTGGCCGTCGGTGTAGGCGATGTTGATGCCGGTCTTGTGGGCCGTCTCCACCACCCCCGGCACGTGAATCAGGTCGGAGAGCAAGGCCTTGGTCCGCAGCCGTGACAGGCTCTTTCCGCTGACGCCGTAACGCCGTGCATACCCCGCCCGCGTCTCCAGGCCGCGTGTGACCGGCCAGCGGTTCTGAATCGTCTTGAAGGAATGGAACGGGTCTCGCTGCACCGGGCAATAAAGAATGGTGAGGTCCTGAATGACGCCGCGCTCCGGCCGAGCCAGGGGGCCGAAGTTATTATCGAAGTCCTCGGTGTCCCAGATGACGTAGTTGAATTGCCACGTGCCCTCGTCCGGCAGGTTGTTCAGATCACTGAATCTTTCTTCGGTGTTGATGTACTGGGCGTGGGCGACGTAGAGTTCGCGAAGTCGCGTGAGGCATTGGGTCCGCTTTGCTTGGCTTCGCGTCCCGCTCATGGCCGGCAGCAGGATGGAGATGAGGATGCTGATGATCGAGATCGAGACCAACAGTTCAATGAGCGTGAATCCACCCGACCTTCGTTCGTGCGAATTGATTCTCATCATGGCACGCTCCTGCATTCGGTTTTCTTCTGGTGGCTAAAAGGTTTAGTGATTCTCCGCGCCGTGAAGGTTTGACAAGCGGTCAAGCGTCGCGACGCTAGAAACCGATAGGCCGATACGCCGTCCGTCCCATCGACGTGTGAAAGTGCATCGGCCGCGGCTTGCCACATCGCCGGCGCACGCGCCCTGGTCCGCGTCCGCAGGGCATGAACGGCGGCGACGCGAAACAGCGCCGAGGCGAAATAGAAAGACAGGGCTTGTCGATCCACGATCGGTCCGCCGCTCGCCTCGTAGCATCGGATCAATGCTACGGACAGTGCTTCGAACTCACCGACGTCGTGACGCCTGCCGCCCCGAGGATCATCAGCAACGTACAGGCCGGCGAAGAAAACGTGCGCCAGGAGGTTTCCCAAATCGAGGCAGGGATGACCCATCGCCAGCGTGTCCAAATCAAGCAGAGTCGTACTACAACGGCCGATGATAAGTTGGCGATCGTAGAAATCGCGATGCACCATACACTGCGTAGTTGCGTCGATCTGCTCGCTGGCATGAAGCAGGCGACCGACCAAGCCTTGTGTGTTCTCCACGTCCGCGGGGAGGATGCGTCCCAGCAGTGCGTGCCAACGGAGGACGACTTTTCGCTCGTCGGCCATCGAAAAGGTCGAAATTCCCTCGACCCGACTGCGATGCAGTGCCGCCAGCGCAAAGGCCACGGCGCGAATCTCCCGCGTAGTCCATCGGACGCCATGTCCGGGGCTCTGCCCTCGGGCATCGCAGAGCAATGCCATGTGAAGATCGGGAAACTGCCCGAGGATCGACGGCACCCGAACGCGCCGGTTGGAATGCCAACTAAGCTGATTGTTGAGCCGCTGGTGAATCGGCGCCAACTGCTCCGCCCGGCCGTTGGCGTACGTCTTGCCCACCACCAGCACCCGCGAGCGTCCTTTCTTCTTCGTGCGGTAGGCGATCGTCGCCCGGCGCGCCGGGCGATAGCCGAGCAGCCGACAATCCACGCGGCCCGACGAGGCTGGATGGCATTCATTTAACCACGGCCACATCCGACGCAATCGGTCGGCCATCTCCTCGGGGTCGAGGCAGGCCGCAAGATGCGGCATCGCCGAGTCGCAATCCGGTGAGTGGATCAGAGCGCCGTACTGGGGGGCATGGACTCGAACGCTGCGAAGGCCGGCGGCGGTGTCCCGGGCTTCGAGAAGCGGCGGCTGACGTTCCTCGCAAACCTTTGGGCCGGTCTTGCCGAACAGAGTGCGTCGCCCACGATTGCCAAGCGCGAAGGACCATTCGAAAACCAGTCCACCGTCGCGGGCCGGCCAGCAGCGCTCCACGGCGACATCCGTCGGACGGAGATCTCCAGGCCAGCGGACAGCGGACTGCAACATGGCCTGAACCTCACGCGCATCGAGAAGCCGCGTGTCGTTCGGCTTTTTTTGGCTCGTGGCCGCAGTCCGGATCATAAGAGCACCGCCTCGATCTTCGTCGCCCCCAGTCCGGCGGCCGCCGATTCGATGCACGTCCGAGCCAACAATCGCCAGCCGGGTCGCAAGTGACGCATCATCCCGCGTGCCAACTCGAGCAGAGACATGGCCGTGAAACATCCAAACCGCCCGGGCTCTATCGCCTCGCCTCTGGTTCTGGACCATGCGTTGAGAAATGCGTCGGCCCAATCGGCAGCCTGCTGCGCCGCGACGCCGTGTTCCGGCCGGTGGGCGAGCATTCGCAATTGGGCAGCGAAGTTCGCCGCGTCGATCAACGGGTCGCCAGAGCACATCCGCTCCAGATCAAGGAGCGTGCAACGCTGGTCATAAAGGCGAAGCTGATTCCAATGGAAATCGTTATGAAGCACTGCCGATCGGCAGGCGTCGAAGGCGTTGAGGCAGTGACGAATCTCGCCTGCCATCCGACGCAAGTCGGCTTCGAGATCGGGACAGGCCAGCGCCAAGTCTGCGACAGCATCCTTCACGCGCGACATGACGCCGGCGTCGGGCAAACGGTCGAACGCTTCGACCGGCAGCGCGTGGAACGAGGCCAGAACTTCAGACACGCGGTCCATCACCGCGCGTGCAGGCTGGCGGCGGAGCGTTTCCAGCAGCGTGTTGCCTCGATTCCACTGCGTCGCCAGCAGTCCACCGCTCACCTGTTGCCCCACCACTGCGGGAACCTGGAACGCTGTGGCTTGCTGCGCAGCGATGGCTCTGAGAACGCGATGACGGCGGGCCAGCATCGCGCAGCTTCGATTCGATGCGCAGCGAACGGCGATGCTGCGTTTTGCCGGTTCTCCGGAGGCACGGTCCACCCCGCGGACCCTCAATCGCACGATCCACTTTTGTTCGGGAACGTATCGGATCAGGACGCGGCGAAGTGACTCCGCGGACACCTCGAAATCATCTCCCGCCTCCCGCATCCAACCACGCCAGACGTCGGCCGCTGCTTGCCGGGAGGCGAACTTCCGCAGACCGCGGAGGCGACGATCATTCGGGAAAAGATACGCCTCGACCGGCCACCCTCCTAGAAGAATGACCCGGCCGCGGCGCGACATCGGCGGGCGCAGCGGGGCGTGCAGATAGACGATCTGGCCCTGGGGCCAGTTGCGTTTCACAGGGACCTGGTCGTCGGCGAGCATGGCGTAAGCCACGCGAACGTACCGGCCCGGGTGATACAGGGCCTCGACCACGCGACAGTGGTTCCAGGACGATCGCTCGTCTTGGGCCAGCGATTCCAACTGAGTTCGACAGGCTGCAAGCACGCTCTGCGGGTGCAGTGCCTCCACCACACCCCCAAGGGCCGCATCGGTTGGCGGTTCGATGGCCGTGCCGGGATCCAGCCCGCGTTTTGGACTCAACATGCCAACTCCTCCCTCTCGGGTCGGCAAACGATGTCATCTCGTCCGGCGGAATACAACGCTGCATACTCGCCGCCGGCCGCCAGCAATTCGCGGTGCGTGCCCACTTCGCAAATCCTGCCCTGCCGGAGAAGAACGATCCGATCGAAGCGCTCCATCGCCTGGAGGCGGTGACAGATCACCAACGTCGTCGCCCGATTCTGCGGCGACATCCACGTCCTCTCGACCAATTGCCGCGTCCGCGTATCCAATCCCGTCACCGGCTCGTCAAGGATCAGAATCCGCGGGCGGCGCAACAGTGCTCGGGCCAGGGCCAGCCTTTGTCGCTGTCCTCCGGAAAGCGTCAGACCGTCCTGACCCAGCACCGTCTCGTACCCGGCCGGCAGCTTTTCAATGAATCCGTCCGCATGGACCTGGCGCGCGACGGCACGCACTTGGTCGGGGTCGGCGCCGGGGCAACCCAGGGAAATGTTCTCCTCGACGGTCATGCCGAACAGGACCGTATCCTGGTGGACCCATCCGATCCGCCGGCGAAGCGATTCGAGAGTCACGTCGCGAATGTCGGTGCCGTCGATCCGCACGGCGCCGGTTTGTGGGTCGGCAAAGCGAAGAAGGAGCTTAGCCAGCGTGGTCTTGCCTGCGCCGGTGTGACCGACGATCGCGATCCGCTCTCTCGGTTGAATCTGAAGCGACAGGTCCAGAAGCACCGGGGGCCCATCCTGGTAATGGTACGAGACCTGATCGAGCGAGATTCCGCCGCGAATGTCTTTCAACTCGATCGCGCCCGGACGGTCCTCGACCTCGGGCTGGATGGCGAACAGCTCGGCGACGCGCTGGCCGCAGGCGGTGGCCTTGGCGACCTGGCCGGAGAGTTTGGCCAGGTTTCGCATCGGCTTGTTCATGCTGCGCAGATAGGAGAGAAACACCAGCAGGTCGCCGGCGGTCATCGTGTCGGCCAAGACGGCGCGGACGCCGACATAGAGGATCGTGCAGACGCCCAACGCCGAGGCCACGGAAATCACGCGGTAGAGTTTGGACTCCAGTCGCGTCGTCCGCACACCCGCACGAACGGCACTGCGGTTTTGCCGGGCAAACCGCTCATGCTCGATTTCCTCGCGGTTGAATGCCTGAACGACGGAGATGGCCCCGAGCACGTCGTGGGCCAGGCTGGCGACCTCGCTCTCCCTTTCCCGCTGCTGGCCGGTGGCCTTGCGAATTTGCTCGGTGGTCCGCCAAGTCGCGGCGAGCGCAATGGGAATCGTCGCAATCGCCAACGCGGCCAGGAGCGGATTGAGCCAGAACATCGCCGCGATCATGGCCAAGACGACCAGGCTGCTCTGTCCGGCGTTGATGACCGCGTTGACCAACATCTGACGCAACATCTGGATGTCGCCCGTCAGGCGCAGAAGCAGATCGCCGGCCGGCCGGCGCTCGAAGACCGCCGGCGAGAGCGTTTGCAGGTGTTTGAACAGGTCATGCCGAATCCTGCCGACAATCCGCTGCCCACTCTTGGCCAGCAGGACGTCGCGAACGTGGGCGAAGACGGCATCGAGCACTGCGAACAGCAGGATGGCGGCGCAGACCCAGGCCAGCACCGTGGTCGGCCCGTCTGAGAACCGTGACAGGAAATGACCGATCCACGAGGAAGCCATCTTGGGTTTGTGGAAGAGGATGTCGTCGAAGATGACTTTGATCGGCCAAGGGGCCGCGACCTGCATCGCGATGACGCCGAAGGATGCGGCGAAGGCGCCGAGAAGCTTCAACCTGTGGGGCCGCACATACCGTGCGAAGCGGCTCCACACCGCCCGGACGCGGCGAAGGTCCAGTTTTCCACGGCGGGTTTTGAAGCTCCAGTTCATCCTGATGCCTCCACAACGAAGGGCGTGACGTTGGGCGTGACGAGGCTCGTGACAGAGGAGGCTCTGCTTGGCTTCGATGTCGCGAGCCGTGTTTCGGTCGCATCGCAGAACCAGTCGTGCATCACGGCGACGTTGCGGCAGACGTCGAACCGCGCCTCGGCCCGCCGCCGACCTCCTTCCGCCAGGCGCTGCGCCAACGAGCGATCTTGAATGATGCGGCCGATGGCCTGCGCCAATGCGGCATCGTCCCCCGGCGGGACCAGCAGCCCGCTGAGGCCATCTTCTATGATCTCGGGAATGCCGCTGAGTCGCGTGCTGACCGACGGGCACCCCGACGCGAGCGATTCGAGCAGCACCGTCGGCAATGCGTCGACGTTCCCGTCCCTGGCCTGCACGCACGGCAACGCGAAGCACGTGGCTCGTTGCATCAGGTCGCGGACGCAGGCCTGCTCCAACGGCCCGGTCAGTTCGACGTGTGAGGCCAGCTTTGCTCGCCGGATTTCCTCCTCAAGGCGCGCCCTCTCCGGGCCGTCGCCGGCGATCTTGCAGTGAACGGGCAATCCACGGTCCCGCAGTCGTCCGACTGCCCGGACGAGATCAATAAAACCCTTCTTCTCGATCAGCCTGCCGACGGCAAACAGCAGGCTCGGTTCGCGCTGCCGGCCGGCCGCCTTGAATCGATCGAGGTCGATGCCATTGTGGTTGACGCGGATCTTGTCGGGATCGACCCCGGGAATGTGCTTGGCCAGATAGCGACGATTGAACCGAGTGACGGTGACGGTGAACTGCGAGGCATTGATCTTTCGGGCCAGGAGCCGGCGGTCGACATTGTCTATGAAGATATCGAAGGCGTGCAACGTCAGGCTATAGGACAGGCCGCCGAGAATGTTTGCCAATAGTGCGACGGTGGCCTCTTGCGTGCCGAAGTGTACGTGCACGTGGTCGATTCTCTGCTTCTTGACCCAGCGTAAAAGCAAGGCTGCTTGGGCCAGATCGATCCAACCCGCGCCCGCATGGCGAAGGACACAGACCAAGCCGCGGAGGTAGGCCGCGGGTCGCCGGTTCAGGGATGCCCAGCCGGCCCGCCGGACCTTGCCGAAATCGGAGAGGATCGTCTCGGGCAGGTAATGGACCTTGCCGCGAACGCGGGAAATCGACTCGTGGAACAGGCCGTCGGTCGGCTTGCGCAGCGACGCCACCTTCACCTCGAGCCCCTGCCGCTGCAACTCCAGAATCTCATTGACGATGAACGTCTGACTGAAGCGTGGATACATCCGCAGGAGATAGCCGATGCACGGGGCGCTTTTAGTTTGTGGTTTGTCGCGTTTCATGGCATCGCCCCCTCGGCGGCGGCACAAGGCTGCACATGGGCTACAGTGTCTTTCGCGCTTCGCCTTTGCTCGATCGCCAACCGGATGATCTCGGACGTCTTCTCCGCGGTGTGTTTCCAGGTGTAGTGCTCGCGGACCAGCCGCCGTGCCCGTTCCGCCAGACGCTCGCGAAGGTCCACCGACTGCCGGATGCGATTCAGTTTGGCGTGGAGATCCCGGACATCGTCCGGCTCGAAGAGCAGGCCGCTGGCTCCGTCTTCGATAACCTGGCTGATCTGGCCGAGTTTGCTGGCCACCACGCAGGTGCCCGAGGCCATGTACTCGAACAACTTGATCGGAGAAAAATAGAAGTTCTCGATCCGTCGAAACGGTGCGACGGCAACGTCCATCGCTCGCAACATGTCGGGAACGCAGTCGTGCGGAATCGCACCGGTGAATAGGACCACCTCTTCCAGATTCATAGAGCGCACCGCCCGTCGCAGCGCCGCCTCCATCGGACCGGTCCCGACGATGAGCAGACGGGCCGACGGTTCTCCGGCTTGGAGTCTCTGGAAGGCTGCGAGCAACACGTCCACCCCGTGCCAGACCTTGAGGCTGCCGACAAAACCGGCCACGAACGCGCCGTTGAGTCCCAGTCGCCGGCGGCAAGCCTCTTGAGAGGGTGCTCGCTCGAAGATCTCGGGGTCCACGCCGTTAGGGACGACATGCACCCGCCGGCGACCAATGCCCATCCCGACGATGCGATCCGCCAACGGCATGGAGACGGCCATGATCGCATCGGCGGCGGTCAAGACGCGGCGTTCCATCGCCTCGCCCAGACTGCGCAGATCGAGCGAGCGGAACCGTCGGGCCTCCTCGGCCAATAAGGCGTTGACTTCAACGACCAGAGGAACGCCGAGCGCCCTTGCGAGGTCCAGGCCGACGTGACCGAACAGCGAGAGACGTTCCACGATCGCGTCGGGCCGCACGCCGGCGGCAGCGTCCAAGGCGCGATCACGAACCCAAGCGTCATAGAGCAACGACCGCAGTTCCTTGGCCACGCCGTCGCCATAGCCCCGAGCGGTCAGATACCGTTTGAGAACCTTGACAGTCTTCTGAACGGGAGCACCAGATAAGGCGCCTCCTTGCGCACGATCATCCCCGCGCAGGTCGCGGAGGGTGTGCGCCGGGTGCCCCGAGCCGGGCCCGCCATGGGGATTGAGCAGCCAGCAGTCGTGCCCCAGCTCGCACAACCCGCGGGTGATCGCCCGCAGATGCACCGACGCCCCCTTGGTTCCGTCGGGCTTGATGCCGAAATCACTACACACATACAGAAGTCGCATGACAGGCATCCTTCCTCCAAAACGCATCGAAGCGTTCGGCCACGCGGTCCAGGCCATTCAGATCGAGATCGGGGTGGAGAGACTTGGGGCCGTGCTCGAGCAGGTCGATCACACGCGCGGCAAGGGTGCTCGCAGTCAGTTCGGAGGGGGGAAGAAGGAATGCACCCCCGAGCTTCGACCAGCGGTGCGTGCGAATCGCCTGCTCGAGTCGCGGCCTGATCCGAGGCACAACCAAAACCGGTTTTTGTTGTGAGGCAATCTCGCAAAGTGTGTTGTAGCCGCCCATAGAAACCACCAGTCGGGCCCGGGCGATGCAGCGAGCCATACTGGGCTCGAAATCGACCCACTGGACCCCGTTGATTCTTCCTGCTTGGTGGCGCAACCGTTTGGCCGCCGTCGCCGGGAGGTCGGGCCCACCCACCACGGTCGAGGTGACGCCCATGGCACTGACTCGACCGGCGGCTTCAGCCAAGTAGGTCGACAACAGGGCCTCGCCGTCCGTGCCGCCGCCAACGGTCACCAAGACGTTCCGCTGAGTCCCCCGCTCGACCGAGCACCGCTTGCCCGATGGTCGTTGGCGACGGCCATTTCTGCTGCTCTCTCGCTGGACCGAGAATCCCTCCTCGGTCTGTGAGCGACGAGACCCCCCCCCGCGGGTCACGTAACCCATAAAGCGAACCTTCTTGCCCACCTCTGAGGGAATGCGATACTCCACCAGCGGATTGAACACTTCGGCCATGCCGTAGACCCAAATCTCGTCGAAACATTCGTCCAGAACTGGCAGGACACCGTCTCGTTTCCACTGGCGGATGGTCGCCTCCGGTGCGTCTTCGATGTCGCGCATCCCGAAGATGATCCTTGTTCTGGGCCGGTGCCGGCGGAGCCATTGCAAGGTGGGCAACAGTTCGCGGCAGACGCCGAGCGGCGCTTTGTCGACCAGCAACACGTCCGGATCGAGGTGTTCGGCCGTTCGCAACAGCATCGACTCGCGACAGCGGAGCAATCTTCCCAGTGAGATGTTGAGGAACTTACTGCCGTATGTTCCGCTCTGTACCTTCATCAAGGCGGGGAGCTTCACATAGTCCACTCGCGGTATCTGATCGAACAAGGGGACATACGGCGTGCCGGTGGCCAGCAAGGAAGATGAATCGGGATGGTCATGGCTGAGCCGATGGCAGATGGACATCGTCCGACGCAGGTGACCGATACCCACGCTGTCGTGGCAGTAGGCCATCACGCGGTGGGACGGGGTGTCGGTCGGATGATTCCGGACGGTCGCCATTTCAATCTCGTCCTGCAACATCAACCCTATGACCTGCTTCAGCCGCATCTAACATCTAAAACGGGATCGCTTGGGCCCGTGCCATTTGCTGGTCTTGTGCCAGGTCGCTGCGGTCCGTGGTCTGCCTGTTCAATCGCCCCGCTAAGATTGCGTTAAGATTGCAAGGCCCGTGCCAGCCTGGAGACCTTAGCCAGCCCTTTACACATCCTCTTGTCAGTACAGGGGTTACCATCGCAGCAATGATTCGATCCTCAAAAGTGGCTAGCGATCTGTCCCGCCGAGTGTGTCTGCTGATACTACTTGTGTGTGTGAGCGAACACCCCCTGCCGTGCGCGTCAAAGCAATATGGTGAAACGGCTCGAAAAGTGGCGAAGGGGTGGGGACGCAAATTCCCCGCAAAGACCGCTGGGGGTTCAAAAAAACGGGCAGATAGGGCGGCGTCGAAGTGTGATTGAACAGCCCTTCAAGCCGCTTCGACGCCTATTCTAAAACCACCGGCCGGGGGCAGGAGCAAGGCCGATCGAGGAGAAGATCATCAGCCCAGCCCCAGCCCAGCCGGCCAGGAGCGGTCACGGTCTGGGCACACTTGGACGCCCAACGGCTGCCAAGCTGACCGTCCGATCGCCGCGGCCGAAGTGGTCCTCGATCAGCCGTCATTGGTCCATTTGATCCCCCACCACTGACGATCGCTCCATCCTTTCCAGGACGCTCTTGAGTAGCTCGATGACGGCTATGCCGTCGGCCGTGCTGTCGATCCGGGTCATGGGCCGGCCGTCGATGTAGTGCCGCTCAGACAGCCAATCTCGGAGGCCATTCGGGGTCCAGCCGAGTTCGATGCGGAGCGATTCGATCTTGCGATGCTGGGCGTCGGTGGCCATCGCATAGACGCCCTTGGGGCGGCGGCGGCCCCTGACGGTCTTGCGTGGATGCTCATATTGCGTGCCGGCGTTAAGCCTGTCGAGCAGGTCGGATGTCTGACCGCGGGGCATTGCAGAGATCGAACCGGCCGGGGCATGGCACGCAGGTCATCGATCGTTAGATGCTTGGCCCTGCCGGCGGCGAAGAGTGCTCGACGCTGCGCGGCGGTGATAGGCTCGTTCAGAATCGCCTGACGAATCTCTGTATCAGACATGTCATCTACCTGTTTCTGTTCTCTACCACCAACTGGTCTCGCCTAATGACCAGCTCGATCAAAAGCTCACATACAGTCGCTGGCACGGATGTGGTGAACTCCATCGTTAAATCCATCCAACCGGCCAGGGCCAGCGGTTCGATCATCCGCTGGATACAGTCATGGGCGTAACGCTGTCCGGCGTCGCGTTTGTGGATACGGATGCTGTGCTCGGAAAGACTGTATCGGCTAAGGTAGCGGCCAGAACGGGATGGCGGCGTCATAGATTTCGCGGACGACATCCAGACAAGCGATGGAACACTTGTGGGCCTCGTCGATCATCACTAACCGATCCGATCCGAACCGGCCAGCCGATTAATCACGCCGGCCTGGATTTCATGCGTGCGGCCCGTCTGCCGTGTGCCCAATACCCTGGCCCAGGTTTGCAGGAAGGGTTTGACCGTCGAGGCCGAGTGCGTCACGGTGATAATGACAGAGCCGGGGATTTCGTCGTGCAGGACCTTTAGCGTGATGGTTTTGCCCCTGCCGGCCGGCAATGCGAACCCTGCGATTATCCGGCGCTTGACCGCGTACTTCATGATATCGAAGATTGCGCTGGCGACGGTCGTCTTGACGAATGATGCGACACTGGTTTCGTCTTCCTGGCGCTGGCGCAGCAGGAGGTTGACCGCTTTGCTTAGCTCCGATGCCGTGGAAGCCAGCGTGCCGGCGCTGCCCTTCCAATGGTCTTTGCGAAACGCTGGCACCCTTCGCTCGAAATAGGGCGAGGATTCCATAAGTGCCTATGTGACAACGATTTGAACGCGACGACGGCTCGGGCCTTTCTGCCACAGGATTATGTCAAGAAACCCCGAAAACGCCCCATCCTCGCCATTTTTCAATTATTTCAGACAATGGCGGTGGAAAACCAGATATTTATTACCACAGCAGCGACAGCAACTTACAGCGAAAAACCCCCCAAAAGTTACCACCACTTTTCTCGCCGTTTTCGTTCCGCCCTTACGGTTATTGTCACGGCATCTTGTGCCGGTTGAAGGTTCAGAACGGTTCGTACGTCTTGGAATGAGAGCATTTGCCTGGATTAGGCTGAACCGCCGGCTGTCGTTACGCAGTCGCAGGTCACGGAAGGATGCCGGGGACGAAGTTAGATGTGCCGACTGCTCCGACCCAGCTCAAGTGATGGGTGGTACGGGCATCTTGCCCGTACGGCTACGGGCGGGACGACCGTACCGCCCTAAGACAATCGTTCAGTTTATTCATGCGCTCGTCCTAAGACCCGTGCTGGCGATGCCAAGCACCTGGTCTACTTCTCTTTGGCTTTATTCTCCTCAGCGTTGCTCAACTCGGATTCGAGAGCGGCGGCGTGAGCCTTTTTGCGTTGGAGTGTCTGTTCGAGGCCGGTACGCTCGTTCTTGTCGGCGGCGGCCAATTGGGTCTCAAGCTCCTTGATTTCATCAAGCAACGCACTGCGCCGGCCGCGGAGGCGCTCGATGTTCGCCGCTTTATCGGCTTTGTCGAAGATCAATTCCTCCGGCGTTTGGTGGGCATCCTTGGCGGGGCGATCCTGCGGGGAAGCAGCATTTTGGGGCCGTATGCTGCGGCCTGGCTGCAAGACACGCTGGTTCATAAACGTCGGCGAGACGATCTCGATGCCGGCGGCGTGGAGGGTGTCGATGACCATCTGCCGCAGTTTGGACCGCGCCGTCAGCAGATGTTTGGTTTCGGCCAGGAACCCGGCGACGCGATAGGTCACCGAGAAGTCTCCCAGCTCGATGATTTGAACAAACGGCTCTTGGAGCCCGGCGGCCTTGCCCGCCTCAACCAGAAGCGGCGTCACGGTGTCATGCGACACGTCGTAGCCCAGGGACAACCTGGCGGAGACGATCGTTCCCGAGGCGCGCACCACGGTGAGCGGGTTGGAGACGAGGTACAGATTGGGGAGCGTGGTCAGGTCCCGATCTTCGGTTTGGATCTCTGTGTGAAACAGCCCCCGTTCGGTGACGCGGCCGAACTGCTCGCCGACGCGGACGAAGTCGCCGGGGCCGAAGCTCTTGACGACTCTGAGCATGAGACCGGCCATCGCATTGGCAACAAACGTGGTGGACGAGAGGGCGATGACTGCGGTCAGCGCGACGCCGATGAGGCTCAGCAACTGGCCGCGCGTGGCGCCTTGCATAGGAATCGCAAGGAGGACGAGGACGATACCTGCGATGGTGAGCAGCAGCATGGCGATCTGGCGGGGGGTTTTTCCCTCGGAGCCCAGATCGGTTCGGCGGCGCAGCAGGAGCCAATGCGCCAACCAGAGGGCGGTGGTGACCAGCGCCAACGTCGCCAACAATGGCAGCAACTCAGCCAGACTGCCATAGAGCTTTTCGAGGACCCGCACGGGTTTCTCCCAAACATGCGCGCAAAAGCGAGGCACCGGCATGACCCGTTGGGTGAGCTGCAGCGCGGGTCGATCAGGCGTCGCTGTTGCGGTCGTAGGAGACGATGTGGGCCCACTCGTCGGGGTCGGAGCGGGCGACGACGGCGCGGACCGGCTCGGTGTCACTCATGTTGAAGACTTCATGGGGGATGCCGGGCTCGATGAAGATCAGATCGCCGGCCTTGTTTTCGAGGGTCTTCTTCAAGCCGGGCCCGTACTCGTGGCGGACCCGGCCTTCCATGATGTAGAGCATCACCTCGAAGTCGACATGGATGTGGGCATAGGCGATGCCGCCGGGCGGGATGGTGGCGACGTTCATCGACAGCTTTTTGGAAGACACGTTCTTCGCGGAGAGGCCGGCCTTATAGCGGATGTTGTTCCACTGGCGGCAATTCTCACTACCGCGGATGACGAAAATGCCATCGCCGCCTTCGACGAACTTCTTCAAGTCCTGCACGGCCTCTGCCATCAGGCCTTCCCCTTTCACGTTGAACTGCACACTTGTGCGCGATTCAGTCGTCGGGCTGAATCGTGTTGCTGCCGGTTTGAGACGTCAGGAGGCTGCTTTGACGTTGGTGGCCTTGGGCCCTTTGTCGCCCTGGACCACGTCGAAATCGACCCGCTGGCCTTCGCTGAGGGTCTTGCGACCTTCACCGTCGATCGCGCTGTGGTGCACGAAGATGTCTTTGCCGTCGTCGGAGCTGATAAACCCGTACCCCTTGGCGTCATCAAACCATTTGACCGTACCACTGGACATGAAAGATGTTCCTTGCTTTGCTTCGCCGAGGGTTGGAGGCGGTGAAACAGACGCTGTTTCGAGTGTGAAAAGTCGCGACACCCAGTCCCAATCGGCATTTCTTCTAGCTTAGTATCTGCCCGTGCGGAGGGTCCGTCAACCTTGGAGAAGACGGGGGTTGAGTTTCGGCTGAAAGGCAAGTAGCGGGCCTGGCAGTTGACGACTGGAGTTTGGTCGCCGTGGGGAGATGGGGCCGGCCGGGAGCGGCCTGCAACGGCGAGTCGGATGTTCGCATAACATCATACTGTATATGTGGTTATGTGATAGATGGGGTCTGCGTGGCCGTCTCCGTCTCCCACCCCTGGAAGGCGTGGGGGACCCGTGCTGCATTGAATCCAGTGGTCCTCGCTAGCGCTTCGGGCTGGTGGGTGGGTGTGTCGGGGAGGGGGCGGGTGCGGACCGGTTTTTTGCCGGTGTTAGCTTTGCGGCCTGGCCTTCTTCCATTTGGTAGCAGTGCTCGGCTTGGGGATAGGCGTGGTTGGCGATGTCGGAGACGTAGGCCGCGACTGCTTTCTGGATATAGTCGCGCGTCTCTGCATAGCGGCGGACAAAGCGAGGCAGCGGCGTGGCCGTCAGCCCGATCATGTCGTGGAACACGACCACGTGGCCGTCGCAGTGCGGTCCGGCTCCGCAGCCGATGACCGGTAGTCGCGTGGAATCGGCGATGATCTTGGCGGGTTCGGGGGGGACGGCTTCCAGCAGAATGGCGCACGCCCCGGCATCCTCCAGGGTCTTGGCGTCGTCGATCAGTTGTTGGGCCGTCTTGGCGTTGCGTCCCTGGGCGCGATAGCCGCCGAACTGATGCACCGCCTGGGGACGCAGCCCGAGGTGGACCATGACGGGGATGGTCGCGGCGGACATTTGTCGGACGGTGTCGGCGATGCGCGCGTCGCCCTCGATCTTCACGCCATCGCAGCCGGCGTCAGCCATGAATCGGCCGGCGTTCCGGATGGCCTCCTCGGCATTGACGTTGAAGGACAGGTAGGGCATGTCGCCAACGAGGAAGACGTTGGGCGCTCCTCGCCGGACGGCCGCGGCGATCGTCACCAGGAAATCCATGGTGATCGGCAGGGTCGAATCGAAACCCAACACCACCTGCGCCGCCGAATCACCGACGAGGATGCAGTCGACGCCGGCAGCCTCCTCGATTTGTGCGGTGGGAAAGTCGTAGGCGGTGAGAATGGAGATGGGGATGCCGCGGTGCTTTTGGGCGATGAGGGTGGCGAGGGTGGTTTTTTGTCGGTCGGCCATGCAGTATAGGGTAGGAGTGATTGGGGCATTGTTCAAGGAGTTCGGCGTGGGGGGGAAGTGGCCATGACCGCCCAAGCGCTCCCCGTTGGGTCGCGGCTAAACGGGAAACTGGTGATGAGTCCATTTCACCTCACCCTTGGTCCGGGAGGGATCATCACCCTCCAGACCTTGCCGGTGGCGCGTTGGAGCGTCTTGGGCTATGGGGCGCGGGCTTCTTTAACTTCGTCGGGGTGTCGCTGCGAGGGCTTTTTGTAGTTCTGCACCTGGTGGACGTACCATCTGTGGCCGTCGAAGGATTCGTAGGCGGCGCTGGATTGGTAGAAGTCCATTTTTCCGACGACGGGTCCGAGCTTGGCCAGGATGGGGGGGATGGCGGTGAAGATTTTTTGCGCCTGGGGGGGAGCGTCACCGGCAAACATACCCATCATGCCCATACCCATTGATACGCCGGCGATGGCAGCCTGCCACTCCTGCGATGTCTTGGTTTCGTCCGCGAAGGAGATCGACGTGACGCTGCCCTTGGGAGCCAGGGCCTCGGCCTTCCATCGCTTGGACTTGGTGATGTTGGGGTGATCGCCGGCGGCGGTCCGCAGACACTTCCTGACGATTCGAGCCGAGGAAGCGAGCATGAATCGGTCCTCGGCGCAACCGAGCACCGGCGGAGACATTCCGCCCATCATCATCATCATCGGATGGGAAAGCTGCTTGAACTCGACACCCTCTGTGATCTGCACCTTGGAGATCATCAGGGCGTTCTGCTGGCCCAATAGGTCGTTGATGGCATCGAGCAGACGCCCAACCTGGGCGTTGGTTTTCTTCTCGTTGGTGACCTTGATCATGAGAATCCAATCTTTGCCCATGACGGCTGTGGCGCTGGTGCCCTCGAGCAAAGACAAGACGTCCTTTCGGATGTCGAGCTTCCATTCTTTTTGCATTTGCTCGAATTGGGTGAGAATGCCTTTGCCGTCGGGGACCTCATCCCGGACCAAATGAACGAGGTAATCGTAGAGGCGGGTGGGTTCGATGCCGGCAGAGACCTCGAAGGACTCGGCCTCCTTGGGGATGAATGTTTCGAAATGCTTGAGGTCCCGTTTGTCGTTGATGATTTTGTAGAGAGGCGAACTTCTCGCCCCATCCCGCAGGGAGACCACCTTGTCCGAAAAGACGCGGTAACCGTCGGTCCAGGTGACCGATGCCATGGAGTCGAACATGGAGACGTCGCTGAGGACCGTGGCGGCGAACTTCAGCCAAGCGGCGGACTGGTCTTGTTCAGCCGGCTGAGTGGCTTGGGCGGCGGCATTGTGGCCGGCCATGCCTTGATTGATGACGGAGAGCATGTCCTGAATGGAGCCGAACATTCGATGAATGTCCCAGAACACCAGCTCGTCCTCAGCCGGCGGCAACTGGGCAAAGGCGTTGTTGAAACGCGGCGTGGTCACCAGGCCGGGTTTCTTGGCCGAGCCTTTCAGCAGGGCCACTGAATCATCGATCATGCCGCTGCCGCCGTAGCCGAATATGATGACGTCGTTCCAGAGGGCGACGTGGACACCGATGTCGGGGGCTTGAGGAGATGCAAGGGTGGTGATGGAAAGGCCGTTTCGCTTGACTTCCTTGACGCCGACGGTGCCCGGGCCGGCCTTGGTTTCGATGAGTTTGACGATTTCATCGAGGATCGATTTGAGGGCGGCGTAGTTGGCGGGGGCCTTTTGCTTATCGATGCGACCGAGGATGACGCCTTCGGCGTAGAAACTGCCCTGGGGGCTCGAATGGAATCTTTGGGCGAAAACCATTTCCTTCTGGAACAGAGCGGCCCAGTCCACCTTCTTGGTCAGGGTGCCGAAGCGATCGGCGATGTCTTCGACCTCGTCGATCTGTTCGTCGGGAACGGCGTCGGTGATCAGGTCCCAGACGTCGGTGAGGATGCCGCTGTCCATGAAGGCCTTGGTGACCTCGCCCCAGTATTGGTCGAGGAACTCCCGTTCGGGATTGGCCCGGGTGGCGACGGCAATGAACACGTCCGCCGGAATCGCCTTGGTCAGGGGGAAGGCGGACATGTCCGTCTGGGCGACGGCCCTCTTGACGGTCATGCCGGGCACGAACAGGACGGCGGCAACACAGCAGATGACGAATCTTCTCATGGCTCGACTCCAAAGGGTTTTGTGTAATCCGCAGAGCGATATACTCGCGGATCATACCCCAGACGCATGGGAGGCGGGAGAGGTCCCGCAGTAAAGGAAAACGGGCGCAGCTCTCGGCCCTCACGGAGACCATCGAGGCTGGAGAAGGCTGTGGGTGGAGGCTTTGGGGGCGGACCTACGGGGGGGAAGTAGCGGTGGAATCAGTCTCGTAGTTCCAGGCCGTTTGCATCGCGCATGCCGCCGGCCAGACAGATGATTCCCTCGATGAATCCCCACAGGGCGACGATGCCGCAGCCGGCGCCTGGGACGCAGGCGAGGGAGGCCGTGCCGCCGAAGACCGTGAGCAGCAGCATGAGCAGGCCCATGCCGGTGTATCCGAGGTAGAAGCGGTGGATTCCGAGGCCGCCGAGGAAGATGCCGAGGAGCCCGGCGACGACCCGACTTTTCGGACTGATCTGACGCGGCTTTCCATAGGACAGGACCGGCGGGATGGGCGGCTGAGACGCACCAGATTCGCCGGGCGGGGCGGGCGGCTGGAAGTCTGCGGGCGGGGGGAGCGTGGTGGCCTCGGAGATAGGAGGGGCTTGACGCTCGATGGAAACCGGCTGTGCCTGGGGATTAAGGCGGCGCAACTCGGCGGCGATGGCGGTGATCGAACCGGCGGGCAACTGGCGTTCGGTGCCCCGCTCGATCAAGATGGTCGAGTCGATGATCCGGCCCTGCCGGGCCCACTGCACCAGCGTGTCGATGTCCGCCGGGCCATAGCGACTGCCGTCCGCTCCGATGACGAAGTAATAGACCATCGCTTCGGCTCCAGGGGCAGGGCCCGGTCCGCAGCGGGGGAGCTATTGGTCTTGCTGCTCCTCGTCTCCTGCTGCGCTGGCCGTCTTTTGCGGCGCAGTGCCCTGCTTGACCTTCTCGTTCGCCGCCGTCTTGGTATTGGACAATTTGGCCGGGGTATTCGGCTGGACGGCGGACTTGGAGGATTGTAGCACGGCGGCGGCCTTTCGGGGCGTCAGATCGGTGATGCCGGCGGCGACGGCGATGGGGATGCGAGCGGCCTGGCTGTATCGCCGGCCGGCGACGCGGATGCCGACCAGCCGGCCGACCATGTGCTCGGCGTCCAGGCGGAGGTTGCGAGGGATGTCGACATAGGCGATCGTGGCTTCGCGTTTGGGATCGACCAGCCGATAGCGGTGCTTCTCGGGGGCAAAGGCGTAGCTCTGGCGCAGTTCTCCTTCGAGGTCGTACTTGACCAGGGCGGCCTCGGCGCGGGCCCGCATCAGCTTCATCCGCTCGGCATTCATCCGGGCGCGGTAGGCACCGATGTCCTCTGCAGCGGCGGCGAACCGCGTTCGGGCCCGGCGGACCTCGATCAGGTTTTTCAGTTGGCCAATGCGGGCGGCGGCGTATTGGGCGGTAACGGAGTCATGGGTCTGAACCACGATCTGCTGGTAGCGGCGGACCAGGGCATCCAGGTCGCGCATGTCCGGCGATTGGCGCATGGTGGTTTGCAGGTCGGTCTCGATCTTGGCAAGACGATCCGAGATGTCTTTTTCGTTTTGTTTGGCATCTCCGCCGGACGAGGCGCCGTTGCCGCCTTTGGTGAGGTCTGGCGTCGTGGCCGTCTGCGCATGCTGGAGATCCACGAGATTCGAGTCGACGTGGATCGGCTGGTTGTCATTGCCACCCGTGCCCTCTGTGGGTGCGGCCGGCGGTGGGGACGCAGTGTCCCGGACTGCCCCTGCGGCTGAGGGGATGGCGTCCGGTTTCACGGATCGAGCAGTCAACGATGCGGCGGCGGGTCGGGATTTGATTAGACCCGGTTGGGGCTGGCCGGCAAGAGGCGTTTTATTCGCAACCACGGGCCTTTGCTGGTCCGCGACGTAGCGTTGCAAGAGGCCGGTCTTGAGACGCTCGGGGACCTTGCGGACGTATTGTTTCGAGATGTACAGCGACGCGCCGTTTGGCGGTTTGATTTTGTAGAAGCCGTCGGCCTCACCAATGATTCGGACCTCTCTTCCGTGGTTGAGCACGACCTGGGTGGCGGACTTGCGGCTGACCAGGTGGCTGCCGGCGCGGACGAAAACC
>Ga0114931_10003465_pt1 | contig 19982 bp, 14 predicted proteins | sample 2SBtaG_FD_89579 | JGI IMG/M metagenome (GOLD analysis project Ga0114931, IMG submission 89579) | Deep subsurface microbial communities from Kolumbo volcano to uncover new lineages of life (NeLLi) - 2SBTROV14_V59a metaG | ecosystem: Environmental > Aquatic > Marine > Volcanic | place: Kolumbo...
ACTCTCTGTAGCGGGGGCTTGGCACCGTGAACACCCCGGTTCCGTACGTGGCCAATATCAATCCGGGAGACGTCGCCCTTCTATTCCTTGGTGGCGCCAGCATCTTCTGGGACGACGGGGGCGACGGCATCAACTGGAGCGACGCCGCCAACTGGTCGAGCAATACCCTGCCCCTGGCGTCGGACGACGTGCTGATCAGTTTCGGCAGCGGTAACGTCGTGTCCTTCAACACCACCGCCAGTATCAAGAGCCTGATCTCGAACGATGATTTGACCATCGCCGGTGGAACCTTGACGATTGCGAACGCCTCCACGGTCAACGGCAACCTTGCCTTGTCGGGCGGCACCTTGACCGGGGCGGCAAACGTCACCGTCTCGGGGTTGACCACCTGGTCGGCGGGCACCATGTCGGGGCTCGGCAAGACGGTGGCCAACGGCGGCCTGGTGTTCACCGGCACCGGCGGCAAAACCCTCGACCGCACCCTCGACCACAGCGCCCCCGGCACCGTGGTCTGGACCGGCACCGGCACGGTCTCCGGCAACGGCCAGTTCAACCACCTCGCCGGCACCGTCGACGCGCAGAGCGCCTTCAACTTCGACCCGAGCTTCAACAACCAGGCGATATTGCAGAAGACGACGAGCACCGGCGTCTTGAGCTTCAACGGCGCGTTCGCCAATTCGGGGACGATCGACATCGCGACGGGGACGTTTGATGTCAACACGGCAGCCTTCGCCAATGCGGCTACCGGTGTCGTGCAAGGCACCGGCGCCCTCGACGTGCTCGGCACCACCTTCACCAACAACGGCGTCATCCGCCCCGGCACATCGATCGGCACCCTCAACGTGACCGGCAACGTCATCTTCGGCACCGGCAGCAGGCTCGAGGTCGAACTCGGCAGCAGCTTAGCGTCCGACCGTCTCGCGGTTACCGGCAACGTCACCGTCGACCCCGGCGCGACCCTCAAGATCCTTGGTGCGGGCGGCTACACCGGTAACATCGGCGACGTTTTCCCCGGCGTCGCGGGTACCACCGGCACGTTGACGGGCACCTTCGACACCGTCACTCAGGCTACCGATTTCGATATCACGCCCGCTTACACGGTTGGACCGGCGGGCGATCTTAGCCTCAGCGTATCGAACATCTCCGGCGGTGGAACCACCGGTGGCGAGACGACCGGCGATGGAAGCACGGGCGGCGGGTCAACCGGCGTTGGATCCACAGGTGGCGGGACGACCAGCGGTGGAAGCACGGGCGGCGGGTCAACCGGCGTTGGAGCCACAGGCGGCGGGACGACCGGCGGAGGGGCGCAAGCACCCGCCACCGAAACCGTGCAGAGCGTGCAGGACGCGGGAACCGAGTCCTTACTCAGCTTGCTTTCCAATTCGGGGGCAACCACCCAGTCGAGCAGCGGCGGGTCCACCGGCGCGGGCGCGGGCGCTAGCACCACATTCAGCGGCGCAACGGAAACGACGGAATCTGGTGACGCCGGTGAGAAGAAAGAAGGGGCGAAGACGAAACCCCTGATGTGCATTGCGAGTTGATCGGCAGCTTGGCGAGGGGAGGATGAGAACGTTGCGGAAAGGCACCATCAGTCTTCGCCGAATTGCGCGGGATCCGGCACGACGATGCTGAAGCGCGTCCGAACGCCGGGTTTGGTGACGCTGCTCGCGATTGCCTTCTGCCTTGGACCGGCGGCGGCGAGCGCCGCGCCGAACCGAATCGGCACGGTGGTCTACGTGCGGGGGGTCGCCACCGCGCAGGTCGCCGACGGTGACGTGCGGCTGCTGGGGAGTGGCTCGAAACTACTTGAAGGCGATGTGGTGAACAGCGCGGCGCGCAGCTATGCGGTGCTTAAACTGAGCGACGGAACTCGCATGACCGTGCGCCCCGGCACCGTACTGAGCCTGCAGGAGTTCAAACCCAAACGCCAGAGTGCCCTGATGCGCCTGTTCAAGGGTGGCTTGCGCGCGATCACCGGTTTCATTAGCAAACGCAACCCCGGCGGTTTCAAGTTGCGCACCGCGCTCGCGACCATCGGGATCCGCGGTACCGACTTCGAGGCGCGGCTGTGCGATCGAAGTTGCGTGGCGGAATCCAGGCGCATCAAGCGACGCACGTCCGCGAATGGCTCGCCGGTCGCCGGTCGCCTGGTTTTCCGGCGCGGCCGGGTGAGCGCCGTGCGGGGCGCGCGCGCGGCGCACCGCCTGGCGCTGGGCGCGTCGGTGCTGGCCGGCGACATTATCGAGACCGGCGCGCGAGGCATCGCGGTGATCGCCTTTCGCGACCGCAGCCGGGTGACGCTGAACCGCGCGAGCCGCTTCAAGATCGAGCGTATGCACTACCAGCCAGCGGCGCCGGAAAAGGACGGGCTTTTCATGCGTCTGTTCAAGGGTGGGTTGCGCGCGGTGACCGGGCTGATCGGCAAGCGCAACCGGAGCAAGGTCAGGGTTTCCGTGGCGACCGCGACCATCGGCATCCGCGGCACCGGTTTCGACCTGGTGTGCGCCGGCGAGTGCGCGCCCGACTCCGGAGCCGCGCAACCGGGAGCGGACCGGATTTCCCGCGCCGGGGGAATCATGGATAGGGTTGTGCGCCCGGCCTACGCGGCACAGGAGCCGCAGGTGTTCGTACACTTCTTCCGTGGCAAAGGCTATATCGAGACCCCCGGCGGACGCCAGGACGTCGGCACCGGAGAAACGGCCGAAGCACTCGGCGCCGACCGGCCGCGCCTGCTTACCGGTGCCCCGCCGATGCTCTTGCAACAACTCCAACAGGCGCCGGATCCAAGCAACGATCAAGAAAGCCTCGATCCGAGCTACCAGCGGCCCGGCGCGGTCGAAGAACTGTTCCGCACCGAGCCGCTGAACTCGCTGAGCGAGGATACTCTGGTGGTGACCGTGTACGACGGTGACGTCACGGTGGACGGGGTCGCGGCCGGACCCGGCGAGACGATCGTCGACGACGGACGCAATCCCACCTTCCGAACCCCCGCGGACGCGGTTCCGCTGGCGCCCTTGGCCTCCCCCGATTTCCCCCCGGAGCCCGTGCTGCCACCGGCATTGATCCCGAGCACGGGCGCCACGCTAAACCAGTGCATCTGAGCACCCGGAATTTTTTGCTACAGCGCCAAATATGAACCCTGGTTTCCGTTCAGAAACGGTGGAATTCGTCACTCCCGTGAGGTACTTGCAAAACTGCCTTCCATGGCAGTTTTGCAAGAGTCTCCCGTGTCAACGGGAATGTACCAGCTCAAAAAGTCGGGGTGTTGGAGCGGGGTAGTGCGTTACAGGACGCGCGGCGAATACATCCCTGTACGCTCGATAGGGCAGCCTACGGCGCCGCGCATCCCTGCGCCGCTTGCAAGTCCGGGGTTCGCATCGCTGCGTACCCGCTCAGCGGCAGGAATGTTCATCGAACATTCGTTTACACCGCTTCGCCCCTGCTGCCTGCGGTCCGGTAACGCACTACCCCGATCCTCTTGAACGCCCAGAGTTATTGAGGGCCTATACGAAATTACAGTATATAAGTGACTTTTATGGATTTCCGCTTTCGCGGGAATAACGGTGTCCCATGAAAACAGGTCTTCCTGGACGTGGCCGTCCAGAAAGACGGACACTACGTCCGGTGCAAGGATGCACCGGCATTCTCTTACGACTGCAAGTCGTTGAAAATGGGAGAGACCGGGAAATCGCATTTCCCGGTTTCGACCCCGGAAACGGCCAGCATGGCTGTTTCCGGATGAACACCAAGTAGCGCCCGTGCGGAAAGACGGATACTGCGATCGGGGTGACGGTAGTCGCCATGAATAGGCTGTGCGCGAGTTGGAACTGGGACATACCGCACCGCGCGGAAGCGCTGTGGCCACTGCTTTCGGATACCGCCCGCTACAACGAGATCCTGGGGGTACCCAAGCACCGCATCAACGAGCAGTTGCAGCCCGATGGCCGCGTCCGCTTTTTCGGTCGCGCACGTTTCGGTCGCTTCACCCTGGAGTGGGAAGACTTCCCGGTCAACTGGGTCCACGAGCAGTTTCACGAACACATCCGGGAATTTCGCAACGGCCCGTTCCGGCGCTTTGCCGCGGCCCTGGATCTCGAGCCGCTGGCAAAGGGCTCGCGCTGCCGGTACCGCGTCGAGTTGCAACCGGCCGGGATCCTCGGGCCGCTGATCTGCCGCTTCATCATCCGTGACACCCATCGGAAATTCGCCCGGATCATCGCCGATGCGGCGCGCTACCTGGACGGACAGTCGCAGCAGCCCTTCAGCTACCACGCGCCGGCGGTCGCGAAAGCCACCCGGCAACGCGTCGACGCCATGGTGCGCCGCCTCGAGGAATCGCCCTACGGGCACGGTCTCGCACGGCGCCTGGCCGATCATGTACTGGGGGCCCAGGAGGCGGTGCTCGGAACCATCCGGCCGCTGGCGCTGGCCAGGGACTGGGCGGTCGCCGAGCGCCCGATCATCGAACTTTGCCTGGCCGCGGTACGCGAAGGGCTGCTCGGTTCGCGTTGGGAATTGCTGTGCCCACGCTGCCGTCTTGGCAAATCTACCGCGGCGACGCTCGCCGGACTCGCCGAAGAGGCGCATTGCGCGAGCTGCAACATTCGTTACGATCGGGATTACTCGCGTAGCGTGGAATTGAGCTTCTTTCCCGCGCCGGGAGTGCGTTCCGTGGAGCGCGGCGAGTTCTGTTGGCTCGGCCCGATGAACACGCCGCACATCAAGGCGCAGATCACTTTGCAACCCGGCGAGTCCAAGCCCCTCGCCGCCGTCCTGCCCACCGGCCGCTACCGGCTGCGCACCCTGGAAGCGGGCGAGGTGCTGGAAATCGACTGGGACGGAGGCGCCTTTCCGGTGGTGAAGGTGGATGACGGCGGACTGCGTGCGACGCACGATCCCGGCGACGGCGAACCCGGCGTACACAATCTCGGCGCCAGCGTGCGTACCGCGATTGTCGAAGAGCGCGAATGGGTGCGTGACGCGCTCACCGCGCATCGCGCCACCACCCTGCAGGTCTTCTACGATTTGTTCTCCGATCAGGTGTTGCGCCCCGGTGACGACGTTTCGGTGGAACACATCGCCTTCATGTTCGCGGACTTCAAGGGCTCCACCGCCCTCTACGCGCGAGTCGGCGACGCCCGCGCCTATCGCGTCATTCGCGAGTACTTCGCGTTGCTCACGGAGGTCGTTCGCGAACACGACGGCACGGTCGTGAAGCTGATCGGCGACGGCATCCACGCCGCGTTCGCCGATCCCGCGGACGCCGCCAGGGCCGCGCTTGGGATCCAGGCGCGGGTGAACGCCCTCAACCGCGAGTCGACCCTGGAGGAAGACATGAGCGTGCGCGTCGGGCTCCACCTCGGCCACAGCATCGCGGTAACCATCAATGACCGTCTCGACTACTACGGCTCGACGGTGAACATGGCGGAACGCCTCGAAGGACAGGGCGAGGGCGGCGACGTCATGCTGTCCGACGCCTTCGCGCGCGATCCCGGTGTCGCGGAGGTGCTGAAGGGATATCGGACGGAACGCCGCATGGGTCGACTCAAAGGTTTCGCCGTAGAGACGGGCTTTTATCGACTAACCGCGGACGCACTCACGAGATCTTAGCTATCCGGAAAGCGGGGGCCGTAGTGGGAGGGCGAAGCGCCCGCTGAGCCGTGGTCGTCGCCGCGGGCGGGGCATCGTGGTTTCGGCTCGGCAGGCGCCTCGCCCTCCCGGCAAGCGTCCAGGGATCGAGATACGTCATTCCGAAGTCCGCCCGAAGATGGTGCGGTTCCGGTTCACGCCGGTGATCACGCCTCCCAAGGCAAAATATCCTGCCGGGCGATCTCAAGGGGGACACGATGGGAATCCTGTCCCCGCACCTTGTAGAATCGTGACCCTCGCTGGCTGTCCGGGCTGGCGTCCGGCATCATCTGGAATCTCGATGGCAGTCACCGCGGCCCAAATCGCGTCCACGCGAACCACCAAGCCGGTCGCCCTGGTATGTGCCGCGCACTTTCTCAATCACTTCTATCTGCTGCTGTTGCCACCGCTGTTCCCGTTGCTGCGCGAAATTTACGGGGTCGGCTACACCGAGTTGGGCGCCACCATCACGGTGCTCAGCCTCACCACCGGGCTGACCCAGGCGCCGGTCGGTTTTCTGGTCGACCGCTACGGCGCACGTGCTTTGCTGGTCGGTGCGGTCACCTTGCTCTCGGCGGCAATCCTCCTGGTTGGATTGCTGCCCTGGTATGGCGCGCTACTCGCCCTGATGGTGACCGCGGGTCTCGCGAATGCCGTTTTCCATCCCGCGAACTACGCCATCCTGAATTCCACGGTGGAACCCGCACACATGGGCCGCGCCTTCTCGGTGCATACCTTCGCCGGCTATCTCGGCGCCGCGGTAGCGCCCGGTACGATCCTGTTTCTGGCATCCGCCTTGGGACCGCAAACCGCGTTGCTGGCCTGCGGCGTGGCGGGCGGCCTGGTGAGCCTGTTGATCGCCTTCGGCTCCGGATCGCTACGCAGCGCCGATTCCGCGACCCACCGTGCCCGCGCGGCGCGCCCGACCCCGGGCGCGCAAGTCGCATTGTTGTTCACCCTGCCGCTGATCCTCGGGCTGCTGTTCTTCGCCGGGCTGTCGATGACCGTGCACGGCATCGCCGACTTCGGCGTCGCTACGTTGAACCTCAACGGCCTGTCGCTCGCCGCCGCCGGCAGCGCGATCAGCGCCTTCCTGTTCGCCGCGCCGGTCGGGGTGTTGATCGGCGGCGTGGTGGCCGACCGCGTCAAGCGCCACGCACTTGTCGGATTGACCTGTTTCGCCGTGATGGGGGTGGCGATCGCCGCCATCGCACTTAGCGACCCGTCACTGGTGGCGCTCGCCGCACTGCTCGCGATCGCGGGCCTCGCGAACGGCATCGTCGCGCCTTCGCGCGACATGCTGATTCGGGAACTGGCCCCGCCCGGCGCGACCGGCAAGGTATTCGGATTCGTCTCCACCGGCTACAACCTAGGCGGAATACTCGCGCCACCGCTATTCGGCTACCTGCTCGATCTCGGCCGCGGCGACGGGGTGCTGTGGACGGTGGTGGCGCTCAGCGTGTTGACCGCCGCGACGGTGATCGCGACCGGCGCCCAGCGGCGCAACTGAGGGCGGCGATTCCGGCTGGATGTCTGCGCGATAGATGGCGCACACCGGCTTACCGGCGTCGTCACTGCACCCGCGATACATCCCGTCGGAGTTGAACGGCAGCGCGACCCGTCCCCCGGCGTCGACGGCGATCAGTCCGTCCTCACCGCCCAGCGCCGCGACCGCGGCGAGGGTCGCGGTAGCCGCCGCGTCGAGATCCAGGCCCTGGTAGGCCATCCGTGCCGCGACGTCGTGGGCGGCCGCCACGCGCATGAAATACTCTCCATGGCCGGTGCAGGACACCGCGCAGCTTCGGTTGTCGGCCCAGGTGCCGGCGCCGATGATCGGCGTATCTCCGACCCGCCCGAAACGCTTGTTGGTCATGCCGCCGGTCGAGGTCGCGGCGGCCAGATTGCCCGCACCGTCAAGCGCCACCGCGCCCACCGTCCCGAGCGACTTGTCACCCGCCTGCGCTTGCGCCGAGTGGTCCAGATACGCCTGCTCGGAAACCCGTACCGCCTGCAATTGGCGCCAGCGAAAATCGGTGTAAAAATACGCCGGATCCACGAGTTCAAGTCCCTGCTCGGCGAGAAATCGCTCCGCGCCATCGCCGATCAGCATCACGTGCGGGGATTGCGTGAGCACCGCCCGTGCTCCGCTGACCGGGTTCGGACTCGAGTCAGGCCGGCCACGGCGCCCGCCGCGCATTTCGCGCCGTCCATGATCGCGGCGTCCATTTCGTTGCGGCCTTCGTGGCTGAACACCGCCCCGCGACCGGCATTGAACAGCGGTGAATCTTCCATCACCCGCACCGCCTCCTCGACCGCGTCGAGCGCCGATTCGCCGGCCGCCAGCAGCGCGTAGCCGGCGCGTAGCGATTCGTCGAGCACCTCCAGATAATCCCGTTCCTGCTCGGAAGTCATCGAGCGGCGCGGTATCGCCCCGGCTCCGCCGTGAATGACGATACGAATCATTCCTTAACTCCCGTTCCGCGAGTGGTAACCGTATAGCGACTCAACCACATGAAGGCATGAGCGCCGGGTTGCCGGCGTCAGCACCTAGGCAAAAGCGCATGCCGGCATCACGCCGTCAATCACAGCCCACGCTGCCACTCGCTACGCAACCCCGCTTGCTCGGGATGGGCGCGGGCCCTACGCAGCCGTTCCAGCAGCGCCTCCCGGTCACGGTCGAGCACCCCCTTGAGCGGCAGATAGTTCGATGCGTGATCACTGCGAAACACGGTGCGCTCGAGGTCGCTGTGCTCGATGAGCAATTCCAGTTCGAGAAACAGACCTTGCATAGCGGGCAGCCGGAATCCTTCCGGATAGCCGCGCCGGAACCGCTGATCGCCACGCGGGAAACTCAGTACCAGGGTTGCCAGGTAATCCGGCTGGGTCTCGTTGGCAAGCCGCGCCGAGGCCAACGCGTGGCGGCGGGACAGAATCTCACCGCCGAGGCCGTTGAGAATCATCACCAAGGACTTAATGCCCGCCTCACGGATCTTGCCTAGCGCGGCGGCGGTCGAGGCGAAGGTTTCGCCTTTCGAGATCCGCGCCAGCACCTCGTCGTCGCCGGACTCCGCGCCGACATAGAGGATCCCCAGGCCGGCGGCCCGAAGTTCGCCCAGTTCGACCACCGACTTGCGGCGCAGGTTGCGCGGCAGGCAGTAGGCGCCGACCCGCGTCACCTGCGGCAAGTGCTCCCGTATTGCGCTGAGAATTTCGAGCAAGCGACCCGTCGACAGCACCATCGCATCCCCGTCGGCGAGAAATACCCGGCGGGTCTCGGGCCACAAGTGCCCAGCCTGTTCGATCTCGCGCTCGATCTCGGCGCGGCGCTTGACCGCGAAACGCTTCTGCGGCGCCTGATACATCTCGCAGTAGCTACAGCGATTCCAGGAGCAACCGTTGGTGACCTGCAGGATCAGCGAATAGGCCTCGCTCGGCGGCCGAAACACCGGCTCGACGTAGTTCCAGGAGAGCACTTGCATGGGTGCGAATGTTACCACCGCTTAACCCCGCAACCCTCCGAGCGGCGTTTACAGGGTACGTGACATCGCCACTCATCAGGAGAAACCGTCATGCGTATCGAATCGCAAATATTTTGCCGCGCGCTGCTCTTGCTTGCCTTGGGGGCGGGCGTTGGCTGCTCCGATCGGCAGCAGTTCACCGACGCGCGGCCGGCGACAAAGCCGGCCGCGGTGGCGCAAGCACCGCAAGAGCGGTGGGAAGCGTCCAAGCCTCTCGGGCGGAAGCTCGATGGCGACACGCCCGTGAACTCCGCGCCGCTCGCCGCCATCCCGGCGGAGCAGATGGCCGGGAAGCTGGCGACGGCCACCGACGCGGCCGCGCCGATGTCCCGGCCGGCGCGCCGCGAGCGCCTCGATTCGCTGAAGAAAAGCGGGTCTCCGATCTGGACTCCGGTTGCACCGCAGCTCGCGCCGATCCGCTACGCGAGCGAGCCGCTCGATCGCGAGCAGTACGCCCACTACGACCCCAACCCGATCAAACGGGTCGTCGAGCAGCCGGTTTCGACCTTCAGCATCGATGTCGATACCGGCGCCTACGCCAACGTACGTCGCCTGCTGCTCGCCGGACGCCTGCCGCCACGCGACGCGGTGCGGGTCGAGGAGCTGGTCAACTACTTCGACTACGCCTATCCCGCACCGCGCGACGAACGCACGCCGTTCCGGGTCACCACCGAGATCGCGCCCACGCCCTGGAACCCTGACACCCGGATCCTGCACATCGGGATCAAGGGCTATCGCGCCCCGAAGGCGTCGCTACCGTCCGCGAACCTGGTGTTCCTGGTCGATGTCTCGGGTTCGATGAACCAACCGAACAAGCTGCCGTTGCTCAAATCGGCGTTGCGTCTCCTGGTGCGCCAACTCGGCGCGCGCGACCGGATCTCGCTGGCGGTCTACGCGGGCGCGGCCGGGGTCGTGCTGGGACCCACGCCGGGCAACCAACAGGCGCGCATCGAGGGCGCCATCGACGCGCTCGGCGCGGGCGGCTCGACCAACGGCGCCGCGGGGATCCGCCGCGCCTACGCCCTGGCCCGCCAGGCGTTTATTCCCGGCGCCATCAACCGGGTGTTGCTCGCCACCGATGGCGACTTCAACGTCGGCACCGTGAATTTCCAGACCCTCAAGGATCTGGTCGGCCGTCAACGCCGTGACGGAATTTCGCTCACCACGCTGGGCTTCGGCAGCGGCAACTACAACGACCGGCTGATGGAGCAACTCGCCGACGTCGGCAACGGTAACTATTCCTATATCGACAGCCTGCGCGAGGCCAACAAGGTGCTGGTCGAGGAAATGGCCGCGACCCTGCACACCATCGCCAAGGACGTGAAAATCCAGATCGAGTTCAACCCCGCGGTGGTCGCCGAATACCGGCTGATCGGTTACGAAAACCGCGCCCTGCGCCGCGAGGACTTCAACAACGACCGAGTCGACGCCGGCGAGATCGGCGCCGGGCACACGGTCACGGCGCTCTACGAACTCGCCCTGGTCGGCCATCCCGGACGGCGTATCGAGCCGCTGCGCTACGCGACCGACCCGCGCCCGGTCTCCACCCATGACGGCGAACTCGGCTACTTGCGGCTGCGCTACAAGCGCCCCGGCGGCGAGCACAGCCTGCTCATCGAGCGGCGCATCGGCGCCGAATCGATCGAGGGTCCGGCCCGCACCACGCCGCGTTTTAGCTTCGCCGCCGCGGTTGCCGCCTTCGGGCAGATCCTCAAAGGCGGGCGTTACACCGGTGCTTTCGGTCTCGATCAGGTTCTTGCGCTGGCCCGCACCGGGCGCGGTAACGACGCGAACGGCTACCGCGGCGAGTTCATTTCGCTGCTCGGCTTGGCGCGCACGCTCAGCGGCCCCGCGCAAGCGCCCGCTCGCAACCGCGCCGATGCCGGCTGACCACGACGCCGCGCTTTTCCTCTCCCCTGCCACGGCGTACGCTGGCGCCATGGTAGGGGAGCCGAGCGACGAGGCGCTGATGCTGAACTATGCGGACGGCGACGCGGCGGCCTTCGAAATACTCTATGGCCGCCACAAGTCTCGTTTGTATCAGTATCTCTTGCGCCAGTGCGGCGCGCGCGCCAACGCCGACGAACTGTTTCAGGATGTATGGACGCGGGTCATCGCGGCGCGCAACCGCTATCGGGTCAGCGCACGTTTCACCACCTGGCTCTATACCATCGCCCACAACCGATTGATCGATCATTATCGTCGCCACGGACGCCTACCGAGTTCCTATGAAGATCTGCCCGACGCACACCCCGACCAAACGCCGTCCGGCACCGCCAGCGATCCGGCGCGCGGCGCGGACGCCCGGCGTCAGGTCGAGCGCCTGCTCGAATTGTTGGCCGAACTGCCCGCCGCGCAACGCGAAGCGTGGCTGCTGCGCGAAGAATCGGGCTTGGGACTCGATCAGATCGCCGCGGCCACCGGCGTCAAGCGTGAAACCGCCAAGAGCCGCCTGCGCTACGCCGGGGCGCGATTGCGCGCCGGGCTCGGGCTAGACCCATGAAAGAATCGCTGGCAGGACAACACGGCGAACCGCGGCGCGACGCCGAACTGTCGCGTCTGTATGCCGACGCCCCGAGCGAGACGCCGCCCGCGGCGTTGGACGCCGCGATCCTGGCCACGGCGCGCCGCGCGGTGCGCGCGAAACCGCGTGCGGCGGGGCCGTTCGCGCGCCGCTGGACGGTGCCGTTTTCACTCGCGGCGGTGGTGGTGCTGAGCGTCACGCTGGTGACCTTGAGCCAGCGTGAGCGATCGGTCGAACGGATGGATTCAGCGCCGGGCGGCGTGTCGCGCGCCGTGACCGGCAAGGCCGAGGCCGAAGCGCCGCGCCCCGCGGCGCCGGAGGTGACGGCGGTGGAGCAGGCGCCGGCAGACATCGCCCCGGCCATCGCCCCGATGGCCACCCCGGTGGACAATCGGCCGGCAGCCAAAGCAGCGAAGAAAATCCGGCTCAAATCCGGTGTCGCCCGCGCGGAGAAACGGCGGCTAGCCGTGCCGCTGTCGCTCCCCGCACCGAGCGAGGGAGCGACCGCTCGCGCCCAGCGCGCGCGACCCGCATCGACCGCCGTCGGCGCCGGGCGGGAGAGCGATTCCGCGGTATCCGAGGCGCCCGCGGCCATTCAACCGGAAGGCGCTCCGAAGGCGTGGCTCGATCGCATCCGCGCGCTGCTCGCGCAGGGCCGGCGCAAAGAGGCACGGGCAGAACTGGCACGCTTCCGGCGCCGCTTTCCGGACTACCGACTACCGCCCGAATTACGCCCCTGAGGAGCATAAAAAGGGGACACAATACTAATTTCAATGAAATTAGTATTGTGTCCCCTTTTTATGCCGCTATACTCAACGCGCCTCCATCGGCACGTAGGCGCGCGGTGCGGGGCCGTTGTATACGGTGCGCGGGCGGATCAGGATGTTGTTGGCGCGCTGTTCGAGGGCCTACACGGTCCAGCCCGGCACCCGGCCGACGGCGAAGATCGGCACGAACAGGTCCGCCGGAATGCCGTGCAGATAGTAGATGACCCCCGCGTAGAAGTCCACGTTGACGTTCACGCCGTGGCGCGCGTAAGGCTTCATCGCCTCGACCAGGGCCTCGAGGATCGCGTACCACTGCGGCTCGCCCATCTCCTTCGACAGGCGCTCGACGCCGTCACGCAGATGGCGAGCGCGCGGATCCTCGGCGCGATAGACGCGGTGGCCGAAACCCATCACCGCCTCGCGGCGACTGCGTTTTTGCTTCACGTAGGCCGCGGCGTTGGCCGGATCACCGACCTCCTTGGCCATCTGCATCACGTTCTCGGCCGCGCCACCGTGCGCTGGACCCGACAGCGCGGCGATCGCGGCGGTGATTGCCGCGTGCAGGGTGGCGTCGGTGCCGACCACCACCCGTGCGGTAAACGACGAGGCATTCGAGCCATGCTCGGCGTGCAGCACCATGTCGGTGTCCATGAGTTGCGCCGCGGCGGCGCTCGGCGCCTCACCCTTGAGCATGTAGAGGAAATTCGCCGCGTGACCGAGTTCGCGACTTGCCGCCACCGGCAAGCGGCCGCGGCGGATGTGCTGATGGGCGGTGACAATCATCGGCACCTGCGAGGTGAGCCGGATCCCTTTACGCAGGGTCGCCTCCGCGGAATTGTCGGCGGATTCCGGGTCGAAGCACTCGAGCGCCGATACCGCGGTGCGCAACACCGCCATCGGGTGCGCGTCCTTGACCGCGCGGATCACGTCATAGACCGGCTCCGGCAGTTCACGCGCGGCCTTGAGATCGGCGTCGAAGGTATCGAGTTCGGGCTGCGTCGGTAGTTCGCCGCGCAGCAACAAGTACGCGGTTTCTTCGAAACTCGAATGCTCGGCGAGGTCATGAATCGAATAGCCGCGATAACTCAGTTCACCGGCCCGCCCGTCAATCAGCGAAGTCGCCGAGCGGTCGAAACAGATACCCTTCAGCCCGCGATGGATTTCGATCTTTTCCGGTGCGTCGCTCATGCGCCTTTCCCCCTCAATGGATCGATCAACCGGCGGATGTGGCTCCCCCCACCCGCTCGAGACCACCCCCGATCACAGGCCGCTCAGCACCGTGCGCAGCACTTCGCAGATCCGGTCCACGTCCTCGCGCGAGGCGATCAGCGGCGGTGCGATGATCCCGGCGTCACCGGTCATCTTGATGTGCAGTCCCGCGTCGAACAGGCGTTTGTAGGCCTCGCCGCCACGGGCGCCCGGCTGAACGCCGGGCGCGAGGTCGATGCCGGCGATCAATCCATAACCGCGGATGTCGGTGATCACCGGCACGTCACTGAGCGCGAACAACGAATCGAGGAAGTAGGGCGACAACTCGGCGGCCCGCTCGAACAAGCCTTCGCGCTCGTAGATGTCAATCGTCGCCAGGCCCGCGGCGCACGCGGCCGGGTGACCGGAATAGGTGTAGCCGTGGAAGAACTCGACCGCACCCTCCGGCGCGGCGTCGACGATCGTGTCATAGACGCGCTCGTCGACCGCCACCGCGCCCATCGGCTGACAGCCGTTGGTGAGCGCCTTGGCCAGGGTCATGATGTCGGGCTTGACGCCGAAGCTCTGCGCTGCAAATGCCTTGCCGGTCCGCCCGAAGCCGCAGATCACCTCATCGAATACCAGCAGTACCCCGTAACGGTCGCAGATTTCGCGCAACCGCTGGAGATAGCCCTTGGGCGGCACCAGAATCCCCGTGGAACCGGCGATCGGCTCGACGAAGCAGGCGGCCACCGTGTCCGCCCCGTACAGGGTGATGATCCGCTCGAGATCCTCGGCCAGTTCGGCGCCGGTCTCCGGTTGACCCTTGACGAAGCGGTTTTCAGGCAGCCAAGTGTGACGCATGTGCGCGACGCCGGCGAGCCCCGCGCCGAAGGCCTCGCGGTTCTTGACCATGCCGCTCAAGCTGGTACCGCCGATGTTGACGCCGTGATAGGCGCGTTCGCGCGACACCAGGCGCATCCGCGAGCCCTCGCCGCGCGCACGGTGGTAGGCGAGCGCGATCTTGATCGCGGTGTCGACCGATTCCGAACCCGAGTTGACGAAAAACACCCGATTGAGACCCTCGGGGGTGATTTGCGCGACGCGGCGCGCGAATTCAAAAGACAACGGATGGTTGGTGCCGAAGGGCGGCGCGTAGTCGAGTTCGAGCAGTTGCTTGCCGACCGCCTCCGCGATCTCCTTGCGCCCGTGCCCGGCGGCGCAGCAGAACAGCCCGGAAGCCCCGTCCAGCACCTGGTTGCCGTGGTGGCCCCACAGGTACATCCCCTCGCCACGCACATAGAGGCGCGGCTCGGCCTTGAAGGCGCGATTGGCGGTGAACGGCATCCAGTAGTGATCGAGGCTGTTGGCGGCGATTTTCATGTCGGTCATCCATCCTTTGCAGGCGCGGCGTCGCTGCGGGTGCGCGGCGTCGGCGCGGGTTGACGCTACCGGGCGAGCTTGGCCCGTCAGGCGTTTAACCATAGACTCCGTGCGTTGACCGGGAGTAGTGCCAGACCAAGGCGATGAATTAGACCAGCCGATGCGCGATCAGCTCTTTCATCTCACCCCCGACAGCGGCACGGGCCTCCAGGCCCAGCTTCGCGAAATGGTGGTGCACGCGATCCTCGGCGGGCAGATCCCGCCGGGGGCCCCGCTCCCGTCGTGCCGGAGCCTCGCCAGCCGACTCGGCATCGCGCGCAACACGGTGGTCCTCGCCTACCAGCACCTGGTCGACGAAGGCTATCTGGTGTCGAGGGAGCGCAGCGGTTACTTCGTCGCCGACGACATCATGGCCGGGCGGGTGAACGTCGCGCCGACCCTGCACAGCGGGGCGATTTTCGGGCCCGACTGGGGGGCGCGCTTGCGCTTCAATCCGAGCACCCAACGCAACGTCTCGCGACCCACCGATTGGCAGCGCTTTCACTACCCTTTCATCTACGGTCAGTTCGACCAGGCATTGTTTCCGGTCGCCGACTGGCGCGAGTGCGCGCATCGGGCGCTGAGCGTGGCCGCGATCAAACGTTGGGCGAGCGACCGCGTCGATCGTGACGATCCCGAATTGGTCGAGCAGATCCGCACCCGGGTGCTGCCGCGCCGCGGGGTGTGGGCGGCGGCCGACCAGATCCTGGTCACGGTCGGTGCGCAGCATGCGCTGTACCTGCTGGCGCAGTTGCTGGTCGACACGCGCACGACGGTCGGAATGGAGGATCCCGGCTACCCTGACGCGCGCAACATCTACGCGATCCAGACCCGGCGACTGGTGCCGCTGGCGCTCGACGAGCAGGGCCTGATTCCGGGTCCGGGGCTCGACGACTGTGACTATGTCTACGTCACCCCGAGCCACCAGCACCCGACCACGGTGACCATGAGCATCGCCCGGCGCCGCGAACTGCTGACCCGCGCGGTGGACGCCGACTTCGTCATCATCGAGGATGACTACGAGGCCGAGACGAACTATGTCGGCGAGGCCACGCCGGCGCTCAAGAGCCTCGACCAAAGCGAGCGGGTAATCTACGTCGGGAGCCTTTCCAAGACCCTGGCGCCCGGACTGCGCCTCGGTTTCATGGTGGCGCCCGCGGATTTGATTAGCGAGGCGCGGGCGCTGCGCCGGCTGATGCTGCGCCACCCGCCGGCGAACAACCAACGCGCCGTGGCGCTGTTCCTGTCGCTCGGCCACCACGACTCGCTGGTGCGGCGCCTGAGCCACGCCTACAAGGAACGTTGGCAGGCGCTGGGCGAGGCGCTGGCCACGGAGTTACCGGAATCGGCGCGGGTGCCGACCTTCGGCGGCACCGCCTACTGGGTGGAGGGTCCGACCTCCCTGGATGCGCGCGAACTCGCGGTCGGTGCCGCCGAGCAGGGCATCCTGATCGAGCCCGGTGACGTGCACTTCGCCGATCCCGACGGGCCGCGCAATTTCTTTCGCCTCGGTTTCTCCTCGATCCCGGTGGACCGCATCCGCCCGGGGATCAACGCGCTGGCCAAACTGATCCGCGCGCCGGCCTGAAAGCAAACGCCTGCCGACGGGTGCTTGCGTCGCGTGCTGCCGCTGGCACACCATGGGCGACGCGGCTGGCTCTATGCGGCGCGAGCCGCGACCCTTAGCGTATGTGGATTGGGTCATGTCCAAATGTTTGGTGTGCGCCGCGCACCGTAATCCGGAGGTTTGCCATGCTTATCGGGGTCCCCAAGGAGATCAAGAACAACGAGTTTCGTGTCGGCCTTACGCCACAGAGCGTGGAAGAGATCATCCATCACGGCCACGAAGTGATGGTCGAAGCCAACGCCGGAATCGGTATCGCGGCATCCGACGCGGACTACCGGGCGGCCGGGGCGCGGGTCATCGCCGGAGCGGAGGAAATCTTTGCCAAGGCCGAGATGATCGTCAAGGTCAAAGAGCCGCAGGCCGGCGAGCGCGCGATGCTGCGCGAAGGCCAGATCCTGTTCACCTATCTGCACCTCGCCCCGGATCCCGAGCAGACCGCGGATCTGATCAAGAGCCGCGCGGTGTGTATCGCCTACGAAACCGTCACCTCGGCGCAGGGCGGCCTGCCGCTGCTGGCACCGATGTCCGAGGTCGCCGGGCGCATGGCGGTGCAGGCCGGCGCGCACTGCCTGGAGCGGATCAACGGCGGGCGCGGCATGCTGATCGGTGGCGTGCCGGGGGTCGACCCGGCCAAGGTCGTGATCATCGGTGGCGGTGTGGTCGGCACCCACGCCGCCCACATCGCGCTCGGGATGGGCGGCGACACCTGGGTCATCGACCGCTCCACCGAGGCTCTGAAGAGACTCTGGAGCCAGTTCGGTCGCCCGCTCGACACCGTCTATTCCACCCGCACCAGCATCGCTCAGCACGTACGCGAGGCCGACCTTGTAATTGGCGGGGTGCTGATCCCTGGCGCGGCGGCGCCGAAGCTGGTCACGGCCGAGATGATCAAGGGCATGAAACCGGGCGCGGTGGTGGTCGACGTGGCGATCGATCAAGGCGGCTGCTTCGAGACCTCGCATGCGACGTCGCACGCCGATCCGACCTACATCGTCGACGACGTGGTCCATTACTGCGTCGCCAACATCCCGGGCGCGGTCCCGCGTACCTCCACCTATGCGCTGAATAATGTCACGCTACCGTTCGTACTGGCACTGGCGGGCAAGGGTTATCGCCAAGCGTTGGAGGACGATCGGCACCTGCTGAACGGCCTCAACGTCCACCTCGGCGACGTGACCTACCAACAGGTGGCGACCGATTTGGGCCTCGATTACCGCGATCCGCTGGAGGCGATCCGCGGCTAACAGGTCGACGTGGGGTGGGTGCAGCCCAAGCGGCTTCGATAAACCCGGAGCGGCGGTCCGCTGCCGCCCACCCGCACGGGTGGCGGGTCGCGCGCCGCGGTGCGTCGCAATAGACGGCGCCGGCTCCTGCGGTATCGGTGGCCGTAGGCTGTGCCGTTCGATTGGACGGCCGGGGTCAGCCGTCGTAGCGCGTGTAGCGCGGGCGCAACCCACGCGTTGGTGGGCCGCTTCGCTGGTCTTAAACCAGTCGCCTAACTGGCCCTATTGCCTCCCGGTCCGCGGCTCGTAACATCTGCGCCGACACCAACGGCCCGCACGGACCGGGTTTACTCTTTCTGCCCAAAGGATCGCAGCCATGAAAATGACCACCGAAGAAGCTTTTGTCAAAACCCTGCAGATGCACGGCATCGAACATGCGTTCGGGATCATCGGCTCGGCCTTCATGCCAATTTCCGATCTCTTCCCCAAGGCCGGAATCACCTTCTGGGACTGCGCGCATGAGGGCTCGGGCGGGATGATGGCCGATGGCTATACGCGCGCCTCGGGCAGGATGTGCATGATGATTGCCCAGAACGGCCCGGGCGTGACCAATTTCGTCACCGCCGTGAAGACCGCCTATTGGAATCACACGCCGCTGTTGCTGGTCACGCCCCAGGCCGCCAACAAGACCATCGGTCAGGGCGGCTTCCAGGAAGTCGAGCAGATGGCGTTGTTCAAGGACATGGTCGCCTACCAGGAAGAGATCCGCGACCCGACCCGCGTCGCCGAGGTTCTGAACCGGGTGATAATCAAGGCGCACCGGGCCAGCGCGCCCGCCCAAATCAACGTGCCGCGCGACATGTGGACCCAAGTGATCGACGTCGAACTGCCGGCGATCATCGAGTTCGAGCGACCGCGTGGCGGCGAGCAGGCGATCGCGGAGGCGGCAAGGCTGCTGTCCGAGGCGCAAAACCCGGTCATTCTGAACGGTGCCGGCGTGGTACTCGCCGGGGCGATCCCGGCTTCGATTGCGCTCGCGGAACGACTCGACGCGCCGGTCTGCTGCGGTTATCAGCACAATGACGCCTTCCTCGGCTCGCACCCCTTGTTCGCCGGGCCCCTGGGCTATAACGGCTCCAAGGCGGCTATGGAGCTGATTTCCAAGGCCGATGTCGTGCTCGGCCTGGGCACGCGACTCAACCCGTTTTCGACCCTGCCGGGCTACCGGATCGACTATTGGCCCACCGCCGCCAAGATCATCCAGGTCGACATCAACCCCGACCGTATCGGCCTCACGAAACCGGTCGCCGTGGGCATCGTGGGGGATGCGAAGGCGGTCGCCGAGTCGATCCTGGCGCGGCTTTCCAACACCGCGGGCGACGCCGGTCGTGACGAGCGCAAGGCGCTGATCGCACAGACGAAATCCGCCTGGGCGCAGCAGTTGTCCAGCATCGATCACGAAGAGGATGACGCCGGCACCACCTGGAACCAACGCGCCCGCGCGGCCAAGCCCGACTGGTTGAGTCCGCGCCGGGCGTGGCGCGCGATCCAGGCGGCGCTTCCGAGAGACGCGATCATCTCCTCCGACATCGGCAACAACTGCGCGATCGGCAACGCCTACCCGACCTTCGAGGCCGGGCGGAAATACCTCGCCCCCGGCCTGTTCGGTCCCTGCGGCTATGGCCTGCCGTCGATAGTCGGGGCGAAAATCGCCTGTCCCGACACGCCGGTCGTGGGTTTCGCGGGCGACGGGGCCTTCGGCATCGCCTGCACCGAACTGACGGCGATCGGCCGCGAGAACTGGCCGGCGATCACCATGGTGGTGTTCCGCAACTACCAGTGGGGCGCCGAGAAACGCAACTCGACGCTCTGGTATGACGACAATTTCGTTGGCACCGAGCTCGACCTCGACGTGAGCTACGCCGGGATCGCGCGCGCTTGCGGGCTCCAGGGCGTGCAGGCGCGCACCATGGACGAGTTGCGCGATGCCCTCGACCAGGCGATGAAGGATCAGGCGACGGGCAAGACCACGCTGATCGAGGCGCTCATCAATCAGGAACTGGGCGAGCCCTTCCGCCGCGACGC
>Ga0114931_10003466_pt1 | contig 19982 bp, 18 predicted proteins | sample 2SBtaG_FD_89579 | JGI IMG/M metagenome (GOLD analysis project Ga0114931, IMG submission 89579) | Deep subsurface microbial communities from Kolumbo volcano to uncover new lineages of life (NeLLi) - 2SBTROV14_V59a metaG | ecosystem: Environmental > Aquatic > Marine > Volcanic | place: Kolumbo...
CACCACCACGTCGCCGGGGACCGCATACTCCTCGACCACGATCCGGTGGCACACGCCCGGAGGCAGCGGGCGGCCGGGGCCGTGCAGGCGGATCCCGTTCTCCAGGCACGCCTCCACCATCTCCTCGGTGAGCCGCATCGCCGGGGCGAGGCGCGCACGCTTGACCGCGTCGGGGACCGTCGGGTGGTCGATGAGCACGAAGTGGTCCTCGAAGGCGGCGACCAGCTCCGGCTCGTACATCGGTGCGTCGCCCCACTCCTGCTGGTACAGGTCGACGACCATCCCCGCGGTGTACTCGTGCATCCCGCGGAACCCGGTGCGCGCGAGCACCTGGTCGCCGGGGGCGACGGACGCGACGCCGTCGGGCTTCCCCTCGCCGCACCAGGTGTGCTGCGCGATGATCTTCTCGGCGATGTTCATCGGCCGCGGGGTGCGCTCGGTCTCGTAGGTGGGCTGCACCTCGCCCGCGAGGAGCTTGGTGCCGTAGGCCATCAGCCCGCCCGCCTCGGCGACCGCGCGGAAGAAGGGTGGCAGCTTCGCGTGCAGCTCGGACAGGTCGACGTATTCGCCCACCTCCAGCCGCCCGATCACCGAGCGGTCGGTGGTGAAGGGCATGCCCGCGTAGACCATGTTCTCCTGGAAGATCCGCTGGAAGCTGTCGGCGACGACCAGCTCGATGCCGGCGCCCTCGTGCGCGACCACCGCGACCTCGCGGGAGGAGCCGCTGCCGTAGGCGTCGCCGCCGACGATCACCTGGAACCCGCCCTGCCGGATCGCGTCGTGGGCGACCACCTCCTCGAAGTCCTGCAGGAAGTAGGGCCCGAGGATCTCCGGGGTGTAGCCGAGGGTGCACGCCTGGCCGCTGATCATCGCGTCGGTGTTCACGCCGTAGGTGTAGGTCTTGCCGGTCGGGTCCACCGTGCCGCCCGCGAGCTGGGTCGCGACGGCCTCGGGGTCTTGCAGCACGTGCAGGATGCGTCCGTGGAGCTTCAAGGGGGGCCTCCGAGTCGTGGGCTCACTTGATCCGATATCCGCCCATCTCGTTGTTGAAGATCCAGGCGACGACCTCGCCGATCTCCAGCTCCGTGGGCAGGTAGCTCTGGAGGCTCGCGGCGGCGGAGCCGGTGGCGCGGAGCTGGGCGCGGGCGTGGAGCATCTTCTCGACGCGCTGGAGCCACAGGCGCATGTTCGCGGGCTGCAGGTCGATCCAGCCCTTCCGCGCCCACGCGGCCACGTCGCGTTTGTCGTCCAGCGAGACGGCGTGCTGGTGGCCGGTGCGCTCGGGCACGTTCATGCGGGGGCCGCGGAGCAGCGTCTTGCCGTCGGCGAGGAGGATCGGGATCCCGATGCTCGGGGCGACGTGGCGCACGGTGCTCTGGTCGAGGTGGGCGCTGACCGTGCGCGACAGGTCGCTGGCCTCGCGGGGCTCGCCCGTCTCGTCGTGCAGGATGCTGTTCAGGGTGCCGAAGCACTCCTTGAGCAGCTGCGCCTCGAAGAGGAGCTTGGACAGCTCGGGGGGCCCGAGGCGGCCGAGCGCGACGCTCGGGAGGGTGGCCTGGGCCTCGGCGGCCTTCAGGTCGCTCATCGCCACCGAGCGCACGAGGCCCGCCTTGTAGGAGGGGTTGAGCACCGCGCCGTCGAGCGCGGAGATCACGTCCTGGCCGGTGTTCGCGCCGCGGATCTCGAGCACCACGACCCGGGCGATCTCCTCGGGGGTGATGTACTCCATCTGGCCGAGCGCGGTGATCGCCGCGAACTCGCCGCGGGTGAACACGCCGTTCTCACCGGTGTCGACCACGCTGACCACGAGGTCGCCGCAGCGCTCGTAGCCCTCGGGGGGCTCGGCGAGCTCCAGGGTGCCCTTCAGGGGCACGGGGTGTGGCTCGTACAGGTGGCTGTTGCCGTGCTTGTCGCGGGCTGGGACGTTCTGGACCGCGCGGTAGCCGATCATCGCGGCGGGCTTGACCTCCTTGACGATCGGGCTGTCGGGCGTGCGCGCGAGGAGGAACAGCAGCCCGGTGTGTCCGAAGGCGGCGAGGTTCTTGGCCAGCAGCACCTTGGAGGGCTTGTCCTCGCTGTGGGTGTAGGGGATGTTCAGCCCCATCCCGCCGGTGCCCGTGGTGCCGACCTTCAGGTAGACTTTGGTGTCGTACTCGGTGGTGGCGCGGTGCAAGATGCGCACGTGGCGGATCAGCTGCGGGAAGCCCTGGGAGAGCATCAGCGCCTCGAGGTCCCGCACACCCGCGCCGTCGAAGCCGTCGGGGCCGAGCCAGTCGAGCACCTTGCGCGTGCCGTCGAACACGTTCTGGTAGGACAGGCCGGTCGCCGTGTTCACGCAGTCGACCATCACCTCGGGGCGGTGCAGGCGGATCAGCCGCACGAGGTGGTTGGAGGCGTAGGCATCGTCGAAGGTGCCGTAGAGCCACTCCATGAGCTGCGCGCGGCGGGCCGGGTCTTCGAGGATCGCGTTGCGGGGCAGCTCCGCGAGGTCGGTGGGCACGAACAGGTTGCCCCAGGCGGGCACGAAGGCCACGCCGTCACCGAACTCCTCTTCGAGGTGGGCGCACGCCTCGCGGGCTTCCTCCTGCAGGAGCGAGGCGACCACGATGCGGCGCGCCTGCAAGGTCATGGCGATGTGGCGGCAGACCTGCAGACCGACGAGGCCCGCGCCTCCGAGGACGAGATGGTCGTGGTACATCGGCGATTACCCCAGCGCGGCCTGGATGGCGATCCCGGGCACTCGGAGCAGGGAGGGCCCTGCCTCCATGCGTACCAGCTTGGGACCGATCCGGTGGGTGCGGCCGTGGGTCACGAACCACGGCGGCTTCGGGAAGGACGTGAACGGCGCGTAGACGATCGACTTCTCGGGCTTGTCGAACATCTTGGTGTTGTGCACCACCCCGCGCCCGGACTGGATGTCGGTGAGCGGGTGGCCCGGGTAGGCGCCCCAGGTGAGCACCCCGAGGCCGTAGTTGAGCCCCGCCCAGGTGTTCACCGCGATGCCCCCGTAGCGCAGATCGTCCAGCGCCTCCTGGAATGCGGCCTCGGCGGCCGGGTCCTTGCGGGTCTTCGGGTGCACCAGCACCATGCATGCCAGCGTGCCCCACACCTTGTCGTTGCAGAACTCGACCGCACGCGGGAGGAACTCCACCGCGGTCTTTCCGGGCAGGGGCACCTCGTGCAGCACGCCGCAGAAGGGCTCGCGGGTGAAGCAGAGCTCCTCGTCGGCGTCCGGGTCGAGGCCGCCGATGTAGGTCCACGGCAGGGTCTGCTCGGGGGCGTCGCCGAGCTTCAGCGCCTCGGGGTGGGCCTCGACGAAGGCCTCCCACCGCTGCTCGGCGCCCGGGTAGTAGGCCTTGCGCGCCGGGATGCCGGCCAGCACCTTGCGTACGCGGGCGAGGAAGGCCTCGCGCTGGTCCCACCCCTCCGGGGTGACGAGCAGCTTGGCGGCGTTGCAGTTGAAGGAGGCGTTGTTCGCCACCATCGTCGCGACGTTCTCGGCCTGGAACTGGAGCTCCGACTCGCTCCACGGGCCGGGGACCACGATGACCGGGGTGACGTTGCCGAGCTCGCTCGTGATCGGCTTGCCGTTGACCGGCTCGCCCTTCGCCTTGCGCTCGGCGCGGCCCTCGGCGGGGCCCCACACGATGGCGTCGTGGGTCGCGTCCGACCCGGTGATGTGGATCGTGTCGATGCGCGGGTGGTTCGCGAGGTGGGCGCCCTGCTCGACGCCGCCGTAGACGACCTCGAAGAACCCGCGGTCGACCAGCGGCGCGAACATGCGCCGGAAGATGGGCCCGAGGTACTCGTTGACCGGGTTCATCTTGAGCAGGACGACCTCGTCCTCGACGAACAGCTTGTACAGGGCGTCCATCGGGGGGATCGAGCTGACGTTGCCGGCCCCGAGGACCAGCGCGAGGCGGCCCTTCGGGCTGCGGTGCTTGTAGTGGACGGCCTGGGTGTCGGCGAGCGTGTCGCGGGTGACCCCGCGCTGCATCCACACCTCGGCGGTAAACCCGCCGTAGAGCAGCTTGTCGACGAGGTCGCCGGGGAAGACGCCGACCACCAGGCGCCCGTCCGGTCGCTGGGAGATGCGGCTACGGTCGATGTGCGGCTGGCCCTCGGCCTTCACCTCGTGTAGGCCCCCCTCGAGCAGGCGCAGGTTGCGCATGGTGACCCCGGGCCCGCCGAGCCACTCCTCGCCCGACGGGGCCTCCCCCGCGGCCAGGCCCTTCGCCCGCGCGCCGGCCTCGACCCACTCGTGGTCGAGGTCGAGCAGGCGCTGCTTCAGCTCGCCCAGGATCGCGATGCGCTCGTCGATGGGCACGGAGACCCACTCCCCCTTCATCGCCGCGAGGCGGTCGACGATCGCGTCGATCTCCGCGACCGGCGTGGGCTCGATCGTCGGTGGGGGTGAGGGAAAGGCGTAGGAGGGCATGCTCGCTCCAGGGCAGCGGGGTCGTGGCGGGACCGGGGGCGCGCCCATACGTGGCCCGCCACCTCGTCCGGCGAGCGACCGGCCCCCTTCCTAGCCTGCCTCCTTCCGCATGTCAGCCCGAGGCGTCTGCGTGGGGGCCGTGACGACCCAACTCGGAGAGATCGGTCGTCGAGCCTGCTGGATTCACGATGGCGTCCAGCCGCATTCGCGGGTCCGGAGCGCGTGTCGTCGGTTACGGGTGAGAGCCTTCGGGTCTTCGGATAGCTTCAGGCTGAAGAGATCGTAGAAGAGCAGTCTCCGAGCCAGCATGTTCAAGATGATTCGCGCATTCTCGCCCAGCCGCGTCGTGGGTGAGCTCGTCTCGACCGAGGCGTCCAGGCCTTCTTCGCGAAGGTGTTCGACGAGGCGTTCGGCAACGGCCCGGAGCTCCATGAGCTCCTGTCGGGCACGAACCTTCTTCGGCAGGTGGAGCTTGAGTAGTACCTGGACGTTCCAGAGTGCACGGTCGTGCTCTTTGCCGGGACGAACCGAGAGGCGGCCGTCCTCGAGGACGTCGAAAAGCAGCCCGAAGTCATCGAATCGCGGGTCCAGGGCGCTGTATCCCGTGGTGTCTCTGGGCAGGCGCCGACGTTCGACGTGATCGGGATGGTAGTCCGACTTCCCGCCGGGGCCGTTGCAGGCGCGACAGGCGGGCAACAGGTTTCCAGGGTCCAGCCGCCTTTCCTTCGCGTACGACGCCGGTTCCACGTGATCGACCTCGAGGGCCCGGCTCTGCAGCGCGCAGTAGGCGCAGATCCCGTCGAAGAAAGACCAGGATAGCCACGCGGCGAAGTCACGAGCAGAGACCGGTGTCAGCGCCGGTGGCTCGGGCAGGCTGATTCTGGTCACCGGGTTCACATCGTTCGGAGCACGTCGTCCATGACTTGCCGCACGTCCGGCGGGACGCGAGTTGGGCTGGGCATGAGCCGGTCCAGGATCGCGTCGAACGCCTCCAACAACGCCCGCTCCCGAACGTTCAGCCTCTCTCCCCGAGCGGCACGCCAGGCAAGGTCATCGCGGAGATCCATGTGCCGTTCTGCGAAGAGTTGAAGGCGCTCCACACCGGCACCCTCTCCCGCTCCCACCAAATCGCGGTTCCACTCGCGGAGTTCCGCCAGGACCGAGGCGACGGTGCTCGGCGTCGCTGTGAGCTTCGTGACGCCACCTGTCAACGCGTTGCCAGTGTGGGTGTTCCGAATCAGCGGGTTCATTCGACCGCTCCCATGAGCTCCTTGGTCCGCTCTGTAACGAACGAGAAGAAGGTCTCCTTGGCGATAGTCTTGGCGTTCAGGATCTCGGAGTCAAGGCGCTCCGCCTCGGTGAGCAGTGCCGGCTGCTTCAAGTCGACCTCGGAGACGACGTTCGTGGTGACGACTACGAATTCGTCGTTCTCGCCCGGCTCCACCTGGAACTGCAGGTGAGTTCGCGTGAGACCGTCGTTGCCCGAGATGCGTGCCCCGACGGCGAGGCGGGACAGCCCTTCTTCCGCACCTCGGGCCTCGATGCCGACGTTGACGTGGAAATATTCGGATACGTCCATCTCGAAGGGCAGGGTCCCGAACACGTTCGTGTAGCCGAACATCACCGTGGAGGCGGGGATCTCCTCGGTCGCCGCGAAGTCGTAGGCCTCGTGCAGGAATCGGAGCCAGCGCACGACGTCGGGCCGCAGGCTCGTGCTGTATCGGTCGTACCCCGAACCTTCGCGAACCATGTGGTGCACGGTGAGCATCCGATGGCCGAAACGAGCCAACCCTTCGCCGTCGTTCCAAGTCGCCTGGTGCGTCCACAGGGGTGGAGCCACCTCTCCTGGATCGAGCGACAGCGCGTATGCATGCTGGGGGACGAGGCGTCCGACCGGTCGCAGCGCGATGGTCGGATCGGCACGCTGTGCGACCCGTGCGATGAAGGTCGCCTCGTTCGGATCGACCTTGCCGGGAACACCCAGCACCCCGGCCCATGCCTCGCGGATCGTGCTGTTGGTGCAGTGGTCGATGGTCACCTTTGCCCTCGTGACAGCCGGCCCTGGTCGCTGCGCCCGCTCGGTGTTCTCATATCACAGCGGTCTGGCTCCATCGCGGGTTCAGGGCGCTGTCTGGCCCCCCATCCACGTGTCGCGATCGGCCAGGGTCGCCTTCAGCTCCAGGGGCTTGCCGTCGCGGAGCACCTTCAGGTGGACGAGGTCGCCCGGCTTGTGCACGGCGATCGTGCGCGTCAGGGCGTGGTTGTCGGCGATGGCGCGGCCCTCGACGGACACGATGATGTCGCCGGCTTGCAGGCCGGCGGCGGCGGCGGGGGTGTCGGGGCGCACCTCGCGGACGACGGCGCCCTGGTCGACGCCGGGGCTCTCGTCCCGCGCGACGGCCAGGGTGACGGCGTCGGTGGAGACGCCGATGAACCCGCGCGCCACGCGGCCCTTGGTTCGCATGTCGTCCAGCGCGCCCTTCACGAGGTCGATGGGCACCGCGAAGCCGACGGTGTTCGCGCCGGTGACCACCGCGGTGTTGATCCCGATCACCTTGCCGTCGAGGCCGAAGAGCGGCCCGCCGGAGTTGCCCGGGTTGATCGCGGCGTCGGTCTGAAGGAACTCCTGGAGCCCCGAGTACTGGCTCGGGCGGGCCTTGCCCGAGATGATCCCGGCGGTGACCGTGTGTCCGAGGCCGAGCGGGTTGCCCACCGCGATCACCCAGTCGCCCACCTTCGCCTTGTCGGACGAGCCGAGCTGCACGTAGGGCCAGGTGCGGTTCTGGGGGAGCTGCAGCAGCGCGACGTCGAGGTCGGCGTCGCTGCCGAGCAGTACCGCGTTCACGTAGGAGCCGTCCGCGAAGTCGACCTTGAGCTTGCGCGAGTTCGCGACGACGTGGCGGTTCGTGAGCAGCAGCCCGCCGGGCGAGATGATGAACCCGCTGCCCTCGCCCTGCTGCACGTAGGGCTTGCCGTCGCCGCCGCCGAAGAACTCGTGCAGCCAGGGCGGGACGTCCGGGTCGCCTTGCACCTCCTCCTCGACCTCGATGGACACGACGGCGGGCACGACCGCGTCCACCAGCGGAGCGAGGGAGGCCGCCGGGTTGTAGGTCGGGGGCAGCCGGGGCGGCGGATCGGCGGCGCGGGCGAGGGGCGCCAGCAGGGTGGCCGCGAGGAGCGCAGCGCCGCCCAGTCGAGCCAGGCTCTGGTTCATGGTGCTCCTCGGGTCCTGGGATCACTTTGACCCATGGGCTACCCACGTCAAGGCGGACGTGGCCCCAGGGGAGTACGAGTCCCGAGGCGGCCGGGAGGTTCCGCTGCCCACGCTCGACATCAACGGGGAGACCGTGCGCGCGGTGTCGGTCGGCGGTCTCGAGACGTGCATCGAGCTCCCAGCGTGGAAGCTGTGCTTCGACATCGGGCGCTGCCCGCCGACGGCCACGCGCCTCGAGCGGGTGTTGTTCACCCACTCGCACACCGACCACATGGGCGGCGTCGTGCACCACTGCGCTACCCGCGATCTGATGGGGATGCGCCCGCCCGAATACGTCGTGCCCGCCGAGGTCCACGACGCCTTCGACGACATGTTCGACACCTGGCGGCGGCTGGACCGCTCGGAGCTGCCCTGCCGGGTGCGGGCCGCGCGTCCCGGGGACCGGATCGAGCTGGGCCACGGGCGGTTCGCGCAGGCCTTCCGGGTCTATCACCGGGTGCCGTCCCTGGGCTACGCGCTCGGGCAGGTCCGGCGGAAGCTGCGGCCCGACCTCGCCGGGGCGAGCCGGGCCGAGATCATCCGGCTCCGGCAGGCCGGAGAGGCGGTCGATATGCCCGAGGAGCACATCGAGGTGGCCTTCTGCGGGGACACCCTGATCGACGTGGTCGATCGCGAGGAGGCGGTGCGTACCGCCCGGCTGCTGATCCTCGAGGTGACCTTCCTCGACGACCGGGTCTCGGTCGACAAGGCGCGCAGCAAGGGGCACGTGCACCTCGACGAGGTGATCGAGCGGGCGGACCTCTTCGAGAACGAGGCGCTGCTGTTCACCCACGTGAGCCAGCGGTACAGCAACGCGCAGATGCACCGGATCCTGCGCGAGCGACTGCCGGATTCCCTGCGCGACCGGGTACGGATCCTCGAGCGCGAGCCGCCCTGGTAGGGCGCCTACAGGCGGAAGCGTCCGCTGACCTTTCCGAAGACGATCTGGTCGGTCGGACCGCCGTCCGGGCCGAGCACGCGGTTCTCGGCGCTGAAGGGCCTCGATCCGGAGTGGCAGGGTGCGACGCGAGCACGATGCCCTCGCCGTGGACGAAGGCCAGGGTCGCGGCGAGGCGCGCGAAGGTGCGCAGCAGCAGCTCCAGGGTCTCGGGCTCCAGCTCCCGCGCGGCCCGGGGCATCGCCGGCACCGGGGTGTTGGCGTCTGCGAGCGCGGGGCCGAGGCGGGTGGTGCCCTCGACGACGCCGGTCGATGCGTGCGGGGCCAACACCGCTTGTCACCTCCTCGCGGCGACGGCGGAGCTCGCGGGAACCGCCGTGCTTCACTACGACGCGGACTTCGAGCGCATCGCCGAGGTCACCGGGCAGGACGTGGAATGGGTCGTTCCCTGCGGCTCGGTGCCCCCAGCCGGCACGCTACTCGATCGTGAACCGCGTGATGTGGGGCGCCATGTAGTCGACCCGTCCGCGTACCGCGGCCCCGTAGAGCTCCTGCAGCTTGCGGGTGATCGGTCCCGGCTTTCCCTCGCCGACGACGCGGTGGTCGACGGCGCGGATCGGGGTGACCTCCGCAGCGGTGCCCGCCATCCACGCCTCGTCCGCGACGTAGAACCCGTCGCGACCGAAGAAGGTCTCCTGCACGTTGTAGCCATCGTGCTCGAGGATCTCGATCAGCGAGCGGCGGGTGATCCCCGGCAGGATGTTCGCCACCGGCGGCGTCTTGATGCGGTCACCCTTGGCGATGAACACGTTCTCGCCGGTGCCCTCGGCCACGAAGCCGTGCTGGTCGAGCATGATCGCCTCGTCGAAGCCGTCTTCGTTGGCCTCGTAGCGGGCGAGGATGCTGTTGACGTAGTGCCCGACGACCTTGGCGCGCTGCAGCGCGGCGTTGGGGTGGTGGCGGGTGAAGGTGGAGGTATTGACCGACACGCCGTTCTTGATTCTGTCCTCGCCGAGGTAGGCGCCCTAGCGCCACACGGCGATCGCGACGTGGACCGGGTTCGTGCGCGCGCCCAGCCCCATGGCCCCCGAGCCGAGGAAGCACAGGGGCCGGATGTAGGCCTCGGTGAACTTGTTGCGGCGCAGGGTCTCGATGCACGCCTCGCCCAGGGACGCCTCGGTGTAGGGGATCTCGATCCGCATCATCTTGAGCGAGTCGAAGAACCGCTCGAGGTGCTCGTCCAGCGCCCACACGCCGCCCGAGCCGTCGGGCTGCGTGTAGGAGCGGATCCCCTCGAAGGCCCCCATCCCGTAGTGCAGGGTGTGGGAGAGCACGTGGACCCTGGCGTCTTCGAAGGGGATGAACTCGCCGTCGAACCAGATCCAATCGGACTCGATGCCCATGCTGTCAGCCCCCCTGCACGACGTTGCCGTCTCGATCCAGCTGCACGACCTTCAGCCCGAGGGTCTTCAGGCCGTCGTAGACGGTCTTCTTGTCGCCGACCACGACCCACACGAGCTTGCTCGGGTCGATGCGGTCCTTCAGGGCCTGGTTGGCCTCATCGACCGTCACCGCCTGGACATGGGGCAGATATTGTTCCGCCCAGTCCGTGGGCAGACCATACCGCCAGATCGTCGCCTGCTCATCCAGGATCTGTCCCGTCGTCTCGTAGTTGGCAGGGAAGGCGTTGACCTCCATCGACTGGAAGTAGGTCAGCTCCCTGGGCTCGATGGGGCGCGTGGACAGCGCGTCGGTGATCTCCTTCTTCAGCTGCTCGAGCGCCGGGACGGTCACCTTGGTCTGGACCGAGGTCACGCAGCCCCACACGCCGGGGCCGTCCCAGTTGCCGAGGAAACAGCGGGCGCCGTAGGTGTAGCCCTTGTCCTCGCGGAGGTTCATGTTGATCCGCGAGGTGAACTCGCCGCCGAGCGCCTCGTTCGCCATCAGGAGCGGGAAGAAGTCGGCGTCCTGGCGGGTGCCCACGGGCAGCATCACGCGCAGCACGCTCTGGGCCGCGCCAGGCTTGTCGACGAAGTACAGCGTCCCCCCCTCGGACATCTTCAGGTCGGCTTGGGGCTTTGCCTCGGTGACGTCGGGATCCCACGAGCCGATCCGCTTGTCGAGGAGCGGGACGATCTGGTCGGCGGTCACGTCTCCGCCGACGAACAGGACGGCGTTCTCCGGGCCCACCCAGCGGTGGTAGAACATCGTCATGTCCTTGGGGGAGATCGCCTGGTAGCTCGCCTCGGTCGGATACCGGCCGCGGTAGCTGTCGCCGTACAGGATGCGGTAGGCGGTCTGCCGCGCGATGGAGTTCGGCTCCTCCTTCTGCACCTTGACGTTGGCGATGTCCCGCTTCTGCAGGACGGTCCACTCGTCGGCGGGGAAGGTGGGCTGGGTGAGCACCGTCGTCCACAGGTCGAGGGTGGGCCCCATGTTCTTCACGAGGCCGCTGGCCCCGACGTAGGCGGAGTCGACGTTCGCGCCGGTGTACAGGTTGGAGCCGAGGAGCTTGAGCTTGCGCGAGAGCTGCTCTGCGGTCAGGTCGCCAGCGCCCTCGTTGAGCATGTCGAAGGTGACCTCGGTCAGGCCGTCCTTGCCCTTGGGGTCGGTCCAGTCGCCGACGTCCAGCACCAGCCGCAGGTCGAACAGCGGCACCTCGTGGTTCGTCGCGACCACGACCTTCAGCCCGTTGGACAGGGTGCGGGTCTCGGTCGTCGGCATCTTGAAGGCGGGCGTCGCCAGGGGGCCCGGCATGGTGCGGGCAGCCTCGGCGGGCGCGGGCTGGGCGGCCGCCTGGGGCGGCGTGGTCTTCGGACACCCGGTCAGGGCCAGCAGGGCGATCAGCGTCGGGAGGCGCATCACTTGTTCTCCTCGTCCTGGGGGGCGTCGGCCGGGGCGTCGGCCGGCTTGTCGGCCAGGGGCCAGATGTGGAGCAGGACCCGGGGCTGGCGGAGCACCTTCTGGCCCCAGCTCACCACGTCGTCGGTGGTCGCCTGCTGGTAGCGGGCGAGGTCCTTCGCCATGTAGTCGGGGGTGCCGGCCATGGCGTTGTAGCTGGACAGCTGCATGCCCTTGCCGGTCACCGTGGTCAGGCCCTGGTAGAAGCCGACCTCGTAGGAGGACTTCGCAGCCTGGATCTCCTCGTCGGTGGGCGGCTGATCGGACAGCAGGTGGCCGATCACCTGGTCGGCCTCCTCGAGCACCTCGTCCGTGGTGTGGCCCTTCGCCGCGGTCCCCGACAGGATGTACAGGCTGCCGAGGCCCATCGAGAACTGCCGCGCCGAGATGTCCTTGGCGATCTGCTTGTCCTTGACGAGCACCTGGTACAAGCGGCTGTCCTTGCCGCCCGCGAGCACCATCGAGAGCAGGTCGAGGTCGGCGTCGCCCGGGGCGTAGAGCTTCGGGGAGATCCAGGCCGCCCAGAACTTGCGCTCGGGGACGTCCTGGTACTCGCGGATCACCTTGTTCTGGGGGATCGCCGCGGCCTGCGCCGTGGCGTGCTGCGGGTCGGTACCCTTCGGGATGGCGCCGAAGTACTTCTCGACGAGGGCCTTGGCCTGCTTCTCGTCGAAGGAGCCGGAGATCACGAGCGAGGCGTTGTTCGGCAGGTACCAGGTCTTGAAGAAGCCCTGGACCGAGGCGAGGTCGGCGTGCTCGATGTCCGCGGCGGAGCCGATGGGCATGTGGTGGTAGGGGTGCCCCTCGGGCCAGGCCGCGGCGTACAGGTCGAGCATCGCGCTGCCGTAGGGCGGGTTCTCGTAGTTCTGGCGGCGCTCGTTGAGCACCACCTGGCGCTGGTTGTCGAGCTTGGACTGGTCGAGCGCGGGCAGGAACCAGCCCATCCGGTCGCTCTCCATGAACAGCGCGAGCGGGAGATACTGGCTCGGGACCTGCTCGTGGTACTCGGTGCGGTCGAAGGACGTGGAGCCGTTCACCTCGCCGCCGATCTTCTGCAGGGGCGTGAAGTACTCGGGCCCGGTGTGCTCCGAGCCCTGGAACATCAGGTGCTCGAACAGGTGCGCGAAGCCGGTCAGACCGGGCTTCTCGTCGGCAGAGCCGACCTTGTACCAGACCTGCACGAAGACGATCGGGGTGGAGTCGTCCGGCGCGAGGATCACCTGCAGGCCGTTGTCGAGGGTGTACTCCTCGTTGGGGATGGACGGCGCTTGCGCCGCGGCCGCGGTCGACGCGGGCGCGTCCGCCCCCACGGCGGTGCCCAACGAGGTCATCATGAGGGCGAGGGGTATCAAGGCTCCGCCTCCGGGAGTGTGGCCGGGCCAACTTAATGGGGGGAGACATCCCGCGCCGTTTGAACTACAGTCACACCGTTTCGGACTCTCGGGAGCGGACGTTGCGCATCGCCTGGACCCTCGTGCTGCCCCTGGCCGTCGCTGGTTGCTCGTCGAACTGGCAGGCCTACCAGATCGACACCGAGTGCCAGAAGGTGCCCTACTTTACCGACGCGGACGGCGACGGCTGGGGTGATCCGGCCGATCCGGGCACCCTGGCGTGCACCGGTGGGCCGAGCTCCGCGCGCAACAACCGCGACTGCAACGACAACACCGACGAGCAGGGCGCGAGCATCACCGGGCGCATCGGCGCGCTGTGTCCCGACCAGCTCGTCGCCCAGTCCGGCGCCACCCAGTTCGCCCCAGTGATCTCGGGGAGCGAGTTCGTGGCCGTCGACGGCGACACGAGCCTCGTGTGGGCGGACGCCGCGGCCGAGGCCTGTGGAACCTATGGCTGGGGCGGCCACCTCGCCACCTTCCGCGACGCGAGCCAGCTCAAGACGGTGCTGGCCGGGCTCGGCAGCCAGGACGTGTATGCCGGGTGGGTCGGCTACAGCCCGGTCGTCTACCAGACCTGCGGGTCCGACAGTCAGTCGCCCTGCGACCGCTGGGGAAGCTACGACGAGAACGGCAAGTGGGTCGAAGACACCAGCGCCGGCACCTTCCAGGTGCCCCTGTGTGCCTGCGTCGCCCCCGACGCCGACCCGGCCACCTGCGCCGACAAGTACACCGCCGACCTCGGCTACCTGGCGCTGATCCGCCACCGCGCCGGTGGCTCGACCGCCTCCGAGGACAACTGGTGCCTCGGCACGCCCGACGAGGCGGACGTGGGGGACGCCACTCCGCAGTACTCGCGGCTCTACGGCCACTTCATCTGCGGCCGGGCGATCCCCGATCCGCTCGACTACTCGCTCGCGCAGCTTCCGAGCGACGCCACCCAGTAGCGCCCCGCGGGGATCACTCCGCGCGACGCCGCAGGGGCGTCGCCGCCTCGAAGGCGAGTCGGACGATCGCGCGCCCGCTCCACTGGCCGTCGACTCGGGCGGCGCCGGCACCGAGGCGGAGCATCAGCCCGAGCTTGGGCCGGAACCGCCACTTCACCCCACCGCCGAGGAGCGCCTCGACGCCGACCGCACCCGCGCGGAGCACCGGGCCCACGCTCAGGAACGCGTGGTAGCCGACCACGAGCACGTCGTTGCCGCGCCGGATCTCCAGCGCGGGGATCGTCTCGAGGCCCCCGCGGTGCCACGCCTGGCGTAGGGTGATCCCCACCGAGGTGAACCGCCCCAGGGCGTACACGTCGTCGTAGCGGCCCCACCAGATCGCCCCGCCGGCGGTCCAGCCCGGATCGAAGCGGACCGGCGAGCCCGCGTCCAGGGTGCCGCCGGCCCCCAGATCGCCGAGGAGCCCCACCTGGGAGGTGGTCATGGCGGTTGCAGGGGCGGCGATCGACAGGCAGAGCAGTGCCAGGAGCCAACGCATGACGCTACATAGCGCCGGTAGTGGGCGTGGCCACCGGCGCGATCCGGTGGCGATCCCAACCCCACGGAGTTTCCGATGAACGACCTCGTCCCCCGCGCCTTGCGCGGCGAGTACGTCGAGCGCACCCCGGTCTGGTTCATGCGCCAGGCAGGCCGGTACCTCCCGGAGTACCGCGAGGTGCGCAGCCGCGTGTCCTTCCTGGAGCTGTGCCGCGATCCCGATCTCGCGTGCGAGGTCACGATCCAGACCATCGAGCGCTTCGCGTGTGACGCGGCGATCGTGTTCAGCGACATCCTGTTCGTGCTCGAGGCGATCGGGCGGCCCTTCCACTTCGAGAAGGACGAGGGCCCGGTGATCGACAACCCGGTACGCGACGCGGCCGCGGCGGCGAGCCTCGTGCGCCCGGACGTGGCGGAGGCGCTCCCGGACGCCCCCGAGACGATCCGCCGCTTCCGGAAGGCGCGGCCGGACACCCCGATCCTCGGCTTTGCCGGCGCGCCCTTCACCCTGCTCTGCTACCTTGTCGAGGGGGGTGGCAGCCGGAGCTTCGCGCACGTCAAGCGCCTGCTCTACATCGACCCGGCGATCGCGCGGAAGATGCTCGACTTGCTCGCGGACGTGGTAGGCGACTACTTGCAGCTCCAGGTCGACGCCGGCGCGATCGGGGTGCAGCTCTTCGACACCTGGGCGGGGATCCTCTCGCCCCAGGACTACCTGGGGTGGGCACTGCCCGCGGCCCAGCGCGCCTTCTCCCGGGTGAGCGGGGCGCCGCGGATCTACTTCACCCGCGACAGCGCACCCTTCCTCGAGTGGCTCCCCGAGACCGGCGCGGACGCGATCAGCCTGGACTGGCGGGTCGACCTCGGCGCGGCACGCAAGCGCCTCGGGCCGATCCCGGTACAGGGGAACCTCGACCCGACCGTCCTGTACGCGCCGGAGGCGGTGATCCGCCGGCGGGTGCGGAAGATCCTCGACGCGGCCGGATCCGTCGGCCACGTGTTCAACCTCGGCCACGGGATCCTCCCCGACACGCCCATCGAGGGGGTCGAGGTGATGATCGACGAGGTTCGCCGCTTCCGCGTTTGAGCCCTACAGGTTCGGGCGCTGCGGGGTCGTGAGCCAGACCGGGGCGGTGACCGCCCAGTCCTGGCCGTCGTCGGACCAGGCGGCGCCCACCGCCCAGTGACCCGCCTGGGGAAGGGTGGTGTCGGCGTCGAGGAGGCCGTCGGGGGCGCTCCAGGTGCGTACCACCGTGCCGTCGACCACCACGGCGGCGTGGGTCAGGGGCGTGTCCGCGGAGGCGACGCCGAGGTGGACCGGGAAGGGGATGCCCGGGTCCTTCGGGTCGCGTCCGGGGCCGATGGGGAGGCCCTGGCCGGGGAGCCAGGGGGGGACGACGTCGCCGGGGCCCGTGTGGGCGACCGTGAAGTCGAGGAGCCCGCCCGTGGTGGCGACGACCCATCCGTGGGTCAGGCCCTGCTCCACGTCGACCCCGGCGAAGGCCTCTGGGTCGTCGACGGTCACCCAGGCGCGGGGGCCGACGGGCTCCAGGGGGATCCCCGCGTCGAGCCAGGCGAACCACGGGCTCCACGCGGTCGGGCCCGAGGGACCGGGCGGGTCCAGGCGGACGAAGTCGGGGACGGGTCGAACCGCCCACGGGGTGCCGGCCGCCTCCAGCCAGGGCTGGTCGACGAGGAGGAACCGGTCGGTGCCGGGGCCGCCCCACGCGGCGGCGAGGGCATCCTCGGGGGACAGCGCGGCGATCGCTGGTGCGCCGTGGGCCGCGTGGCGGGTGGTGGCACTCCAGGGCCAGGCGGTGACGCTCCAGCCGTCGGGCGAGGGCAGGCGGACGCCGTTGCGCCACCGCAGCCAGGTGCGCGGGTAGGGGCGATCCGTGGCGCTCGCGACGTCGTCGTCGGGGGCCACCACCGCAAAGCCGATGCCCGCGGCGGCGGCGGCTCGGAGCGCGTCGCGGTCGGTGCCGCGGTAGCTCGGGGAGCGGGCGCCGTACCAATCCGGGGCGGCGAGGACCCGTGACCCGGGATCGAACCGGGCCTGGAGGGTCGCTTGCACCCGGGCGAGCCCGTCCGGCAGCACCCCCACCTTGTCGGTGGCGAAGGGGAAGGCGGCGGGCCCGGCGGAGAGGGTGACCTGGTAGGTGCCCGCGCCCGGTCGGAGGAAGCGCTCCAGGGGACCGAGGGTCTCGGTGCCGGTGCGGCCCGAGGCGTCTCGCCAGTCGACGTGCACCGGGCGCGGCGCGAGGCCGTCCCAGCCGAGCGACAGGACGATCATGCCGGCACCGCCGGGCACGAGGTCGAGGTCCGTGCCCGGGGGCACGGTGGCGCCGGGGGCGCGACCCGGGGCGACGGCGCGGACACCGTCGGCATCGGCCTGCACGAACAGGTCGAATCACGACGAGACCAGGGGGAGGCGTCCGATCACCGCACCGTCGCGGAGCACCTCGATGGCGGAGGCGTCCGCCGCCGTCCCGGTGATCTCGGTGGTGTCGGGGAACAGCCACTGCGGCGCGAGGTCGCTGGGCGCCACGAGCAGCCCGGTGCTGCCCTGCACCACGACCGCGCCGCCGAGATCCTCGGAGACCTGCCCGTCGTGGCCGTAGGTGGCGTCGCCGTCGATGACCTGGCCGTCGAGCACCTCGCCGCCCAGGGGGTGGATCCACAGGCCCTCGGCGCCGTCGACGTGCAGCCACGGCCCGTCCGGATCGGGGGTCCAGGTCACCTGGCGCTCCGCGCCGGCGTCGTGTGCGTCGCGACCGGGGAAGGGGACCACCGTGCCTTGCACGACCACCGAGTCCTCGGTGGGAGTCATCTCGTGCACGTCGAGCCACCCGCCACCGACGATCGGGATCACCTCCTGCAGCCCGTCGGCCATCCCCCACGGGGCGGCGTCGATCAGGGTGCCGCCACCCAGGCCCGGCACCGTGAGCGCGCCGTCTTGGGAGCGGAGGATCCCGCGGAACCAGGCGTTGCCGACGAAGGTGTCCGTGCCCCGGGACTCGCCCCCCGGGACCTGCATGTTCGTGCACACGACCGGCCCGACGTAGACCTGGCCCGGAGCGAGGGCTCCGGTGATGCACCGGCTGCCGCTTCCGTGCGGCACGAAGGGCTGGCAGGCGCCGAGCCCGAGCAGCGCACCGAGGGCGAGGAGGCGCTCAGTCGTCCCCGACAAACGCCACCGCGGTGGGCTGCACGGTGAACGAGCCCTTGTAGTCGGCCGGGATCTTGTTGGTGGTCCACACCCAGGTGCGCGTCTCGCCCGGCTTGATCGGGACCTTCTTGGCGTCTTCCATCGGGATGGGCCAGGTGGGGGCGACGACCGGCCAGGTGTGGTGGCCGATCCCCTCGCCGTCCCAGTGGGCCTCCAGGGAGAGGAAGGAGACGGTCCTGTCGCCCTTGTTCTTCACGTCGACGTCGAGCTCCCATCCGTCGAGGGGTCCGTCGGGGTTCTCGGCGAGGTTGACCCGCTTGCTGCGGACGTCGGAGAGCTCGAGGCTCGGCGCGTAGGCGGCCACCGCCATCGCCTGGTGGGCCTCCTTCTTCCGCTTGTTCGAGGCGTGGGGGTACTCGTCCAGGTACTTCTTCCAGGCGTCGACGGTGCCCTTGCCCTTCGCCCACTGGAACAGGAAGTCCTCCCGCGCCTTCATCGCCTTGTCGTGGTAGACGCCGTCGGGGAACTTCTTCAGGTATTCGTCGTAGCCCTCGAGACGCTTCGAGGCCTTGGCCTTGTCGAGGTAGAGCTCTTCGAGGCGGGTCTTGGCCTGCAGGTCGAAGCGGCTGTTCGGGTGCTGCTGCAGGTAGGACTCGTAGGCCTCGATCGTGTCGGCCTGCTGCACGCTGTAGAAGTTGTCGCCGCAGGCGGCGAGGAGCAGGACGGCCAGCAGCAGAGCACGGCGCATGGCGACCTCCGGGTACCGGACCCCACCATGTAGCCGATTCACCCGGCGGCGGCTGCCGCCTTCTCGCTCTCCCGCTTCACCCACTCGGTCGCCTGGGTCAGCCCGCGACGGGTGAGCATCGACTGGATGAACCCGGGGACCCACCCGCGGAGCTTGACGTCGACCGAGTAGAACACGCGGCTCCAGCCGGGCTTGTCGGGGAGCGGGACCACCCGCCAGAAGCCGACCGAGTCATCGAGGTCGCTCTCGCGGCTGTAGTCGAGGGTCCAGGTCATCCAGCCCTGGTCGGGGTGGTAGACGTGATCGATGAAGTACTCGACCTTCACCCCGATGGCGCCGATGATGAATCGCACCTTGATGTGGTCGTCGTGCTTCGCGTAGACCTCGCACTCGTGGACGCCGTCGACCCAGTCGGGGTATTTCGGGAAGTCGATGATGCGCGACCAGATCACTTCGGGGGTGGCGTGGACGTCCTGGACCGCGATCCCGCGGCCGCCGGTGCCGTCCTCGTCCTTGGTCTGCTTGCGGACGGTCTGCCCCCTGGCGAGCTGGGCGAGGTCGTCGTTCGTCAGCTCGGGCATGGGCGGGGCGCCCTTGTAGGGGGCGAGGACCCCCTGGTGGGGGTGGGGCTTGGTCGCGTCGGCCGCAAAGGCGGGCGAGGCGACGAGCCCGACGAGGACGAGCAGGGCCCAGAACGTGCGCATGAGAACCTCCAGAGCGCGCGGCAGATAACCGTCCGGCGGGCGGTCCGCCGTGAGGGCTGGCTCTTGGACGTCGCGAGCGCCCCGCCTATTCCGCGGATCCGTGCGGGTGCGTCATGCGGCGTGGGTCGAGGAGGGTGTCGAGCTGGTCTTCGGGCAGCACGCCCTGCTCCAGGGCGACCTCGCGGACCGTGCGACCGGTGCGGAACGCCTCCTTGGCGAGCTTCGCGGCGGCGTCGTAGCCGATCTCCGGCGCCAGCGCGGTGCCCAGCGACAGGTTGCGCTCCACCAGCGCCTTCAGGCGGTCCCGGTTCGCCTCGATGCCGGCCACGCAGCGCGCGGCGAAGGTGCGCGCACCCGCCGCGAGCAGGGACACCGACTCGAGGAAGGTGAAGCCCATGAGCGGCATGAAGGTGTTCAGCTCGAACTGGCCGCTCATCCCGCACACCGCGATCGTCGTCTGGTTGCCGAGCACGCGCGCGGCCACCTGGGTCAGGGTCTCGCACAGCACCGGGTTGACCTTGCCCGGCATGATCGACGAGCCGGGCTGGAGCGTCGGCAGGGTGATCTCGGCCAGCCCCGCGCGCGGTCCGCTCCCGAGCAGCCGCAGATCGTTCGCGATCTTGGTGAAGGAGGCGGCGATCGCGTCGAGCTGCCCGTGGGCCTCGACCAGCCCGTCCCGCGCCGCCTGGGCCTCGAAGTGGTTCTCGGCCTCGACGAAGGTGATCCCGGTCGCCTGGATGATGTAGTGCCGAGCGATCCGCGGGAACTCCGGTGGGCAGTTCAGCCCGGTGCCCACCGCCGTGCCGCCCAGCGGCAGCTCCAACAGCGCGTCGCGTGCCCGGCCCGCGCGCTCCACCGCCTTGCGCGCCTGGGTGGCGTAGCCCGACATCTCCTGCCCGAGGGTGATCGGCGTCGCATCCATTAGGTGGGTGCGCCCGGACTTCACGAGATCAGCGAGCTCGTCGGCCTTGGCGCCCAGCGCGCCGGCGAGCTGCTTCA
>Ga0114931_10003467_pt1 | contig 19980 bp, 13 predicted proteins | sample 2SBtaG_FD_89579 | JGI IMG/M metagenome (GOLD analysis project Ga0114931, IMG submission 89579) | Deep subsurface microbial communities from Kolumbo volcano to uncover new lineages of life (NeLLi) - 2SBTROV14_V59a metaG | ecosystem: Environmental > Aquatic > Marine > Volcanic | place: Kolumbo...
CGTTGGCAATCGCCAAATTGACGTTCCCTTCAGCGCTGGCGAAGAGGTTCACGACCAACTCGGGTAGGGATGTTCCGAAGGCGACGACCGTCAGCCCGATTACCAGGCTTGATACTCGCAATCGAGCGGCAATCGACGAAGCACCATCGACGAGGAAGTTGGCCCCTTTAATCAGGAGATAGAACCCGACGGCAAACAGCACATAGGTCGACACGAGCGATCCTTCCTAGCCGCGAACACACGACGCGGGGAGAGGTTTTGCTACTTGAACGGCCAGACCAGCGGTGCCAAGCCCACGGTAATGGCCCACACCAGTAATCCCAGCGGGAGGCCGACACGCAGATAGTCGGTGAATCGATACCCCCCGGGACCGTACACCATGAGGTTTGTTTGGTAGCCAATGGGTGTCGAGAAGCTGGCCGACGCCGCCATCATCACGGTGATCACGAAGGGCATTTGGTTTACGCCCAACCCTGCCGCGGCACTCATTGCAAGCGGGAACATCAATGCCGCGGCCGCGACATTGGTGATGAATTCCGTGGCGATCATTGTTACAAGATACACAACGGCCAGCGTGAGCCAGGGGTTTCCGCCGGCTAGCCAAATGGGAACGGCGGCGATTTGTTTCGCGGCACCGGTGGTATCCATGGCTGCCCCGATGCCCACGGCGGCGGCAATGGCGATTAGCACCTGCCAGTCGATGCTCCGCCGCGCGGTGGTGGGCGAACAGCAACCGGTGATGACCATCAACCCCGCGGCCATCAGAGCCGCTTTGAGAATCGACAAGCCAAGCACGACCTTGCAGAGCACCATCCCCAACAAAATCGCGAACGCCACGAGTGCTCGATCGTGCTGCGGTGGGTTGGAGTCTTCCAAGCGGCTCACGAGCAAGAAATCGCGACGATTGCGCTGCTCGTCGACGAACGACGGATGGGCTTCCAGAAGCAGCGTGTCACCCGGCTGCAGAACGATGTCACCAATTTTCTTGTCGATGCGCTGACCGTTCCGCGCGACGGCGACCACCACCGCATTGTAAATCGAACGGAAGCGGGCATCGCGAATCGTCTTGCCCACCACGGGGCCAATATTCGACACGACGACCTCGATCATGCACCGTGTCGCTCGAGGTGATTCGAGTTTGAAGACCTCGTCGGTGGCGGGAATCAACCCACGGATTTTTTGGAGATCGATGACCGATTCGACAACTCCGACAAACACGAGGCGGTCGCTGGCGTGGAGTTCCACTTCGGGATCGACGGCCGGTAAGATCATCCCTTTGCGGTCGATTTCTGCCAGAAACGTTCCTGGCAGATGACGCAGCCCCGCCTTCTCGATGGTCTTGCCCACCAGCGGACTCTCCGGATCGACAAGCATCTCCACGCTGTACTCGCGGGGGTTCTCAAACTCGCTTCGGGCAGGTCGACGTTCGGGCACCAGCCATGGCCCGAAGATGATGAGGTAGATACAGCCGACGACCGTGGCGGGCAAACCGACCCAAGCGATTTCAAACAGTCCCAGACGATTTAGTTCGGTACTCGTGGCCATCAGATCGTCGACAATGAGGTTGGTGCTGGTGCCGATCAGTGTGCAGGTTCCGCCGAGAATAGCGGCGAAGCTCAGTGGCATCAGCAGCCGCGACACGCTCAACCGGTGTAGACGAGCCCAATCGTTTACCGCTGGGATCATCATCGCCACCAGCGGCGTGTTATTGAGAAACGCACTCATGAAGGCGACCGGAGCCGTGAGCCGCGCGACGGCCATCCGTGGCGATCTTGGTCGCCCCAGGATGAACGAAGCGATCCAATTGATACCCACGGTCTCACGAATTCCCGCGGCCACGATATACAACGCGCCGATGGCGACAATGCCTTCGTTCGCCAAGCCGGCCAATCCGGACTGCACGGGAAGTACGCCGGAAACCAGCAACACGGTCAATCCGGCGGTCAACACCAGATCGGGACCTACGCGCGTGACGACTAACATCACGAACACGAGAACGACGACGCCGGTGGTGAAGATCTGATCGGGCGTCATCGCGAACCTCGCATGGCTCGCGGCAAGCGATAGGAGGGCCACATCGCTCCACAATGCACCGCCAAGAAATTACCCCAACAAGGGGGTGTATTCGTCTCTGTTCCCGGCGTCAGATCACTTCGATGAAACCCTTGGGAGTTCGTCTGGGAGGATCGAACACCGGTTAACATATTCCGTGGCAAGTCGAGCATAATAGGCACGATCATAGTTGCCGGTTAGCGGGACGGGCAAGGCAGATGGTTGCTCTCCCCCATCGGAATCCAGCCGACACCCCGATAGAGCCCGGCTTCGCTTGCTGAACATTGCTCGTTAGAATAGTGGCAACAGGAATTCAGGACCGTCCGCCGGCGTTCCGGGTTCGCTTTTTTGAATCAGCACGGAGAAGTCGACGATGAACTCCCGCCCCTGCATCAAGTTCGGACGACGTTTGGGAGAAATCTCGGCCCGCGTACGTCCGATGGTCTTTGCTGTCGTCGCCGCGGCAACTTACTTGTTGTTGAGCGTTGGAGTTGTCTGGGCAAAGGCGGACGATGCCGAAACGGAAGAAGGGAAATCGTGGGTTATCCCGTACGCCATCGTCGTCTCGCTGGTGGGGCTTGGCATGCTGGCCGTTTGTCGCCCTGGGCAACGCAAGGACGACTTACCCATTCAAAAATAGGTTGCCGCCAGGCTTTCCCTTGTTCACGGCGCACGACCTTCTTGGGCAGCCACTACCGACGGGGATCTCGCACTTCGCTGTTGGAAGATCCGGTTTTCGCCGAGAGAAATTTGGGGGGGCCAATGGCGTGGCCGCCGGTTGGTCGTGAGTTGTTCTTGAAGAAGGCGGCGATCCGCGTGACGACCAACTGTTGCTCGTGCGCGGTCAGTTCCGGAAAAATTGGCAGCGCCAGCGTTTCTCGAGCCGCGGCTTCGGTCCGTGGCAACCGGCCTAGTTCATAGCCCAGGCTCTTGAAGCAGGGCTGTTCGTGCATGGGCACCGGGTAATAAATCTGCGTACCGATGTTCCGTTGAGCCAAGTGTTCTCGCAGCGCGTCGCGCTGACCATCGGGGACACGAATGACGTATTGATTCCAAACGTGGCGTCTCCCATCGGCCACTTGTGGCAAATCGATGTGCTCGTGCAAGCCTCCCTCGTGAAACAGTCGGTCGTAGAACCGGGCGTTGGCTTGCCGTCGTGTGATCCAATGTTCCAGGTGCGGCAACTTCGCGTTGAGCACGGCGGCTTGGAAGGCATCCAAGCGGCTGTTGAAGCCGATAATCTGATGATGGTATTGTTTTGTCTCGCCATGCACGCGAAGCATCTTCAGTCGCTGCGAGAGTTCTTCGTCGTTGGTGGTCATGAACCCGCCATCGCCGAAGCTTCCCAGGTTTTTCGTGGGATAGAAACTAAAACAGCCCACATCACCGAGCGCGCCCGCGCGACATCCGTTCAGCTCGCTGCCGATGGCCTGTGCCGCGTCCTCGATAATTTTCAATTTGTGTTGTCGCGCGATATCCGTGAGCGGTTGCATGTCGGCACACTGGCCATACAAATGGACTGGCAAGAGGGCTCGCGTCCGAGATGTAATCCGAGATGCGATGGCGCCGGGATCGATACAGTAAGTCCGTGGGTCGATGTCCACGAATACGGGACGGGCGCCCAATCGCCAGACGGCGCCGGCAGTGGCGAAAAACGTGTAACTAGGCAGCAGAACCTCATCACCCGGTTCAATGCCACAGCCCATCAACGCCAGTAACAAGGCGTCGCTACCGGAGGCACAAACCACGGCATGCTTCACTTGACAATACTCGGCCAACGTCTCTTCCAGACGCACGCACTCGGGTCCCAACACAAATTGCCCGGAGTCGCAGACACGAGCAAGAGACCGAACGATCTTCTCCCGCAACGGTCTCGATTGCCTTGCGAGATCGAAGAAGGGGACCGCCTCTGATTCGCCCTTCGACTTCGTTACCGATTCGTTCCGTCGTACTACGTTTGCCATGTGAGGAATCCATTCCCAAGGGGTAACGCTCGTGCGTGGAGCGATCGTCCTGATCGACTCGCGCGCAAACGACTGCTAGCAGTTGCCATCCTGATCCGAAAAGCACAAGACTTCTCGGGGGTTTATCGAAGGGAACCCACGTTGGATCAAATCCAAATGGGTGGCGAACATTAGAATTTCCGCAATGGAAGGTCAAGATGAATGTCGTGGGTGCGACATAGCGCATCGATGGTAACCCAAGTTCGCGCTGGTTCAAGATATCGCCCAGCAGGGCCGCCACAAGCCTCAATTCCTTGAAAACAAGGGGGGGGGGTCGCGATCAATGTGGCCCTTGTGTCAGGGGATGCCCAAGGGAAAACTGCTCGGGGAGAAGTTTGCGTTTGGGGAGAAGACCGGTCAGAATCGCCCATGCCATGCTTCGATGGCCTCGCCAAGTTGGCATGCCAGAACATCGGTGGAAATCCCCCGGAGAGAGAAAGCAGAAATCCATGTCGCGTTGGGCCATGTCTAGGCGAGGTATCACCCTCTTGGTCTTCCTTGGGGTCGCTGCTTCAAGTCATCGCTTGTACGCGGAACCGCCAGGGGATAGCACGCGCCCGTACCGCTATATCTACAACTGCGACGCGGACAATATGTTCATCTATAAAGATCCCCCGATGTAGACGGAGGCGGTCTATCCGTACATCGATCCGGTGGCGGCGTCGGGGGTTACCTCGTTCTTCATCTCCCCCAACGACGGGATGGTGATGAATTTTCCCAGCCGTTACGCCCGCATGCTGGGCGACGAAGCCGATCCCACGTTGCTTGAGAAGATCGCATCCGAAGGGCGCCAAAAGCCGGGCACGCTTGCTCGAGCGGCGCTCAACTACCGCGGTTTTGTCGCCGCTGGAACCGACGCCATGGAGATCGCAATCCAGCGCGCACGGCAGCAGAGGATGGAAACCTTTTTGTCCTTCCGCATGAACGAAGTTCATTGGGTGAACCGTCCTGACGTTTTCCCCTACAACTTGATCGTCTCCAAGTTTTGGCGTGAACATCCGCAGTGGTGGATTGGCACCCCGGGAGACGAACTGAGTGCGTTGCACAAAGAAATCCTCGGTCCGCGAACTTCTCCGGTTGTCGCGTCATGGTTGCCCGGCGGACTCGACTTTGCCGTACCAGAAGTTCGCCGGCGGCGATTGGACCAAATCCGCGAATGTTGTCAGCGGTATCCGATCGACGGTCTCGATCTCGACTTTCAGCGGTTCCCCATGTTTTTCAAACGGGGCACCGAGGAGAGGAACCTTGCGGTGATGACGGAGTTCGTGCGACAAATCCGCGAAATGACGCGAGAAATAGGCCAGCGTCGGGGCCGGCCCTTGCTGCTCTCGGCACGTATCATGGCCCGTCCCCGGCAGAATCTCGCGTTGGGTCTCGACCCCTTTGCTTGGGCGCGGGAAGAATTGGTCGACTTTCTGATTGTCTCGCACTACCTGCGGAACGATTTTTCGCTACCAATCAAAGCCTACCGCCAGCGGCTACCCCAGGCGTTTCCGCTGTATGCGTCGATTGAAGTTGAAGGGGAAGCGAAAACCTATCGGCACTTAGCCCGAGCATTGTACAACGAAGGCGTTGATGGCCTGATGATGTTCAACTATTTCACGCGGCGTGAGTCGGGCAACGAACCGGACTTCGCGCTGCTCAAGGAATTGGCGCGAGCGGAAACAATTCAATTAGAACCAGTTGTGACAAGTTCCGACGAGTAACCCACCATGACACTGACCATTTCGGCTCCGCTCCGGTGCCAGATGTTTTTCCCGGCATGCGGAATACTTCTCTTGATGGGCGTCACGTCCCACGCGCAAGATGCCCCCGGCTTTGCGGTGGAACCCAACTTAATTGAATACGATGTGGATTCAGCGTGGCCACAACGCCCCGAACATGTTTCTGGCAAAGGTTGGGTCTCCGGATTGGCGATCGACGAGGAGGACCAAATCTGGTTCTTTCGCAAGGGGCCCGATCCCGTTCAGGTTTACAAGGCCGATGGCACCTTCGTGCGGACGTGGGGACGCGGCATGTTCGACAACCCGCACCAGCTTCGTATCGATCACGAAGGAAATATCTGGGTGGCGGATTTCGGCTACCACGTGGTTGAGAAATATACACCCGAGGGAAAATTGTTACTTAGGTTGGGCGTGCGTGGCGAATCGGGCGATGACGAAAAGCACTTCTACCGCCCGACCGATATGGCGATCTCTCCGAGTGGTGATATTTTCGTCACCGATGGCTACGGAAATCGTCGGATCGTCCATTTCGATAAAGAGGGCAACTTCATCAAGACCTGGGGCAGTTACGGAACGCGGCCGGGACAATTCGTTTTGCCGCACGCGATTGTCATGGACTCCGGCGGGCTACTGTATGTCGCGGATCGCAACAGCGGGCGGATTCAGGTCTTCAATCAACACGGCACGTTTCTCGACCAGTGGGAAAACATCCTCATGCCCTGGGGTATTTCGATCAACGATAAGGACGAGATTTGGACCTGCGGATCTTCTCCACATTGGTGGAAGCGCCACGGCAAGTTTCCCGAATATAAGGACCAGATGCTCGTGCGTTTTTCAACCGACGGTCGGGTGCGACAAACCTGGATGATCCCACTGGGAGATATTGGCGACGACAAGAACAACCCCGACGTGTCGCGGCTCAAACCAGGCGAAACGGTTGGCGTTCATTGCATCGCGCAAGATTCACAAGGCAATCTCTACGTGGGCGACATCTACGGCGAACGCGCCCAAAAATTCGTGCCCGTGACAACGCGAGATGATGACGATTAGTTTCCGTGTGCTTCGTGGCTAGGGATTTCGTCTTAACAGGCGGTCGAGTTGGTTGTTCAGTTCGTTGCGCAAAACGTTCGTGGCGGTGTTGCGAACGAACTGCGCGCTGGCCTTCTGGAGCGCGCGCTGGTCGATTTTGGGCTGTTCGAGGGTTCCGCCGATCGGCAGTTGAATAATTTGGTTTCGTACGGCGTCCCCAAACGTGTTGTTGCCTATCCACTTCGGTGGCACGGGCATTTCAGCCATCAGCGCCAGCGAGTGATCCAGCCCGACCGATCCGTAGGTGCGAATCGTCAACTCCGGGAACACCAACTCCAAGTCGCGGTGGTAGATCCTTCCGCCAACCATGCGGAATGCGACCTTCGACTCGCGCGTGAGTTGGGCCTCGCTGGGGCGTTGCAACAGGATACCCAACTCGCGCACCAATGGCCCGCCAGAAATCTTGACGTCGTGGATGGTGAATTGCCCCGCCAGGTCGCCCCCGGTCGGATCGGACAGCGGAACCCGACAACCGCTGAGATCGACGGAGAAACTCCCCTCGGCCCGCGCGACGTCCGCCAACACCGGCACGATGTACATCAAGGTGTCCCGGCACATCTCGGGAGTGAGCTTCACGCGCGAGAGCAAAGGGCCGGGTTTGAGATACATTTCCGCCGTTCCGGGGGCCAACACAAAGAGGGGATTCGCATTCAATCGGCCTCCGCTCAACGGAAGATCCAGCGCTGAAAGCGATAAACGACCCCGGGCGAGTTGTCCGTCGAGACTTCCTGGTCCCAGTTCGAAGCCATAGAGATTGCCGCGTTCCCAGCCCACGGAAGTCGTTCCGTTGAGTCGTCCCACCAGCGAGGCCTCCAAGGTTCCCGGCGTCGCCTTATCGGGTGTTTGCAACGGTCCTTCGAGCGAGAAACTCCGCTGCTGTTTTCCAACGAGCTGAACGTCGTCGCCCAGATAGGGTCGCAACAGCGCCGCGACTTTGGGAAGATCGTAATCGATGTTGCCGCGTAGTTTCATGTCGAGGGGGCCACTGACGCGGTCGATTCCGCCGCTGGCCGAAAGCGCCAGCGCATCGCTGTGCAACGCAAGCTGTGTGATGGAAAGGCGATCGGTTGTCCGATTGAATTGGCACTGTCCGGTCGATTCAACGTCCCGTTGATGCCACAAGTCGCCACCGGTTTGTTGCGCGACGAGATTCTTGATCTTCGCGGACCAAGAAACATCGGTCGTTGGGCCGTTGCGGCGGACGTTCAACGTGCCGTCGAGCGTACCTCCGGTGTTCCAAGACGCGGGTGAAGCCGGATCGCTTAGCCAACGCTGTAACAGTCGCAGGTCGCCCTGATAGACAAGATCACCGCTGAGCTCCGAGACGCCTTGTTCATCGATGAGCGCGACTAGATTGTTTGTGGCAAGCGAAAGCGTGGCACTATTCATCGATGCTCCGGCCAGACGGATCTGTCCGTCACCATTCCAATCGCCGGCAACCTTCGCCGTCAACCTGGGTTCATCGATCACCACGCCATGTACGTTGACGTGGAGGTTATTGACGGAGATGTCCGAGGAAGTCAATTCAAGTTGATCGCCCGCCAGATTTCCCGTGGCCTGCAACTGCGTTTGCCCGGAAACGTTCCAGCCTTCCAACGAGCCGACCAGTGGTTCCACTCGGGGAATCCAATTGGCCAGTTGCCCGCGCGCTTCAACTGAAACCGGCCACTGCTTGGCGTGTTGAGGATTGGACACGGGCTGGGTCAATCGGATAGCGACACGATCGAGTCCGCTGTCCACGCGCAGCGAGGCTGTTTTAAGCTGCGTGAGTTTGTTGATTGACGTCCCCTGACCGGTCGACTCCAGCAGCGCGATGAGATTGGCTTCCCGCAGCGGACGGCGACCCGGTAACACGGCGACCAGATCGCGAACTTGAGTTTCGCCGTCGGCCTCGAAAGTTCCATCTTCGTTTTGCTGCCAGGTGAGATACGACCATCCGTCGCCAGCGAGTTGGACGTCGCGGAGATCGAAGAACTGTCGCAGTTCGTCGGAGAGCTTTTGCAGATTGTAACTTGCCGAGATCGAGAAATAGTCAGGCTCGCCGGCGGCTTCCAGCTCGAGAAAACTCGCGTCGCAGCGCAGTTCATCGACCAGCACCCCTTGGTCACCCTGGTGTGCGTTGAATGTGACCAGCAATGGGTCGTCCCAGGTAATTTGCCGTGTGCCGTTGACCGCGGTCAAGCGATTCGTCTCGATGCGCCCGGTCCACGTGGCGGCGTTGTTCCGTTGAGCGCTGACCAAGCGGATCGTGATGTCTCCCTCGGTGATTTTAGTGCCTTCACGGACACGCAGTGTCTCGGGCAACATTTGCGACAGTCGAGCAAGATCGAGTTTCCCTTCGAGCTGGTAGGTTTCGTTCTCCAGCGACAAGAGCACTCCGGCGGACGTATCGATCGCGCCCTGATAGGTTACCTTTCCGAGGTCACTATCCACGTCGAGTTGCGCGATCTCGACGCGCGATCCGACTTGCGCGATGCGACAGGGGACATCGAGGCTGGCCAGGCGAAGGCGGTCGTTGCCCAGCCACGGACCGGCCAGTACTAGATTGTCGGTATGCACCTTGCCTTCGATTTTCGTCTTGGGTGCCGTTCCCGTTGCCTCGGGGGTCCATTCGTATTGCAGCGTTGACGTCAAACGCCCGGAGAGTTCCGCCCCGGGCGAAAGCCGCTGGACCCACCAGGCGCCCATTTCTAGCGGCAATTTTTTGGTGACCAGCGATACGCGTCCGCTGCTAACTGGTTCGACATGGTCGACTTCGTTCCACCGCAGTTCGGCAGTGACTTCGATGTGACCACGATCCGCCTGAGGATCAACGTCAGCCGACATCGTTACCTGCGTCGCCTGTGACAAATGACGGGGAACTTCGGCCGCGAACTGCAAGTCTTCAAGGTGCCACGTGCGATCTTGGACCTCGTCGATCACCGTGGCTTCGGCATCGACGATCCGGAGGTTCACGGCCGTGGTGTCGAGCGAAAGCTGCTCGTCGCTGGTAAGCCAGGCTGCGAAAACGCGCTCCGCATTGCTTTCCTCGGAGCCCAACACAAGCCGTAGCGTCGGCTCCTCCAGGCGCAGGCTTCCCATGTCCCCGGAGTCGAACAACAGCTTGAGCAGAGACCGATCGCCGACAACCTTCGGCACCTGAACGACCAGCCCTCCGTCAGCGTCACGGACTTCAACGTCCCACAATGTAAGGGGGGAAAACCAGCCCAGCGATGCCGATCGAATGTCGATGGTTCCGTCAAGCTGGGAGGTAGTTGAATCGACGATGTAGCCCAACAACCCCGTCTTGGCGACGATGGTCGGCGAGAGCCACAGGAGCCCAACTCCCAACAGGGTTAGCAAGAGCAAACGGGGTCTTCGCCGCCAACGTGACGGTTCATAATCCCTGCCTTCGACATCCCTGAATTGGCGACGCACTCTGCGACGCGACTCGCGCGAAACGGTAGCCATCGTGCAACCTCGTGCCTGGTCTTCCTTGACATCAGCCGGCGCACGGGCGAAGTGGGCACCGGCAACTGGGCCGCGCATTGTAAGTACGTACGCTCCGCGGACCTAGGCCGATTCATCCGTCATGGCAATGTGGGCAACGGGGATACAGCCGCGAATGCGTGATCGCTGCAATCGACCGGTGCCGTGGGGACCGCTAGAATCATGGGGTTCACTTCGACTGTTCCGATGAGAGATCGCCCATGTCTCCGTTTCCTACGATGTTTCGTGTTCGTCAGCACTTCGATAGCCCCCGGGTGGATGACGTTGCCGGCGAGACCGCCGCGCAGCTAGCAACGCTGAATCTCGGCCGTCGCATCAGCCCCGGGGAGTCGGTTGCCATCACCGTCGGCAGTCGGGGCATCGCGAACATTGCCCCCATCATCAAAGCTATCGTCGACCACATCGCCGGACTTGGCGGCAAACCATTCATCGTTCCCGCCATGGGGAGCCACGGCGGGGGGACGGCCGAAGGCCAGCGAAAGATCGTCGAAGGCTATGGCATGACCGAGGAGTTCTTGGGTTGTCCCATTCGCGCCACCATGGACACGGTCGTTCTCTGTGAAATCGATGAGGGGATCCCGGTCCACTTCGACCGCTTCGCCTATGAGGCCGATCATGTCGTGGTCTGCGGACGCGTCAAACCCCATACCAACTTCGTGGGCGAAATCGAAAGCGGCCTGATGAAAATGATGCTCATCGGGCTAGGGAAACACGCCGGAGCGAAAATCTACCATCGCGCCATCATGGACTATAGCTTCGGGCAAATTGTGCGAAGTGTCGCCGCGCGCGTGCTGGAGCAGTGTGGCATCGTGGCGGGTGTTGGCATCGTCGAAAACGCCTACGATCAAACCGCCAAGATTCAAGCGGTCGCGCCCGAGGAATTCGAAGCGCGCGAGAAGGAGCTCTTGAAACTTGCCAAAGCGTGGATGCCGCGGCTGCCGTTCGAGCGGATTGATCTGCTGATTCTTGACCAGATTGGCAAGAACATCAGCGGATCGGGGCTCGATACCAACATCGTGGGACGCAAGTTCAACGACCATCGGGCCAGCGAAGACGAATGGCCCAAGGTCCGGCGAATCATGATTCGTGATCTGACCGAGGAGACCAAGGGCAACGCCGCCGGAATCGGGATCGCCGAGTTCTGCGCGCGTCGGGTCGTCGAAAAGGCCGACTTCCATATCACGCGGATCAACTGCCTTACCGGCGGGCACCCTTCCGGGGCGATGATCCCCGTGAACTACGACACCGAACGCGAGGCTCTCGAAGCAGCCTTGGCGACCGTCGGATTGACCGAACCCACCAACAGCCGTGTGCTGTGGATCCGCAATACGCTGCACTTGGCCGAAGTGGAATGCTCATCCGCCTATTTCGATGAAGCCCAAGGGCGAGACGATCTGGAGATCTTGACGGAGCCTCGCGAGATTGTTCTCGACAATCAAGGGGATCTCGTCGACTTTACACCAACGCTGTGCGCGGTGGAATTCCCATGAAACGCCGAATCCTCTTTTGGACGTTGGTACTCTCCACGATCCTTGGCTTCGGTTGGTACAAGGCCACGGAGAACGAAGAAGATCTGCGCCGCTTAGCTGCATGGCAGTCGCGACATGTGCAACTTGTGGCTGAAGCGCAAGTTGAGAACAGGCACATCGAGGATTTCCTCGGAGACATCGCTTCGCAATCCGATGCGAAGCAACGGTTCGAGAAAGAGTTCAACCACGGTGAACCGCTGCGTCCGCGGAGAGAGGACGGATACGAAGTAGCCACGTGGAGGCATCCTCGGTATGGCACCCAAGTCGAGTTGACCTTCGCCGGCAATAATATTATTGCGTCCGGGATTCAATCCGGCTCGGTGTACGTGGAGGAATTCAATCCCCAACCTCCACGGCTCTCCCTGACGGGCCGCTTAGAGGCGATTCGTCAAACCGTGATCCACTACGGCGGCTGGCTCTGGATGGTCGCGCTGGCTGTCGCACTCCCCACACGGCGGCTTGGTCTTTTCGGCGCGGAAGTGCTGCTGGCAATCTCCTTGGCTTTCGGCACGGCCAACCTTGTCTCGCCGTACTTTTCGTTGACGCTTTCCGGTGTTTTATCGAACGATTCCCTTTTCCTCTCCGTGGGAATGGTTGCCTTCAGCGTGATCTGCCTGGCATTTCGACTCACACAGCGGGGCTATCAACCAAGGTTGCAATTTGGCCTGCGAAACATTCTGGGAACAACCGCCGCGGTCGGCGGACTGTTCGCACTTGGCGCATTCGGGCTTGTTGCCCTCTGCGTGTTTGCGGTAGGAGGCGTGATTTTTTTCGTCTCGTGCTGGAGCATCGCTAGTTGCATGCCAACGCATCGACGAGGTTCCTCTCGAGCAGGCGATTCACCCGCGATGGTCCCAAGACATCAACTCAACCGATTGAGAAGGACTCACCCACGTCGTCCGATGCGTTGAATCGGTTGGAGAGATCCCTCGAAGCAAAGGGGCTTGTCGTCAGGGACAGCCGTGACCTATGACTTCGATTTCGGCGGCAGCGACGTGGCGAAGGCGGCCGCTTGTCCGACCCAGCTTCTCAGGTCTTCGTCGTCTTCATGGCCGTTGGGCTCGACAAAGATCATGCTCTTCATGGGCCGCTTGGTGAAATCCATTTTCCGCGTGTGCGGCTCGTTGAGAGCACCCGGGGCACGTTGCGGTCCTAGCCTCAACATGAGATCGGTCTTCACGACACCGCAGCACATATTGCCGTGTAGCATGAAACAAATGCCGCCAAACATCTTTCGTTCCGAGAAGCCCTTGCGCCGTTTCAATAGCTTGCGAACACGCGCGGCAAGTCGCTCGTCGTAGGCCATGGATAACCCGTGCGGCCCTTACAGCTCGAAGTTGAAGGTCTGTGCCGCGTATCGCCAAATGCGTTGCCCCAGGCTGAGCGGATCGACGTAGATCTTCGCGCGACCACGCAAACCTTGGCGGAGCAACCCGGCAGGCCCTTCCAGATTGGCCCGGGCCTGATACGAGGGGTTCTGTGGACGTTCTTTGCCAGATTTGTCGGTTTCGGTAACCAATTCACCGCCAGCCTTGTTCGACAGGCTACGAGGACTGACCTTGAGTTCCGTGTTCGAGATATCGGTTATGTTTGATTCAAAGGGGTCGAAGGGGAGTTCATCGAGCAGTAACGTGACACGCTGCCCCTCTTTCACCAGCAACATTTCGGACTGATCGATAACAAGAATGGCTTCCATTTTTCTGGAGTCGCCAAGTTGGCAGAACAGGGTGCTCTCGGTCAACAAGCAGCCGAGGTTTTCCTTGTCCATTGGAGTGCCCGACCAGCTTGGCAATTGGCCATCGCCGGTTGGCGACTTACCGACCTCGGGTGGAGGAAGCACGGCGCCATCGGTTTTAGCCAGCAAGGTGAGGTCGTCGAACTCGACTTGTTTTTCCACGAGCTGTTGTTTTACCCCGGCGATCACCTTTTGCGTGGTGGCGATGAGTGCCGTGGCGGTGGCGTCCGTTCTCGATTGATATTCCAGCGAGCGTAACTCCTCTTCATGCTGTTTCAATTCCGATTTCAATACGGTAAGTTGCAGTTCGAGGTCCTTGTTGCTGAGCACGGCCAACAGCGTTCCCGCTTTCACGTGGTCGCCAGGCTGTACGTGGACCTCTTGCAAGACGCCTTTGACATCAACATAGATCGACGTGGCATCGCGCGGTTGCACTTCGAAAGTACAGACAACGCGATAAGGAAGTGGGATGAAGGCGATGGCCGAAAAAACGGCTACCACGATCGCGGTTGTTATCATCAAGTTGAGCTTCTTCACCTTGGCGAGTCTCCCCGGTACATACATATACTTGCCGAGCTTCCATAGCGGCTGGACCAACAGCCCGTACAGCGCCGACATGGCGATGATACGCCCGATGACTTCCAAACGATACGGTTCAAAAACCTTGTGCAAGAACAAGACGATCGACAGCACGACGAACCAGCGATAGGCCGCCGCAGCGACGGTATAGGTCGCGAAAAAGAACTGATTGCGTTGGGGCAGGAACGGGTCGTCGGTCGGTTCGAGCCCCAGGCACCACTCGCCTAGCTTGTTACTGAGAATGGTGCTGGCCTTCTGCCGAAGATTCGGGATTTCGACGATGTCCGACAGGATGTAATAGCCATCGTAACGCAGCAACGGGTTGCCGTTGAAGAGGATCGTACTGACCGAGCAGACGAACATAACGCTCAGACACAAATGATTGAGCATTCCCGGTTGGGTAAACCACCAGATGTACGTTGCAAACGTGGCGATCACCACTTCGACATACATTCCGGCGGCGCCGATCGCCGCCCGATGCCATTTGTTGGGCAACATCCACGAATCGTAGACGTTGCAATACAGGCAAGGGGTGAGCACCAGGATCATCACCCCCATCTCGTGGCATTCACCGCCAAAGTGCTTGCAGGAAAGGCCATGTCCGAACTCGTGCAAGACCTTTGTAATGCCAAGGGTGATCGACATGTAGAAAAAATTCGATACGGTGAAGAACTGATGAAAGCTTGGCAGCCGCGACTTGAAAACATCGAACTTCACCGTCACCAGCAAGACGGCGATGGTACCCAACGTCAAGAAAAAGGTCACGGCATATTTTGTAAAGAACCAGTCGACCTTGGTTCGGAGCCAAGTCAGGAGCCGATCCGGATCGATTCCCTTGAAGCGGATCGCCAACACGTTGGACATGGTGGCAAAGAATTCCTTGCGTTTCCGCTCGTCGCGCCGCTCGTGCAACTGACGCCCTTGCCCGGGGACGTCGATCACCACCAGCCCGCTGCTGTGCAGCGTGCCGAGAAACTGCTGAATCTCCTCGACGGTGATCTTCTGCGGAGGGAATTCCGCCTCGAATCGTTCCTTGATCTCGTCCAGGCTGATCTGCCCGTCGAGCATTTGTAAAATAGCGAACTCTTCCTCTTGAAAGCGAAAGTAGTTCAAGCCGACGGGCTCTTTGACGACCCAATAGGCCCGACCTTGATAGCGCTGTCGGCGGGCTGAAAGATCGGCGCGTTTGCGGATCGACAGCTTACGTGCTGAGCTAGAAACAAGGCTGTCGGCAAGCGAAGGCATGGTTGGTGGACGGCGCCCGGCGCCGGCAAATGGCGAGGGTTATCGAACGATGGTACCGGTAGCGGGAAACTGGCCAACCTCGGCATTTGGGTCTATGTCAGGGCCCACATCGATTGTCATGCTACCTTCGCGTCCAGGCTGTAGAATCCAATGTCCGGTCTCAACACGGTTATTGACCTCTGCCCAGACGTCGAAATGGCCACGTTGATCGATCTGCGGATCGACAAACACGATTTTCCCCTCGAACGTCTCACGGCGGCCACGTGACAATTCGACTTCAACCGAGACAGGCCGGCTGTCTAGTTCAGCGGGCGAATAATTCTTTGCGTCAACCGTTCCCTTCACTCGCAATCGTTCGAGGAAGACGATATGCATGACCGGATCGCCCGGTTCGACCCAATCGCCGTCTTTGCGGTACACCTCGACAACAACTCCGCCGATGGGTGCTGAAATCCGACGACGCCCCAACACCAGCTCCGCTCCCCGCAGTTGGGCTTCGGCGCCGAGCGCTTCGATCTTGCTGATTTCTATTTCTTTGTTAGCTTGCTCGATCTGATACCTGGCTCGTTCATACTGGAACCAGAGTTGCGACAACTCGGTTTTCGAGATCGTACCAGGCTGCTTGTGATTAGCCTCTTTCTTTTGATTGTACTCAAACCAAGCCACTTTCTTTGAGGCGATGGCGAATTTGATATTTACATCATTGCTCGCCTTTCCCTTGGCGGCTTGCAATTCAAACTTCGCCACGTCGCGGCGGGCGATTGCTTCTCGATCGTCGATCGTGGCCAACAGCGTACCGGCGTCGACGATGTCACCTTCGTGATACTCCACGGTCAGCAGTCGGCCCGCGTCGAGCGCTGGAACATCACGCTGGTCGACGATGTCGACCAAACACCGCGGGAGAATCACCTCCGCGGGGTTGGCGCTTCGCGCAACCTTATCTTGAGGCCCCCCGAGTGTGAGGGCAGCGGTCAGCAGCAGGGTCGCGGCGTTCATGAGAAGGCCTCCTCAAAAAAAGTTTGTTTCTCTGTCGGTTGATGATATCTAAAACCAACGAAAGATAACCCGCGACTGAACCCAGGCCACCAAATCGTGAAATAAGACATATCCCAGCGACCGTCGTCCGCAGACCACGTTGGCGGTTAGCCCGGCACCGGGACGCAAGTCCTTGATGTGTTCCTTGTTGATCTTCACCACGATCAACACCGTGCTACCCTCTTCGCCGCGAACCTCCGCGGCTTCGTGAATTCGGTCGATTGTGCCGTGGAGCGTCGTTGCCGGATCACTGGCCATGATAAACTCGACGGGGAGATTCTTGCCCATCTTCTTCCGTGCCTCGGCAATGAACCCCATGCGGTCCTCCGGCATCAGGACTTCCAATTCCCAGGGGCCGGTGGGATCGGCGATGGTCATGAGTTGCTGCCCAGCCTGCACGGGGCGACCGCGCAACAGATCTTGGATATCCCAACTGATCACGATGCCTGCCGCTGGCGAGCGAACCTTTAGGGCGTTGACCATTTCCGTGAAGATATCGAGCTGGGTCTTTAGCCCCGCGGCTTCGACTTTCTCTTTCATCACCTGGCTAGTCAGTCGAGCTTCTTCATCCCGCGCGAGCCCTCCCTTGTTGAGTTGGTACTCGATGGATTGCACGCTCTGCAGGGTCGTGAATAACTTCTTTTCAAGATCGGCCCGATCGCCGGTGAGCCTTGGATTTTTCAACTCCAAGAGGACTTGGTCCGGTTCCACTTTGGAGCGGTGCTTGACCAACACCTTGCTCACGGTGCCATCGACCTTGGCAAACACGTTGGGGCGGATCGAAGGTTCCAGGGTTCCCTCGCCTTCCAGGTGGAAATCCCACGACACGAAGACCATCGCCAGCAGAACGGCCAACACCGCGCCGGCGGCGAGCAACGTTTTAGGAAGCGTTTGGGCTTGGACGAGCCACTTCATCTTCCCAATGCTCCGCCACAGCGGCATCAGGAATAAATTGTTGTATTGCAGCGCGTTGGCCATGGCGGCCGAGGCGTGATCGTTGACCACTTCAACCCGCTGCAACATCCCGTCGCGGATGCGAGCATCTTCGATTTGCTCGATGATGACGACGCCGATGGTTTCGCCAACGGCTTGTTCGTCGTCTCCATTCTCGGGCTTCCGCTTCAACGGCAGCACCGCGACGGTTTTCGAGTGGGCCTCATCGAGATACTCTTCGAGGGTCATTTCCACCTGCGGCGCGAGATCACTCGTGTCCCCGGTGTACCACATAGCTTCGCTGGTCTTGGCCACGGCGGTGGCCAAGCGGTTCAGTAGAACAATGATGTTCGACCGTTTGTCGAAGGTATCCTGTCCGCTGACCGCTTCGACACGACACTTGCGACCGTGACGAATCGCGACGCTAACGCGATCGCATTGGATCAGGCGGCGTCCTTCGTTGGCCAGCGTGTAGGCCGTTTCGCGTGGATCGAGGCTCGAATGCACGGTACGCGTAAACGCTTCGAGTTGTCCCCACAGGGCTTGGCGATCGTCAAGGTGTTGCAGCTTGCGTGTTTTGAGGTAGTCGCTGGCCAGTTCGCACATGCGCAGCAAGAACTTCAAGTAGCCGCGTTGTGTGTTCGGTTGCCCGCCGGGCCGCTGAAAAATCTCGACGATACCCTGGACTTCCTGGCCACTGTGCAAGGGCCCGAGCACCAACAGGAAGTCGGTGGTATTCGAGGCGTCGTCCTCATCGCCCGAACCGGCATTGGGGGGCATGATGCGGCCTTCGCCACTATTTATCACATGATGCAACAGACGACCATGCCGCTGTTGGCCCTCGACATCCTCCGCCAAGCGTGTCTCTTGGAGATTGATTTGATATTGCAGTTCCAGCGCGCCGTTTTCACCCAGTGTCCAAACCGCGCCGCCGACCGCCGCTAACGCCTGCACAACCCGATTGAGGAACTGGTCATAATATTCTTTTGGACCAACGTCGCTACGAGATAGCTGCGCAATCTCATTGACCAAGCCGCGGATTTGCTGCTTGGTATCTTCCAGGAGTTGAGGATCGATGGATTGCTCAGTGCTCATCCGAAAAACAACTTGCGTAAAGAGGGAGCGTCCAGGGTAAACCGCTTGCGACAGACGTCTTGTCGTCGCGTGAACAGGACTCTTACATCGTCAGCCACGAGAATGCCGTGAAAAGGTAGACGTGGGACGACGCCGATTCCGCACCCCTGGAGATCGTGCCTTGTGTTCATGATTCTCTGCCCCCCCAATATCGCTCAGGCAAACAATATCGCTCAGGCAAACAATATCGCTCAGGCAAACAATATCGCTCAGGCAAACAATGTGATCGCCACGGTAAACGATGCAAGGTCCGCCGTTTTACCGCCACCACCGTGTTGCCGCTTCGCGTCATGGGCCCGGTTAGTATTGCTACTGTCAATCGTACTTCGAGTAAGCAATCAATCAACGTCGCAAACCTTTTCAACTTAGTGGTTTCTGGACTTCGGGTCCACCATTCGGTCGCACGGATTTCAGCAGTGTCGGTTTTGTTACCGAGTGCCCTTGGGGCGTTGTCGGGCAAACGATTTCTTACCGAGTCCCGCCGCTCTGATGTTGAGGGCACCAGCGGTCAACTCCTGTCTTAAGAATAGCTTGCGACGATTTGAACCGCAGGAGTCACGTGCATCGCCATCATCCCGACAGCCGGCACAACCGACACGACACACAGGGTCCTCATAGCTAATTCGCACCGTCGGAGGCTTGTCGAACAACGAAAATGCTGAATTCGCTCCGATTTCCAATATTTCCCGATGTCCAACGCTGGCGATTACGGGACAGCAACGACTCGTTCGATGCAAGAAAAAAAGGGGGAGGGACCATCGGGCCTTGTCTCCAGCGACGTGGCAAACAAGCTATCACTCACCTTGAATCCAAACTCAACGCGTTCCAACGTTTGTCGCCTGGGGAACCCCCATGAGAGCCGGGCCACAGTTTTTTAGCCGCGAAGTACCAAGCAACTCCCGCCGCGATTAGCACCAGCCCCCGCTTACATTCGTCGGGCCGTGCCCAGTACATGGCCACCAGGAAGTAGACGTAGAACACGACAAATACCAGCGGTACCCAAGGATAGCCCCAGGTACGGTACGGGCGGGGGGCATCGGGGAGCCGTTTTCTCAACACGAAGACTGCCAACACGGCGCTGAAGTAAAACACCGATCCGCTGAAAATGACATAGTTGGTCAACAGCGTGAACAGCGATGTTCCGGCGATTGGTATCACGTGGTTGGCCACGATCAAGATGCACGACCAGGCCGATAGCGCGCCGATCGCCAACGCCGGTGTGCCGAAGCGGGGGTCGATGCGACGTAACGGCGCATACATTCGATGGTCACGGGCCACGGCGAATACAACGCGCGGACCGACAAGGATATTCCCGTTGAGCGCACCGAAAATCGACACCATCGTCATGGCCAATACGAGCTGTGTCCCAAATGGACCAAGCAGCTTTTCGGTAACGACCATGGCCGTGTTGTCGTTGATCGGATCGGCAATCA
>Ga0114931_10003468_pt1 | contig 19980 bp, 16 predicted proteins | sample 2SBtaG_FD_89579 | JGI IMG/M metagenome (GOLD analysis project Ga0114931, IMG submission 89579) | Deep subsurface microbial communities from Kolumbo volcano to uncover new lineages of life (NeLLi) - 2SBTROV14_V59a metaG | ecosystem: Environmental > Aquatic > Marine > Volcanic | place: Kolumbo...
CGGCATTGTGAGTGCCCTGGGGCGCAGCGGGCTGGGGATCGAGTCCTATGAGGACTTCATCCAGACCGATGCCTCCATCAATCCGGGCAACTCCGGAGGCGCCCTGGTGAATCTCCGCGGAGAACTGGTGGGCATCAACACCGCCATCCTGGGTCCCTCCGGAGGCAACATCGGGATCGGGTTCGCGATCCCGTCCAATATGGTCACCATGATCACCGCGCAACTGGCGCAATACGGAGAGGTCAGCCGTGGGCGTCTGGGCGTCACCGCCCAGGATCTCACCCCTGAGCTCGCCCAGGCCTTTGGCCTGCACGAGAAGACCGGGGTGGTGGTCGCGGCCATAGATCCCGGCTCGGCCGCCGCCAAGGCCGGTCTCCAGCGCGGCGACGTCGTGCTGAGCGTCAACGGAAAACCCGTCACCAGCGCCGCCGACATGCGCAACGAGGTCGGTCTGCTGCGGCCAGGGGCCCCGCTGGAACTGGAGGTGCTGAGGGACGGCCATCGTGTGCGGCTCAAGGCCGTGGTTGGAAAGCGCGCCCTCGATGTCGGCAGCGGAGCACAGATCAGCCGCCATCTGCGGGGCGTCCAGCTGGCCGATATCGGAGAGGATTCACCCTATTTCCGTCAGGTCCAGGGCGTGGTGGTGGCCCAACTGGAAGCTGACAGCGAGGCCGCACAGGCCGGTCTGAGGAAGGGGGACATCATCCGCTCGATCAACCGCCGCGAGGTGCGCTCTGTGACCGAGCTGCCCCAGGTGGTCAAGGACCGGAACGGTCCGCTGCTGCTCAACGTGCAACGCGGCGAACGGGCGATGTTTCTCCTGCTGTCGGGCGACTAGCCGCCCGTCACCGGGGGGAAGAATGCCACCTCGTCGCCATCCTTGACCGGATGGTCCTGGTCTGCATACTCCTGATTGACGGCAACCAGGAGATTGGACGGCCAGGCCTCACCGCCCACCCGCCTCAGGACATCGCGTACGGTGGCCACCTGCCCGGCCTCGAGCTGGTCCCGCTCCCTGCCCAGGCTCTCCCGCAGGCTGGCAAAATATCTGACTGTGATCATGATCTACTCGAGCTGTGGATCCACCCAAGGGCCTGCCCCGACGACCCTGTAACCCGGCCTCGGGGACGTCCACCAGGGGCGGACGGGCTGAACAGTTACACCCATGATACGATAAAGACATTCCAGTTTGTAAATTTTGCCCCCGGGGAGACCATGGCTGAACTGACTCATTTTGATGCGGGCGGTGCCGCCCACATGGTGGATGTGGGAGAAAAGACCGAGACCCACCGGGTCGCGATCGCCGAGGGAAGGATCCGGCTCGAGCCCGAGACCCTGGAGCTCATTCGCAGTGGGGGGCACAAGAAGGGTGACGTGCTCGGCATCGCCCGGGTGGCCGGGATCATGGCCACAAAGCGGACCGCCGAACTCGTCCCCCTGTGCCATCCCCTGGCCCTGACCGCCGTCGACCTGGAGTTTCGGCTGGAGGAGCAGCCGCCGGCCGTTCAGTGCCGGGCCCGGGTGGAGACCCGCGGGCGTACCGGCGTGGAGATGGAGGCCCTGACCGCAGTGCAGATCGCCCTGCTGACCATCTATGACATGTGCAAGGCGGTGGATCGGGGGATGAGCATGGGCGACATCCGTCTGGCGCACAAATCCGGCGGGCGCTCGGGCACCTGGACCCGCCAGGAGACCTGACCGGGGCCTGGAGGCCGAGGCACCGGGTGCGACAGCGCTACCAACAACAAATACTGGGAGAAGCCCCATGATCTGGTTCAAACGGTTGATCATCACCCTGGTTGTGGTCATCGTGGTGCTCGTGGCCGCGGCGGTCGTCGTTGCGCTCACCGTGGACCCCAACGACTACAAGGACGTGATCGCCCAGGAGGTCCACGAGGCCACTGGTCGCACGCTGCGCCTGGAGGGGGATATCGAGCTCTCGTTCTTCCCCTGGCTCGGACTCGAGCTGGGTGCAGCCACCCTCAGCGACGCGCCCGGTTTCGGGGATCAGGCCTTCGCCAGTATCCAGGACGCCCAGCTCCGGGTCGCCGTGCTGCCCCTGTTCAAGGGAGAGGTGCGCGTCGACACCCTCAGGCTCACGGGCATGGAGGTCAACGTGGTCCGAGACCGGAACGGGCGGACCAACTGGGAGGACCTCCTCGGGCCTGAGAAGGAGAAGGGGCAACCCGCAGCGCCGGAGAAGGGCGCCGGGCGGACGCCGTTGCTGGCCGTGGGTGGGATCCGGGTGGAGGACGCCGCCGTTCACTGGCAGGACCGGCAGACAGGCACGGACCTGCTCATCAAACCGATCGACCTGAGCACGGGTGAGATCCGCTTCGGCAAGCCCTTCGAGCTCGATCTGCAGCTCACTGCCCGCAACAAGGCACCCGAGGTGGCGGCCACCCTGACCGTCGAGGCCATGCTGACCCTCGACCCGCAGACCCAGCGCTACCGCGCACAGGACCTGCAGCTCCATCTCAAGGCCCAGGGGGCAGAGCTGCCCCGCGGGGAGATGAGCGCCACCTTACGTTCCAACGTGGATGCAGATCTCAATGCGGGCACCCTGAGCCTGCAGCCCATCTCCCTCCAGACCCTGTCGCTGTCGTTGACCGGCGAGGCCCGGGTCACCCAGCTCACCGACGGCCCCCGGGTGAAGCTGAGTCTGCACAGCGACGAGTTCTCCCCGCGCGAGCTCTTGAGCGCACTGGGCCAGCCGGTGCCCCGGACCGCCGATGAGGCCGTACTCACCCAGGCCATGTTCAAGGTGACGGTCGATGCGGATCAGAACCACGCACAGCTCACGGATCTGCTGGCAAGGCTCGACGACTCCACCCTCACCGGAGAGCTGTCCGTCCAGTCCTTCCAGGCGCCGCGGATCCGCTTCAAGGCAGACCTGGATCAGATCGATGTCGACCGCTATCTGCCCCCGCCTTCCGAGCCCCAGGTCACCGCCGAGGGCAGTCCACCCAAGGAGGGCCCTGCCCAGACCGCCCCGGGACGGCTGGAGCTGCCCACAGAGGCCTTGCGCAAGCTGGACTTCGACGGCACCCTCACGGTGGGCACGCTCAAGGTGGCAAACCTGCGCATGAGCCAGACCCAGGTATCGATCAAGGCCCGGGACGGTCTGCTCCAGATCGACCCGGCACAGACCCGGCTCTACGAGGGGCAACTGCACAGCCGCCTCGCCCTGGACGTGCGCAAGTCACGTCCCCGCATGAGCGCCGCAGCAGACCTGGCAAAGGTCCAGATAGGTGATCTGATGCAGGATCTGCAGCAGGACAAGGCCTACCTCGAGGGCCTGGCCAATCTCAGCTTCGAGCTCAACACGGGTGGTGACTCGGTGCCTGCCCTGAAGAAGGCCCTGAACGGGAATGCTGCGCTGTCGGTCACCGACGGGGCCCTGCGTGATCCCGAGCTGGCCCGCAAGGTGGAGGCCGTGGTGGCCTTTCTCCAGCATCGTGAGCCCCAGCCGCCCGGAGAGGCCCTCATCTTCCAGTCACTGAGCGCGACGGCACAGATCAGCGATGGCGTGGCCCACAACCGCGACCTCAAACTCCTCACCCCCTTGATCGTCGCCAAGGGAGAGGGGGATATCGACATCGGTGACGGCCGTGTCGACTACACGCTCAAGGTGGCCCTGGCCAGCACCAAAGAGGGCAAGAAACAGCACTTCGTGCCCATCACCATCGAGGGCCCCTTCGATGAGCTGCACTACGGCCTGGACCTGAAGGGGGTCGCCAAGGAGCGGCTCCAGAAGGAGCTCGACAAGGGCCAGGAGAAGCTCCAGAAGAAGCTGGAGAAGAAGGGCGGCAAGCTGCAGGAGAAGCTGGAAGAGCAGCTGAAGGGCAAGTTGAAGCTCTTTTGAGCGGGCCATGACCGGAGAGGAATTCGCCCGGCGGATCGTGGCCTGGCAGGGGGTCAGCGGACGTCGTCACCTGCCCTGGCAGAGACCGGCCACACCCTACCGCATCTGGGTCTCGAAGATCATGCTCCAGCAGACCCAGGTGGCCACGGTCATACCCTACTTCGAGCGCTTCATGGCTAGATTCCGCTCCCCCCGTGAGCTGGCCGGGGCACCGCTCGATGAGGTCCTCCACCACTGGTCTGGACTGGGCTACTATGCACGGGCCAGGCATCTGCATGCAGCCGCCCGGCGGATCTGTGATACCCACGGCGCCCGGATGCCCGCCACCTATGATGAGCTCATCGGCCTGCCCGGCATCGGCCGCTCCACCGCGGGGGCCATCCTGGCCCTGGCCTATCAGCGGCGCTACCCGATTCTGGACGGAAACGTCCGCAGGGTGCTGGCCCGGCATCGCCTGATCGAGGGCTGGCCCGGTGAGGCCGCCGTGCAAGGCCGCCTGTGGCGCACGGCCGAGGCCCTGGTGCCGACCCGGGACATTCCCGCTTACACCCAGGGCCTCATGGACCTGGGGGCGACGGTGTGCACACGTCGCGGCCCCGACTGTACACGGTGCCCGGTGAGCGCAGACTGTCGCGCGGTGGCACAGGGCAGGCAGGAGACGCTACCGGCCCCCAGACCCCGGCGACCGCGCCCCCTGCGTGCGGTGACCCTGGCCGTGGTCTGCAACCGCAGGGGCGAGGTCCTGCTCGAGCGGCGGCCCCCGACAGGGATCTGGGGGGGGTTGTGGAGCCTCCCCCAGCTCACCGACCCGGCGGCGGCGCTGCAGTGGTGTACACGCACCCTGGGCACGCCCCCGTCACGGGTGGCCCCGTGGCCAGAGGTCGAACACGGCTTCACCCACTTCCGGCTGCGCATCACCCCGATACACCTGGTGGTCGAATCCCCTGCACTTCGTGTGATGGAAGGGGCCCGCTTCCTCTGGTATAACAGGGCCCGGTCACGCGGGGGGCTGGCCGCCCCCATCGCCAGACTCATCGGACAACTACCAGATCCATCAGAGGAATGACGCCCATGACGCGTACGGTGCACTGTGTGAAGCTCGGCAAAGAGGCAGAGGGCCTGGAGCGCCCCCCCTACCCCGGGGAGCTGGGCAAGAGGGTCTACGAAAACGTCTCCAAGGAGAGCTGGCAGCTCTGGCTCCGCCACCAGACCATGCTCATCAACGAATATCGCCTGACCCCGGTCGACCCCAAGGCCCGCAAGTTCCTCGAGGAGGAGATGGAGAAGTTCTTCTTCGGCGAGGGCTCCTCGGCCCCGGAGGACTTCGTCCCTCCGAAGGGCTAGCCCGGGAGTCTCCGGGTGGCACTATTCTGGCTTGAGGATGAGGCCGGCCAGCGGGGGTAGGGTGATGGAGATGGAATAGGGCCGGCCCATCCACGGCTTTGCCTCCGCCGCCGGAGGGATCTCCCCGTTACCCACATTGCTCCCCCCATAGATGTCCGAATCCGAATTGAAGATCTCCCTGTAGATCCCGGCCTCCGGGACTCCGATGCGGTATTCGTGCCGGGGCACGGGTGTAAAGTTCACCACCACCACCAGGAAGCCCTCCTCGTCCTTGCGCAGATAGCTGAGGATGGACTGTTCGGCGTCGTGGCAGTCTATCCATTCGAAGCCCCGCCACTCGAAGTCGAAGTGATGCAGCTGCGCATGATCGGCATAGATTCGATTCAGATCGGACACCACACGCTTCACCCCCTGGTGGAGGGGATACTGCAACACCCACCAGTCGAGGGCCTGGGTGCTGTCCCACTCGCGACCCTGTCCAAACTCGCAGCCCATGAACAGGAGCTTCTTTCCGGGATGGGTATACATGTAGGTGTAGAGCAGGCGCAGGTTCGCAAAGCGCTGCCACTCATCGCCGGGCATCTTGTTCACCAGGGAGCTCTTGCCGTGCACCACCTCGTCGTGGGAGAAGGGGAGCAGGAAGTTCTCGGTGAAGGCGTAGAGCATGCTGAAGGTCAGCATGTCGTGGTGATATTTGCGATACACGGGCTCGTGTGACATGTAGGACAGGGTGTCGTTCATCCACCCCATGTTCCACTTCATGTCGAACCCCAGCCCGCCCAGGTGTACCGGCCTGCTCACCTGGGGCCAGGAGGTGGACTCCTCGGCCATGGTCAGGATGCCCGGATGGGCCTCGTGGGTGGCGACGTTGAGCTGGCGCAGGAAGTCGATGGCCTCCAGGTTCTCGCGGCCACCATATTCGTTGGGGATCCAGTCGGTACGCGAATAGTCCAGGTAGAGCATGGAGGCCACGGCGTCCACACGCAGGCCGTCCACATGATATTCCTCGAGCCAGAACATGGCACTGGACAACAGGAAGTTCTTCACCTCGTTGCGCCCATAGTTGTAGATCAGGGTCGACCAGTCGAGGTGCTCCCCCCTGCGCGGGTCCTCATGTTCGTACAGGGCACTGCCGTCGAAACGCGCCAGGCCGTGGGCATCCTTCGGAAAGTGCGCAGGTACCCAGTCCAGGATCACACCGATGCCGTGCTGATGGCAGTAGTCCATCAGGAAACGGAAGTCATCGGGGGTACCATAGCGGCTGGTCGGGGCATAATAGCCCGTAGTCTGATAGCCCCAGGATGGATCGAAGGGGTGCTCGGTGATCGGCAGCAGCTCGATATGGGTGAAGCCGAGCTCGGAGGCGTACTCCACCAGCTTGGGTGCCAGCTCCCGGTAGTTGAGCGTCTCACCCTCCGGGCCGCGCCGCCACGAACCGAGGTGCACCTCATAGATCGAGATGGGCTCATGGGCCCAGCCCCCGGCCTTGCGCCGCTCCAGCCACTCCCGGTCGTTCCATCGGAAGTGGCTGTTCTCGACCACGATCGAGGCGGTCTGGGGGCGCACCTCGAAATACTGACCGTAGGGGTCCGACTTCAGGAAGACCGCACCGGTGTCCCGATTCCTGAGCTCGAACTTGTACAGGACGCCAGGCGCCAGATCGGGGATAAACAGCTCCCACACCCCGGTGGCCCCGCGCACCCGCATCATATGATGGCGACCGTCCCAGGCATTGAAGTCCCCCACCACACTGACCCGCTCGGCGCTTGGGGCCCACACGGCGAACAGGACGCCCCCGATCCCGTCGATCTCATGCACGTGGGCGCCCAGTAGGCGATAGGCATGCCAGTGGCGTCCTTCTCCGAACAGGTGGAGGTCGAAATCAGACAGCGCGGTGGGAAAGGTGTAGGGGTCGTGGGCGATGTGTTCGCGATGCCGGTGATCCCTCCAGATCAGGCTGTAGTGCTCGGGCAGCTGCACGCTCGTTTCGGCACGCCATTCGAACAGCTCCGTCTCACCGACGCGGCTCAGGTGGTGCTCGCCCTCGGCGATCCGGACCTCCCGCGCACCGGGGATGAGGGCACGCACGATCGTTTTACCCTCGACCTCGTGCCGTCCCAGGACAGCAAAGGGGTCATAGTGGCGGGCCTCGACGATCCGCTCGAGGTCCGAATCCAACGTTACCGTCTTGGCTACGCTCATGCAGATATCCTGGTCACTGAAAGAAGTGGCGAAACTGCTCAGCACGTCTTGGTGCGGGCGATGACCGTGCCAGAGCAAGCCGTACCGAAAATTGCAGCATGAAAAAAGGCCATTCGCCACCGGGTGCGGATTCGGTGGCCGCGCGCTGCCCGGTCCGGCCGTGCCGAATGGCTATGAAAACCGGCTCAGCCCCTGTCAGCCGACGCTCAGCTCCTCACTCTCCCGGGAACACTGGATGTGGAGCTTGAACAGGTCGTAGGACTCGAACTCCTGAGAGATGATCCAGATCTGGCTCAGGTGCTTGTCCAGGGCAGGCAGTGTCGTCAGGGTGTCCTGGATCCGTTCCCGATCGAAAAAGGCAAAGGGTTCGTCCAGGACGATGAACTGACTTCTCTGACCGGAGGCCTCGACCAGGGCCTTGGCCATGGCCAGCCGCAACGCCAGCATCATCTGGCGCTGGGTGCCACTGGAGAACTCCTTCAGTTGCGCGAAGTCGTTCTTGGCCGAGGAAAACACCCGGATGCCAAGATCTTCATCGATCTGCATCTGGCTATACCGGCCGCTGGTCAACTTTGGCATCACCTCGCCGGTATACTTGCTCAGGACCCCGTTGAACCGGTGGTAGATATGGCGGCAGGTGTCACGTACCAGTCGCAGCGCCAGCTCCCTCAGCCGTATATGCTCCTGGTGGACCGCACACCTCGGCGAGAGGTGGTCGATCATCTCCTGCAACTCAGCGGCGTTGTCCCGGCGCCTTGCCCAGTCCTCGTATTGGCTGTCGAAGTCCTTGAGGCGTTCACGTCTGTCTGAGATCGCCTGATGCAGTGCCCCGATACGCGCCGCCACCGTCTCGCGCAGCGTCCCCACCTCGGCTGCGATGTGGCGCAGCACATCCATTATCTCCTGTCTGTACGCGTCCAGGGACTCGCTGTCCACGAAGATCGCACCGTCCTCGGCGACGAAGCTCTGCCAGGCAGTCGCGATACCCTGTGCCTCGAGGCCGCTCAGATAGGCATCGACCTCGGGGAGAGACCTGTCCTCCAGACCGTCCAGCCAGTCGAGCTCCTTGCGCAGGGCCTTGCGCACCGCCTCCAGTTGCCCGATCTCCGTGCGGATCCGCGCCGCCCTGGCGTTTGCCCGCAGGGGCCAGATGAGGCTGAGCACGGCCAGCACCGACAGCGCGACGGCGGCGGGAAAGAGCCAGGCGGTATATTCCGGATGCCACCACGCCACGTGCTGGGCGAGCCATCCCGCTGCGAGCCCCTCGCCATGGCCTACCGACGGTGGCTCCAGCAGCAGCCACCACGACACCCACAGCATCAGGGCGGCCAGGGCGATGCCGAAGAAGACCCACTGTCCCACGCCGCGACTCAACTGGGTCGCCGCCAGTCTGCGCCGCTGGACCTCGAGCTGCCGGGGGAGCGGGACCGGGCCCTCCCCGCCCTGTGCGGAGCCCTCCTGCTCTCCGAGCCGATGGGCCAACTCGGCGCGGTAGGCCTTCCAGCGCTCCTCGAGCGGTCGCAGCGCCTCGAGTCGCTGTTCGAGATCGAACAGCTCGTTGATTCGGGAACCTTCCCCACACAATGGCGCATCGCCATCGACCGCCTGGCAGGCCGCATCCAGCCGCTCCGCCACCGCCTTGAGTTCGGCACCCAGCCCTCGCCACTGACTCAGGGAGAGCGTCGTATCGACCTCCCTCAGGCGCGCGAGGAGCCCATCCAGCTGGGAGGCGGTATCCTGCATCCCACCGGCCACCGCCTCCAGGGCGCGGATCCGGCTCTCGTGCTCGGTGATCTGCTGCTCCGCCGCCTGGCGCTCCTGATCCAGCCTCTGCGCCAGGTCACTGCCCACATCCAGCAGCCCGATCTGCTCTTCGAGCCCGGAGATCTCAGACTCCAGGCGCCGGATGGCCGTCCGCTCCGATGCAATCTCCGCCTCGATCTCGACCGCGACGGCCTCGAGCTCCGAGGTCCCGGCGATCTCCTCGATGGTCTCGCTCTGGGAATGGGGTGCCGAGATCTCCATCTGCGCCAGATAGAGCGCATCCAGATATTGCGGGTAGTCGAAGCCGCAGACCTCGACGATCGCATCGTGGACCGTATGGGGTCCCACGGCGATCGGCTTCTCGGCATTGAGCTCATAGAGCTCTGCAGAGTGGACACCGGTACTGTCCACGCCCCGTCTCACCGTGTAGACCTTGTTGTTGTTGGCCGTAAAGACCAGCTCGAGCTCACAACTGCCCTCGCCCCACCGGATCAACTGGTGGAGCTCGTCCGGGCCCTGTGAAAAGGTACGGCCGAACAGGGCGAAGCAGATGGTCTCCACCAGCGCCGTCTTACCCGATTCATTGGCGCCCGAAATTGCGATCTGCCCCTTTTCAGGGAGGTCGTTCAGCTCCAGGCGGGCGTATTTCAGGACATTGGTGGCACGGAGCCGGTTCAGGATCATGGATCAGACCTTCTTGTAGCGTGTTTCTAGTTTTTGCAGCACCAGCTCCATCGCCCTGCGATAGGACTCCTCGTCGAAGGGGCTGTCCGCACTGCGCAGGCGCTCCGCCTCCTCGTCCGTGAACTCCCTGAACTCGTCTATGGGGTTGCGCTTGATGAAGTGTTTCTTCGCGCGCAACCATGACAGGATGGCCATCTCATACTCCCCCGCTGCTATGTACCCGTGCTATGTATACCCGTGGTGCCCGGCGCCGGCCTGCAGGTCCCGCGTCCGTGAGCACCGCTCGCCCTCGGAAATATACCCGCCGCACTCGGTTTTTCGACCTCCGGGTCCTGCGCCGGGACCCACGCACCGCACGGGATCGAAAGCACACGGAGCGGCCATGGCCGACGACAAAGAACCTTCCCTGGATGAGCTATGATCGCATCCTTGGCGAGGCAGCTGCAACCGAAGCGCGGCCAGCCGCTTTCCAGATCCATCCGCATCACATCGAAGGGCTCGCGCCCCCGGATGGGCTCAATCTCGAAATCAGTTCGCGCGCAGCCCGGTTGCGACTCCGGCAACGCTCATCGCGCACGGCGTCCACCAGGGACAGGAGCTCATAGAGACAGGGATCCACTGCAGCGGCAGCGGGTGCCGAACGGAACAAGGGTGAGAATCCATAGCCTCTGACCGTCCCCCGGCGGTAAGGCCAGACCGGGGGCAGCTCCTCATGGCAGGGCTCGTGGCCCGCCAGTGGCGGCGCCGCCCCACTGGTGGGGACCCCGACCGCCAGTTCGCCCCGATCCGGCGGGAAGACGTATTTCAGACCATGCACCAGAAATTCCTCCAAGGCCATGAGGATGGGACGGGGATGATCACGCCGCCCCGCCGGAGGTGTCAGCAGGCGGGCGCGAGTCGCCCGCTTGACGGCCGCATTGATCTCGGAGGCGCTCATAGACAGCTCGCCGGCCAGTTGCAGATAGGTCCATTCCCTACCACTCAGGGCGACCAGCTTCAGGGTGACGAAGACGTCCTGCGGTTTCAATATCATAGCGATCGCCCTATTTTCGAGCTGCCCGTACAGGGCGCCCCGCAGGGGCTGGAGACCCCGACGGGGCGGGAGACACGAGATCGACGGGCCGGCTGACTCCACGGCCCTGGAACTTTAGTCTTTGCTTATTCTCTAATGTATTATGTTGCGAAAACGCAACTCCCGAGAGGATTTTACAACACAACGGAGGGCATCATCATGTTTGCCATAGACTCTCTTACGATTGCCGGCATAGCCGTTGCTATTCTGATCACCGCGGGTATCCTGCGGATGTGCAACCATCAGGGCTGTCGCAGCCACTGACCCAGATTTCTCACCAGCCCCCACTGCGAGGGTGCGGTAGCGCGTGTGGCTGCGCGGATATCGGTCGCGAGAGCGAGCCCCGGCGGACCCTCGAACCGCTGGGTGGCGCATCCCGCAGAAATGTCCGGACGGGTGCTCGATGCCACTGACTCAGGCCCTTGAGGTCGTGTTGACCGCCGGGGGGGGCTGTGTGCCCCGTGACCATCGGCTGAACTGCGACATCTCAGCACGTGAGGAGGCTTAGCCCCATGGGCAGCCTGCAGCTACCAGGGATCCGATCAACGGTCGTGCTTCGCCGCACTGCGGAGGGCGTGATGGAGATCCAGGCCCATGACCGAGTCGACGGCCTGTATGGTCTGGGGTGGGCCGTGGGGCGCGACCGGGGCGCGCAGATCGCCGCCATGCGGGCCCTCGGCCAGGGCCGCGCCTGTGAGCTCCTGCGTGACACGCCCGCGCTGCTGGCCCTGGACATCACGTTCAGGCGTCTGGGCCTCGCCCGTGATTCCAGGGCGCACATCGGCGCATTGCACCGCGATGAGCTGGAGCTTGTCGAGGCCTATACGCAGGGGATCAATGCGGCCTGGCGCCACCACCCGCCGAGGATCCCGTTCTCGCGCCTTTGCCGCGCCGAACCCATGACGCCCGCCGACGTCCTGCTGTTCGTCAAGCTCAGCGCCTATACCGGACTGGCGGAGGGGCAGCGCATCGTCGAACTCTTCCTTGTCGAGGCCGTGCGGCGGGGGGCACCCGGCCCGCACCTGGAACAGCTCTTCCATACCCTCGATGCCCTGGACATCGGGCTCCTGCAGGGATTGACCCAGGTCCCCGAGGCCTACCCCGGGTTCCGCCTCGAGGCGCCGTTGGGCCTCGAGGGAGGCAGCAACGCCTGGGTCGTCTCAGGCCACAAGACCGCGTCCGGACACCCCATGCTGGCCAATGACCCGCACCTGGAGGTGAATCGGCTCCCGGCGGTATTGTACGAGGCCTCCCTGTCCATCGAGGGGGCCTGGACCAAGGGTGCCATGGTGCCCGGAATCCCGGGTTTCCTGTCTGGCCGTTCGGCGTCGCTGGCCTGGAGGGTCACCTACAGCGCAGCCGACACCTCGGACTTCTTCGTCGAGCGTTGCGAAGACGGTCGGCACCTGTACGACGGGCGCAGCCAGGCCTTCCAGGTCCATCACGAGACCCTCCACCGGCGCCACCATGAAGACGTCCGGCTCACCGTCCACCGCGGCCTGCACGGGGTCCTGGAGGGCGACCCCCACCAGGGCGGCGACTATCTGAGCTGGCTGTGGGCGGGGATGGGGGACGGCGGCCTGGGGACGCTCCGGCCGTCCTCAGACTCCCCCGGTGTCGCACGGTACGCGAGGCGCAGTCCCTCATGCGGGGTGCCGACATACCCACCCTGCACATGGTGTTCGCCGACTCGGGGGGTGACATCGGCTATCAACTGGTCGGCCGCATCCCGCGAAGGCGGCGAGGCTGGAGCGGACTGGCGCCTGTCGCCGGCTGGGATCCGCGCAATGACTGGCAGGGCTGGCTGGACCCGGCGAGCGAACAGCCCTCGCGCCTCAATCCGCACAGCGGGTGGATCGTCGCCACCAACACGGCGCAGCGCTGCCCCGGGGGGCCCCGGCTGGCCAGCCTCCACCTGCCCCACGATCGTCACCGGCGCATCCGGGAACTGCTCGATCGCCCCGTCCCCTTGCAGCTGACCGATATGCAGGACATTCAATACGATGTCCTCAGCACCCAGGCCAGGCGCTTCCTCCCCCACTATCTGCCGCTGCTGCCAGCGGGACGCGAGCGCCGTCTGCTCGAGGCCTGGGACTGCCGATACGGGGCAGACTCCGAGGCGGCCACCCTGTTCGAGAACCTCCACCGGTCCGTGGTCGCAGAGGTCTTCGGAGGCGTGCTGGGCCGGGCCTGGCTGCACCGGCTGATGGCGCACACCGCGCTGTATTCGTCCCTGATCGGCCTGTTCGACACGGTGCTGAGCCTGGGCGACTCGCTGTGGCTGCCGCGCGCGGACAGGCACCGACGGCTGTCCGGCGCAGTGGCTTCGGGCATCCGCCGCCCGCACCCACCCTGGGGGACACACAACGCCATCGTGCTCGGCAACCTGTTCCTGGGTGACGGGCGCATCTCACGGTGGCTGGGATTCGCCAAGGGACCGGTCGCCCTGCTCGGCAATCACGCGACGGTCCACCAGGGGGTCCGCTATCGTGCGGGAAGGCGCACGAGCACCTCCGCGCCCTGTTACCATCTGGTGACCGACCTGGGTGACAGCCGGATCTATACCAATCTCCCCGGCGGCGCCTCGGAATCGCGTCTGTCCCGCTACTATGCCAATGACCTGAGACGCTGGCTGTGCGGAGACTACAAGGCGGTGTGAACCGTGGCGCAGGTCGGGCGCCCGGGCCTGCAGGCCCTCCGGCTCGAAGGCCTGGATCCTGCGTGTCCACAGGGCCTCGGGATACTCCGCAAAGACATCCTGGAGCGTCCCCGGCGCCACATGCCAGTCGCCGCGCGCGACCTCCCCCGCCAGCTGCCCCGGGATCCAGCCCGCCGAGCCCAGATAGACATGCAACTCGTTGCGGGCCTTGCCGGCTGCGAGCATGGCCTCCAGGGTATGCAGCGCCCCGCTCGCATACAGCCCCGCAATCACCCTCACCGCATGCTCAGGCTGGGTCGGGTGGCGCACCAGAAACAGGATCTGGTCCATCCCCACCGGCCCCCCCGCGTAGACCCGATGCCCCACACCGTCCTGTGCGGCCAGCCCGGAGACCAGCTCCCCCAGGCGCACCTCGGAGCGACGATTCAGGACCAGCCCCAGGGTCCCGTCCTGGTCGTGGTCCACGATGAGCACGACGGTCTTCGCAAAGCGCGGATCGCCCATGGCGCGGGCCGCCACCAGGAGCCTGCCCGTGGCCAGGGACGCCTGACGCTCCACGCCCGGGTGCCTGGCGAAGGCGGTCGGCGCACCTGCCCCCCAGAGCCACACGCCGAGCAGCGCGGTCAGCACCCCGCGCCATGTCGCCCGCGGCGACGGCAACCGCCGGCGCAGTAGATTGGCCCTGAGTCCGACAGACTCCTTGGGCCAGGAACAGATCGGTGTATCCCCGGTCATCGCGCTCACCAATAGGGGTTGAGGCCGTCCAGGTACGGATCCCTGGACCAGGGGTCACGCAACCAGGGGTCCCGATAGGGACGCGCAGGCGGCAACGGTTCCCACAGATGATAGTGCCTCGCCGCCAGGACCGGGTAGTGATAGAGATATTCATCGATGTTGCGGCGCTCCTCCCCCTGCACCCGACCACGCACGCTCAACAAACGCCCCTGAGCATATACCGCCGGGTCGAGGAAGCTCGGAATGCGCACCAGAAACCGCCCCTCGCTGCCCGAGTCCTTGTCGGGACGCCCGCTGCCGGACAGGGTGCGTTCCACCACCTCGATCTCGGTCTCGGAGGCCAGGTTCCGAACCGCCGCGATGGTGCCGCCCCAGCGCACGGTACGTCCCAGGTACCGATCCAGGTCCCGGCGCACCTGTGTCAGGCTCGGGTTGTCCTTCGGCGGCACCCGGATCCAGATCGGGGCCTCCGAGGCACAGCCGCCGAGGAGGCCCACCGAGACGGCGGCCACCAGAACCACGGACAGGCGCCTCATGGGCGCTGCTCCTGACCGAGGACCTCGGTGTGGGCCGCGTCTGAGCCCTCAGGCACGGGACACCCGCCGCCGTCAGTCGACACGAACCGCGGGGCCTCCTCCAGCACGAACCTGCGGAAGGCCTGGGCGGTCGGGGACAGGCGCTTGCCCTTGCGATGGACCAGATACCAGTGGCGGATGATGGGAAAGCCCTCCACCTCCAGGATGGCCAGACGGTGCGCCTCGAGCTCCAGCTCCAGGGTGTGGACAGAGACCACGGCCAGGCCCAGGCCGGCCTCGACCGCGTGCTTGATGGCCTCATTGCTGCTCGTCTCCATGCCGAGGGGAAACTCGATCCCGCGCTCGGCGAAGAAGCGCTCCGCAGCCCCCCGGGTCCCGGAACCGGATTCGCGCACCACGAAGGACTCCGTGGCCAGCTGCTCGACGGGGATCGCCCCGGCCCCCACCAGGGGGTGATCGGGCGGGGCGACGACGACCAGGGGGTTCTCCAGGAAGGGCTCGGCGAGCACGTCCTCCCCGGCCGGTGGCTTGCCCATCAGCACCAGGTCCCGCTCATTGTCACGCAGCTGCTGGATCAGCACCTGGCGGTTGGAGACATCCAGGCTGAAGGTCACCTTGGGGTAGCGCCTCATGAAGCCCGCGAGCAGGCGCGTGGCAAAGTGGTTGGCGGTGGTCACCACCGACAGCCCGAGACGGCCGCGCTGCACCCCCTTGAGCTCCTGGACGACGTCGTCCAGCTCCTTGAGCAGGTTGCCGATCCGCCGGCTGTAGTGAAACAACTCACTGCCCGCATCCGTCAGGTAGATCTTCTTGCCCAGGTGCTCAAACAGCGGCAGCTCGAGGCTGTCCTCGAGCTGCCTGATCTGCATGGAGACCGCAGGCTGGGTCAGATGCAGCTCACAGGCCGCCCGGGTGAAGCTCAGATTCCTAGCCACCGACTCGAAGACCTGCAGCTGGCGCAAGGTCACACGCACTGGGACCCCCTATCCATAAGCGATCGCTGATCTCCACGAGATCTCTTCCACCCCACGACTATATTACTCGCCCCACCGCGGCGCCACCCCAGCCATCCCCGACAGCCCTCAATCCGCCGGCCTGAACGCCCTGCCCCTGGGCGCCACGGAACCATTCGTCGGATTTTCCGGTGTCACACAAGAGAACTACTAGATATCGTGGTTTGGTTATCTTATAACACTACTTATTGGGATCATATCAAGCGGAGGGGATACACGATGAGCCACCCGAACCCACTGTCTCAGAGTCCTGTTCCCCCCTCCCGGGTGAGGCGCCGCGATGGCTCGATCGTGGCCTTCGACCGGGAGCGGATCCTCTCGGCGATCCAGCGCGCCGGCGCGGCGACCGGGGAGTTCGACGCGCGCGAGGCCCACACCCTGAGCTCGGCGGCGGTCAAGGTGATCGCCCACCGCTTCCAGGGCCCCAAGGAGCCTGCGGGGATCGAGGCCATCCAGGACATCGTCGAGCAGGCCCTGATCAGCGCCGACCACCTGCGCACCGCCAGGACCTATATCGCCTACCGGGCACAGCACGAACGCCTGCGGGAGGGCCGGCACACCGCAGTCGATGTCGCCAGCTCGGTGAACGAATACCTGGAGCGGCTCGACTGGCGGGTCCATGCGAACGCCAACCAGGGCTATTCCCTGGGCGGGCTGATCCTCAACGTCTCCGGAAAGGTGATCGCCAACTACTGGCTGAGCCACGTCTACGCCCCCGAGGTGGGCCGGGCCCACCGCGAGGCCGACCTCCACATCCACGACCTGGACATGCTCGCCGGCTATTGCGCGGGCTGGTCCCTGCGGACCCTGCTGATGGAGGGCCTCAACGGCGTCCCCGGCAAGATCGAGGCCGGACCGCCCAGGCATCTCTCCAGTGTGGTCGGCCAGATGGTGAACTTTCTCGGCACACTGCAGAACGAGTGGGCGGGGGTGCAGGCCTTCAGTTCCTTCGACACCTATCTCGCCCCCTACGTCCGCAAGGACGGCCTGTCCTATGGCCAGGTGAGGCAGTGCATCCAGGAGCTGATCTACAACCTCAACGTGCCCTCGCGCTGGGGGACCCAGACCCCCTTCACCAACCTCACCTTCGACTGGGTCTGCCCCGAGGATCTCCGCGAGCAGGTCCCGATCATCGCCGGGCAGGAGATGCCTTTTCTCTACGGCGAGCTGCAGACCGAGATGGACATGATCAACCGGGCCTATATCGAGGTCATGAGCGCCGGGGACGCCAGGGGGCGGGTCTTCACCTTCCCCATCCCCACCTACAATATCGCACCCGACTTCCCCTGGGACGGCCCCAACACCGAACTGCTGTTCGGGATGACCGCAAAGTACGGACTGCCCTACTTCCAGAATTTCATCAACTCGGAACTGACACCGAACATGGTGCGCTCCATGTGCTGCCGGTTGCAGCTGGATCTGCGCGAACTCCTCAAACGCGGCAATGGCCTGTTTGGATCGGCCGAGCAGACCGGCTCCATCGGGGTGGTCACCCTCAACTGCGCCCGGCTGGGCTACCGCCACCGGGGCGACGAGGCGGCCCTCATGGCCCGGCTGGACCAACTCCTGGAATGGGCCCGGTCCAGCCTGGAGATCAAGCGCAAGGTGATCCAGCGCCACATGGAGGCCGGCCTGTTCCCCTACACCAAGCGCTATCTGGGGACCCTGCGCAACCACTTCTCCACCATCGGGGTCAACGGCATCAACGAGATGATCCGCAACTTCAGCTCCGACCACGAGGACATCACCACCGACTGGGGGCACGACTTCGCGTGCCGGCTGCTCGATCACGTCCGCGCCCGCATCACCGGTTTTCAGGAACAGACCGGGCACATGTACAACCTGGAGGCGACACCGGCCGAGGGGACGACCTACCGCTTCGCCCGCGAGTATCAGAGGCGCTATCCCGAAATCCTCCAGGCCGGCACCCCCGGGGCCCCCTACTACACCAATTCCTCCCAGCTGCCGGTCGGCTTCACCGACGACCCCTTCGAGGCCCTCGAACGCCAGGAGGTGCCGCAGCAGAAATACACCGGCGGCACCGTCGTGCACCTCTATATGAGTGAGCGCATCTCCAGCAGCGCCGCCTGCAAGGCCCTGGTGCGCCGCGCCCTGGAGCGCTTTCGCATCCCCTACATCACGGTGACCCCGACCTTCTCCATCTGCCCCAGACACGGCTATCTCGATGGCGAGCACCGATTCTGTCCGCGCTGCGACCAGGAGATCCTGGCCCGCAGGCAGGCCCACCCCGCAACGACGACACAGGAGACGACCCGATGAATCCGGACGACATCCCCCTCACAGACGAAGAGCGCCAGCCCTGCGAGGTATGGACCCGTGTCATGGGCTATCACCGGCCCACCACCGAGTACAACCCGGGCAAGCGCAGCGAACACCAGGAGCGCACCCACTTCAGGGAATCCCGCGCGGCCCCGGCGACCGGGCAGTCCGCTCCCACGCAACGCGCCTGAGACAGGCAGGAGGCACGGCTCATGGGCGCGGAGATCACCCTCGGCGGGCTGACCCCGCTGACCACCATCGATCTCCCGGGCTGTCTGTCGGCCGTGGTGTACTGCCAGGGCTGCCCGTGGCGATGCCCCTACTGCCACAACCCGCAACTGCTGCCGGCACGGGGCACCGGGGCCCTCGGGTGGCAGGAGCTGATGGCCTTCCTGGAGCGGCGCCGGGGACTGCTCGACGGCGTGGTCTTCAGTGGCGGCGAACCGACGCTTCAGCGCGGCCTGGCCGATGCCCTGCGCCAGGTCAGGGCGCTCGGATTCAGGACCGGGCTCCATACCGCGGGCCCCTACCCGCGCCGGCTGGCCCGGGCCCTGTCCTGGCTGGACTGGGTCGGCATGGACATCAAGGCGCCGTTCGGCGACTATGAGGGCGTGACCGGGGTCCCCGGCAGCGGGGACAGGGCGCGCCAGAGCGCCCGTCTGATCGTGAACAGCGGCGTGAGCTACGAGTTCCGGACCACGGTGGACGGCCCGCTCCTGGAGCCCGGGCGCCTCGCCAGGCTGGCCCGCGAGCTCGAGGCCCTGGGGGCCCGGCACTACGTGTTACAGGAGTGCCGCTCGGGCCCGACACCACGGACCGTGATTCCGGAGGCGGCAACGGTCGATCTGGCACCGCGGTTCGATTCGTTCACGGTCCGCGCAGCGGCCGGACCCTGAAACCCCGGACCGGACCGGCCCCGCGCCGTCCCGGACCACTGCAGGAGACCCACGATGGCCTGGCTGACCGCACTCCTGGCGCTGTGGACGAGCACCGCCCCCGGCGTCGACGCGCCGGTGCCCCCGGCACCGCTGAGCGTGTTCGTCAGCATCCAGCCCCAGAAGTATTTCGTCGAGCAGGTGGGCGGCCCCCATGTCCGGGTCCGGGCGATGGTCGGGCCCGGGGACAGCCCGGCGACCTATGCCCCCAGCCCGCGCCAGCTGGCCGCGCTCGCGGAGGCGCAGCTCTACTTCCGGATCGGGGTCCCCTTCGAGCGGGTCTGGATGCCCCGTTTCCGGGCCGTCAATCCCCACATGCGGGTCGTCGACACCCGCCAGGGGATCCCCCTGCGGCGGATGAAGGGGTATGGGCCGGACCAGGGCCATGACCACGCCGTGGAGGACCCGCACATCTGGACCAGCCCCCCCCTGGTGAAGATCCAGGCCCGGCACATCCGCGATGCCCTGATCCGCCTGGATCCGGCCCATCGCGACGACTACACCCGGAACTATGACGAATTCGCCCGCCGGCTCGATGAGTTGGACGCGTGGATCCGGACCCGACTGCGCACGGCCAAGGGACGGCGATTCATGGTCTTTCACCCCTCGTGGGGCTACTATGCGGACACCTACGGCCTCGAGCAGATCCCCGTAGAGCTGGAGGGCAAGGAGCCCAACGCCCGTGAACTGGGTCGGATCATCGACATGATGAGACGCGAGCACATCCGGGTGATCTTCGTCCAGCCCCAGTTCAGCCGCCGGCTGCCCCAGGCACTCGCCCATGCGGCCGGGGCCCGGGTGGTGGTCGCCGACCCGCTGGCCGAGGACTATGTGGACAATCTCAGGCGCGTGACCGAGGCCTTCGCCCGGGCCCTGGCCGCCACGGGCCCC
>Ga0114931_10003469_pt1 | contig 19962 bp, 21 predicted proteins | sample 2SBtaG_FD_89579 | JGI IMG/M metagenome (GOLD analysis project Ga0114931, IMG submission 89579) | Deep subsurface microbial communities from Kolumbo volcano to uncover new lineages of life (NeLLi) - 2SBTROV14_V59a metaG | ecosystem: Environmental > Aquatic > Marine > Volcanic | place: Kolumbo...
AGAAGGAGCAGGAGGATGGCTACGAGGAAGTGGACCTGCCGGTCTCGGGCGGGGTGAAGCTGCGGCTGTCGATCCATCCCCTCGAGAGCGACGGGGGCCCGCCGCTCGGGCGCGTGATCCTGGCCAAGGAGATCTCGCACGAGCCATTGCGGCGGAAGTTCGAGGACATCGTCGAGGGACTGCTCGACGGCGACCACGAGCAGGGGCTGCGTCCCCGCCTCATCGAGGCCGACCGCGCGATCCGCGAGCTCCAGGACGAGGTCCGGACGGCCGGCATCTCGTCCCCCGGGATGGGGGAGCTCGCCGACCGCGCGTCGCGCACGCTCACCGCGATCGAGCACTGGCTCGCGGTGGACGACGCGCTGGCGACCGAGGAGTTCCCGGACGCTCAGGTGCTGCTCGACCGGATCCGCGTCGCCGGCGAGCGCTGGCCGCTCGGCACGCGGCTGCCCGAACGCGTGCGCGAACTCGCGCGCCGCGTGCAGGCCTACTACGAGTCGGGCGAGAACCCGAAGCAGCTGGTGCTCTAGCTGCATGGCGAGCCAGGCGTCCCCGAGCGGCAACGCGAGCGGCATCCCGCACCTCGACTTCCGCATCGAACGCCTGCGCGTCACGTGCCGCTTCACGTTCGCGTTCCACGCGCGCGAGGTCCGCTTCGAGGTGGACCGGGGCGAGGGGTTCGAGAGCATCTTCCCCGAGACGTTCTCGTTCCACGCCGACCGTCACGACCCGACCGAACTCACGCTGCGCTTCGAGGACCTGTGGTCGAACCCGCGGCGCCTCCACCCCCGCGCGGGTCGCCGCGATGCGGAGGAACTCGTCTTCCGCCTGCTCGGAGCGTTGCCGGCCGTGCTCGACGAACTCCTCGACCGGCTCGCCGGGAGCGGGGCGCAGGGACGCGTCGCCGAGGACGTGAGCGTGTTCGCCCTGATCGCGCAGCGCTTCATCACCGACAAGTCGCTCGTCGATCACCCGCGGCTCGAGCTCTCGATGATCCATCTCCGCGCGCTCGCCTATCGCGCGATCCGCATCGTGATGGACGGCCGCGTATCGAAGGGCTTCCTCGCCGGGTACGTGGCCGGGACCGCCCACGGCGAGCGTTCGCGCGACCCGTTCGACCTGTCGTTCTTCTACGCGATCGCGAGCGGAGACGGCGACGACATCGACCGCCAGGTGGTCGGCGCCGCCTCGCGGGCCTACTTCCGCTGGCTCGAGGACGTCTGCCTCGACGAGGACAACCGCGCGTTCGAGACCGAGAACTCGCCCTTCGCCGATCGCGCGGCCGAGGTCTTGCACGCTGTGGCGCCCGGTGCGGACCGCGCCAACCGCGCCCGGGACCTCGCGCCCTTCCTGTCGCGCCCGGGACGGGACACGCTCCGCATCCTGGCCAAGCTCGAGCGCTGGTTCCTGCACCAGTACGACGTCCACCACGCCGCGGTGGTGCGCCAGCATGCGGAGGCACTCCGCCGGAGCCGCGTCGATCCGGAGCGGCGGCTGACGCTGCACGGGACGCGGATGTACACGCTGGCGCTGCTGCTGCCGGCGCTCCCGTTCCTGCTCGCGATCCCGTTCTACGACGACGCGCCGGAAGTGTTCGACTGGTGGGCCGCGCTCGAGGTCGGGGTCGTCCTCGCCGCCGGGATCTGGTTCCTGGGCTTCCGCTTCCTGTGGAAGAAGGATCTGACATTCTTCCACACCTCGGTCCCCCGGATCGGGGCCGGCATCATCGTCGGCTACCTGCCGGTGTTCATGATCGACGAGGTGTGGGACCTGGCGCAGCAGTCGCCGTTCTACCTGCTGGCCGTCGCCGCGATGCTGGGCACCACCACGTTCCTCTACATCTACGTCGAGGTGCAGCGGAAGCTCGGCGATCCGCAGCTGGCATTCCGCCGCGCGCGGGACATCGTGATGCTGGGCCTCATCGAGGCCGGGGGGTTCGGGCTGCTGGTGACGAGCCTGCTCGGGCCGCTGATGGCGGGGCGCAACTGGGGCCCCCATGCCGGGATGGCGTCGCTCGCGTCGCTTCGAACGATGGACCCGTGGGTGGGCGAGCTTCCGCGCATCATGGGGTTCGAGCCGTTCCTGGCGTTTCCGACCGCGGTCCTGCTGATGAGCTTCCTGGCGTTCTTCATCGGGACCTTCCTCCAGCTGCTCTGGGAGGAGCTGCCGATCACCGAGCCGCTCTGACCGCGGTTCGGCCGCCCCGCGGGCGTTGCCGGTCGCGCGCCGGTGGCGGAAGGAGCGTCCCACTGGGTACTCTCCGCGCCCCGAGAGGACCCGATGCCGCGAATCGAGATGTATTCCAAGTCCTGGTGCCCCTACTGCCAGCACGCCAAGCAGCTGCTCGAGCACAAGGGGCAGACCTGGGACGAGATCGACGTCGAAGCGGAGCCCGCGCGGGTGCGCGAGATGGTCGAGCGCTCCGGCGGATCGCGGACCGTGCCGCAGATCTTCATCGGCGGGAAGCACGTCGGCGGTTTCGACGAGCTGGTCGCGCTCGAACGCGCGGGCCGGCTGGACGGCCTCCTGGCCGGACCGGAAGCCTCCGACGAACGATCGCAATAGCGGAGGGAAAACGTCGTGGAAGCCCAGCGCGTCAAGTTGGTCATCATCGGCAGCGGGCCGGCCGGGTACACGGCGGCCATCTACGCGGCCCGCGCCGAACTCGAACCCGTGATGCTGGCCGGTCTCACCTTCGGCGGTCAGCTGATGATCACGACCGACGTCGAGAACTATCCGGGCTTTCCCGAAGGCGTGACCGGGCCGGACATGATGGACCGGTTCCAGAAGCAGGCCGAGCGCTTCGGCACGCAGATCTTCTTCGAAGACGCGACCTCGGTCGACTTCTCGAAGCGCCCCTTCCGCGTGGAAACGGAGGAGCACGCGTTCCTGGCCGACGCCGTCGTCGTGGCCACCGGCGCGAGCGCCAAGTGGCTGGGCATCGCGTCCGAAGAGCGGCTGATCAACCGCGGGGTCTCCGCGTGCGCGACCTGCGACGGCGCGCTCTTCCGCGACAAGGCGATGGCCGTCGTCGGCGGCGGCGACACGGCGATGGAGGAGGCGCTCTTCCTGACCCGTTATGCGACGGGCGTCACCGTGATCCATCGCCGCGGCGAGCTTCGCGCCTCCAGGATCATGGCCGATCGTGCCCTCGCCCACGAGAAGATCTCGTTCCTCTGGGACTCGCAGGTGGAGGAGGTGCTGGGCGAGGACTTCGTCACCGGAGTCCGCACGAAGAACCTGAAGACCGGCGAAACCACGGACACCCCCGTCGAGGCCCTCTTCATCGCGATCGGTCACGAACCGAACACGAAACTCTTCGAGGGACAGCTCGAAACCGACGACATCGGATACCTGAAGGTGGAGCCCGGGACATCGCGGACCAACATCGAGGGCGTCTTCGCCTGCGGCGATGCGATGGACCCCGTCTACCGACAGGCCGTCACTGCGGCGGGTTCCGGCTGCATGGCCGCGATCGACTGCGAACGCTGGCTGGCCGAGCACGAATAGCGTTCCTGCCGATGGCCGACCTCCCCCAGCGAACCCGCGTCTACCGCAACCACCACTTCGACAGCACCCGCTGGGACTGGTTCACGCGCCGGCCCGACGACATCGTGATCGCGAGTTCGTACAAGTCCGGCACCACCTGGACGCAGGCGATCGTGGCGAACCTGCTGTTTCCGAGCGGAGAGTTCCCGGCCGATCTCGGCCAGCTCTCGCCGTGGCTCGACTTCCGCCTGGTCCCCCTCGAGATCGTCTTCGCCGATCTCGCCGCGCAGCGCCACCGGCGTTTCATCAAGACGCACCTGCCCCTCGACGGATTCCCCTTCGACCCGGCGCAGAAACACATCTACGTGTCGCGGGACGCGCGCGACGTCTTCATGTCGCTCTGGAACCACTACTCCGGCCACACGGATCTCTTCTACACCGAGATCAACCACGTCTCCGCGCGCGAGGGCGACCCCTTCCCGCGGCCCGAGGGGGACGTCCGCTGGTTCTGGCGGCAGTGGATCACGCGCGGTTGGTTCGAGGGCGAGACCGACGGCTGGCCCTACTGGTCGCATCTGCACAACGTCCAGTCGTGGTGGGACCACCGGGAACTCGGCAACGTGCTCCTGGTCCACTACGCCGATCTCCTCGCCGACCGCGAGGGCGAGGTCCGGCGCATCGCGGACTTCCTCGGGATCGAGGTGCCGGCGGAGGCCTGGCCCGGCATCGTCGATCGGCTCTCGTTCGGATCGATGAAGAAGGACGCGGCCCGCTACGCCCCCCGCGGCGGAGCGCCCTGGAAGGGCGGCGCGGAGGCCTTCATGAACAAGGGGACGAACGGCCGTTGGCGCGAGATCCTCGACCCGGAGGACCTGGCCCTCTACGACGCAGCCTGCGAGCGCGCGCTCAGCAGCGACTGCCGTGCCTGGCTGGAGCAGGGCGGCCACCCCTAGGGTGGCCGCATGAGGCCCGGCCGATGCGGGCGGTGCGAGGCGCTACCATTGCCCGGCCCCCGCAAGGAACCGGATGGCCCTCAGCAAGGAACGCCTCGAGCAGTTCGTCACCCATTCCAGTGACGTCGTCGTTGCCACCGACCCTGGCGGCACGGTCGCGTTCTACAACGACGGGGCCTCGGAACTGCTCGGGTACTCGGCCGACGAGATCCTGGGAGAGCCGGTCCAGCGCCTCTACAGCTCCCTCGAGGAAGCCAAGCGCGTGATGGCGTGCATGCGCAGCGAGGAGTTCGGGGGCGTCGGCGTCGCCTCGTCGATCCAGACCGCATTCGTCACCAAGAGCGGCGAGGAGATCCCGGTCGCGATCACGGGCACCATCCTGTACACGGCCGAAGGCGCCGAGGACGGCACGATCGGCTTCGCCAAGGACATCCGCGAGATCCTGGCGCGCGACCAGATGGCGACGCTGGGCGAAGTCGCCGTCGGCCTGAGCCACGAGATCAACAACCCACTCGCGGTGATCCTGAACCAGGCGGAACTGCTCGAGCGCGACATCCTCCGGCTCGCGGGCGAAGGGGACTCGAGCGTCGAGATCGAGCGCGTGGACGCGATGCGGCGCGAGATCGGACGGATCGCCGCGATCCTCCAGCGCCTCACCGACATGGCCGAGGGCGAGAGCTACGAGACCGTCGACTACATCGGTCCAGCGAAGATGATCGACCTCTCGGAGCGCCGGGCCGAGCGCCCCCCGGCCGACCCGCGCATGCGGGGGCTCCGCATCCTGGTCGCCGACGACGACCTCGGGATCGCGCGCACGATGCAGGAGATCCTCGAGGCCGACGGCTGCATCGTCACGACCGCGAGCGACGGGCTCGAGGCGCTCGAACGCATCGAGGCGAACGACTTCGACGCGGTCCTCACCGACGTCGTGATGCCCAACATGGATGGCCACCAGCTCTTCCTGCGCTGCCAGGAAGTCCGTCCCGGGCTGCCGGTGTTGATGATGACGGCCTTCCACTACGACAAGGACCACATCATCAAGCGCAGCCGCGTCGCCGGCCTCGAGACCGTCCTCTTCAAGAAGCCGGTCGATCCCGCGCGCCTGCGCGAGGCGCTGCTGGCCGCGGTCTTCCGCGAAGACAAGCCCTCGCCCGAGGACGGCGGAGGCTAGTCCGGCCCCGGCATTCCGATCGGCCACGGAGGCGGCGAGGGGTGGGCTCCGGCTCATGGCTCGCCCCTGATCGGCACCCGGTGGAGGGAGTTACTCGGGGGACCCAAGGCACACGGAACAGACGAGCGGCCCTGTTGCGCTCGAGTTCGCCTGCGCCCACCCCTCGCCGCCTCCGTGGCCGATCGGGAGTGCCGGATCGAGGCTGGGAGTGATCTGTGGGTCCTTCCGGTCGCGCTGCGAGGCGCTGCTAGGTCTCGATCGCGTCCTTGGGGACGTTGAAGAGCCGGCCCTCGTCGTACTTCACCAGCCAGTGGCGCTACCACTCCTGGAGTACCTCGACCTCGGTTCCGGGCTCGAACGTGACGTCTTCGACGTCTTCCCCCAGGTTCGATTGGTGCTTCAGCGTGATCGCGTGTTTGAGGGTCGCCATGGCTCGCTCCTGCGGGACGGCTTCGGGAAGCCCCCGGTCTACCGGATCAAGGGGCGCCAGGCCAGGGTCAGGCCGTGCACCTCGCGCGCGCCCGCGCGGCGCACGGTCCGCGCGGCCGAGGCCAGTGTGGCCCCCGTCGTGGCGATGTCGTCCACGAGCCAGACGCGGGGCGGCATCGCGCGCCGTGCCGCGAAGACGCCGGCCACGTTTCGGCGCCGCGCGGCCCGCCCGAGGCCGGCCTGCGGCGGTGTCGCGCGCAGCCGCACGAGCCCGGCCGCGTCGGCCCGCGCACCGGCCGCCCGCGCGGCATCGCGCGCCAGCACCGCGGCCTGGTTGAAGCCGCGCGCGCGCAGCCGCGCCGCGTGCAGCGGGACCGGGACCACGAGGTCGGGCGCCGGTCCCGGCGCCCGCGACGCCGCGCGCCGGATCCAGTCGCGCGCGACGGCGTTCGCCGCCGGGTCGAGCGCCGCGAGCCCGGGGCGCGGGTACTTGAAGCGCCGGATCCAGTCGCGCGCGGCGCCCTCGTAGGCGACCGCGGCGGTCCAGCTCGCGAGCGGTGCGGGTGCCGGCACGTCTGGCAGTGCTGCGCCGGGTCCACCGCCGCAGGCGGCCGGGTCGCACGCCGCGCACAGTGCCGCCCCGTCGGTCCCGCGCTGGCACTGCGCGCAGATGGGCGGAAAGACGAGGTCGACCAGACCCGCCACGAGATCGCGCCACATGGGTGGAGGGAAGCCCACGCCGTGCCTGCGCGAACGGGTCGGAAGCGGACGCTCCCGGTCGCTCGCCGCTCACCCCCCGGTGAGAAGACTCCGTCCCGTCATCTCCGCGGGGACCGGCAGGTCCATCAGGTCGAGCACCGTGGGTGCGACGTCGGCCAGGCCCCCGTCGCGCAGGCCGCGGCCGCGCGGGTCGCCCGTGATCCACCAGATCGGGACCGGGTTCGTCGTGTGCGCCGTGTGTGGCTCGCCGCTTTCGGGGTCGATCATCAGCTCGCAGTTGCCGTGGTCGGCGGTCACGAGCAGGTCCCCGCCGCGGGAGAGCACGCAGGCTGCCACCCGTTCCAGGCAGGAGTCGATCGTCTCCACCGCCTTCACCGCGGCGGGCAACACTCCTGTGTGTCCCACCATGTCGGGGTTCGCGTAGTTCACGAGCACGAACGCGTGCTCGCCCTGCGCCAACAGGTCGAGCAGACGGGCCGTCAGCGGAGGCGCGCTCATCTCGGGCTTGTGGTCGTAGGTCGCCACGTCGCGGGGCGACGGCACCAGCACGCGATCCTCGCCCGGGAAGGCGCGTTCGATCCCGCCGTTGAAGAAGAACGTCACGTGCGCGTACTTCTCGGTCTCGGCCATCCGGAGCTGCGTCAGTCCCGCCTCCGCGACGATCTCGGCCAGGATCCGCTCCGGGGCGCGCTTCGGGTACGCGATCGGCAGATCGAACGCCGCGTCGTACGCGGTGAAGCAGACGAAGTCCGCGAGCTGCGGTGCGGAGCGCCGGTCGAAGTGGTCCTGCCAGCGGGCGGGGCACTGGTTCGCGAGCACGGCCGTGATCTCGCGCGCCCGGTCCGCGCGGAAGTTGAAGAACAGGACGACGTCTCCGGAACGGATCGGGGCGCCGCCCGCGATCACCGTGGGTTCGACGAACTCGTCGCCGACGTCGGCTGCGTAACTCGCGGCGACGGCCGAGAGGGCGTCGTCGGCCGCCTCGCCCCGGCCCATCACCATCGCGTCGTAGGCGCGCTGGATGCGGTCCCAGCGGTCGTCGCGGTCCATCGCCCAGTACCGCCCGATCACGGTCGCGATGCGCCCGCCGCAGGCGTCGACGTGGGGCAGCAGGGCTTCGAGGAAGCCGTGGCCGCTCTTCGGCGGGGTGTCGCGTCCGTCGAGCAAGCAGTGCAGCGCCGGCGCGACGCCCTGCCGTCCGCACTCGGCCAGCAGCGCCTCGACGTGCGCCTGGCTCGCGTGCACGCCGCCGTCCGAGACGAGCCCCATCAGGTGGAGGGTGCCGCCGGCGCGTGCGGCCGCGAACGCCCGCTGGAGCACCGGATTGCGCGCGGCGTGCCCGGCGGCCAGCGCCTTGCCGATGCGGCTCATGTCCTGGTCGATGATCCGGCCCGAGCCCAGCGTCATGTGGCCGACCTCGGAGTTCCCCATCTGCCCCGGTGGCAGCCCCACCGCCTCGCCGCTGGTTTCGACCTGCGCCATCGGCAGGTCCGTGCGGGAGCGGTCGAAGAACGGCGTGTGCGCCACCGCGGTGGAATCGGCCGGGCTGCCATCGCCCAGGCCGAAGCCGTCGAGCACGATCAGCACGACCGGGGGCCTCTTGGTCACGCGCCCGTCTCCCCCGCTTCCGCCTCGCGGTCCGCGCCGGCGAAGAGCGGGTCGGCGTCTCCCCAGAGCCGCTCGAGGTCGTAGTGCTCGCGGGCCTCGCCCCGGAAGACGTGGACGATCGCGTCGTTCAGGTCGATCAGGATCCACAGCGCCTCGTCGTAGCCTTCGACGCCCAGGGTCTCCATGCCGCCGGTCCGGGCGGCCTCCATCACCTTGTCCGCGATCGCGCGGGCGTGCCGGTCCGAGCTCGCGGTCGCGAGCACGAACACGTCCGCGAAGGCCGAGAGCCCACTCACGTCGAGAGCGAGCACGTTCTCGGCCTTCACCTCGAGGGCGGCCTCGCAAAGGGGTCGCGTGATCTGCATCAGCGGGGAGGGGTCAGTCACGGGTCTCTTCCTGGCGAGTGGGGGGGTCGGCGTAGATGCCGCTGGCAACGACGGCGCGGGCCACCGGCTCCGGGACGAGATCGTCGATCGCGCAGCCGGCCCGCAGCCGTTTCCGGACCTGGGTGGCCGAGATGTCGAGCGCGTCGATGGCCACCCTTCGGATCCAGGTTCCGGCCGTGCGATGCCGCGCGATCTGGCCGTCCGCCGAGAACGAGAAGGAGCGCGCGAGCGGGGCCGGGAGCCACGCGGCGATCGATCCCTCGCGCACGGGCGGGCGCGTCATGACCGCGAGGTGGCAGAGGGTAAGGAGCGTCTCGGGCTCCCGCCACGCGGGCAACTCGACGAAGGCGTCGTGGCCGATCAGGAAGACCGGGGGCTCGCCCCAGCGTTCCGCCAGCACCCGCATGGTCTCGACCGTGTAGGAGGGTCCCTCCCGCTCCAGCTCGAGTGCGTCGACCTCGAGCTGCGGGTGTCCGGCGACCGCCATCCGGGCCCATGCGAGCCGGTCCCGGGCCGGCGCCATCCCGTCGGCGCCCCGCTGCTTGAGCGGCGGCACCGCGGCCGGGACGAACACCACCCGTTCGAGTTCCAGCGCCCCGGCCACCGCGAGCGCCGCGTGCACGTGGCCGCGATGGACCGGGTTGAACGTGCCGCCGAGCACGCCGATGCCGCCGGGCATGGGCCCCGCTTCGTTCATCGGGCGCTCATTCGCCGAGCTGACCGTCCCCGTAGAGGATGAACTTCCGCGTCGTCAGTTCCTCGAGCCCCATCGGGCCGAAACTGTGGAGCTTGCTGGTCGAGATGCCGATCTCGGCGCCCAGACCGAGCCGGTAGCCGTCGGAGAAGGCCGTCGAGCAGTTGATGCCCACCGTCGACGAGTTGACGCGTCGCAACCATTCCTGGCTGTTCGCGTAGTCCGAGGTCACGATCACGTCCGTGTGGTCGCTGCCGTACTCCTGCACGTGCCGGATCGCTTCGTCCAGGTCGGGGACCACGCGCACCGCGACGATCCGGTCCAGGTACTCGGCGGCCCAGTCGGCACTGGCCGCGGAGACGGCGTCGGCGAAGAGTTCGCAGGTTCGCGCGCAGCCGCGCACCTCGACGCCCTCCTCGTAGAGCGCCTTCAGCACGGTCGGCAGCAGCCGCTCGGCCGCCGCCTCGTGACACAGCAGGGTCTCGAGGCCGTTGCAGACCGCCATCTGCCGGAGCTTCGAGTCGATCACGATGCGCGTCGCCATCTCGGCGTCTGCCGTCGCGTCGAGGAAGACGTGACAGACGCCCTCGTCGTGTGCGATCACGGGGATCGTGCTCTCGGCCTTGACCTTGCGCACGAGGGCCTTGCCGCCGCGGGGGATCACCAGGTCGATGCAGTCGTCGAGCTTCAGGAAGTGGTCGATCGCGGCGCGATCGGTGGTGGGAACCACCGAGATCGCATCCTGCGGGATGCCGACGTCGGCGAGCGCGGCCCGCAGTTCCTGCCCGAGCGCCTGGTTCGCGTGGAAGGCTTCGCTGCCGCCGCGCAGGATCACGCCGTTGCCGGCCTTCAGGCACAGGGCGGCCGCATCGACCGTCACGTTCGTCCGGGATTCGTAGATGATCGCGATCACGCCGAGCGGGATGCGCATGCGGCCGACGCGCAGGCCGTTCGGGCGCACCCGCATGTCGCTGACCTCGCCGACCGGGTCGGGCAAGGCCGCCACCTGGCGCAGGCCGTCGATCATGGTCTCCCACTTGCCGCCGCCGAGATCGAGGCGGCGGACGAGCGGCTTCGCGAGGCCCTTCTCGGTGGCCGCGCGGATGTCGCGCTGGTTGGCCTCGAGGATCGCTTCCTTGCCGGCTTCGAGCCGTTCCGCCGCACGCGCGAGCCAGGCGTTCTTCTGCGTGGTCGAGAGGCTCGCGACCACGCGGGAGGCGTCGCGGGTGGCGCGTGCCAGGTCTTCGATCTGTCGTTCGAGGCTCATGACGGACTCCGTTCCGCGGTCGGCGGCGTCGGGCTCAGCCGGGCTCGTCGAGCAGCACGAGGTCGTCCCGGTGGATCACTTCGCTGCCGTTCGAGAAGCCTAGCACCCGCTGGATCTGCTTCGTCGACCCGCCCTTGATCCGCTCCACGTCTTCGGACGAGTAGCCGGACAGCCCGCGCGCGAACGTGTTGCCGGCCGGGCCCTGGCATTCGACCGGGTCGCCCACGCCGAAGCGGCCGCGTACTCCGACCACGCCGGCCGGCAGCAGGCTCCGGCCGCGTTCGCACAGCGCCCGCACGGCTCCCTCGTCACAGACCAGCGCGCCGCGCGGCCGGGCCGTGAAGGCGAGCCAGTGCTTGCGCCCGCGCATGCGTTCGCCGGCGCGAAAGAGGGTTCCCTCCTTCTCTCCGGCCGCGACACGGAGCAGCACGTCGCGCTTCGTCCCGTTGCAGAGCACGGTCGCAGCTCCCGAACTCGCCGCGCTCCGGGCGGCCTCGAGCTTGGTGATCATCCCGCCGCGGCCGAACGCACTCTCGCTCCCGCCCGCGGCAGCGGTGACCTCGGCGGTCACGCGGTCGATCACGTCGAAGAGCGGGGGCCTCCCCTCGCGGCCGTCCGGGGGTTCGCGGTAGAGCCCGTCGACGTCGGTCAGGATCATCAGGAGGTCGGCGCCGACCAGGTTCACGACCGTGGCCGAGAGGTTGTCGTTGTCGCCGAAGCGGATCTCGTCGGTCGCGACCGTGTCGTTCTCGTTGACGACCGGGACCACGCCCAGCGACAGCAGTTCCTGGAGCGTGCGGCGCGCGTTCAGGAACCGCTCGCGGTGGTCGAGCCCGACGCGCGTCAGCAGTACCTGGGCGACCTCGCGCTCGTAGCGCCGGAAGCGGCTGCGCCACAGGTCCGCGATGCCGATCTGGCCGACCGCGGCGGCCGCCTGCTTTTCCGGGATCGAGCGTCCGGGGTGGTTCCAGCCGAGCCGTGCGGCTCCCATCGCGATCGCGCCCGACGAGACGATGACGACCTCGCGCCCCTCGTTGGTCAGCGCCGCCACCTGGCGGGCGATGCCGCTGATCACGCGCGTGCGCACGGTCCCGTTGCGGGTCAGGACGCCGCTTCCGACCTTCACGACGATCCGCCGCGCCAAGGCCCCCGCGGGCCGTTCGACCTCGGAGCGCCGGTTCATGCCGAGGCCTCGTCGGCATCTGCCTCGTCGACCGCGCGCTTCATCGCGCGGACGAGTTCGGCAATGCCCTCGCCGGTCGCGCCCGAGGCGCGCCGGACCTCGCAACCGCGCGCGCGCAGTTCCTTCTCCAGCGCGTCGACGGGCGAGCGGTCGGCCAGCAGGTCGATCTTGTTCAGCAGCACGATCTCGCGGCGTTCGCCGAGGCCGGGGTCGTAGGCCAGCAGTTCCGCCCGGATCGCGTCGTATTCGCCCAGCAGGCTGCGCGTCTCGTCGAGGAAGGCCGCTCCGTCGAGCAGGTGGACCAGCACGCGGGTGCGCTCGATGTGGCGCAGGAAGCGGTCGCCGAGGCCGACGCCGGCCGACGCGCCCTCGATCAGCCCGGGAATGTCCGCCACCACGAAGGTCCGGTGGTCGATCTCGGCCACGCCCAGGTTCGGCGTCAGCGTCGTGAACGGATAGTCCGCGACGCGGGGGCGCGCGGCCGAGACACGGCGCAACAACGTGGACTTGCCCGCGTTCGGGAGGCCGACCAGGCCCACGTCGGCCAGCAACTTCAGCGAAAGTCGGACGGTACGGCGCTCTCCGGGCTTGCCCGGGGTCGCGAAGTCGGGCGCCTGCCGCGTGGCCGTCGCGAAGCGCGCGTTGCCCTGTCCGCCGCGGCCGCCGCGCGCGACGATGGCGCGTTCGCCGTCGCGGGTCAGGTCCGCGATCTCGACGGGCTCGCCACCGGCGAGGTCGTAGAGCGCGGTGCCGACCGGGACGCGCACGATCTCGTCGCGACCGCCCGCCCCGGTGCGGTTGTTGTTGCCGCCCGGCGCCCCGTTCGCGGCGCGCACCGTGCGGCGGTACTTCTGGTCGCGCAGCGTGGTCAGGTTGCGATCGGCCACGAACACGACGTCGCCCCCCTTGCCGCCGTCGCCCCCGTTCGGGCCGCCGCGGGGCACGAACTTCTCGCGCCGGAACGAGGCGATGCCGTCGCCGCCGTCTCCTGCGGAGACGGCCACGGTGGCCTCGTCGACGAACGGGTCGGATTGCGTCATCGCCTCGCCCCGGGGAGACCCCGGCGCTCGGGCGCTGGCTCTCCCCAGTTCCCTTACGCCGCCGGCTCCACGTGGGCCACGGTCTTGCCCTTCTTCTTGCCGTAGGCAACGGTGCCGCCGACGAGCGCGAAGAGGGTGTAGTCCTTGCCGCAACCGACGTTGCGGCCCGGATGGATCCGGGTGCCGCACTGGCGCACGAGGATGTGGCCCGCGTTCACGGTCTCGCCGCCGAACTTCTTGACGCCGCGGCGCTGCGCGTTGGAATCGCGGCCGTTCCGGGAGCTGCCCTGGCCCTTCTTGTGAGACATCTCTGGCTCTCCTGTGCCTAGCCCTGGATCGACTCGACGGTGACTTCGGTGAAGGCCTGCCGGTGTCCCTGCTTGCGGCGGTAGTTCTTGCGTCGCTTCATCTTGAAGATCGTGATCTTGTCGCCGCGGCCCTGGGCCGTGATCCTGCCCGAGACGCTGGCACCGGGGACGAGCGGCTGGCCGACCCGGGTCTCGCCTTCCCCGCCGAGGAGCAGCACTTCGTCGAACGAGATCGCGTCGCCGACCTCGCCCGCGAGCTTCTCGACCCGGATGGCCTCGCCGGGGGCGACCCGGACCTGCTTCCCGCCGGTGCGAACCACCGCGTACATCACGACTCCTCCTGAGAGCGGCGGAGTATCGGAGATTGCGAAGCCGCGTCAAGCGGTTCCGCCGGTGCGGCCAACGCGGCAGGCGTCTCGACGGGCTCCGAGGGCCGCGTGCCCCCCGGGGGTTCCTGGCCCTCGATCTCTTCGGTTTCCGCCCGCGCCGCGACCGCGGCGTCCGGCGCGGCCTCGGCCGCGGGCTCTGCCTCGGGTTCCCCTGCGGCCGGCACCTCGGGCGCGGCCGCATCTCCGGCCGCCTCCCCAGCCGGAGCCTCGGCGGCTTCTTCGGCCGCCGCCGCCGGCGTGGCGTCCGCCTCGGGTTCGGGCTCGGCCTCCGGGGCCGGGGTATCCAACCACGGGATCGCGAGCGGCAGCTCCGGGCCCTCGTCGAGCGCGGTGACCTCGAACTGCTCCTGGTGGATGTCGGCGCGGGCACGCACCTCGATCTCGCGCCCCAGCTCCGCTTCGAGCGCGTCCAGGCTCCGGCGCTCGGCGCCCAGCAGCCGCTCCGCCACGCGCCGGTTCACGGCCACCGCGATCTTGCGCCCCTTGAAGCGCGGCAGGTCCTTGCGGATCTCGCGCAGCATCTTGTGGGCCATCGTCTCGTCGCTGAGCACGTAGCCCTTGCCCTCGCAGTAGGAGCACGGCTCGCACAGCATCTGCACCAGGTTCTCGCGGGTGCGCTTGCGCGTCATCTCCACCAGGCCCAGTTCCGAGATCTTCAGGACGTTGGTCTTGGCCTTGTCGCCCCGGATCGCCTCCTGCAGCGCCTTGTTGACCCGGTCCCGGTTCTCGGCCGAATCCATGTCGATCAGGTCGATGATGATCAACCCGCCGATGTTGCGGAAGCGCAGCTGGTTGACCACTTCGCTGACGGCCTCGAGGTTGGTGCGCAGCACCGTCTCCTCGAGGTCGCGCTTGCCGACATAACGACCCGTGTTCACGTCGATCGCGGTCAATGCCTCGCTCTGGTCGATGATCAGGTAGCCGCCGCTCTTGAGCCACGCCTTGCGGCCGAGGTTCTGGTCGATCACGGCTTCCGCGCCGAAGTGGTCGAAGATCGGCTCCTCGCCCTTGTACAGCGTGATCCTGGGCTTCGGGTCGGCCATGAACTCCTTCACGAAGTCCTTCATCTGCTTGTGCACTTCGGGCGAGTCCACCACGACCCGCCGGGTGTCCGGCGTCGTGAGGTCGCGGATCACGCGCAGCGCCAGCTCCGGCTCCTGGTAGAGCATCGCCGGCGCGCGCACCTGGTCCTTCTTGATCTGGATGTCGTCCCAGACCGTGGTCAGGTACTTCACGTCCGCTTCCAGATCGGCCTCGCGCACGCTCTCGCCGGCGGTGCGGATGATGAAGCCCAGGTCCGCGGGCTTCACCTTCTTCACGATCTCGCGCAGCCGCCGCCGTTCGCGGTCGGAGTCGATCTTGCGGCTGACGCCGACCTTCTGCGCCCACGGCGTCAGCACCAGGTGGCGGCCCGCGATGGAGACGTGCGAGGTGATGCGCGCGCCCTTGGTGCCGATCGGCTCCTTGGCGATCTGCACCACGATCTCCTCTCCCTCGGAGAGCAGCGTCTCGATGCTCGGGATCTGGCGGTTGCGCCGGCGCCGCCCGCGACCGCCGCCGGCCTCCTCGTCGTCCAGCTCCTCGATGTTGGCGACGTAGTCGCCGGCGTAGAGGAAGGCCGCCTTCTCGAGGCCGATGTCGACGAACGCGGCCTGCATGCCGGGCAGCACCCGCGAGACGCGGCCCTTCACGACCGCGCCCTCGATGCTGCGGCTGTGGGCCCGCTCCAGGTGGAGTTCGACGAACTCCTTCTTTTCGAGCAACGCGACGCGGGTCTCGCCCGGCGTCGCGTTGATCAGGATCTCGTTCTGCATTTCCGTTCCCGTCTGGTGGTCGGGCCGGAAATTGCGCTCTGGGGCATCTGCACCGCGGTTTTCCGACCTGCGGCCGCCTCGGGATCACCTGGGCTTGGAACCGCAGGGGCGTGCCCCACGGTGGCGGGATCATGCGGTGGACCGCACTCCAGACTCGGGAGTGGCGGAATGGACGGGAACGCCGGTGGTCTTCCCGTAGAATCGGCCGAATTCGTTGAGTTTCATTCGAATCTTTGCTTCAGCGGCTCTTTTCGGGCTCTGGCGCACCGCAACCCCCGCCGGGGTGTCCTGCGCTCGAGGTCCCTCTGGACCCTTCCCGCCCCCGTCCGGCACACTCTGGCCAAGATGCGGGGCCCCGCGGGAAAGTCAGTGGAGCCGCAAAATCGTCATGGGGATCATCATGGATCGCGACCGCGAGTGCAACCGCCGCCGGCTCGCCGTTCCCCTACCTTGTCTGCTTCCGGCAACGGCCACCCGAGGGGTCCACTTGAATCGCGCAGCGTTCGAGACACGAGCATGAGCCGCGACCCGCGCCGCGCGTTGCCGTCCGTGGACCGCCTGATCCGGTCCCTCGCCGACGATCACCCCACGCTGCCGGGCTGGGCGCTGCGCGAAGGGGCCCGCGGGGCGGTCGAGCGGGCGCGCACCGCGATTGCGGCCGGCGGCGCCGGGGCGGCCCCGGCCGACATCGCCGCCGAGGCCGCCCGGATCGCCCACGCACTGGCGCGTCCGAGTCCACGCCCGGTCGTGAACGCGACCGGCGTGGTCCTGCACACCAACCTGGGGCGATCCGCCCTCTCCCCCGCCGCGGCGGAACACGCAGCGCGGCTCTCGGCCGCCTACAGCGACCTCGAGTTCGATCTCGAGACCGGACAGCGCGGAAGCCGCCTCGCACGGATCCGGACCCTGCTCCGCGTGCTCTCGGGAGCCCCCGCCGGCTTCGCGGTCAACAACAACGCGGCCGCGCTGCTGCTCGCGCTGGCGGGCCTCGCCCGGGGTCGCGAGGTCGTGGTCTCCCGCGGCGAGCTGGTCGAGATCGGGGGCTCGTTCCGCGTGCCCGACATCATGGAGCAGGCGGGCGTGCGCCTGGTCGAGGTCGGCACCACCAACCGCACCCACGCCCGGGACTACGTCGACGCGATCGGGCCCGACACCGGCGTGCTGCTGAAGGTGCACCGCTCCAACTTCGCGCAGACCGGCTTCGTGACGGAAGTGGCGCTCCCGGAGCTGGTGGCGATCGGGCGCGAGCACGGCGTCGCCGTGGTCGACGACCTCGGCAGCGGCACCTTCCTGGACCTCCGGCCCCAGGGGCTGCCGGAAGACACCTACGTCCCGGCCCGGGTCGCGGCCGGTGCCGACGTCATGTGCTTCTCGGGCGACAAGCTGCTCGGAGGGCCTCAGGCCGGCATCCTGCTCGGCGGCGAGGACGTGATCGAGCGCCTGCGGCGGCATCCCCTCGCGCGGGCGCTGCGGCTCGACAAGCTCTCGCTGGCCGCCCTCGACGCGAGCCTGCGGCCGCTCGCCCTGGGCGACGCGGACGCGCTGCCGACGGTGCGGCAGCTCCGGGAGCCCGCATCGGACGTGCAGGCGCGGGCCGAGCGCCTGGCGCGGCGCCTCCGGAAGGTGGCGTCCGCGCCCCTCGCGATCTCGGTCGAGGAGACGCGGGCCCCGGTGGGCGGCGGCTCGGTCCCCGGCTTTGCGCTCGCGAGCTTCGCCGTCGTGCTCCGCGGCGCGGGCCCCGCGGACCGGGTGGCGGCGGCGCTGCGCGCGGCACCGGTCCCCGTGATCGCGCGCGTGGACGACGGCCGCGTGCTCCTCGACGCCAAGACCCTGCTCGATGGCGACGATGCGCGCATCGAGGACGCGGTGAGGGCACTCACCCTCGATTGATCGCACTCCACCCCTCGGGTAGCGTTGCGCGGGGCCATCCATGCTGAACTCGAGCGTTCTCGTTCTCAACCGCTCGTACCTGCCGATTCACGTCACGTCGGTACGGCGGGCCTTCACGCTGCTCTACCAGGGCATCGCGCGGGTCGTCGACGAGCAGTACCAGACCTTCGATTTCGACGAATGGAGCCAGCTCGCGGTGGCGCGCGACATGGACGCCATCGGCACCGCGTCCGGGCGCATTCGTGTCCCGCGGGTGGTGGTGCTGGTCGCGTTCGACCGCCTGCCCAAGCGCCACGTCCGCTTCAGCCGCATCAACCTGATGGCGCGCGACGGCTTCCAGTGCCAGTACTGCCGCGTCAAGCCCGCGCGCTCGGAGTTGAACCTCGATCACGTCGTGCCGCGCGCACTCGGGGGGCGGAGCACCTGGGAGAACGTGGTGACGAGCTGCGTGGACTGCAACCGCCGCAAGGGGGGCCGGACGCCGCGTCAGGCGCACATGAAGCTGTTGAAGAAGCCGGAGCGCCCCCGCTGGACGCCGCTGATGAACCTGATGTTCTCGAGAGTCCGCTACAAAGAGTGGCGTCCCTTCCTGTCGATCGTCGACGCGTCCTACTGGAACGCCGAACTGGCCGACTGACCGCGCAAAGCGGGCAGCGGCCCGGAGCGAAGCCACGCAACCTTCCCCCGAGACCGGTCCCACTCCGCGCCTCGTCGCCGTCGGCGGCGGAAAGGGCGGCGTCGGCAAGACCTTCCTGTCCTCGAACCTGGCCGTCGCGCTGGCGAAACAGGGCTACCGCGTGGTCGCGATCGACACCGACATCGAGGGGCCGAACCTGCACACGTGGCTGGGCGTCTCGAAGCCCCGCGCCAGTCTGGCCGACTTCGTCGCGGGACGGGTCGACAGCGTGATGCCGCTGCTCTCCGAGACCGCGGTGCCCGGGCTCGGGCTCGTCGCGGCGACGCACGGCAACCTCGCGGCCGCGCAGCCGAGTCCGGAGCGGCGGATCGAGTTGCTCCGCCAGCTCCGCACGATTCCCTGCGACTTCGTCTTCGTCGACTGCGGCGCCGGAGCGCACCCGGCCAACATCGACTACTTCCTGGTCGGCGACGAGGGACTCCTCGTCCTGCACCCGGAGCCGACCTCGGTCGAGAACACCTACACGTTCATCCGCGCCGCGTTCTACCGGCGCATGCAGCTGGCGATGCAGAAGCACGACGTGCGCGAGCGCATCCGCGAAGCGATGGACCAACGCAACGAGCGCGGCATCCGCACGCCTCTGCACCTGCTGCAGGAGATCGAAAGCATCGACCCGGAAGAGGGACAGCGCTTCGTCCGCAGCATGCGCGCGTTCCGCCCGCGGTTGATCATCAACGAGGTCGCCTCCACCGAGGACATCAAGCTCGGCTTCTCGGTGAAGAAGGTCTGCAAGCAGTTCTTCGGGATCGACGTCGACTACCTGGGGTATCTCAACCGCGATTCGCAGGTGCTCGCCGCGGTCCGCCACAAGACGCCGCTGCTCGACGCGTATCCGGATTCCGACGCCGCCGTCTACCTGAGGCGCGTCGCGCGAAAGCTCGCCGAAGCCGTTCCGGCCGCCGATGTCCGCTGAACCCGCTCCCGATGGACCCGAGACCATGAAGCCGTTGTCGCAGATGACCCACTACGAAGTGCTCGAACTCGCCCCCGGCGCGAGCCCGGACGAGGTCGAACGCGCCTACCGCGTAGCGGCCGCCACCTACGACGAGGAATCGCTGGCGACCTATTCGCTGTACGAGGACAGCGAGGTCGCCGCGATCCGCGAACGCATCGAGCACGCCTACCGCGTCCTCGCGGACAACGACGCCCGTGGCGACTACGACCGCTCGATCGGCGGCGGATGCCCGGAGACGGAGCCGCGCGAGGTGGAGATCGAACTCGATTTCGAGCCCGAGATGGCGACGGTGACGGCCGAGGTCGCGCCCGAAATCGAGGCGTTCCAGGATCTAGAGGATCCGGAGGATCCGAACTTCGACGGCGCCCGGTTGCGCCGCACGCGTCTGTCGCGCGGCGTCGATCTCGATCGCGTCGCGGCAGTGACCAAGATCAGCAGCGCCTACCTGGTCGCGATCGAAGAGGACCGGTACGCGGACCTTCCCGCCGACGTCTACATCCGCGGCTTCGTGGGGGCCTATGCCCGATGCGTCGGCCTCGATCCCGAGCGGGTCGCGGTCCCGTACATGGAGCGCGTGCGCGCCTCGCGGCGGGAAGCCGGCCACCGGCCCGCGCGGCAGCACTGACGATGGCGCCGGAACGCATCGTCGATGCAGAGCGGGCCCGCCGTCTGGCGCGCGCGATCGTGTCGGACGTCGTGCTGTACAACCCGGAGCGCGTCCGCCTCGGGATCGAGCACGACGACGTCTTCGAGCGCCTCGGCCCCGAACTCGAAGAGGCCCACACCTACTACGCCTCGCGGGTGGACCCGGAGGTGGCGCGCAAGAGCGGGGCCTGGGGGAGCGCGTTGGTCGACGTGCTCGTCTACCGCAGCGGACACGTCCGTTCGCAGATCTGGTAGCCGCGGCGATGGCGACGTTCGTCGTCGGCGAGGCGGAGGCCGGGGAGCGCCTCGACCGCGCGCTCGCGG
>Ga0114931_10003470_pt1 | contig 19959 bp, 20 predicted proteins | sample 2SBtaG_FD_89579 | JGI IMG/M metagenome (GOLD analysis project Ga0114931, IMG submission 89579) | Deep subsurface microbial communities from Kolumbo volcano to uncover new lineages of life (NeLLi) - 2SBTROV14_V59a metaG | ecosystem: Environmental > Aquatic > Marine > Volcanic | place: Kolumbo...
AGCGCCTTTGGCCGTGCTGCTGGTGCTGGCCGCCGTGGCCGTCGCGCTGAGGAGGAAATCATGTCGGACCCAGTCGTAGGCGATACGCTCAACGAGACCTACCGGCTCACCCGAGTCATCGGCGGATGGTGGACTGGAACTGATTTCGACACTTGGGCGGGCGCCATGGGAAGTCCATGGACCACAAGCGACGCAAGTGTCATATCGGCGGCAGATCGTACTTCAATAAAGGCCACGATTACCGACGCCGTCACGAACCGGAAAGGCTCATTGTTTGCATTGGGACTGCCGGCGACCGATCCAGTAATGGTCAATCGCAACAAAGCAGTTTCCGTAATTGTCGCTGCCGAAGCATGTCTTTCCCGCGGAGACAACTTCGGCCAGAGCGCTGCCTCCATTTACGCAGCCAACGGCAAACGCTTTTCGGTCCGACGTTGTGCCCTGCTGGAGACGCGCGCGGGACGCCCTCTGCTTGCGCACGCGAGCCCGACGATTCGACATAGCCGTGCAGGATGATGTGACTCGACATTCCTCGTCCTCCACGCACCTTGGCAAGGAAAGCGCGGGCGCCACTGCGACAAAAGGGTGCTTTGCGTGGCATCCGTTTTTTGGGCGCCATTTTACGGTGCAAGCAACGCCACTGAGTTCTCGTTGATAAGCGTTCACAACTCGTTTTTGGGTCCTGCGAAGCCATGGCGCGCAGCCCCGCTCGGAGTCAAAACTGGGCAGGAGCGGCGCCCGCGCCACGGATCTCAGCGGCGTTTGCAGGGCTTGCGCTTCGGCTTGCCAAGGGTGGGGCGTACGCGCGTGACGTCCACCCTGCGCCATCTCATCGGATTTGGGGGGCTGAACCGGTATTCGACCCGGTCCGGCGACAGCCAGCAAAGGTCCGAGTACGCATACTCGGACAGCACGCACGGATCCCGATCGTCGAGGTAGCGCGCCGCGATACGCTGACCCCGGGCGTAGGCGGCGAACTCGGCGGTTTGCACGATCGTATACGGGTCGTACCTGCCCAGGTGCACGGCGACGCGGGCGCAATCGGGCGCAAAGATGATCTCCGGCCAATCGTACACCGAGCCGGTATTGTTGACTACCCACGGCAAGGCCGTGCCGCCAGGCGTCCGCAGCTCCAGGCGCCGAAAGCCGCGCATCTTGTCGTTTCCCGACACCGGCACACCGAGCCACACCGCCGACCGCCGACACCTTCGCCCCCGCGCACTCGGCGCGCGCGAGTATGTTCAACGTCGCGTTGGTCGTCGGCGCGCTCTTTTTGCGCGACTCGGGCGCGGCGTCCGTGCGCCACGCGGCCAACGCCGCCGCGATGACGAGGGTGCCGCAGAATCTCATTTGAACGCCGCGTCTACGTCGGCAGCAGGCGCGACAATCGCTCCGCTTGCGAAGTAATGATAACCGCTATTGGCTCCGACGGCCCAGGTCGCCAGATCGTCTTGCGTGATCACGCTGGTGCTGCCAGCCCCCTGGTCCCAATGAACTTCGATGACCTTGCCGTACGTGATGATGGTCATGTGGTGCCCACCGTGTGCGGCGAGCACCCCGAACGGCAGCTTCTTGAGCTTGTCCAGGCCGCTCGTGTCCTTTTTAGTCTTGCTCGCCGCGCCATGACCGGCGTTTGGCGCCGCTGCGCTTTCGTTGTGCTTGGGGCGCGCCGCGTTGTTGCGCAACGTGGGCGAGCTCGTGCGCCAGTAGCGCGTCCCCTTCCACCGTTCCCGGTCGATACGCGCCCGTCGCGAACGCGATGTCCTTACCGGCGGTCACCGCATGCGCGTCGTGTTCGTCGGCCAGGCGTGCGGCCTTGTCGCTCGTGTGAACACGAACGTCTGCAAAGCTCTCACCGTACGCGTCACCGATCGCGGACGCCGCGTCGGTTGGCAATGCGCTGCCTTTTTCCGAGCGCCGACGCCATTGCTCCGCCACCGGTTTCTCGATCGGTGAAGCTGGCGATCATTGTCTGCATCCCAGAAACGCAAAAACCCCGGGGCGCCTTCGCGCGTCCCGAGGTTCGGTAGTTCCGACGACCTTGTCCTATTTTATCTCATCGGAGCGGCAGGTCCAACGTGCCTCTCGTCATCGCGAAGTTGTGATCAGCGATCACTCTGAGGAGGACCCTCTCCCGCGCCGTCTCATCGCCAGGAGGCTCGCGAGGAGAACCGCGAGAGCGACGGACGAAGGCAGGGGACCGCCGCGGCGCGGTGCGGCCGTGGCGCAGCCGGCATCCGGTGTGGTCGGGTCGGCCGGCGGTTTAGGAGGAAGCTGCCAGACGCAGCGCTTCCGTTGATCAATGTCTTGGCATTCGTATTCGTCGGGGCATGGTGCAGCTAGGCACCCTTGGCTACAACGGCTTTGCCCGTCCTCGTGGGTGACTCAGACGTTGGATTGGCAGTCTGCATCTACATCGCATGGGTCGTCGAAGAGCGCCAAGTCGGCGCGCGGGTCGGGATCGCCCTCGCGCCACGGTGTCTCGCCCAGGCTCGCGAGGGTCGTCTCGATGAACGCGGCCTGCGTCTGCGTCCCCGCATAGTTGGCCCGCGAGCCGACACAGTCCTCGTACGTTCCGGTTGGCGTCTCTAGGTCGGGACGGCCCACGGAACTCGCCACGCCCACAGCTGCGCCGGTCGCCGCGAAAGTAGCGGATCCGCTGTCGCCACGGCAGGGACCTTCGGTCGTGGAAAAGAAGCCGGGGGCGACAGCGTCCGAGACGTCGGGTACCGCTGCCTCCGGGCCGATTCCAACGACTGTGACGGACCGGCCGCGGAGATCTTCTGACTGGTCGCCGCCCTCATACTGACCATACCCAACCGCAATCAGCGTCTCGCCAACCTCGACCGGGTGATCGAGTCGCAGCGGCGCGATTGCTCCGTCGTCCACAGGGCGATCAAGCAGAAGGAGGGCCGTGTCGGACTCACAGATAGTGTCGCCGGCCGAGACGAAGATCTCCACGACATGAGAGCCGTAAGTCGGGCTAGCGATCGAGAACGTCTCGGCGGGGAGGACCTCGTCGAATTCGCCCGCGCCAACGTAGACGACCGGCGCATTCGGATCCACGTAGAGCTCACCGTTCTCGTCGCACTCGAACGGGCCTCCGCCCTTGAACGTTGAGACGCAGTGCTTCGCGGTCAACACAACATCGGGTGCGACGAGCGTGCCCGTGCACAACCCGTCCCCAACGATTCGCACCGCCGCGGTATTGACCACGGGCTGGCCTCCGACTATCGCCGATTGGCGACCCGCCAGGTTAGCCGCGTCGCCGTAGTCGCCACTGACACATCCCTGCGTCACGAGCGCGGCGACAAGCGCGCTCATGCGCGCAAAGCCAAGCCACGTCATGCGCCGGAACGTACCCCCCACCAGCGACGATGGCAAACGTGATAGCCGACGTGATTTCAGCAAGCACTCATGTACCGCCGACGGGCGGCGTGAAGTATCGAGAAATAGGCTGTACTGAGCACGTATCTCGAGCGGTACGCTGGGTCCGGACAGCCACGGGCGGCGGTGGTGCGGGTCTCGCGCGACCCGCTCGGTGCCGTCGCGCGCGCGCCAAGCCCCGGAGATCATGCGCGGTGCACATGTGGCATCGCCGCTGCACTAGGCTAGCGCTTTGTGCGCGGCGACCGTCGCGCACGGGCGCGCATCGCGTATGATTCGCCGCCATGAAGACGACGCGACTGTTGCTGCTCGTGTTGGTCGCTGCCGGCTGTAGCCACAGCGAGCCGGCCAAGAAGAAGCCCCAGTAGCACAAGAAGCACCACCACGACATGCCGGCCGCCCATCGCAAGGCGGCGGCGCACCCCGGTCAGGCGGACCACTTCGCTCACCGCTTCAAGAATCCGGCGCAGTGGGCGGCGCGCTTCGACGACCCCAAGCGCGACAGCTGGCAGAAGCCGAAGCGCGTCGTCGAGCTGCTGGGGATCAAACCGGGTATGACGGTCGCCGACGTTGGTGCGGGCACCGGCTACTTTCTGCCGCACCTTTCGGGCGCCGTGGGTGCCAAGGGCAAGGTGCTCGCCCGCGACATCGAGCCCGGCATGGTGCGCTACATGACCGAGCGCGCCGAACGCGAGAAGCTCGCCAACGTCACGGCCGAACGTGTGACCCGGCGGATCCGAAGCTGCCGGCGGGCGGCGTCGACCGCATCCTGATTGCTAAACGGGTGGCTGGTGTGCGATCATGCTTTGGTACACGGACCGTGCCAGCCCGCACCGGCGTGACTCCAACCGCTTGCGGGGGCCCGCGCCGGCACGCTGTGGCAACGCCGGCACGCTGTGGCAACGCCGGCACGCTGTGGCAACGCGTGCCACAGCAACTGTCAACACGACTTCATGCTCTGCCCGCGCTTGCCGGATCGTGCCGCGTGAATGCTATTGCGCGTTGCGCGACTATTGGGGAACGAGCACCGACACGGAGTAGGCCGGCAGCGTCACCGAGAATACGGTCGTATCGACGGGCGTGAACCGTTCGCGGGCGTCGCCGAAAAGAAACCAGAGCGTCGCCACGTCCACTCCCTGAGCGCCGATCACGCCCGTAGATCAGCGGTGAGATCGATCGGCGATCCGTGTCGGTGCGCACGTCCAGGCGAACGTCGGCCGGCCCCGGGTCGCCCGGCTCGATGCCCTGACCGACGGCGTCGTACTGGATCGCGGCGTCGGCGCCGCTCGCCGCGTCCCCGTTCCCGGCGGCGTCATGGTCCGCCCCCGAGCCGCCACCGCAACCAAACAGACCGACCCCGAAGACGAGCGATACAGCGACGTGGACAGACGTCCGCATGACTCGCGATCATCGCGAGCGTTGGCCCGCGCTACAACCATATTGTCGCCCGCAATGTAGACACCGGAGCGTAGCGTGATGGGAGCCCTTTTTGGAACGCGATAAATGCGCGACGGAACGCGTACGGTCGCCCGGCTCGCTTCGCCAACATGGCTCGGTTACACTGGAGAAGTGCGCACGAAGCGACTGAGTCGGGCCTGCTGGGCAATGCTATGCGCCGCCCTGTCCGCGTGCTACTCGCCCGAGTATCGGGCGTGCGCCATCACCTGCGGCACCAACGACGCGTGCCCCGACGGAACGAGCTGCGGCGCGGATGGCTACTGTCATCGTCCGGGTGAGGACATGTGCGACGCGGGCGGCAGTGGCTACGCGATGGTGGCCGCCGGCGAACGCCACAGCTGCGCCATCGACGCCGATCATGTGCTGTACTGCTGGGGCGATAACGGCCTCGGCGAGACGGGGCACGGCGACATGTTGGACCGCGTCAACGCGCCGACGCCGGTCGACAGCGACGACTGGCTGACCGTGTCCGCTGGCGCGGAGCACACCTGCGGGATCAAGAGTGCAGACCATTCCCTGTGGTGCTGGGGCAACGGCGGTGAGGGGCAGCTCGGCAATGGGCTGATGCTCGCCTACGAGCCGCGCCAGGTTGGCACCGATGAGTGGGCGAGCGTCAGCGCGGGCGGCAGTCACACGTGTGCGATCGGACGGCCGGTCGCCAGCCTTTACTGCTGGGGCGGGAACGACAACGGCCAGCTAGGTGACGACTCGATGATGCCGCGAGACGCGCCGGTGCCCGTTGCCGACGGCGGCGCGACCTATGCCTCGGTATCGGCGGGACGCGATCACACCTGCGCGGTTCGCAGCAACGGCGACGTGTACTGCTGGGGCGACAACGAGTACGGTCAACTCGGCGACGGTTCGGGCGCCGATCAACTCACGCCGGTCATCGTACAATCCGGCGACTACAAGATCGTCGCGGCCGCGTTTCAGCACAGCTGCAGCCTGAGCCAGGCAGGCGACCTGACGTGCTGGGGCAGCGGCGAGGACGGGGCCCTGGGCACCGGAGGCTACGACCCGGAGCCCATGCCGGCTGCGGTACACACCGGCGCGCTGTGGGACTACGTCGCCGCCGGCGGTGGCCACACCTGCGCTATCGGCCGCGACGGCGCGGTGTTGTGCTGGGGCTTCAACTTCGCCGGCCAGGTCAACGACATGCCGGACAATCCGACCAACGAGCCGCTGGGGGATGCGCCGCCGATCGCCGCAGGGACGTGGAAGCAGGTGGCGCTCGGCGCGGCGCACTCGTGCGCCATCGACGATCAGGGCGCCATCGACTGCTGGGGGGCAAACGACGCCGGCCAGCTCGGCGGCCTCTGACGACGCTACCAGGCGCGGGACCACATCACGGTCGCGCCGTCTGGCGACGCGCTGACGCCAAACCGGGATTCGGACGAGTGGCGGCGACGACCCAGATAGATCAGCACCGCGCCGCTGACAACGAGAGCGCCGCTCGTGGCGAGCGACCAGCGGGCACGACGCGCGCTGCGCATGCCGTCCTGCTCCAACGCGGCGTCCGCCGGTTGCCACTCGCCTCCCTCGACGAAACGCTCCGAAATCCGGCGTTCGGCGTCGGCGGCGTTTCGAGAAAACGCGTAGGCGAGCACCGCAGCGGCAACTCCGGTGGTCACCACACCAACGCCGGCGAGCGTTGCGACACGACCGGGCGGGCGCGGCGATTCGACCTCGATGGTCGGCGGAGACGTGAGGCGGGCACGCGCAACTGGCCGCGGCCGAACGGTCGGCTCGGGCGCCGGCGGTTTCGGCTTTGGCTGTGACGTGGGCTTTTTGACCGGCTCGGGTTTGTGCGCGGGTGCTCTGGCGAGGGGCTGGGTGGCCGCGCACGCGCGCATCGCCTCGATGTGCTCGAGCACCTTGGCCCGGTTGCGCGCGTGGGGCGCCTCACGCAGGTAGCTCTTGTACACTTGCAGCGCCTGACGGCAGTGCTTGGCGAGGCGATGCGCTTGCGCAATGTTGTACAGGAACTCGGGCAGCGCTCGCAGCCGGTACGCTTGCTTGAACTTGGCAATGGCCTTGTCGTACTCGGCCAGGTTGTAGTGCTGGAGCGCTTGTGCCGACAGCGCACGCACGCGGTCGTCGTCAGATTGCGCGAACGCTGAGCCGGCTCGCGCCAGGAGCGCGACGGCCACCAGGATCGCCAACCGTTGCCGCATCGAACGTCATCCTAGCCCACCCTACTTGGGCTTCGCAAACGGATCGAGGGGAGCGTCGTCGTCCGGCGGCGGCTTCGGCGGCGTGGTCGCGCTGCCCGCGTCGGGTCTGCGGCGATGTCGCGGCCGCCGGTGAGCTCGGTGCCGGCGGCCCCGGTGCCGACGCTTGGTCACCGCCGGCTTTGGCTGTGGCGTGGTTGTCGACACCGCGGCATCGGGAGCCGACGCAACAATCCCGGCGTCGGGAGCCGACGCGACCGCCCCGGCATGGGGGCCCGCGGTGGCGGCGGGCGCGTGACGGCCCGCCGCGTCCGCCGGTGGTGTCACCGGCGTCGCGCCAGGGCTCCGGGCCGGCGCGACTCCGGGCGCGCGCATCGAGACGATCGCGAACACCGCCGCGAGCACCGCGACGCTTGTGGCCACAGCCAGCCAGATCCGCCGGCGCGGAGTCGGCGCAGCCGCGGGCGCACCCAACTGCAGGCGCTCGAACGTCTCGCGGACCTCCGGCAGCGCCGGCCGGTCGGATCGATCCTTGGCGAGCATGCGCACGATCAGGTCGGATAGCGACTCGGGGAGGTCCGCTCGGATGTGGCGTGGATCCGGCGGCGGCTCTGTCAACAAAAGGCTGATCATCTCCGCGGACGACAGCGCGTCGAGCGGCCGGCGCCCGGTGCACATCTCGTAGACCATCACGCCGAGCGAATACACGTCCGTGCATTCCGTGATGTCGCGGCCACGCGCCTGCTCCGGCGACATGTACGCCGGCGTGCCCAGAATCTGCCCGGTCTCGGTGCTGTCGATGATCTCGTTGGGCTCGTCGAGCTTGGCGATGCCGAAGTCCAGGAGCTTGACCTGCGGTGGCTCACCGGGCACGTCGGCGAGGAACACGTTCTCGGGCTTGAGATCGCGATGGACGATGCCCGCGGCGTGCGCGGCTTCGAGCGCGCGACACATCCTCGGCACGATGTGGCTGATCTCGTCGAGTGTCAGCGGCGGCGTACGGTCCAGGCGCGCGCGCACCGACTCGCCGTCCAACAGCTCCATGATCAGATAGCTGCGACCGTCGTCGAGGGTGCCGAAGGCGAACACGTCGACGATGTTCGGATGGCCGATCTGGTTGACCGCCCGGGCCTCGTTGACGAACCGCGCCACTGCGCGCTGGTTGGCGCATCGGTCGCGCTTGATCGTCTTGACCGCGACGCGCTTGCCGATAACCGGATGCGCGGCCGCGTACACGACGCCCATGCCGCCGGAGCCGATCTCGCGATCGATGATGTACTCGCCGACACTCGTTCCCGGCGCCAGCTCGTCGCTGGCCGCGCCGCGCGTCGGTGCCCCCGGCTCGGTCAGGGTCCCGGGCCATCCGGGCGCTCCGGCCGTGGCCGCGATCGCCAGCTCGTCGACCGCCATGGCGCCGTGCTCGGGACACACGCCCTCCGCCGACAACGGTCGCTGGCACTGCTCGCACGACGCCATGCTTCAATGATAGTGGTGGTTGCTCGGTTGCGCGAGTCGAACGCCGTGAAGGTCGTTTTTTGCGGTGGATTACCGGTCACGTCTGTACTAGCGTCAGCTCGAGTTTGGGCCCGAGCGTCCCAATGATGGAAACCAAACCGGAACCGCGATCCTCCGGCCGCACCGCGACGGTGCCGTTGCTCACCTACGTGCTCAGCTACGACGAGCTCGGCCGCGATGTAACCGCGCAGTTTTGGCTCGACGACGTCGGCTCGGCGCTGGCCATCGCGCGCGCGACCTCCGAGGGCGTACCGCCGCACCTTGACGGTGGGCGCCTGGTCATTGCCGACGGATTCATGTCGAGCGATCACGCGCGGCTCGAGCGGCGCGGCGACGCGACGGTGGTGATAGACGCCGGCAGCCGCAACGGCACCTGGGTCAACGGCCGGCGCGTGGTCGAACATCGCCTCGCCGACGGCGATGTAATCGAGGTCGGCCACTCGCTGCTCTGCTACCGGGTCGCGGACCAGACAGCAGTAGCGGCACTGTCAGTGGTCGGCGACAGCACCTGCCTCGGGCCCACGCGCACGGTATGCCCGGAGCAGGCGGCGCTGGGCGCGGCGTTGCGCAAGATCGGCCCGTCACGAGAACCAGTGCTCATCCTGGCCGAGACCGGTTCGGGCAAAGAAGAGGCGGCGCGAGCGATTCACCGGCTCAGCTGCCGCACGGGCGAGTTTCGCGCGGTCGACTGCGGCGCGGTTCCGGATAGTCTGTTCGAGTCGACGTTCTTCGGCCACAAAAAGGGCGCCTTCACCGGCGCCGAACGCGACCGTACTGGCGAGATCGCCGCGGCACACGCCGGCACCCTGTTTCTCGACGAGGTCGGCAACATGGCAGCCACCAGCCAGGCCAAGCTGCTGCGGGTCATCGAGTCCGACCAGGTCACGCCGGTTGGCGCGGCCAAGCCGGAACGCGCCGACGTACGCTGGCTCGCCGCCACCAACGCCGACCTGTTCAACGCCGGCGACTTTCGGGAGGACCTGCTGCGTCGTCTTGCCGGTTATGTCGCGCACATCCCGCCGCTGCGCCAGCGCCGCGAGGACCTGGGCATCCTCACCGCGCACGTGCTGGCAGAAGCCGGCGCCGCAGCGGCCACGATCGCACCCGTCGCCGCGCGCGCGCTGTTCTGCAGTCCGCTGCCCGGAAACATCCGCCAGCTGCGTGCGACCCTGCGCAGCGCCGCGCTGCTGGCGCCGGACGGCCACATCACTGAGGCGCACGTGCCGGCCACTTCGGCGGCCCTGGTCGGCCCCGGCGAGCCCGAACCCGCGAAGCCGCGACGCGCGGCGTCGGCCACCGCGGAACAGGTTGCCGGCGCATTGCGCCGGACGCGTGGCAACGTGGTGCGCGCCGCCGAGCTCCTCGGGACAAACGCGCGCCAGCTCTATCGCTGGATCGAGCGCTACCAGCTGTCGCTCGAAGACTTCCGCGACTAGCTCCTCCAACGCGGCTCGCGCTCGGTCTGTCCGAGACATGTCCGATGTGACCAGGGCTGCGGCCCCACGTAATCCCGCGAAATTTTGGTATCGCGGGTTGGTCCGAAATCTGCTCTGAGGCCGGGCGTTCAACAACCAAGCATAGGAGTAGTCATGAAACGCAATCGCAAACACAGGGTCTCGACCTCGATTCGGCCGGTCGACGGCGCTTCGCTCAGCCGCGTCATTGGGGCCGGCGGGTTCGACCTGAGCGGTGACAGCGCCGGCACCGTCACGATTCCGACCGAAACCAACCCGCCGTTCGATCTCTACCGCGGCTACCTGGTCGTCACCCTCCCCTAGCCGAACTGGAGTAACTCATGTCTCGCATACTTTCCATCGTCACCGCCGCGTTGCTGTTTGCCGCGGCCTGTGCCCCCGCCGACGCCGACAGCAGTGTTGCGCTCAGCGTGTCCATCGACGGCGAGCAGCTCGCTACCCTGGTCTACGACGGCCCGCACGACCGGGTCGATGCGTTCGTCACCGAGCTGACCGGCGCGCTGGCGAGCGATGAACACGACTCTTTAGTCCGCTTCACAGTGAGCCACGGCAGCGCCGTTCACACCGGCTCGGTCGCTCTGCCCAGCAGCGGCACCGTCGATCTACTCGGCATCGTTGCCCCGATCGCGGAGCGTCACAAGTTCACGCTTCATCGCGACTATGACGACGAGCCGGTGAACGGAATCGGCTCGCACCAAAGCGAGCTCAAGCGCCTGTGCAACGCGGACGTGTGCAAGGAGCTGCAGTGCCAGTACAATGTGATCGACCCGCGCAACTGCGACTTGCCGGTGTGCACCAATCGCCTGGACGATCTGTTCAACGCGACCGCGGAGTCGTGCCACATCCCCGGCTTCGGCCCAGCCTGCACCCTGGAGTTGTGCACGCCTATCGGCTGCTACTGCCTGTACTAGGGGTGCCCTCGGTCGTGGACCAGCTCAAGGATCGGATCGCCGCCGGCAGGACGATCGCAGGCTCGGGCCGGCGTTTCGCTTCTTCAACCGCCATCGCGTGCTCGACGACAGGGGCAAGCTGCTGGGCTACAAGAACCTGGACGAGCTGCGGCGCAACCTGGAGCCGATTTTGCTGCGGCGGACCCGCGCGTCGGTCCTAGACGAGCTGCCACCGCGCATGACCGAAATCGTGCGCGTCGAGCCCACCGCCGAGCAGCAGGCCGTGCACAACGCGCACATGCAGGTGGTCGCGGCGATCACGCGCAAAAAGTACATCAGCGAGATGGACTTGCTGCGCCTGCGCAAGGCGCTGCTGATGTGCCGCATGAGCGCCGACAGCACGTTCTTGGTGGACAAGACGCCTCCGGCCTATTCGAGCAAGCTCGAACGGCTCGACGAGCTTTTGGGCCAGTTGCTCGTGGAACCGGATCGCAAGATCGTCTTGTTTTCCGAGTGGACCACGATGCTCGGCCTCATCGAGCCCATGCTGCGAGATCATCGCGCAGGCTACGTGCGCTTGGACGGCTCGGTGCCGCAAAAAAAGCGTCCTGAGCTCGTCCATCGCTTTCACAGCGACCCGGGCTGCCGGCTGTTCATCACGACGAACGCGGGTGCGACTGGGCTGAACCTGCAAGCCGCCAACACGGTCATCAATGTCGACCTGCCCTGGAATCCGGCCATCCTGGAGCAACGCATCGCGCGGGCCCACCGCATGGGCCAGACCCGACCGGTGCAAGTGTTCGTATTGGTCAGTGAAGGTACGATCGAGGAGAACTTGCTGGCCACGTTGTCAGCCAAGTACGAGCTGTCGAACGCCGCCCTCGACGCCGACTCGGACATCGACGCGGTGGATTTGTGCACGGGCATCGACGAGCTCAAGGCCCGACTCGAAGTGTTGCTCGGCGCCAAGCCGATGGCGCCCGTCGATCAGAGCGTCCAGCGCGACCGCCAAGATGAGCTCGAGCGGTTGTCGCACCGGAACCGGGTCGCGGCCGCGGGCGGGCAGCTGGTGACCGCGGCGTTCCGCTTTCTCGACGAGATGATCCCGGCCGACGGCGACGCCGCGGCGACCACCGAGATGGAGCGCGTGCTACGCCGCCAGCTGGCCCAGTGCGTCGACCGAGACGAGGCGACCGGCCACGCCACGCTCAAAGTCACGCTGCCCGATGCAGCTGCGCTCGATAGCCTCGCCAGGTCCCTGTCGCGCTTGTTGGTGCAGTCGCAGCAATGAACGTCAGCCGGCGTTCGCCGTGAGGTGCGGGCACAAGGCAGACCAGGCGGGGACGCCAGCGAAGGACAGCAAGGCGCGTCCGACCCCGGTCGCGGTCGTCGCCAACGCGGCGGCCGAAAGGGCGGTTCCCAAGGGCGACTGCCGCGCCGACTACGCCCCCAAGCCGGATCTCGATCCGTCGCCGATGTGCAAGATCGCCGGCGGCACGTTCATGATGGGGGCGCCCGCCGACGACATGGACGCCGCGCCGAACCAGCGTCCGGTGCGCAAGGTGAAGCTGTCGCCGTACTATCTCGACGAGCTCGAGGTCACCAACGCCCAGGTCGCCGCGTACATCGCGTCGGGCGCGAAGAACTGCGCGGCAAGCCGTGCTTCCCGCCGATGGATCCGAACGAGCCGCCCGTTGCCATCTACGAGGATGGAAAATACGTCGGCACGGGTTGCTGAACGCCGGGGCGGGGTTGAGCGTCCAGGTCCAGTCCTGCCAGTCGCCGGTGACCTCGGCGCCGTCGGCGGACAGTGTGAAATTGATCGCGCTCGGAACATCGCCAGGTTCCCAGCGGGTCAAGATGATCGCGGCGTCCTGGGTGAAGGTGCCACCGTTGACGATATATGTGACCCGCATGAATGCTCGGCCGTCGGCGCAGAGATCCAGGCTGGGTACCCAGTTAAAGAGCGGGTCGTTCGGGCACTCTCCTGGCGCGGCCAGTCGATGCTCGAAGGTTCGCCCGGTGACAGCTGCGTCGGCGGCCACTGCGCCGTCGACCACGGCTGCATCGGCCGCCAGGTTCCGGCCGTCGCCGTCGCACCCGAGCGGTGCGAGGAGTGCCACCGGAAGAACGGTCAGCATGGTGAGTCGAAGTAGCGAACGCCGAGTATCCAAGGGGTAGAACGTTGCAGCTATCGCGCCGACGCTGCAAACGAGCAAGGTCAACAACTTGCCCGGAGCGCCTCTCAGGTGTAACTGGCTCTTGTGCTGCTCGCGAGGCAGCGGCTAGAGCTCGACGAACCGGCCCCAGCCCGTGCTGCCGAGCACCATCAGCCCCTTGTCGACGGCGACCTGCTCGCGGTCGGCCAGCAGAGCCGGATTGGTCAGAAACCCAGCGATCTGCTCGTTGACGTAGAGCACACCAGGGCGGAGCACGAGCAGGCCTTCGATGTTGTTGCCCAGCACGAGATACTCGTTGTCGTCGAGCCAGGCTTCGTCTTGGTACGTGAAGGACAGGAACATGGCGACGTCGGGTTCGTGGCGCGCACACAAGTCGCGCATGGCATAGTCTTGTCGAAGCGGGCCAACGCCTGTGCGGCCCGCAGCTCGCATTGGGTTCCGTCCCACAGGGCGACGGGATCGGCGACGTCGACGAGCACGGCGTCCAGCCGTTCTCCGTCCCACCGGGCACAGAAGATGTCGTCCATCTCCGGACCGTCGAAGAGCTGGAGGGCGCCGGGGACAGTCTCGTCGCAGGACTGGGCCACCAACGTGTAGCCCTCGTCCTGCAGCGCCGCGACGTTGGCTTCGAAGACACAGGCCGCCTGCTCGGCGAGTTCCTTGAAAGTGCGCTGTGCGGGCCGCTCGCCCGGGATGTCCACCGAGACCCGTCGTCCATCGATGCGCACGGTGGCGACATCGTCACCTCTCTGGAGTTGTACCTCGACCCAGCTCATGTCGACCTCGACGGGATCAGCGCGCGAGCGCTGGCCAAAAGGGTGCCGGTCGACTTGCTCGCACTCGAGCGTCGCGGTGACTTACGTTTGGAGCTGCGCGTGGTGGGCTTGGAGGCCGGAGACATAGTCGGTGTCTGCTAAATCCTAGCTGACTTCTGCGACGCTCATTCCACATCGGGGGTGTCTGGATTGACACATTCTCGCTCCAGAATCTGCGCCGCAGTTTGACACTCTATGCTTCACTTCGGGACTACTTCGTGCAGGTGCACTGCGAGACGCGATGCGCGGGAAACGCTCGGCGCCACTCCGGATTGACCAATGCACCGAGAGAATCACCTATAAGGATGTACTCTTTCGGGGTACATTGAGGTTGGGGGACTGGGCACGTGAACCGGGTAAGCGACACTAAGCCGCGCTTTCCGATTACCACGACGGATGACGATCCGTTTGCGGCAATCGTTACGAAGAACTCGTACATGCTGCAACTGATCGAGTCCGCTCGAGTTGTCGCGCCCACGCCCTATTCGGTGTTGCTCGAGGGCGAAACCGGCACCGGCAAAGAAGTGTTTGCGCGCGCGATTCACCACGCATCAGGTCGCCACGGTGCGTTCGTTCCGCTGAACTGTAGCGCCGTTCCGGAGCACATGTTCGAGGCGGAGTTTTTCGGCGCGCGACGCGGCGCCTACACCGGGCTGGACGTCGACCGAATCGGTCTGTTCAAAGCGTCCGACGGTGGCACATTGTTCCTCGACGAAGTCGGCGACTTACCCGCACCCACTCAGGCGAAACTGCTCAGAGTACTCGACGATCGAGTCGTGCGTCCTTTGGGCGGTACAGAGTCCTACCAGGTGGATGTGCGCATTATCGCCGCATCTCACCGCAGCCTCTCGGACCTTGTCGACGAGGGAATGTTCCGTGAAGACTTGTTCTTCCGGTTGAGCACTACCCACCTGCGCTTGTTGCCGATTCGCGATCGTCCCGAGGACCTGGCCGGGTTCATCGCCCAGGCGTTGCACACCGCGTGCGCGATGCAGGCGATCGAACCGCGCACTCCCGATAGCGAGGCCGCCGCGGTGCTGCGCAAGTACGGCTGGCCCGGCAACGTGCGGGAGCTCAACAACGTGATAGCGACGGCGGTGCTCAACGCGACGTCGGCGACCATCAAAGTAAACGATCTACCACTGCGCTGCCGGGAGCGCCGGCGCGATGCCGACGAGCGCGCGCGCATTCGCTTCGACCTGCCGTTCTTCGATGCGCTCGCCGAATTCGAGCGCGCGTACATCTCGAACGTGCTGCGCCGGACGGGCGGCAACATCACCGAGGCAGCGCGCCTGAGCTCGCTGTCTCGCGGCACGGTGCGCAATAAAGCGCGGAGTCATGGACTGATCCAGGGGCCAACCCGCAGCACCCGTCCCCGGTCGCGTGTGCGCCGACCCACGGCATCCGGCGACAACGATGGCACGTAGTTGCCAGTTCATCGTGCGTGGTTCTCAACAGTTGTTGGACAGATCCGGACTGCACTGGCAGTTGTGCGCCACTTGGCCCGCGGGGGCGGCCAGGTTTCGGGCTGTTTGACGCGGCACAGTCGTTGCTACTTATCTGGCGGGGAGGGAATCGTGGAACAGCGCTGCGGTCGCGTATTAGTCGTCGAAGACGAGGAGGTGATGATCAGATTCGTCGCCGGTACCCTCGCTTCCGTCGGCTACGCCGTGACGACGGCGCGCAACGGGTTCGACGCGATTCGATTGCTTCGAGACGGCTTGTGCAAGCCCGATCTCGTCGTGCTCGATCTCAACATGCCGCGAATGGACGGCGTCTCACTGCTGCGCAAGTTTCGAGAGCGTTCCGAGTCTGCTCACACGCCCGTGATCATTCTCTCGGCACATTTCGAGTCTGAACGGAAAGTGGCGTGTTTGGAGCAGGGGGCCAACGACTACGTCGTTAAACCGGTCGCGGGTACTGAGCTCATCGCCCGGGTAGACACGCACATTCGAGTGCACCACGACGCGGAAGAGTGGCGGCGCAACGCCACTGTCGATGCTCTGACCGGGCTACTGAATCGCCGCGGGCTCGAAGAACGGTTGGCCGTCGAGCTGGTCCTCGCCGAGCGCTCGGAGACGGATCTCTCGGTCATCTTCTTCGACTTGAACCATTTCAAGCAGCTGAACGACCGCTTTGGCCACGCGTATGGCGATGACGTGCTGAGCCGGGTTGGCAAGGTTGTCGCTGCCGCAGTGCGCAATACGGACCTCACCGCGCGCTGGGGCGGCGACGAGTTCACCGTTGTTTGTCCCGGAATGGATCGTGCTGGTGCCAAACGCGTCGTCCGGGAGATTCAGTGGCTCACCGGGCGCGACATTCATTCGCCACGCTTCGGTATCGCGGCCGGTATCTGTTGTTTGTCGGAGTTGCCAAACGACGCACGCACACCGGACATGCTCATTGCCCTCGCGGATCGTGAGATGTACCGCTACAAGACCGCGAGTCGTTCCTCGAAGAACAATGATTTCGAGCTAGCGAACGGAACTGGACGGTGGAGGAGGGAAGGATGAAGGGGTTACCAGGACACGACCAACGACGTTCATTTCGATTTCCGGTGCGTGGATTCGCTGTGGTGCACGACTGCCGAGCGGTGTCGCGGTGCACCGTGACCAATCTGTCCCTGGGGGGCGCGCTATTTCGCGGTGATGTATTCGCGGACTGCGGAGAGCCGGTGAACGCCGAGCTCGCAATCGCCGGCATTCCGGACCTCACGGTGAATGGCCGGGTGGTTCGCTGCGAGAACGATCCGCTGGGGCGCAAGTTGTTCGCGATTTCGTTTTCCGAACCGTCGGCCGATACCGAGGAGTTGATCCACGATCTGTCGGTCATGGTGCTCGAGCGCGTGGCGCGGCCGGCGATCATGGTGGTCGCCCCGTCGCCATCCAAGCGCCAGTCTCTCGCACAGATTCTGTACCGTCGCGGATGGCGCGTGTTGAGTGTGGAGACACCGCTGCACGCGCTTACGATGCTCGCCCGCGACCAGCACATCTATTGGATGGTTGTCGCCGAAGATCTGTCACAGACGAGCAGCCTGGACTTGCTGCGTCATGTAGCCGGCGAATACCCCGAGATCAACTGTGCGTTGCTCACGCCGCCCGGGCGCAGCGCGGTGGCGGTAACAGCGCGAGACGCAGGGTTGGTGGAGCAGGTACTTCGCGAACCGATCAGCCGCGATGCACTGAACGGTCTGGGGACGTGGCCGCCGACCTTGCCGACGTCACCAGGCGTGCAATCTCAACTCGCGTCCTGACCGATTGCCGCCGGCATGGTGCGAGCACTACCAGCCGGGATGAATCGCAAATCATTTCGGTTGGTAGTGGCCTACAACGTCTCGGACGACGCGGAGCGCGCGCTGCAGCGAACGCTTGCGGTCGCCCATCCCGGAGCGGAGCTGCACATCGTCGCGGTGCTTGACGACCGTCATCGTCGGCCGTCACGCCTGCACCCGACCCGCAGAATCGATTACCACGTGTCGGACGACGTGCGTCTGCGCATTCAGGAGCGTGTCAACGCGATCGTGCCCGGTGACCCGGCGGAGACGGCCAAGCTTGCGGTCTGGACCGAGTGGCAAAGCGCGCCCGTGCTCGACGCCGCGGAGTAGGTGCAACCTCCGAGTCGATGAGGCCCTCTTCTCCGGTTCCCTCCGGATCGGCCGCCGGGATAGACGGCCGCACCTCGAGTTTGCGGCTGATATAGGACGGCGGCACCGAGTAGCGATTGGTGTGCAGGTTTAGGTAGCCGCGCGGGTCGACGATACGCTGATGGACGGCGTAGACGTCGGGCCGCAGAGCCAGTGCAGCTGCGCTGAGTGGGCGGCGCGCTACCTCGGCTGTCCTTGCTGCTAGTTGGAGCCGGGGTGACGACGCCCTTGACGGTGACCCGCTTGCGGCGACGGCGGACGGCGCGGGGACCGCTTTCGCAGCCAGTAGCTGGGCCGCGCCGGCCCGGACAGCTTGCCGAGGATGGTCCAGCTAAACCCATTGTTGTTGCCCTTCGGCTCGGGGCCGAGCTCGAGGCGATCGATGGAGCCCACTGGCACCCGCGCGCAGGGGACGGTCACATCGACGTGCTTGCGATTGTAGCGGCCCTTGATCACGCGTAGCACGCGGTAGCGCACGCGTTGGGCCATTGCCAAAACGCCGCAGTCCGGGCCGGCCTGGGTGGTCTGGACCGCGCGGCCGACGATGGTGAGGTATGTGGTGCGCGCGGGCACGGGGCCGACGTGGGGCATGGGCGGGCCGGCGACCTTGTGCGCCCAGTAGCGCGGCAGCTGCTTGTCGGCGAAGCGGTCGAGCGGATTGCTGGTCACGAGCTTGGGCCGCTTGCGCTCCACCGTGAGCGTATAGGTGTGACCGGCGCGCAACGCCGGCCTCGCAAGCTCGGGACACACGTGGTTCACGTACAAGGTGCCGTGGGGGTAGTGGCCGCTCAGCACCCGGAGCACCCGGTATTTTGCCGTGACGACGAACATCAACGTACCGCAATGCGGCACAGCGGGTATGGCCTCGAGTACGGCGTAGAGCTTCAGCGTTTTGCCGTACTTGATGGGAATGGTGACGCTGCCGGGAACGGCCGCCGGCGGCGGCGTGTGCTGCGGCTCGGGCCCGCGCACATAGATGCGATCCTCGTGCTCCATGTAGTGGTCGTCGCGCGCGAGCATGGCGAACAACACCGCCGCGGCGGCGGCGACGAGCACGGCGGCGCCGATCCAGGCGCGCGACGAGGGTTTCGCCGGCTCGGCTGATCGCTGTGGAGTCAGCTCGGCGGCGCTCGCAAAACAGCCGGCACACTCGGCGAGGTGAAGCTCCAGCCGCTCGCGGTCGCCGGGCATGAGCGGAACGTTTGGCGGCAGCGCCATCAGCGCCTCCATTTCGATGCAGGTATCGTTCAGCATCAGCGGCGTCCTCCTTTCACGGCGCGCTGCAGGATCGCGGCGGCGACCTCGCGGCGCAAGCGTTGGCGGGCGGCGCGCAGCAGCTTGCGGCCGCTGTCGGCGTCGGCCAGCTGCAGTTGGCTGGCGACCTCGCCGGCGTCATAGCCTTGCAGCCACAGCACCAGGGCGCGGCGCTGATCCGCGGGAAACTCCGGGCGCGCGAGCACCTCGAGAATGCGTCGCACCTCGGCGCGATCGGCCCGGGCCTGGTCTGCGCCGGTGTCGTCGGTGAGCTCCGCCAGCGTGATCACGCGCAGCTCGCGGCCGTCGCCGCTGCGCACCCGCTGGTACTCGGGCAACGAGCGCAGGTAGTCGATGCGCAACCGCTTGACCACCACTCGCAACCAGCGCTCGAAGTGTTGCTCGTCGGCGGTGGGGTAGCGTTCGGACACCGCCGCGAACGATCGCAGCGCGGCGAAGTCGTTTTCCCGCAAGCGATCGAGCACGCGCACGGCAACCTCGCGCGCCAGCTCGTCGTCGGCCAGAAACGTCAGCCCTTCGCGCACCCGCAATGACGCGCACGTGGCCAGGACCACCGCATGGACCCGCCCCGCCAGCGCGGTCCACGCCCGGTCGTCTCCCGCCAGGGTGCGCGCCAGGAGTGCTCTGACCGAATCAGTGGCCACGCAGAGTCCAACGGACCATGCCCCGGATCGGTCACCAAGTTTTTCGGCGACCCTGTTAAGTGCCCGGTTTCGCTACGCCAGCCCGCAGAACCGCGAGCGCTTTACGCCACACAGTCGGGCTGAGCTTTCAAGTACCCTTGCTCTCGCCCAACCGCGGAGCGGATCACCGTGATCGACTCGCCTTGGCTCGGGCTGTAGCCGAGCTCGTCCGCTAGGCGCCGAAGTTGATGGCGCCCGGGTCACCACCACCGGAGCTCGGTGGCGGGTCGCGCAGCGCGATGACCAGGCCGACGATGATGAGGCCGCCGGCCCCCACGATAATGCCGGGAACGGCGCCTTTGCTGTAACCGACCAGCCCGCCGAACGCGATCGCCACCACCGCCAAAAACAGCGGCAGACCAATGCGAGCAGCGGCCTTCTGCGGCGGTTTGTCCAGGCAGCAGTGCTTGTACTTCTTGCCGCTGCCGCACGGGCACGGGTCATTGCGGGAGACAGACTTACTCATA
>Ga0114931_10003471_pt1 | contig 19955 bp, 11 predicted proteins | sample 2SBtaG_FD_89579 | JGI IMG/M metagenome (GOLD analysis project Ga0114931, IMG submission 89579) | Deep subsurface microbial communities from Kolumbo volcano to uncover new lineages of life (NeLLi) - 2SBTROV14_V59a metaG | ecosystem: Environmental > Aquatic > Marine > Volcanic | place: Kolumbo...
CACAGATAGTGACAATGTATTGGCCGCCGGGGAACAGGTGAGAGAGTCCCTTTTCGAATGCTATAGCAGTTAACGGCGCACCGTTTTCGATCGTTCTTCCGAACAATTTGGCATATTGATGATTATCCCGGTTGCTAATTGCGACCCAGTTGTCATTTTGTTTTTTGATTGTTCCATTGAAAGGAGTCGTCATTGCCTGGTCAACAAAAAGAGTATCAACGCTGAAGTCGTTACGAAGCATAGCAGCATTCTGGATCATACCATTGTTGACTTGCATCTGCGATGGAGCGTTAGCTGTTGGAATTAACCCTGCATCCTGGGTCGATTTTACGAACCGTGTTTCGACAGAAGAAAGTGGGATGTAGGCTTCTTGTTTTTGTTGCCATACATTGGTTGTAATAATAACCAGGCCGGTCATGGTACAGATCACGAGCGTATCGATAAAAGGCTCGAGAAGTCCAACCACACCTTCACGCACAGGCTCGTCGGTCTTGGCGGCGGCGTGGGCAATAGGTGCCGATCCCTGACCTGCTTCATTGGAGAAGAGACCGCGTTTCATACCCCAAACCAGCGTCGTCATAAACAAGCCCGATCCTACGCCGAATGCGCCAGCTTTAGGAGAAAAAGCGGATGTGATAATCAACCCAAGCGACGGTAGAATCTGATCGTAATTTGAGATAAGAATTAATAATGCTCCGGAAACGTAGAGGATGGCCATCATGGGAGCCAGACGTGCTGCCACGTTACCAATACGTTTGATACCGCCGATGATCACGAATCCAACAAGACCGGCAGTAGCAATACCCGTGATATATGTGGGCACACGAAGGGAAGTGCGGAGAACGTCAGCGACTGTATTGGCCTGGACCGCATTCCCCGTTAGAAAAGAACAGATGACGGCACTTGTTGCAAACGTTACCGCGAGCCATTTCCATTTTGGTCCGAGACCTTTCTCAATGTAATACATCGGACCACCGGACACCGACCCGTCAGGGTTTTGATTTCGGTATTTTACGGCAAGGGTACATTCAGAATATTTTGTTGCCATGCCGAGGAATGCGGATATCCACATCCAGAAGAGCGCGCCGGGACCACCGTAATGGATAGCGATCGCTACGCCGGCAATGTTCCCAATACCAACGGTTGCAGAAAGAGCTGTGCTAAGTGCCTGAAAATGATTGACATCACCCGTATCGTTAGGGTCGTCGTAATAGCCTGTTACTACCTTGACACCGTGGCCGAAACGGCGAATCTGAACCAGACCAAGTCTAAAGGTTATAAATATGCCGAATGCAAGGAGAACAACCACCATAAATGGAAAGATCTCCGGCTTAGACCATATAAGGGAATTAATAAAGTTGACGATTTGTTCAAACGTATGCATTCGAAGAAGTTTGGTTAATGTAAATCCTCTCAAAATTCTTCGGGAATGTATAAAAGATTTTGCTAAATCTTAAGTTATAAAAGTAGAGACGGCTTGTTGATTTACAAACTGAGCGGAAAGAATCTTTAAAATTAATCACCTTAAATAGTTCGATTTCTTAACGCATTATGTTTAAATAATTTGCGTAATTCATTCTGCTCGGATAACTTACAAGAAGTTGGTCACCTAAAAAGGAGTTGCGTATGACTAAAGCAGACATCGTCGAGATCATCGCAGAATCGACCGGATTATCAAAAGTTGAAACGGAAGCCGTTGTAAAAGGCTTTCTGGACACCGTAATCGACGCCATGAAACGTGGTGAAACGATTGAGTTACGTGGATTTGGTAGTTTTAAGGTGGTCAAAAGAGCACAACGTGTTGCGAGAAACCCCAAAACAAATGAAGAGGTTATCGTCCCGGAACAGTATGTGCCTACCCTTAAAATCTCCAAAGAGTTCAAAAAAGCAGTTGATGGAGCATTGGGCTGATTCCTTTTGAGGATCATCTCATATAATCAGAACACTGCCTTTGCAGAAGCTCATCTGACCGTGTCCAAATCCCTTTCCTTTGCGGGATAAGCTGTTATTTGAAATTAGCCATTTCCGACAGCTGAAGAGGAAGAGTACGTATACTAAACACAATCGATACAGAGTTTATTTAAGGTTAGCTACCTTTTGTCTGACAATTTTGTATCTTACGTCCTCTTTTTTGCATAGGGTGAAGGCCCAACGGAATTACTCAACAAAAAGGAAGGTGAATTTTAATGCCAAGCGGAAAGAAGAGAAAACGTCATAAAATTGCGAAGCATAAACGCAAAAAACGTCTTAGAAAAAATCGTCATAAGAAAAAATAAAAGCCTGGCTCCCAGGCTTTTATTTTATATGGCAGTCGTCAAAGATTCCTCTGAAATTTGAATCACTTTCTGAGTGATCATCAGTAAGTACTGAAGCTTTCGTAAGATGAATTGGTGGGTGTCAGAAAGTGTTTTTAGGTCTTCAAAAGAGTACTGTAAATAAGTATTCAGGCTCATGACAGACAGGTAGCGACCGTGCTCGTCGCCTTCAATCTCTATGTGCCAGCGCGTGATCGTGTCGCCGCTGTGCATATGCTGGGGTAGTGCATTGTTAATGGCTTCCATCCAGCGGCTGGCAGCATCAATTCGATCCGTTCCATACGGGGAGTTGCCGAGTGACGATGTAACTGATTGATTGAACAGCCAAACCACCTCGATGTCAAGAGACGGAGGTAAGTTAAACGGGTTTGCCTGATCTTCTATCAACAGCGGGTGTTTCTCCATTCCACGCAATTGACGGGCAAGACTCATTTCACGAAATTTGTCCCAGTCAAAATTGATGACAACTTTATTAATGAATTCAGAGTGTTTGGAGATGTCGATACTGAGTTCAAGACCCGTTGCATTAATCCGATTTTCTTTCCAAGTCCGGAAAGTGATTACATCGAGATTTCGTTTTGTAAGTTCGGCCTCAATTAAATTTGTGATAGAATTAAATATTGGATAATTCATCTCTCCTCAATTTTTTAAATAAAGCTAAAAGCGCTTCTAAAGATAAGTATTAAAAAATGAACTGCTACTATTACTTAAGAAATTTAACATTAGAGCTTGAAAACATAATTGTTGGAGCCAAGCTGTCAGACGCGTTCACGCGTCGAAAAGGTGTTATCGAACTTATTCTCGAAAAGGAGAATAAAATAACCAGACTTATAACGGATGTACGTAGTCAATATATTGCATTCTTTATCGACCGTCCTGAAAAAACTTCACAAGCCAATATCTATCATTTGTTTGAGGATATATACTCAAAAGAAATAATAAACTTACAGCTTGCCCATTTAGACCGTCATATAGTCTTTGAGTTAGAGGATCAATCTTCTCTACATTTTCTCCTCTACCCCCCTAAATCTAATGTAGTATATGAAAAAAACAATATAATTATAGAGGCTTTTAAACATCCGGATGAATTAACGGGTACGAAAGTTCCCGAACCTGTCGCTGCTGAGCTTGACGGACCGGTTCAAGAGAGTCAGTCGGTAAGAAATAAAATTTTAAGGATCAATCCGTTGTTGCCCCGTGATCACCTGAATGATCTTATTTGTGAGCATCATCTTGATAAATATACAGATGAGGAATTAAGACAATTTGTAAATACCATTGATGAACAGCTCCAGTCAAATCCGAGGCCGAGATGGCTTGCTGACAAGAGCTTTACAACAATAACGCCAGACATTTTGTCTCTCGAAACGGATCGATTCTTCGAATCTGTCAATGATGGGATCAGATATGCCTATTATCAGATTGTTTTCAGGCGTCGATTTGAACAGGATAAGCAGTCGATGCTTGACGCGATCACCGCTGGCAAGAGGAAGCACCGGACCAGGCTAAATGAATTGGAGCAGTCGCATAAAAGTATCGAACGTGGTGAGCGCTATGAGCGCTTTGGCCACCTGTTAATGGCTCACGCTCATGAGAAATGCGATCCATCTATGAAGGAAATAAAGCTTCCGGACTACTTTAATGACAATCATTTGATACAAATTCCACTCCAGCAAGGAAAAGGGTTGGTAGAAAATGCGAATTATTACTATGATAAAGCGCGAAAATCGCGCAGGTCGGCTGAAGAGGCTGAGCGGCAAAAGAAACAACTTGTACAGGAACTCGACGAATTGAACCGGCTCGAGAAAGAAATTTCAGACATTAATTACGGCAAAGAGCTGAATCGCTGGCAAAAAGACCGGCATAATGAACTGTTGCAGCTTGGTCTGGCGGCACAGACAAGGGACCGGGATCGAGTTCCTTTTAGAAGAACAACCATTAATGGATATGAGCTCTGGATAGGGAAGAACGCTTCAAGTAACGATGAACTGACATCGCGTGCTCACAAAGAAGATGTTTGGATGCATGCGAGAGGGTATCCGGGCTCACATCTGGTCATAAGGATGAACCGTTCCCGCGAAAATCCACCTCGTGAGATATTAATGAAGGCAGCATCATACGCAGCTTATTACTCGCAGGCCCGGGGTTCCAGTATGGTCCCTGTCAGTTATACAAGGAAAAAGTTTGTCCGCAAACCCAAAGGGGCTGATCCCGGGCAGGTAGTCATGGATAGGGAGGAAGTAATATTGGTTACTCCGGAAAAACCAGGTCGGAATTAAACAAAAATGAAGAACAACTTTTTTTTATGCGGTTTTATGGGATCGGGAAAATCCACGGTTGGCAGAAAACTGGCTGTGCTCTGTGGTTATGAATTTTTTGATCTGGATGCCCTCATAGTGGAACGAATGGGAATGCCTATTACCCGGATCTTTTCTTTGTTCGGGGAGGAACGGTTCAGGCAAATTGAGAAGGAATGTCTTCTTGATAAGCTGAATGAACATGCCATCGTGCTGGCCCTGGGCGGAGGCACCATTTCCGATCCTAATATCGTTAAGCAGATTAAAACGAGCGGATATCTTATTTTTCTGCGATTGAGTATTCCACAATTGGTTGAACGATTGTCACGAAACCGCAGACGGCCTTTGCTACTGAACGAAGATGGAAGCATGAAATCAAAGAAAGAGCTTACAGCATTGGTTTCAAATTTATATGAAAAGCGAATGTCACAGTATCTTCAGGCCGACTATATTGTGGATATACCGGATGGATTTAGTGCAGATCAATCCGCCCGGTTGGTTTTTAGAACGGTAGAAAAGGAATTACAACGTGATTAACATTCGAACCCGGCAGGAACATCAATACCCGGTTGTATCAGGTTCCGAACTTGATGAAACGATCGAATCATTTTTGTCCGATAATTTTTCTGGAGATGTAGCTTTCGTGGCCATCGACGAGAATGTCAAAAGTCTGCATGGAAGATACTATGCGCAGCTTTTCAGTCGTGTATTTGACAAGGTTTACACTTTTGTTGTACCCGAAGGGGAATCAAGTAAAAGCTTTGAACAATGGCAGGCGCTGGTTTCCTTCATGATAGATCATAAGGTCAGAAGGGATCAACCGCTGTTGGCTATTGGCGGAGGCGTGACGGGAGATCTTGCCGGATTTGCTGCTGCTTCGTGCCTGCGGGGCATTCCATTGGTCCATTTCCCGACCACACTTCTTGCTATGGTCGATAGTGCCATTGGCGGAAAGACAGGTATCAATCACGCAGGTGGAAAAAATCTGGTTGGGTCATTTTACCAACCGGAGGCTGTCTTTTCCGATACCAGGATATTGTCATCATTGCCTGACAGGGAGTGGTTGTGCGGACTGGGGGAGGTACTTAAGTATGGTGCTATAGAAAATCCCCGGTTATTTGATGAAGTCGGATCTGCGATCGGTAATCATGGGTTCACAAATCCTGATGTCTGGCTTTCGATCATAGAGGAATCGGCTGGCATTAAAGCAAGAATTGTCCAGGAAGACGAAAAGGAACGTGGAGTGCGTGCATTCCTTAATTTTGGACACACGTATGCACATGCTATTGAGGCGGAAATGGGGTATGGAAAACTGCCGCATGGAATGGCCGTCTTCGCTGGAATGATTGCCGCACTAAATGCGTCTAATCAATTTGGAGCCGATCTGGATCCTGAGGTCCTTCTTCGTTTTAATTCAATTTATCGTCTCGATCTGTCTGATTTGAGCAATAAACAATCGGAATTGATACGTTGGATGTATGGAGACAAGAAGCGAAAATCCGGTAAACTCCGTCTCGTATTACTTGAAGATTGGGGGAAGCCCTATCTTAGGGAAACAGATGACCTTTCAATCGTGGAGTCCTCCTGGGAATATCTTTTCAACGTGCTCTCCGAAAATAATGTTCATAATTAACAGGCCCTTATCCTTCCGGCGTGGTTCTTAGATGGATCTATCAAATATGGAGAATCGTCTGGTATGCTCTTCTCGGGTTGCTTACAGCCCTGGTGCTTACCGGACTTGTGCTGTACGTTTCGTTGCAGAGGAGCACGGTACAGCATTTTTTAGCTCATCGAGTCGAAAATGCATTTAACGCCAACTACCAGGGGCACATTAGTATCGGAGAGCTTGGCGGGGATATTCCGTTTAATATTATCCTGACAGATGTCCGTCTAACTTATGCCGGACCCGACAGCCAGTATGTTGATTCACCGCCGGTTTTTAAATGTGATTCTGTTGCATTCAGTGTGAATTTGTGGGATCTGATTCGTCGGCGTATCAATGTAACCCGTTTCGATATCAAACGTCCGACCGTTCGATTTAATAGTATGGATGACAGTACATACACCGTGATGCAGGCACTTCAGCGGCGTAAGATTGATACTACTGCAACACGCGTACTTGTGTTCAAGGATATGAACATTTATGCACCACAGCTTCAAATGGAGGGAGGAGTGATGAATCTCGACAGGTTGCATCATACCCCGCCCAATGTTGAAATCCCTGTTCCGTTGAAACTGGATGATGTAAACATGCGCGTATTCCTGGAGCTGAATGATAATCAGCGTTTCCTGGATATTGAGCATTTTCATGCAGCAATTCCAAATACATTTGCCAACAAGATTGATTTAAATGGGCAATTGTATAATGACCAGAAGATTCTTGAGTTTAATCGATTTGTTGTTAAGACGGGCCAATCGAGACTTGAATTAAACGGCGATATCGATGGTGTCAATTTATATAAAAGCGATTGGCTGAGTCAGTTTAAAGATGCAAAATACAAGCTTTCGTTGGATTCGAGCCGGGTTTATCTGAGTGAGTTTGCAGATATCTTTCCCGGACTTCCGGTGGTTAATACCCCATTTGTGTTTAATTTGAAGGTCCAGGGCAGCTTGTCTGATCTTGATTTACAGCATCTGGATCTGACATTCAACAAAAGCCGTCTTGATGCAAATGGTCAGCTTAAAAACCTCGACACGAAGAATCATCTGGCTTACGATCTGAAGCTGGATACGTTAAGAGTCTCAGATGAAGATTTACACCTGTTTCCGAAGATCAAATGGGCGGATGATTTCAAAGACTGGGGTAAACTATACCTTCAGGGCAGTTTGTCTGGAAATGAGGATACAATGTCGGTGAAGAGCAATCTCCATTTTCCCACAGGCAATCTTCAGCTTTCAGGGAATGCTCAGCTTAAGAAACCGTTTCGATACTCAGCTAATCTCGCTGGCGATAACCTCGTTCTCGATTCTCTCAGCACCTTGAGAACTATGCACGGTGTTATCAACATAAATGCAGACGTTAGTGGAGAGGGAATTGACAAGGACCACGCCAGTGCAAAGATGAATCTCAGTATTACAAACAGCAGGATTAATCATCTTCCGATAGATCAGTTTTCTGTCGATGCTACACTGAGTGATGGTTTTCTTGAGCCGAATGTTACATTTAAGTCAGGAAGTGAACGGTTACAGGGAAATGGATGGATTGATCTTGCGGGTGGCGAACCTGTTTTTTCTCTTACAGGCAAAGGCAGCAACATCAACCTGAGGAGTTTTTTGCCGGACAGCACATTTCCATCGACCAGTATGAAATTGTCCTATAAGATCAGGGCACAGGGAAGCACACTTGACCGTCTTTATGGAGAGGCCAATTTAGATATAGGCCAGTCGGTTATTAACGGCAAGGATGTTCAGCCACAGCAGATTTATATAGACCTTGATTCGCCGGAGAAAACACAGCGGACCCTGCGGCTGACAAGCACATATCTGGACGCTATCGTAAAAGGCACGGTACTCCCATCCCGAATTGTGGACATGACAAAATATTGGTCAGATTATTTTGATCAGCATGTCCGCAAAGAAATCATGTTTCAACCTGATTCTGTCATGAAGATACATCGCCGGATAAGCAGCAGGCCCGATAAGCCCGTTGATGTAAATCTGGATCTTCGATTAAAAAATCTTGCGATGCTACGCAATTTCCTTCCGGACATTCCCTATCTGAAAAGCCATGGTCATCTTCAGACCAGGGTAAAAGCAGACAGCAGCCGCATTCTGGTTAGTGGAGGCTGGAAGGATGATGAGACAACGATAGACTCGGTGCACGTTCATTCATCTCAATTGATGTGGACTGCCGGTTTTTCCCATGCACAATCATTTAAGCAGTATGCCAACCTTGATCTGAAGGCCCTGGTCGACAGCCTCGAATTGCCGAAGGAAACAATGAGCGATCTCAGTTGGACTTTTTCGATGAAGAATGATTCGATTGAGAACAAAACACGGGTGGCGCGTATCGGTAAGGATGTCCAGGTGAATCTCAATACAAGCAGCTTGCTGACAGACTCAACATTAGTTACGAGGATTAATAATTTTGTAGCAGGTAATGAACAATATTCATGGTTTAATGACGGCAGTCCTGAAATCACTTATGACCAAAATCAGCGTCTCATCTTTAATGATTTCCGCCTGAGGAATTCGAACCAGTTTATCGGACTCAATGGGAAGTACGGCAGCGCCAACAGCGATTCGTTGATCTGCTCAATGCGCAACATCAATCTTCAGCGGGTATCCGACCTGATTAACGGTGATATTAATTTCCAGGGGACGCTGAATGCACAGTTTGCGACACATACACTCAATGTTATACGAGGTCTGCAGGGCAAGATTGATGTCGACCGGTTCTCAATTGATAACAGGCTTGTGGGTGATTTTTCATTTAACAGCCAATACGATCAGGTAAAGAACCGATTCAATACCACGATCAAGTTGCAGACTGATACGGTTAAGTATCATAACTATTATGAGAAGAACCATCACATCGTTAATAATTATGTTCTTAAAGGTTACATAGCGCCGCCAAATCCCAAAAGTCCGGCTGATACTCTTTACCACTTCGATGCTAATTTCAGATCGATTGACATGTGGGTGATCAATTATATCGTGCCGGGTGTTTTTGACAACATCGAGGGACAGTCTGACGGGACCGGTGTGATTTGGGGAAATAAAGATGATTATCATTTCCATGCCAATTTTGAGACGCACCATGTCCATGTTGTGCCGACGTTCGTGGAAGCGGATCTATACTTAACCGGTCCCGTAATCCTTGATCGGAACAAGGGGGTTACCTTCGATAATATCAAAGTCTCGGATAATGGTACCGGCAGGGGATTATTCTATGGAAATGTCGACCTGAATGATTTTCAACCCGTTAAACCGCTTAATCTGACAATGGAACTGTACGGGTTGAAATTCCTGAATAATAAATTTGATCCCGATGTCCCCTTTTACGGCTCGGTGACGGGTACCGGTACGCTGAAGCTTACGGGAACCAATGAAGCTCCGTTCCTTCAAACAACACAGCCAATTACTACGACTCCTACTTCGAAACTATCCATTCCGAGTCTTGATGAAACAACGGTAGAGAATCAGAACTCCTTTATCAGGTTTGTGAAGGATTTTAAGTCTGCTGATGATGCCAAGTCGGGGAAACCGGTGGTTGATGTAACCAACAATGGACAATCGTCAAACAATAACGGAAATCAGGGCAAAAGCTTCTCGCAGGTATTTCAGCTGGATCTGCGTTTCAATGCGCCACAAAACTCAACGGTTGAGTTCGTCTTTGATCCGGTAACAGGAGAGATACTGACTGCACACGGTGGCGGCCAGGTGAACATCACGCTCGAGGATCAAGTTCTTCAGATGTATGGACGCTTTGATATCTCTGGTGGTAGTTACCAGTTTGTTGCGGGCGGGATCTTCAGCCGCCTCTTTTACCTTGAAAACGGCGGGACCATCCTCTGGGACGGAGACCCGACAAATCCGCGGATTAATGTCACAGCCTATTATCGTGCGCGTCCGAACCTTCAGCCAATCACGGGTGAAGATCGTAGGGTTCCAATTAATCTGATGCTCCAGCTTAACGGGAACCTCCAGAGTTTGACTAATAATTTCTATTTTCAGTATCCGAACAACACGTTTGAAGTTGCAACGCCAAATTCTGCCGTTCTGAGTCTTTTAAATAGTGAGGATCAAAAGCTGCTGCAGGCCACAAGCTTGCTGCTTACCGGGAATTTCACACCGTTGACGAGCTTAAGTCCAACCGGCCAGCAGAGCATCGGTTCAAATCTGCAGAACTATGCTGCCGGTATCGGTCTTGGTCAAATTCTGTCAAGTCAGATCAATACGTTATTGAATAGCAATGTGAGTGACCTGGATGTGAACCTGAGCATGAACAGTTTCCAGGAGGCGGATCTTGCCATCGCCCTTCGGTTGTTTAACGATCGCCTGATATTGAGAAGAGAGGGACTGATCTCCGGAAGAACGCAGAACGATATTGGTGATCTTGGAGCTGAGTACCGAATTAACAAGTCGTTGTCTGTTGAACTATTTCACCGGCTCGACCCTACGTTAAGCAATACGTATGGAACCTTTGGTAACTCGTCTCAATTACCAAGTGTAAACGGTATAGGTTTGCAGTACAAAGTGTTATTTAATTCCTGGAACCAATTACCCAATGAAGTCATGCACTCATTTACCAATATTTTTTCAAAAAAGAAGACATCTGAGCCTACCGATGCAACTGCGGTTACTGATTCCACAGCTACTGCTAATGTTCAGAAAGAAAAAGAGTAGGCAACAGATTACAGTAATTATAAATCATTCGCTTACTGTCGTTTCAAGTGATACTTTGTACACAGAATATTAACATAAGTAATGTCCGATTTTAACTATTAATATGGCTAACAAAAAAAAGCTGTCAGGGCTTGAAAAAGTAATTGTAGAATTTTTAGGGAAGCATCCCGATGCGCGGGTGCCGATGGAAGTTCTGGCAGCGGCATTGAAGCTCGACAAGAAAAAAGATCAGAAGCGGCTCCGGAAGACTATAAATAAGCTTGCTGGTAAAAAGATTATTCGTAAAAACAAAGGGGGTTTGCTCTGGCTGGAGCTCTCTGATGTTGACAATGTAGAAGAACTCACAGGACGAATCAGTGTCAATAGGTTTGGTACCGGTTTTGTTGATGTAGAGGGATACGATCAGGATATCCGGATTGCAACCAGGCGTTTGAACACGGCTTTACCTGGCGATCTCGTATCGGTTAAAGTAATGAAAGGCAAGCCACGTGGTCGAATCGAAGGGAAAATAACACAGGTTATTGAACGAGCTGATCGCATTTTTGTCGGCACGTTGCACAAAGAAGGTCCGGGAAGTTATTATGTAGAACCTGATGAACATTCTGCATCTATTAACTTTTTTGTGTTGCCCGAAAATGTGGGAAATGCTAAAAGTGGTCAGAAAGTTGTCTTTAAACTGCGCGAGTGGACGCACCCCAAAGCACTGCCGGAAGCTATCGTGGTTGAAGTCCTGGGTGATAAAGACAGCCGTGATGCTACCATCCTCTCGATTCTTGCTGAAAATCAACTCAAAAGCAGCTTCTCTGATGAGATAGAGCAATTTGTAGAGCAGTTGCCTGATAAAATTCCCGGGCATGAGTACGAGCACCGCCTTGACCTGAGGGAGAAACAAATTTTTACTATCGATCCCGAAGACGCCAAGGATTTTGATGATGCAATCAATTTTGAAGTTCTCGACAACGGAAACTATCAACTTGGTGTGCACATCGCGGATGTATCCTACTATTTACAGCCGGAAACAATTCTCGATGATGAGGCAGTCAGCCGGGCAACGAGCGTTTACCTGGTAGATCGCGTCATACCCATGCTGCCTGAGAAATTGAGCAATGGTGTGTGCAGCCTGCGGCCCAACGAAGATAAATTGACCTACAGTTGTATTATGGAGGTTACTCCTGAAGGTGATGTTGTAAGCTATGATATTACAGAGACAATCATTCATTCGGTATGCCGTTTCACTTATCAGCAGGCACAGGATGTGATTAATGGTGCTAAACACGATCTTTCAGAACCACTTAGAAAGTTGGCCGCTTTAACCGAGAAACTGACGAAGAAGAGATTTCAGAAAGGTTCGATCGATTTCGAAACCCTGGAACCTCACTTTGTGCTGGATAAAGACGGCAAACCTATCCAGGTAAAAATCAAGGAACGGCTCCAGGCGCACCGGCTGATCGAAGAGTGTATGTTATTGGCTAACAAGACAGTGGCACGTCACGTTGATCGTATCAGAGATGAAAGTGGCAAGAGAAAAACCAAAAACCTTTATCCGTTTCTTTACCGGGTACACGATAAACCGGACGAGTTAAAACTGAAAGAGATTGCCGAACACGTTAAACCGATCGGAATACAGTTTAATGTGGGCGATAAGAAAGTATCACCGAAGGAGATTAACCATCTGCTGAAACAGGTTGAAGATACCTCGCTTGAGTATGTTATTAATCAACTCACCTTGCGTGCCATGGCGAAGGCAGAATACAGTCCGAAGAACATTGGACATTTTGGATTAAATTTTCGTCACTATTGCCATTTTACCAGTCCTATTCGTCGATATCCCGATGTAATTGTTCATCGGCTGCTCAAGAATTATGCGCTCCAACGGCCGATGTATAATTATGATAAAATCAGAGATTTAGGGCATCATTGCAGCGGACGGGAACGTATGGCTGTTAACGCAGAACGTGATTCTGTGAAACTCATGCAGGTAGAATTTTTGTCAAATCATATCAATGACGAGTTTCAGGGCGTTATAAGTGGTGTAACGGAGAACGGACTATTTGTTGATCTCCAGGAAATACACTGTGAAGGAATGATACATATATCCTCTTTGGTTGATGATTACTACATATTTGATCAAAAAAGATATGGTTTATTCGGTCGTCACCGGGGAAAAAAATACCAGATGGGTGATGAGATCAACGTTCGTGTATCATCGGTCAATCATGGCCGCAGAACGATTGATTTGGAACCTGTTTTAAAGAAATAATCTTGTAGCATATTTCTCATTTGCATTCATTGTATAGAAACCGTACCGATTCAAACGCAGCTTACATATGACAAAGCAGAAATTTGTCTGGGGCCTGTTGGCTATCCCACTGTTGATTGGCATTAGTGTATCAAGCGTACACGCTCAGTATTACTATTTTGGTCAGAATCGCATTCAATACGATAATTTCCACTGGAGATATCTACAGTCGGAACATTTCGATGTCTATTATTATCAGGACAAGAATTATTATCTGGCCGTTTATGCTGCGCAGAGCCTTGAATCTGCACTCAAGCAAATTCAGCAGGACTTTGATTATGAGATAACGAGTCGTATAAAGGTCGTCATTTACGATTCTCACGCCGATTTTACACAAACAAATGTCGTCCCATTGCCGGTTAATGCTGAAGGAATTGGCGGTGTCACCGAACCATATAAAAACAGGATTACACTGCCGTTTATGGGCGACTATGGTGAATTCCGGCATACCATTCACCACGAGCTTGTCCACGCTGTTATCAATGAAATGTTCTACGGGGGGTCGGTTCAGTCGATTATCCAGAATAACATTCAACTGCAGATTCCCAACTGGTTTAACGAAGGTATGGCAGAATGGTCGTCGCTGCACTACGATACCAATGAAGATAACTTCGTGCGTGATGCCACTATCAACAATTACATGCCGCCTATCGATCAGCTTTACGGATATTTCTGGTATCGCGGCGGGCAGTCTGTCTGGGAATACATTGTTGAAACATATGGAAGGGAAAAGATCGGGGAAATCTTCCATGATATTAAAGATACCCGGAATGTCGATTCCGGCTTTAAGGAAGCGATCGGTTTGTCCGTTAAAGAACTGTCGGATCGCTGGCAGGATTATCTGAAGAAACGTTATTGGCCGGAAATAGCTGAAAGACAATCGCTTACGGATGTTGCTACCCAGGTGACTAAGCGCGAGTTCTCCGGTTCGTATAATACCAGTCCTGCATTGTCGCCCCAGGGAGATAAGCTTGCTATGATCAGTAATGCCCGGGGATATTTCGATGTTATTGTCGTTGATCCGTTAACGGGTAAAAAGATCAAGACGCTGATTCGGGGCGAGGATAACGTCAATTTTGAATCACTCAATATTCTGAATCCAAACCTTAGTTGGTCGCCTGACGGCAGAAAACTGGCATTATCGTATACTTCCGAAGGTAAAAAGGGATTGGCCATTGTTGATTATAACACGGGTAAAATACGTCGCTTCCAGTTTCCCGGGCTCGATGCTATTTATTCCGTAGCCTGGTCGCCCGATGGCAAGAAAATTGCATTCAATGCGACGGATGCTCCAAACCCGGATATCTTTGTTTATAATCTTGAAACGGGTGATTTTACAAACGTAACCAACGATATCTTTACGGATAAAGAACCAGCGTGGGGACCCGATTCAAAGACGATCTATTTTGTTTCCGACCGGGGTGATCATACTAAGTTAAACACGTATGAGCTTGAGTATGATGAAATCACAAATCCCAACCTCGATCAAACGGATATCTACAGTGTAAAAATCGGTGATCAGAATGCCGCCCGGCTGACTAATACACCGGGCTGGTCTGAGACCGATCCGCAGGTAACAAGAGATGGCAGACTGGTATACATCTCCGACCAAAACGGTATCCCGAATGCCTACGAGATGAATCTGAGAACCCGATCCAGTACTCCGCTTACTAACCTGATTTCCGGGATATTACAAATGTCACTCAGTTCTGATGGAAGCAGGTTAGCTATCAATACATACAATGGAGGTTATGTTGATATTTTCCTGATCAGGGATCCGTTCAACAAAGCCATCAATCACCCGCTGAAAACCAATCTCTGGGCAAAAGAACGTGCTGCGACACCTCTGACCCAGCGGGTACCGGCAATAGCCTATGCAAGGGAGATGTATGGGAATAATCAAAATCAGAACCAGATGGCCGCAACACCCAAACCGGCTATGGTAGATACCAGCCAGAGCGGCCAGCCGATCTTCGGTTCGACAAATGTAGGTATGCCGAGCGACACGACAAAAACCGATACTACCAAAGCGGTAACACAGACGCAGGAGTCGAAACAGGACACAACGACGGCAACCGACTACGTTGACTATCGGAATTATACATTTGGAAGTGCGTTTGATACGGTTGCGAGTCTCAAGGGTACCGATGTATTTAAACCGTCGAACAACAAGACGGATAATGGAAAACTTGTACCTCACAGGTACCGGGTAACGTTATCGCCTGAATTGACATACTTCCAGGGTTCGGTCGGTACATCCTATTATTCAACATATGGCCTGTTTCAGGTGCTTTTCACAGACGTGCTCGGTGATTATCAGGTGGGGCTGGCCAGTAACCTGCAGTTTGATCTGAGTAACAGCAGTTATGTGATAAGCTTCGCTAATCTGAAGCACCGGACAAATTATTCGATGAGTTACTATCACTACGCTGTGCAGTATTATACGTATGGCTATGGTCTGATCAGGTATCGAACCTTCGGTGGTCAGCTAAACTTCCAGTATCCGCTTGATCAGTTTACGCGTGTGGATTACGGAGCGTCGGTTATTGGCGTTGCACGTGACTTTAGTGCTTTGGGCATTCCAGATCGAAGCAGCGAACAGACAACATTCTTATATCCGGATATCACATTCACCCAGGATAAATCCAAGCCGGGATTCCTGACGCCGGAAGGTGGATATCGCTACGCCATAAGCTTGACTGGCAGTCCCCCACTTGGCGGGAAGACGCCGCAGTTTGCAAGTATCTCTGGTGATTTCCGCAAATACTTCGGCTTGGGTTATGGATATAGCTTTGCCACTCGTTTCTCAGGTGGTGCCTCATTTGGACGTGATGCACAAACGTACTTCCTCGGAGGTATGGACGGCTGGATCAACTACCAATGGGCGAATAATGGCATTGCACTGGATAATCTTGCTGATATCTTCCTGACACAACCGGCATTGCCGATGCGTGGCTATCCGTATAATGCACAATATGGTGACCGGTTCGCGCTGATGAATTTCGAATTCCGCTTCCCGCTGTTCGCAGCCATACTTCCGGGACCAATACCGATCCTGCCGTTATACAACATGACAGGTGAGTTCTTCCTTGACATTGGTTCATCATGGGGTATTGATAATCCCAATACGAATCCAAATACGACAAATATCAATGAAGCTAAATTTGACTTTAAGCTTGCCCAACCTGTTACTTATTCGGTTCCAAACCAAGGAACAGGGGTTAGCTATAAGGGAAGTATTCTCGTTGGAGCGGGATTTGGTATTCGTACCATTCTGCTTGGTTTCCCTGTCAGATATGATGTCGGCTGGCCGTATCAAAATACGCCGCATGGGCCGCGGTTTGTCGGGCATCCGATCAATTATTTCACGATCGGTATCGACTTCTGATGTAATAAGCTTATATGTGTAGAACAGAAAAGGCCGATTTTATGATCGGCCTTTTTTTGTTTAGAGAAGTGATTGTGAATAGCCAAACTGCAACAGAACGGTTGGTATACACCGTTAAAACGGTTAAGGCATTAATGGATTCTTCCTAACACCCGGATTAATCCGGGTGTTAGGAGTTGACGAATCTTAAACGAATCGTTTTAACGATTTTTCCCAACATCTGTATCGAACTCACGTTAACCCATTGAATTAATGAGTGAAAAAATAAGCCGTAGCTAAAAGCCGGTCATACTGTCTTGTTTGGTCGCGATAGTAAACAAAAACAGAATATTCCTGACGGGTGGATGCGAAATTGGTGTCTAATCGCAGGTCGTTTATCTCATTTCCCTCTACGACGGCATATTTGTAATTGTAACTTCCCTGCTTGATTTCTGCAGCTCCCTTAAAAAGTCCGCTTGATGGATCGTAAGTCAATTGGTTGTCAAACTGGATAGACCAGTTATTGAATGAGCCGATCAGGTATACCTTCGCGTTTGAGCTGATGATTTTTGAGCCATTCAGTGAAAAATGAACATTCGCGTACTGTGCATCGGGATGATTATCAACCTGCCCAAACTTGAAGTAGGGCTGTATCCTGGTGTTCGTTGAAAGAGATGGTGTATCTGTGCGAAGAACGACCGTTGGTGGCGTCGTTTCCGGACGATATTCGACTATTCCATATTGTGGATGACTGAACGACCGCAGATTTAGCTCGAGGAATCCATAGTTGGCAATAAACAGATTATTCCTGGAGTTATGAACTTTTAGCACGCCGGGTTGTGAGACATCATTAACATCTGCTTCCTTGGTCCGCCCCCAAAAACGATCTTGCGTGTAATTCACGTGGATATTGAACTGGGGGAAATTCACGAAATCCGGATATCGATAACTCGAAAATAACTGGTGGTACCGATTAGCGCCGGTACCTTCGTTGTAGAGTGTCTGAACTTCGGTTGATACCATATTCTTATGCTCAGAAACAAAGAAAGGAAGCGAAAACAGTTCATCACCAGTGTCGTAATCGTATACATGAAGCATGTAATTTCCACTTACGAGAGGTTCCAAAGTGCTGTTCGGGAACCTATACGAATAATGCATGTAACCCGGGTTCTGTGCGTTGCTCTGCCTGCCATTATTGATTTGGTCCTGCGTACTGCTGGCCAGGAAATCGATCGGCATCAACGGACTCTTGCTCCAATCGCGATTATGATGGGTTATCTTGATCGTGAACATATGAGCTTCATCACTCAATTCGTCGAAGGATAGCACAAGCTGGTCTTTCGACTTTAACCGAATGACTGGCGGAGCCGAGGGATCAGAAGGGTGTTCCAACTGTATCGACTGAATGTCGTTTGGCGGCAGCACCTGTTCCGGAACTGTGGCAATGTTGCTGAATTGCATCAGGTATGGTGATGGTGCCCCGGACCTGGTAGTCTCGGTTTGCTTGGTTCCGGAACATGATGCGGAAAACAAGAGCAGCAGGGAATAGATGATATAATTTTTACCAGGCATAAATTCCTTCGCAAATAAATTCGGCAGGACCTGTCAGCTTTATTTTAAAGTATTGTTTGGTTTTAGGATCGTATTCAAATCCAACGGATACGACTCCTCCTTTGCTACGTATTTGGAATGTTTGTTGGGTCGTCTCTGAATGCTCTCTGGTATGAGCTGCAACAGCAGTGGCGATAGACCCGGTTCCACAGGCGTAAGTAAAATCTTCCACGCCTCTTTCATAAGTCCGAAGTAGTATCGAATCGGCTGATTCTTTTTGGTAAATATTCACGTTGGATCCATCCGGATGAACCGTTGAATCATACCTGAGTTTGCGTGCAAGATCGAATACATTATCCCCGGCTTTGTCCTTAGCTTCTTCTTCGGTCAGAATGATGTGATTGTTACCGGGTTGGGTAAACATGGCCTCGATATTTTCAGACGCTTTTATGGTGTTTACCTGAAGTGTCATCGGAAATGCAATGGTAACAGATTCTCCGGATATATGAGCCGTGTACTTGTTCTCATGCACCCTGAAATAGAGATCCGTCGAGAATCCGGCTACTGTATGTGCATACATCGCCAGACAGCGACTCCCGTTACCGCACATGCCGGCATCGCTGCCGTCGCTATTCCTGTAGATCATGGTATAATCGGCATCATTACTTGGTGAAAGGGCTAGTAATCCATCCGCACCTACTCCGAATCGCCGGTGGCAAATTTTGGGAGTGAGTTCGATTAATTCATCGAGATCCCACTGTCCGTGCATGTTGTCGAGAACAATGAAATCGTTGCCTGTTCCATGCATCTTATGAAAAGGTACGCTGCGCATTTGTCTGATGTTGAATATAGACCGTTGGAAAAAACAGGATAATAAGAACTAATAATCAGCTTCTTGTATTCTGTATCAAGAGTTGAGAAAAGCTGGGATATGCCGCCATTGTTCATCTTCTTTCACTGATGGTTCCAATCCTCGCATAAGATATGAGAATCGGATGGCCATAACGGTAAAGATAAATCGTGATTGTACGTTTTGCAGTATCAGTTTCCGTGCTTCAGCTGTTTGGGAGATCATATCCTCGAGGCGTGCCTTAGCCAGGCTTTTGCAAAAATTCCGGATCACATCGAGTTGATCAATATTACAGATTGATTCTTCATTTGCTCCGGCCCTGAATAGCATGAGGTCCCGGATAAACGTTTCCAGCAAATCCAGTAGTGCCATATGTCCGTCAGAATTCATCGATTCGGACCATCCATCAGAGATTTTGACAATTTTGAATGGATCCTGGCTGAATGAAGATCGAAGGTATTCTATAATTTCCTTACGGTTTTGCCTGAGACGGTCGGCATCGAAAAACCGGGCGTAAACATAATTGCCGTTCGTCGTTCTTGCCAGGTAACGTGCATCATCGGGATCCTTGCCATCATGAGAAACCAACGCCTTTTCAATCTCATCGGACGTCAGCGGCTGCATCGGTATGATTTGGCAACGCGAGGTAATGGTAGGCAGCAGCGAGTGGATATGATCTGTTGTAAGAACAAACACCAGGTTTTCTGATGGTTCCTCCAGCAGCTTGAGAAACGCGTTGGCCGCCTCTTTGCGCATCTTCTCGATGTTGGTGATCACAATGATGGTTCTGTGACCTTCATTAGGTTTGAGAAACGCAGCCGGTTTGATCTCACTATTGAAGTAATCGATCGCGTAAAAAGCTTTCCTGTTTGTCGAGGATGTATCACTATTCAAAGCCGGACGAAGTCCGAAGTCGACCATCTCGTAG
>Ga0114931_10003472_pt1 | contig 19952 bp, 16 predicted proteins | sample 2SBtaG_FD_89579 | JGI IMG/M metagenome (GOLD analysis project Ga0114931, IMG submission 89579) | Deep subsurface microbial communities from Kolumbo volcano to uncover new lineages of life (NeLLi) - 2SBTROV14_V59a metaG | ecosystem: Environmental > Aquatic > Marine > Volcanic | place: Kolumbo...
GCCATCGAGCTGCCTTCTTCGCAGGCCCGGCGGTACACCTCCTGCAGGCGGCGCTCCAGCACCCGCCGCACCAGCACCCCGGTCAGCGGGTCGTGCTTGGCCTCGCGGTCGAGCTGCGCGCGGTGCAAGGAGCTGGCGAGATGCGGAACCAAGCTGGCGAGCAATGCTTGGTCGCGCGATTCGATGCGCCGCGGGTCGCACCACAAGCGCAGGGCGCCAAGCTCGCCACCGCCCTCCGTGACGGGGGCTCGAAGCGGGTATTCGAGGACGCGCCAGGATTCCCGCTTGTGGATGCCCGGCAGCATCGGGGGCACAGCAGGCGGCCGCGGCTCGCCCTCGCCGAGTCTCCGGTCACGGCCTGCGGTGAAGCTTCGCCGTTTGCCGCTGGTCGGGTCGAAGACCTCGAGCTGAAAGGTGTCGACCGGCAGCACATTCTCGCACTCGATCAGAAACTGAGCGGCGATGCCCGCCATGCCGCTGGTCTCGGAGAGAATGCGGTGGTTCGCTTGCTGCAGGCGTTCCAGCTCCTCGGCCTGGACGGCCACGCGACGGCGGGCATGGTCGAGGCGAGCAGCCTCCGCCGCCAGCAGGCTGATCACCAGCAGCGGCGGCCAGGCGCGTGCCCAGGGCGTGGCAGCGAGCACCGCACCGAGCCACCATGCCCCGCCATCGAGCACCACGCTCACCAGACCGCGATCGAGCGGCCTACTGGCATCTTGCGGACGCACTCGCCAGGCGAGTGCGCGCAGCGCGCAGCTCGCCCCCAGCCCCGCGCCGAGATAGGCGAGTGCACCGAGCGCACCGCTTGCATCAACAGCCCTGGGCGCCGCGTGCCCGGCACTGGCGAGCATCGCACCGGTCACGGCCACCGGCACGGCCGCCAAGTCCAGCCAGCCAGCGACGGGCGACGACTCGACCCCGCTCGGCTCGCGCACACGGTGCGCGAGCTGGCGGTCGAGGAGCTTTGCGGCCAATGCCGCCGCCGACGCCAGTCCGACGGCGGCCAGTCCGCCCAACCGCGCCAGCGCGATGGGCAAGACCATGGCCCCCAAGCCGAGGCTGGCACCCGCGAGCGGCCGGAAGCGCGCGGCCAGCGTCGCGAGCACGAACAGCAGGGCGCCGAGCCACGGCCCCCCAGCGCGTACCACCGCCACCATCACCACCAGCAGGCCGGCGAGCAGGGCGGTCAGCGCCGCCACAAGGCGCAGGGTCGCCGCTTGGTTTGCCGTGTGGTTTGCGGGCCAGATTCGCGGCATCGAGTCGGGGTGCTCCCCTCACGCGGACAAAGATGAGGCGGTGACCGGGTTGCTGGGATGCTATGGTGGCCGTCCTCCCGCCGGCAACGTCCGGCGCGTGGGCCGGCGGAGCGCTCGGCCCACGCGGGTTTTGACCCGGTCCTGTGCCTGTGTTATACCTTGCGCTCACCCGTCCGAGGACACCCCATCCCATGAATTTCGTGGTTTACGAAGATGAGATTCGGGCGCTCGAAGAGATCCTCCAGCGATTGCGCCAGGACTCGAACGCGCGGGCCGTCTTCCTGATCGACAAGAACGGCCAACAGTTGGCTGGTGCGGGTGCGACCGACAGCATCGATACCACCTCGTTGGCTTCGCTGACGGCTGGCAACGTGGCGGCCACTGACGGCCTCGCCAAGCTGATCGGAGAGCGAGAGTTTTCCGTGCTGTTCCATGAGGGTCAGCGCGAGCACATCCACATATCGATTGTCGCCAAGCGCGCGATTCTCGTCGTAATCTTTGACGAACGCTCCTCCCTGGGCCTCGTGCGCCTGCGCGTGAAGCGTGCTGGGCAGGAGTTCGAGAAAATCTTCGAATCGATGGAACGCAAGGCGCAGAATACCGGGCCGGGGGGCTCGGAGCAACGCCCGACGCCGTTTACCGAGATCACAGAAGAGGACATCGACGCTCTTTTCAGCGACTAGCCGGGTCGCCGCTCGGGCGCGCTCGAACGCAACCTTGCGCGCGCTCTATGAACGGCGGGTTCCCGATCACGGCCGGTGGCGAAGAGCGCGACCGGCGAACGACTCTACCGACGGCGTGCCATGACCTTCATCAACTACGCAGCCAAAGAGATCAACTGCAAGATCGTCTACTATGGACCGGGGCTTGGTGGCAAGACCACGAATCTTCAGTACATCTATAGTAAAACAGCCCCTGAAGCCAATGGAAAGATGATCTCGTTGGCAACCGAGACGGATCGCACGTTATTCTTCGACTTCCTGCCGCTCGATCTTGGCGCCATCCGTGGCTTTACCACCCGTTTCCATCTCTACACGGTCCCGGGGCAGGTGTTTTATGACGCCAGCCGTAAGTTGATTCTCAAGGGAACCGATGGCGTAGTTTTCGTGGCCGACAGTCAGCGCGAGCGCATGGAGTCCAACATCGAGTCCATCCGTAACCTGGAGGTCAACCTGCAAGAACACGGACTTGACTTGAAGGAGCTTCCTTACGCGCTTCAGTTCAATAAGCGAGACCTCCCAAGTATTCTCAGTACCGAAGAGCTGTACCGTACCCTCAACTTCAAACGCGAACCTACCTTCGAGGCCGTGGCCCCCGCCGGACGCGGTGTCTTCGACACCTTGAAGTCGGTCGCCAAGCAAATCCTGGTCGAGCTGCGCAAGCGCTGAGCCCTGGCGCGGCACGAGATGCCTATAGAGATTTCCTACACGAGGAGCATTCGTTTTGGCGAAACGCTGGCAGAAGGCCGAGCTGGCCTACTTGAAACGAAACGCCGCGACCCAGTCGCCTGAGGATCTGGCGCGGCGGTTCCATACCGATACCGCGACGGTTACCGCCAAGTTGGACGATCTCGGGCTCGGCGAAGACCATGCCGAGACGGCGAGCGATCCCGATATCGCGCGCTATGAAGCGGCACTCCGCTTGCTCCACGACCGCAAGTGGGTCGAAGCCGCGGCGGCCTTCGAGACTTTGGGCGAGACCACTGTGAGTCGACGGCTGCGAGCCCTGGCGCAGCAGCATCTTGCCGCGAGCCGTCGCATGATCGAGGATGAGCAGGCGGTGGACGACGCCGACCCCTACCTCAAAGCGGTTCTGCTCAAGAACCGCGGTGCCTACGATGAAGCGCTGGCATTGTGCAGCAGTGCGACCGACGACAACGAACGGATGGCGTTTCTCGCGGCGTCGGTTCAGGCCCTCCGGGGTGAGACCGAGCCAGCGCTGGCCCTGCTCGAAGACGCCATCCGTCTGGAGCCCAAGAACCGTGTCCACGCCTTCCACGATCCGGACTTCAACGCCCTCCGGCAGCTCGACGCGTTCCAGGCCCTTCTCGCCCGCGACTGACCGGCCGGAGACCGCCTCCGAGACCGCTCGCGGGGCTTCGGTGGTGGTCATCGGCGGCGGTACCGGCCTGGCCACGGTCTTGCGCGGGCTCAAGCACGAGGTCGGCGCCCGTCTCTACGCGCTGACCGGCATCGTCACCATGGCCGACGACGGCGGCTCGTCGGGCCGCTTGCGGCGGGCATTCGGCGTGCTGCCTCCCGGCGATGTCCGCAGTTGCCTGGTCGCCTTGGCCGATGATGAGGCGCTGATGGCGAAGCTCTTCCAGTACCGCTTCGCAAGCGGTGAAGGTCTCGCCGGCCATTCGTTCGGCAACCTGTTCTTGACCGCGCTTGCGGGCATCACCGGCGATTTTTACCAAGCGGTGCTGACCGCAGAGTCGATCCTTTCCGTACGCGGGCGCATCTTGCCCTCGACGCTGACCGATGTGCGGCTGCGCGCTGCGGGTCGCTCAGGCCGGATCTACGAGGGCGAGTCCGCGGTCGGCCGCTCGGGCGAGCATCTGGACCGGGTGGTGCTGCGTCCAGACAGTCCACCGGCGTTTCCCGCCGCAGTCGAGGCGATCATCGATGCCGACCTGATCCTGCTCGGGCCGGGATCGTTGTACACCTCCGTGCTGCCCAACCTTCTGATCCCGGGCATTCGTCGGGCGGTGGCCGCGAGTCGTGCCCGCGTGGTTTTGGTGCTCAACCTGATGACCCAACCCGGGGAGACCGACGCCATGGACGGAGCCGCGCATGTCGCAGCGCTGCTCAACCATGCCGCCTTGTCGCGGCTCGATCAGGTGCTGGTCGCCGCCGCGCCACCGTCTCAGCGATTGTGCGCGCCATACGCGCAAACGGGTGCAGAGCCAGTGGTCGCCGATCCGGTAGCGCTCGCGGGTCTCGGGGTGCAGGTGGTCGAGGCTGACTTGCTGGCTGGCGGACCGTTGATTCGCCATGACCCCGAGAAGCTACGGCGCGCCCTGACTCGGCTGGTGCCAGCGGATGCGGTATCGTCGCCGGCCACAGCCGCGGCGCAACCCCTTCAGGCGGATCGCGTCCGCTGATCGAGCCCGCTCTGCTGCCGAGGCGTGCGCCGCACCGATGGCGCGCGCAGCGAAAAGGAGGCACAACCGATGCCGGAACCAACCCTCCGCGGCGCCCAGACCCGCGGGCCGGAAGCCCACCGATGACGGCTCCGGTCGCCGTCGTTTTGGCCGCGGGCAAGGGCACCCGCATGCGCTCGGCGCAGCCCAAGGTTTTGCACCAAGCAGCCGGTCGACCGCTGCTCGCTTGGGTACTCGACGCCGCGCGTGCGGCGGGCTGTGGGCAGACCCTGGTCATCGTCGGCCATGGCCAGACCGCGGTCCAGGCCGCGTTCGCCGGCCGCCAAGACGTGCGTTGGGTGGTGCAGGAGGAGCAGCGGGGCACAGGCCATGCGCTGGCACAGGCCGCGCCGTTTTTCGAACACGAGCGCCGGATCTTGGTGCTGTCGGGCGACGTGCCGCTGGTCAGCGCTCGAACGCTCGGGCAATTGCTGGCTGCGTCGCGCGAAAGCTGGGGTGCGATGGCGGTCGCCGAGCTCGATCAGCCGGGGCGCCTCGGCCGGGTGCTGCAGGCGCCGGACGCCAGCCTGGCGCGAATCGTCGAGCACGCCGATGCCAATCGGGCGGAGCGCGCGGTTCGCCGGGTCAACGCGGGGCTGTATGCGTTGCGGGCGCCAGCGATCTTCGCGGATCTGGCCGGCATCGATACGGACAACGCCCAGGGTGAGCTCTACTTGACCGATGCCCTGGGTCGCGCGGTCGCCGCGGGCCGCCGCATAGCCTTGGTGCCGCTCGCCGATCCAGCCGAAGCCCTCGGCGTCAACGACCGGTGCGACCTGGCCCGCGTCCATCGGGTACTGCTCGACCGGGTGGTCGATAGGCTGATGTCTGAGGGCGTCACCGTGCTCGAGCCGGCGCGCACCAGCATCGAGCCGCAGGTCGAAGTGGGCGCCGATAGCGTGATCCATCCCGGGGTCAGCCTGCTCGGCGCTACGGTGATCGGCGCTGGCTGCCAGATCCACCAGGGAGCCTGGATCCGCGACAGCGTGATCGCCGATGGCGCGGTCATCAAGCCCTATAGCGTGCTCGATGGCGCTCGGGTAGGTGTCCGCGCGGCGGTCGGGCCGCTGGCCCGCCTACGGCCCGGCGCGCATCTCGGCGCGGCCGCCGCGGTGGGTAACTTCGTCGAGGTAAAAAACGCCACGCTCGGCGCAGGCGCCAAGGCGGGTCATCTGGCCTACCTGGGAGACGCCGAGGTCGGTGCGCACGCCAATATCGGTGCCGGGGTCGTGACCTGCAACTTCGATGGCTCGGCCAAGCATCGCACCGTCATCGGCGAGCACGCATTCATCGGCAGCGACACCATGCTGGTGGCGCCGGTCGTGGTCGGCGCCGATGCGCTCACCGGCGCTGGCTCCGTGATCACGCACGACGTGCCCGAAGGCGCGCTGGGCATCGGCCGTTCGCGCCAGAAGGACATTCCGGACTGGCATGCTCGCCAGGCGCTTGCCAGCAAGAAGGTTCGGGGCGGCAAGGAGAAAGGCTGATGTGTGGGATCGTCGGATATGTCGGACATCAAGACGCCGCACCACTCCTGCTCGAGGGTCTCAGTCGTTTGGAATACCGAGGCTACGACTCGGCCGGCCTGGTGATCCGCAGAGACGGGGAGCTGCGAGCCACCAAGAGACAAGGCAAGCTCGAACGCCTGCGCTCAGCGCTCGCGGAGCGGCCGTTGGCGGGGGCTGGCTGCGGCCTGGGCCACACCCGCTGGGCGACCCACGGGGCGCCCTCAAAGCGCAACGCCCACCCGGTGCTCGACAGCTTCAAGCGGCTGGCGCTTATCCACAACGGCATCATCGAGAACTTTCTCGAGCTCAAGCAAGGGCTGAGCGCCGAGGGCTGGCGCTTCGATACCGACACCGACACCGAGGTGGTGGCCAACTTGATCTCTTCGCGTCTCGAGGCGGGGGGCAGCTTGCTGGCCGCAGTCCGGAGCGCTGTTCAGGCGATCGAGGGCATGTACGCGATCGCCGTCATCAGCACCGGGTCCGAGCACGATGAAATCGTCGCCGCCCGCCATGGCCCACCGCTGCTGCTCGGCTATGGCGATGGAGAGACCTACCTGGCCTCCGACGCCGCGGCTCTCCTCGAGCACACGCGCGACTTCACCTTCCTGGAAAATGGCGATATCGCCCGGCTGACGAGCAGGGGGGCTGTTATCTGGGACCGCCGGGGCGAAGCGGCCGAGCGTCCGCGCCAGAGGCTGTTGTGGGATCCGGTGCAAATCGAGAAGGGTGGCTACAAGCACTTCATGCTCAAGGAGATCCACGAGCAGGCCCAGGCGCTTCAGGACACCTTCTCCGGCCGCGTGGACTTCGAGCGCCAGGAAGTCGATCTCAGCAGCCTCGGGCCGCTCGCCGAACCGGGCGTACTCGCCGGCATCGAGCGCATCCACCTGCTTGCCTGCGGTACTTCGTGGCACGCGGCGCTGGTCGGCAAGTTCTTCATCGAACAGCTCGTGCGCATCCCCGTGGAGGTCGACTACGGCTCCGAGTACCGCTACCGCGATCCGATCGTCGACCATCGTGTGTTGGCGCTCGGGATCTCGCAAAGCGGCGAGACCGCCGACACGCTTTCCGCCATGACAGCCGCCCGGGATCGTGGTGGTCGTCTGGCCACCATCTCCAACGTCGTCGGCTCGGAGGCGACGCGCATCGCCGAAGGGGTGGTCTACACCCACGCCGGGCCCGAGATCGGTGTTGCTTCGACCAAGGCCTTCACCAGCCAGCTCGCAGCCCTCTACCTCTTCGCGCTCTATCTTCGCCAGGCGCGGGGCCTGGTGGTCGACGCCGAGCACCTGGATCCGCTCGCCCACCTGCCGCAGGCGGTGGCCGAGGCGCTGGCGCGCGAAGCGCAGATCACCGAGATCGCCCGCAATCACTTCCGGGCGGAGAACTTCCTCTACCTCGGTCGCGGGTTGGACTATCCGATCGCGCTCGAAGGCGCACTCAAGCTCAAGGAGATCTCCTACATCCACGCCGAGGGCTACCCGGCGGGCGAGATGAAGCATGGGCCGATCGCGCTGATCGATGCCAACCTGCCGGTGGTGGCGCTGGTCACCGGGGCGCGCGAGGTTGCGGACAAGGTCACCTCCAACATCCACGAAGTGAAAGCCCGTGATGGCATCGTGATCGCGCTCACGGACCGCGATCCCGGGCAGCTTATGGGTCTGGCGGACGAGATCATCACTGTGCCCCACGTGTCGCATTATCTGCAGCCGATCGTCGACGTCGTGCCCCTTCAGTTGCTCGCCTACCAAATCGGTGTCAAGCGCGGTTGCGATGTGGATCAGCCGCGGAATCTGGCGAAAAGTGTCACCGTCGAATAGGTCCGCGCCCGCCGGTCGGGGCCAGCCACCTCGCGGTAGGCTGACGCCGGGCCAAGCACCCGATACGAAGAACTGACCGCCCAGATTCAAGAGGTCCATGATGAAGCGATTCGCCTGCCGGCCCGGTTCCATCCTGCTGCCAATCAGCGCCCTGCCAATCAGCACCCTGCCAATCAGCGCCCTTCTCGTCATCGCGTTGCTGGCTTCGGCCTGTGGCGACCATCGCGCTGCGGCCCCGGCCGAAGCCCCTGCTACGCAAGCGCCACCGGCGGCCGTCTCAGGCACGGCGCCTGAAGACACTGGGGACACGCCGGCGCTCGACTACGCGATGCTGAACCCTGCCGCGCCCATGGAGGGCGTGGTGACCGGCGGCCAGCCGACCGACGCAGATCTCGACAAGCTCGCTGCGCGCGGCTTTCGCACCGTGGTCAGCCTGCGCACGGCGGGTGAGGTGGATGAGGCCGCCGAGCAGGCCAAGATCGAGTCCCTCGGCATGCGCTTCGTGCAGGTTCCGATCGCCGGCCCGGCCGACCTCACAGAGGCCAACGCACGAAAGCTCGCGGGCTTGCTCGACGATGCCGCCCAGCGCCCGCTCCTGTTGCACTGCGGCTCTTCGAACCGGGTGGGTGCCCTCGTGGCGCTCGCCTCGTTCTACGCCGATGGCGCCAGCCCCGAGGATGCACTTCGGCTCGGCAAGGCCGCTGGGCTGAGCCGTCTCGAGCCGGCGGTCCGCGAACGACTCGGTCTCGAGCCTGGCGCCCAGCCCTGATCCGGATACCGGCCGACGACCTCGAGCCCTCCTCGCGAAGACTGCGTCAATCCCCCCAGGGATGAAGCGACCCCGATGAAGCGACCCCGATGAAGCGACCCCGATGACCGCCACTGCAATCGATTTCGAGCGTGCGCTCAACCCCGAGCAACGGCGCGCCACCACCCACGGCGATGGCCCCCTATTGGTGCTTGCCGGTGCCGGTTCGGGCAAGACTCGCGTGATTACGTACCGCATCGCGTGGTTGGTGAGACACCACGGCGTGGCACCGGACGCGATCACCGCCATGACCTTCACCAACAAGGCCGCGAACGAGATGAAGGAGCGGGCCGAGCGGTTGCTCGGCCTGTACCCGCTGCCGGCGTTCGTCGGCACCTTTCACCGCTTCTCGCTGCGCATGCTGCGCCGGTGGGGCCAGCGGGTCGGGCTCCGGCGCAACTTTGCGATCGTCGACAGCGGTGATCAGAAGACACTGATCAAGAAGGCGATCGCCGCCGAGGACCTCGACGAGACGGCCTACACTCCACAGAGCGTCCAGAGCGCGATCAGCAGCGCGAAGAATCGTTTGCAGGGTGTGGCGGCCTACGAGCGCGATGCCAACGATTTCTTCCGGCAGCGGGTGGCCAAGGTTTACCGCCGCTACCAGCAGCTTCTCATGGACGCGTCCGCGGTCGACTTCGACGACATGATCCGCCTGGCAGTGCGGCTGCTCGAACGCGAGGAGGATGTCTGCCGGCGGGTGCGTGCCCACGCACAGCATCTCTTGGTCGATGAGTTTCAAGACAGCAACCACGCGCAGATGCGCTTGATCCACGCCCTGGTGGGAAGAGGCGGCAACATCATGGCGGTGGGCGACGAGGATCAGGGTATCTACCGGTGGCGTGGCGCTGAACTTGACAACATTTTGAGGTTCGAAAAGGCCTTCGAAGGCGCAACTGTGCTCAAGCTCGAGCGCAATTACCGATCCACACAGAATATTCTCGCTGCTTCTGGTGCCGTGGTGGCGCGCAATACAAGCCGACGAGGGAAGACGCTCTGGACCGAGGCCGGCGCTGGCGAGCAAATCTTGCTCTACCGCGCTCGTGACGAGCAGGACGAGGCAGGCTGGGTGGCACGGAGTTGCCAGCAGATGAAGGCCGACTACGGCTACCACGCGATGGCGGTCTTGGTGCGCACCAACGCCCAGACCCGGGCGATCGAAGACGCCTTCTTGGATCGCCGGATCCCCTACGCGCTGATCGGAGGTGTGCGCTTTTACGAGCGTGCCGAGATCAAGGACCTGGTCGCATACCTACGCTTGCTGCGCAATCCACATGATCCGCTCTCGCTATCCCGGGTGATCAACAAGCCGCCGCGGGGTATCGGCGCGACGACCCAGAAGACACTCTTTGCGCTGGCAGCGGAGCGTGGCACCTCGCCCTGGGAGGCCCTGTCGACCGGCAACCTCGAGGGCCTTGCCGAGCGCGCACGCCGGGCCTTGCGGCGCTTTCACGACCTGCTCGTCGGGCTCACCGAGGACGCTCAGCGGCTGCCGCTGCCAGCGCTGCTCGAGCAGCTTCTCGAGGTCACCGACTATGTGTCGCTTTATGCCAAGCCGAGCGTCGAGAACCAGGCGCGGTGCGAGAACATCGATGAGTTCCTCTCCGCCGTCCAGGAGTTCACCGAGAAGCAGACCTATGGCGGGCCGGATGATCTGCTCACCGCGTTTCTCGACCATGCCTCGCTCACCGCGGATGTCGACGCCCTGGACACTGGCCGAGGCGTGTCCTTGATGACGCTGCACAGTGCCAAGGGACTGGAGTTCCCGCTGGTGGTGGTCGCCGGCCTCGAAGACGGCCTGCTGCCCCATTTCAACGCCAAACGCCAGGTAGCAGATGTCGAGGAGGAGCGTCGGCTGCTCTATGTCGGCATGACCCGGGCTGAAAAGCGTTTGCTGCTCACGGCGTGCCGCCGTCGGCGCATCGCCGGCCGCTACCAGGATCAGCAGGCGTCTCCATTCCTGGGCGAGATTCCCGCCGAACTGCTGGATGTCGAGGAGAGCCCCGAGGTGTTCACCGAGGCACCCGCCGCAGCCTTTGGCCGACCGAAGGGGCCCCGTGGGTCCGGTTCCGGCGGCTCCTACCTGGCCGGCGATGTCCACCGTTTCTTCGGCAGCGACAGCGCCGTGCTTCCCGAGCCCGCGCCGCGACCCGCGAGCAGCCGAGCGCCCGCGGCCGGATCGGGCGCGCTGGCGAGGGCCAACAGGCGTTCGCCCCCGGCTGGTGATCCCGAGCTCGCCAGCGCCGTGGTGAAAAAGGGCAGCCGCGTGCGCCACGGCACGCTGGGCAAAGGCATCGTGCTTGGTCTCGAAGGCGAAGGCGATGGCTTGCGCCTGACAGTCCTGTTCGCCGGTGTGGGAAAGCGCAAGTTGCTCGCGCGCTATGCCAATCTGGAGGTGCTGTCGTGAAGCCTCAGGCCGGGCGCAGTGGTCGGACGAAGGGCGCCAGTCCGAGTACCACCATGTAAGCGTAGCCATGCAGAAAAAGATAGAGAATGGGTAGGCACAGCCACATGTGCCAGTAGATAGCGAGCGAAAGGCACACGGCAAAATACAGCGCCAACACCATCTCGAACGCCAACGAGAGGTTCATCGGTCGCCGGTATCGCTTGCTGCGCCATTCGCCCGTGGACCCTTCGATCCGGTACTTGGGCGTGCGGTGAAAAACACCGCCCCGCTCCCGCAGGCCGGAAAGCACCGCTCGGGTGTTGTTGACGGCCAGGCCGATGCCCAGCCCCATCAACGCCGGAAGATGGCAGATCGCCCGACGCAGGCCCTTTGGGTTTCTATGCTGACTGGTGACATAGAACGCAAGCACCGACATCATGGCGCCCAGAAACAGGGGAAGATCAATGGCGAGGAGCGTCCACGTACGATCGTCGCTGCGCAGCACCATGGCCGGAAAAATCAGCATAGATAGCAATACCATCAACAGATAGCTGACGTTGGCGGTCATGTGAACGAAGGCCTCGAGCTTGGTGCGCCAGGGCAACGGTGCGCGCATGATGCGGCCGAGAAGCTTGCGCCCGGTCTGGATCGAGCCCTTGGCCCAGCGGTGCTGTTGGCTCTTGAAAGCACCGACCTCGACCGGCAGCTCGGCCGGCACCACCAAGTCTGGTAGGTAGCGGAAACGCCACCCTGCGAGTTGGGCACGATAAGAGAGATCCAGGTCCTCGGTCAGCGTGTCGTGCTGCCAGCCCCCTGCCTCATCGATCGTTTGCCGTCGCCAAATGCCTGCCGTGCCATTGAAATTGAAGAAACATCCACTGCGTTCCCGGGCGGTATGCTCGACCACGAAGTGGCCGTCGAGCAGAATCGCTTGGATCCGGGTGAGCAGCGAGAAGTTGCGGTTGAGGTGGCCCCAACGCGCCTGGACCATGCCTACGCCGGAATCGGCAAAGTGGGGCACGGCGCGTCGCAGAAAGTCGGGTGCGGGCACGAAGTCGGCGTCGAAAATCGCGATCAGCTCGCCGCGGGCCACGGCCTGCCCAGCGGCGAGCGCACCCGCCTTGTAGCCTTGGCGGTTCATGCGCATGAGGTGATGGATCTTGTGGCCGGCGGCGCGCAAGCGCTCGACCTGGGCCTCGACCAGCTCGCAGGTCTCATCGGTGGAGTCGTCCAGTACCTGGATTTCGAGGCGATCGCGCGGGTAGGAAAGCGCGCACACCGCCTCGATCAGACGCGGCGCCACGTACATTTCGTTGAAAATCGGTACCTGGACGGTCACCATCGGCCAGGACGTCGGATCAGTGGGTGCGGGCGGCACGCGCCGCAAGGCACGTAGGTAGGCGACCACCAGCACCAGGCGGTGGACACCATAGGCGGCCAACAACCCGAGAACCAAGTAGTACAGTGTCAAAACCGTCCCCGAGAGCCAGGGGTTCATGGCTCGATCCTTTCCACTCGACAAGCGCTGCGCATCGCCTGCTCACGGCGGCGCCGTTGATGGTGATCCACGTAGCCTTTCTGGCGCTTTTCGATCTGGGTCATGCGCCGCGCGTGTTCCTGGGACTTCTGGCGGCCGCATTTGTTGCCTACGGCTGGGCGGTGCTGCGACTCGAAGCCCACGTCGGAGCCGCGATGTCGCTGGTCGTGGCAGCCGTGCTGCGCTTGCTGGTGCTGCCGATTCCCCCCACGCTTTCCGACGACATCCTGCGCTACCAATGGGATGGGCGGGTGGCCATGGCGGGAAAGAATCCTTACTTGTTGGCACCCGAAGCGGCCGAACTCACTCCGCTGCGTGACGCGCTCTGGCATTCGATGCCGCACAAAGATGTACCGTCGGTGTATCCACCCGGGGCCCTCGGCCTGTTCAGTATAGCGAGTCGCGCCCCACAGCCCGCATGGGCGATCAAAATCCTGCTGACGATCGCCGACCTGGTGGGTTGTTGGCTGCTGCTGCGCTTGGCCGCCGCGCGCGGGGCGCCACCTGGCCGGGCCTTGTGGTACGCATGGAATCCGCTGGTGGTTCTCGAGATCGCTGGCATGGGTCATGTCGACGGCTTGATGGTGCCCGCCATGATCGCGACGGTCTGGTTGCTGGTGCGCACGCGCACACGCGTGCGTCCGCGCTTGGCGGGCGCGGCCGCTGCCTTCGGCGTGCTGGTCAAGCTGGTGCCGCTGGTCGCCTTGCCGATGTGGGCGCGCCAGAGCCGCTCGCCGCTGCGCTTCAGCATCGCTGCGGGTGTGGTGATCGGGGTGGTGCTGGCGCCGGTCGTGGTGAGCACTGCCGGCGTGCCGCTTGGGCTGGTCACCTACGGTGTTTCCTGGGAGTTCGACGGCCCGCTCTATGAGCCGCTGTGGCGAGGGATCGACGCGGTCGATCTCGATCTGTGGGTGAAAGGCCGGCTCGACGCGCTCAAGCAACAGACCGGCTGGCATCAGCAGCTCAATCACCTCTATCCCTGGGTGTACCCGCAGCTTCTCGCGAAGCTGATGCTGGCTGCGCTGCTCGCCGTCTTGTTCGGGGTGAGTTTGCGCATCCGCGATCCCGTTCGGGGCTCGCGCTGGTTGTTCGGGGCGCTCATCGTGTGCTCGGCCACGGTTTATCCTTGGTACCTGCTATGGGTTCTGCCATGGGCCGCGCTCGAACGCGACCGTGCCTGGCTGGTGCTGTCGGCGACCATCGGGCTTTCGTACCTGCCGCAAACGTCCAGTGTGGCGCTCATGCCTTGGACGTATCTCGCGATCTGGTCACCTCCGCTGCTTGTCTCGTGGATCACGCGTCGATGGTCGTCAAACTGACGATCGGCTACTTGGGTACGCGCTTCGCTGGCTGGCAGCGCCAGGCCAACGCGCTGGCGGTGCAGGAAGTGATCGAGCAAGCGCTCGGTGATTTGCTCGAAACGCCGATTCGTATCCGCGGTGCCAGCCGCACCGATGCCGGGGTTCATGCCAGCGGCCAGGTCGCGCATCTGCGTCTCGACCGGCGCTTTCCGCTGGCCGGCTTGGTGCACGGCGGCAACCACCGGCTACCGGACGATGTACGTCTCCTGTCGGCGCAGCGGATGGCCGACGATTTCCACGCGCAGCACAATGCCCTGGGCAAGTGCTACCGCTACCGTCTGTGGCGGGGGCCGGTGGTACCGCCTCTCGCAGCCGGCCGGGTGGCCCACGCGCCCCAGCGTCTTGACCTCGACGCCATGCGCCAAGCCCTCCGCGCGCTTCCCGGCCGCCATGACTTCACCGCCTTCGCCGCGGCCGGCGGCAGCCATCGCCAGGGTGTGCGGCGGATGTTCGCGGCGACCCTCGATGTTGATGCGCAGGTGGCTTGCTTGCGCTTTTGGGGCGATGGCTTCTTGCGCGGCATGGTGCGAGCTTTGGTCGGAACGCTGCTCGAGATCGGTCGCGGTGCCCGGCCCCCGGACGATTTTCATCGCCTCTTCAGCGCGCGGTCGCGCAGCGAAGCGGGGCCGGCCGCGCCTGCTCTGGGCCTCGAGCTCGAGCAGGTCTTTTATCCACCGGCGTACCAGCCGGCGGTGTGGTAGGTTACGCCGCGATTCGATATGGTCGACTGTCCACCGCTCGCTCCAACCGACTCGGCTTCCGAGCCGCTGCTTGGCCGCATCGACCGCGATCGCCCGCCGCGGGACCTCGGCGCAAGGAACCTTCCCGCCCACCGGTCCAGAGGGATCGGGAATTCAGGCAGGCGCCGCGCGGTGCCCGGCCGATGAGCGCGCCGGGCGCCTCGAAAGCCACGCGTCAAGGCGTCGAATCCCCCGGGACCATGTCTTCCCGGATGCAGCGTATCCTCACCGGTGCCGTGGCGGTACCGATCGCCCTGGCTGTGGTTTTCTTTCTGCCCGCGCCGCTGGTGCTGGTCGCCGGGATGGTGGTGTTTGGTGGTGCTGGCGTGGAGTACGTGCGCTTGGTCCGGCATTGGGCGCCCAGCACCCCCTTGGCTGTGGTGCCGGTGGCCTCCGCCGTGCTCGCTGGCGGGCTGTACCTGCTGCAGCGCTCGGCCCCGGTTTTGACGCTCGCCTCACCCGCCCAGGCGATTCCATGGTTGCTGCTTGGCTTCGCCGCTGTGCTCGCGGTCTCCGGCCTGTTGGTGCTGGTGTCGCCCGCGCGGATGGGAGAGGCGATGATCGGCGCTGGCTTGATCCACTTGGGCGTGCCCTACTTCGCCCTGCCGATGATCAGCATCTATTTGTTGGCAGCCAGCGACCGCTGGCTGCTGGTGTTGGTGCTGGTCGCCATCTGGGTGGGCGACAGCGCCGCATACGCGGTCGGCAGCCGCTTCGGTCGCCACCAAATGGCTCCGGTTGTGAGCCCGAACAAGACTTGGGAAGGTGCCATCGCGGGCCTGGTGAGCACCATACTGGTGTCCGTGGTGTGGAGTCTGGCGCGCCAGGGCGGGGTGGATCCCGGGTTGGTGTTGGTGACCGCTCTCGCGGGTGCTGCCGGCCAGCTCGGCGACCTGCTGGAGTCGATGATCAAGCGTGGCGTTGGGGCCAAGGACTCCTCGCGTCTGCTGCCCGGTCACGGCGGCTTGTTCGACCGCATGGACGCGATGTTGCTGGCCGCACCCGTCTTCGTGCTCGGCCTGTGGCTTTTGGGCCGGGACCTGTTGCCGGTTCTGCGCTAGGAGCCCGCCGCCGCGAGGATGCGCTGCGAGAACCCCTTCGGGCGCTCTGCGTAGGTGTATCCTGCGGCACCACGCTGGCGCGCCGCGCGGCTTTGGATCTTCACCATGGATATGCTCATCGCACTCGCCGCTTTCGTTTTGGTTCTGGGCGTCATCGTCTTCATCCATGAGTTCGGGCATTTCGCGGTCGCCAAGGCGTTTGGCGTACGTGTGTTGGTTTTTTCGCTCGGCTTTGGCAAACGCCTTGCGGGCTTTTCGTGGCGAGGCACGGATGTGCGCGTGTCGGCGATCCCGCTCGGCGGCTATGTCCAGATGTGGGGCGAGCTGCCCGAGGATCGTACCGGTGCGCCGGACGAGTTCCCTGTTCGGCCGCGTTGGCAGCGGATCTTGGTGTACCTGGCGGGACCGGCGATGAATGTGGCGTTGTCGGTGGCGCTGATCGCGGCCGCCTTCATGAGCGGCATCGCAGAGCAGGCGTTTCAAGACATGCCGCCGGTGATCGGCAGCGTGGTCGAGGGCTCACCGGCCGCGCGCGCCGGACTGGTCGGCGGCGAGCGGGTGATCGAGGTCGCCGGCAAGGCGATCGATCGCTGGGACGACCTCGACTTCGCCCTGCGTCTGGCGCCGGAGCAGCCGGTCACGCTGCTGGTCGAGCAAGACGGCGCCCGCCGCCAACTGGTGGTGACTCCCGATCGGCTGGAGCCCTACGCAATCGGTGAGGCCGGAATCAACCCGTCCTTCACCCCGAGTGTCGCCGAGGTGTTGGCCAAGACGCCAGCCGATCGCGCGGGTCTTCAACCGGGAGATGTACTGCGCGCGGTCGATGGCCAGCCGATCCGAAGTCCGGACGATTTTGTGCGCTTCGTCCAGGAGCGTCCCGGTGTCGAGGTGCTGGTGACCCTCGAGCGCGCCGGCCAGACCCTCGACCTGCCGGTGACGCCGGCGTTGGTCGGAGGCCAAGGTCAGGTGGGGATCCGCATCGGCCTCTTCCGCAAGCTCGGGGCCGGGGAGGCGCTGGCCGCAAGTGTTCGTTACAACATCGAGATCGTCAGCAAGAGCCTCTCGCTCATCGGCAAGCTCCTGACCCGCGATGTGGCGCCCAAGAGCGCCCTTTCGGGTCCGATCGAGATCGCCAACCTGAGCGGTCGCGCCGCCCGCCGTGGCTGGCGTGAGCTGATCTTCACCATGGGATTTCTCTCGATCTCGATCGGTTTCATGAATCTGCTCCCGATCCCGGTGCTCGATGGCGGCCACATCGCCATCCTGCTGATCGAGAGCGCGATCCGGCGCGATCTCTCGACGGTGATCAAGGAACGGCTCACCCAGGTCGGTTTCATGCTCTTGATGATGTTGATGGTCATGGTTTTGTACTTCGACCTGGCCAAGAACCTGCCCTCCCTCCCCGGCTTTTAGCGGCCTTGCTCCGGCTCTCCGGCGTGGGAGGCGCAGCGTCTCGTGGCCGCGGATCCCTCTGCTATGCTCCGCTGAATGTGGCGACGGATGATGCGCGGCCTCGAAGGGCTGGTCTACGTCGGGATCCTGGGCGCGCTCTTCACATTGGTTGCCTATACCGCTTTCAGTCAGTTCATCCGGCGAGGGGTTACGGCGACGCCCGACCTGGTGGGATCAGACCACGACGAGGCGCATGCGCTGCTGGCCGACCAGGGTCTGTTGCTGGTTTGGTCAGACGATGAGGCGCGCTTTGACGACGAAATTCCTGTCGATCACGTCATGGCGCAGCGGCCGCGGACCGGGACCCTGGTCAAGCGAGGCTCGGCGGTTACCGCCATCGCCTCCCGCGGCCCGCGGCGGGTGCGCGTACCGTCAGTGGAGGGCGACGCGCTCCAGGCCGCCCAGGTAACGCTGGCGGGCGCTGGGCTGCGCGTCGGGCGAACGGTGACCGTTTTCAGCGATCAGGTTCGCGAGGGCGCGGTGGTGGGTCAGGACCCGCAGGCCGAGGCCTTGGTTGCGCCTGGCGCCCAAGTCGACCTCTTCTTGTCACTTGCTGGGACCGGACGCACCTACCTGATGCCGGACGTCGTGACGCTGGACTACGATCGCGTCCGGACGTTTTTTCTCCGCAACGGCTTCCGGCTCGGGCGGGTCAGCTACGTTCGCTACGAAGGCCTGGTCGCAGGCACCGTGCTGCGCCAGTTCCCGGTTGCAGGTCATGCTTTGCATGCGGGCGATGTGATTTCGCTGGCGGTGGCTGCGGCACCGCCCGGCAAGCCGCTGGCGGCGTCTGCTGCGCCCCTTTCGGCGGCCGGCATACCGGCTGGTAGAGCCACCCTGAGATGAGCCGTCCTGCCGTCAGGTTGGCACCTTCGATTCTGGCCGCGGATCTCTGCGATCTGGCCGGAGCACTCGCTGCCTGCGAGAAGGGCGGTGCCGACTTGGTGCACGTCGATGTCATGGACGGTCATTTCGTGCCCAACCTGAGCTTTGGTGCGCCGGTCGTCTCAGCGCTTGGGCGCCGCACGCGTGTGCCTCTCGACGTGCACTTGATGGTGTGCGAAGCGGCGCTCGATCTCGACGCGATCCTCGAGACTGGTGCCGCCTGGCTGACCGTGCATTGGGAGGCGGTGCGCCATCTCGACCGCGTGCTGGCCCGCATCCGCGCGGGTGGAGCGCGCGCCGGCGTCGCACTCAACCCCGCGACACCGGTGTCGGTGCTCGAGGCCATACTCCCAACGCTCGACCATGTGCTGCTGATGTCGGTCAACCCGGGCTTCGGCGGACAGAGCTTTATCCCCTACGTGCTGGAGAAGGCACGCTGCTTGCGTACCTTGATCGACACGCACGGGCTCGCTGTCTCCATCGAAATCGATGGTGGCATCGGGCCCGGTACCATCGAATCCGCTGTCGCCGCCGGGGCCGACACCTTCGTTGCGGGATCAGCCGTGTTCGGCGAGCCCGACCCGCCTGCGGTGATGCAAACGCTTCGCAGTCTCGCCGAATCTTCCCGAGTCACGTCCTCATGACAAACATCCGCATCTCTCGACCCGCGGCGGTCGCCGCCATGCTCCTCGCATTGACGGCTGGCTGCGGTGGCGGCCCACCGGTTGATCCCATTCTCCAGCTCTCGACCCAGGAAGCCCTGGAACGCGGCAAGCAGTTGATGGACGACGGAAAGTACAGCCGTGCCAATCGCTTCTTGACCCACGCCTTCGAGTCGGCGCCGAACTCGCGCGAAGGGCGCAGGGCCTTGTTGCTCGCGGCAGACGCATTGTACTTAGCAGGAGGTGTCGATAATTACGTTCTTTGTGAGGCAAAATACAGCGATTTTATCAATCGCTTCCCGACCAGCGATCAGGCTGATTATGCCCAGATGCAAGTCGCCAACTGCCTGGCTCAGCGCATGGAAAAGCCCGATCGCGACCAAACCGTGGCGCGCAAGGCGCTCGAAGCATATGAAGAAATGTTTCGTCTGTTCCCAACCAGCAAACACCTGGAGGAAGCCCAGGAGCAGGCGGAGCTCGTGCGCAATCAGCTCGCACAGTCAGAGTTCATGGTTGGCTCGTTTTATGTCCGCTACCGGCTCTGCAAGGCAGCGATCAATCGGCTGGAACCGATCCCCGAGACCTACCCCAACTTCACCAATCGCGAGAAGCTGCTGTTTCTTCTCGGCCGCGCCTATCTGCAATGCCGGCTGGTCGATCAGGCCAGCGACGTGCTCGACGAGATGACCCGCGACTTTCCCGAGAGTCGCTACCTCGAGAAGCTCGGCACGCTGCTCGAGAAAAGCCGCAAGCAGGCGGAGAAAGAGGGCTGAGCGGGTGAGTCCCATCGGCTCCACCGCACGTGCCGCCGGGCTTCGACCGCGCATCTGCACCCTCGCCGTGACGCTCGTGGTGGCCGCTCTTTTCGCCCCTGGCGCCTTCGCCAAGGGACCGGACCCGCGTGATCAGGAGATTGCGGTGCTCAAGCAGCGGGTGTTGTCGCTGCGCCAGCAGGCTGCGGTGTACCGGGTGGAGATCGAGCAACTGCGCCAAGAAATGGCGCGACTTGAAGCGGCGCTGACCGAGGCCCAGGCGCCCCGCCAGGAGACGGTCGGTGAATCCTCGGCGCGGGTGTCCATCGGTCGTGTCGAACCGCCGATCGAGACCAGCGATCTCGTAGATGTCGGCGGCGCGACGTCGCGAGATGAGGCGCAGGCCCAATCGTCTCCGCCATCCGCCGCCGATTCTCCGGCGGCGTCGGTCGCTAACGACGCTACACCGAGCGACGCTACACCGAGCGACGCTACACCGAGCGACGCTACACCGAGCGACGCTACACCGAGCGACGCTACACCGAGCGACGCTACACCGAGCGACGCTACACCGAGCGA
>Ga0114931_10003473_pt1 | contig 19948 bp, 19 predicted proteins | sample 2SBtaG_FD_89579 | JGI IMG/M metagenome (GOLD analysis project Ga0114931, IMG submission 89579) | Deep subsurface microbial communities from Kolumbo volcano to uncover new lineages of life (NeLLi) - 2SBTROV14_V59a metaG | ecosystem: Environmental > Aquatic > Marine > Volcanic | place: Kolumbo...
CTGCTGAGCGCGTTGATTGGGTATCTGTGGAGTCGTTTCCGTCGGCATTCGGACAATTTCTTGGTGAAACAAAAGTGTACAGCGGCTTGGCGGCTGGTCAAGGGTCTGCAACAATCGTCTCAACCGGTTTGTGCCGGTCGGCGCTACCTGCTGTACATGATATTGACTGAGCAATGAATTCAGAATTCAACAAAGTCGCCCTGATCGGGTTCTATCCGGATAAACGCGTGGCCGAGCCGATGCGGCTGATAGCGGCCTATTTAACAAAAGCCGGCCTCGATGTCCTGGCACTGCCGGACGTCGCCAGCGAACTCGGTGTTGCCAGCACAGAAGCCGACGCGCTCGTTGCTGCCGCGGACCTGATCGTCGCGGTTGGCGGCGACGGCACCATGCTGTATGCGGCGACGCTCGCCGGTGCAGCCGACATACCCCTGCTGGGCGTCAACCGTGGCAGGTTGGGATTCCTCACAGACATTTCTCCGGCGGCAATGCTGGAGAGCTTCGACAAGATCCTGGCCGGCGACTATTCGAGGGAATCGAGGCTGCGTCTGCAGGCCACGCTCTGCACCGCCGACGGACGCGAGCGCACGGCACTTGCGCTTAATGACATCGTTTTACAGCGCCACGACACCGCCCGGATGCTGGATTTCGAGACGCGCATCGCAGACCGCTACGTCAATACGCATATGGGCGACGGCCTGATCATCGCCACTCCGACAGGATCGACTGCTTACGCGCTGAGTTGTGGCGGCCCGATCATCGAGCCGAATCTGGATGCCCTCGTCATGGTGCCGATCTGCCCGCATACGCTCAGCGACCGGCCGATCGTGATCCCGGCGAAACTGGATATCCGGGTTACCCTGAGCGCCCGTGAAGGCACTAAAGCCTGGATCAGCGCCGACGGACACGCCATGGGCGAACTGAAACCGGAAGACCAGCTGTTGATCGCCCAGTCTCCCAACCGCATTACGCTGATCCATCTGCCGGGTTATGATTTTTACGAGATCTTGCGTTCAAAGCTTCACTGGGGGCGTGACAGCCGCATACGCCCGGTCGCGGACGACACCTGAATGCTGACAACGCTGCAGATCAGGAACTTCGCGATCATCGATGAGGTAGATATCGAGTTGGCTGCCGGCATGACGGTATTGACCGGTGAAACCGGCGCAGGCAAATCGATTCTCGTCGATGCGATGGGCCTGGTGCTGGGAGAAAGGGGCGGCAGCGGCCTGGTCAGGAACGGCACGAAACGCGCGGAATTCAGCGCCGAATTCGATCTTGGCAACCTTCCCGAAGCGAAGTCATGGCTGGCGCAGCAAATGCTCGATCAGGACGATGAGTGCATACTGCGCCGCGTGATCGGCAGCGATGGTCGGTCGCGCGCATTTATCAACGGCAACAGCGTTCCCCTGCAGAGCCTGAAAACGCTCGGCGAGATGTTGCTCGACATTCACGGGCAACATTTTCATCAGTCTCTCGGCAGACGCGACATCCAGCGTGAACTGCTCGATTATTACGGCGGCCTCGTCGACCTGTCCCTCGCCACGGCCGCCGCGTTTCGTGACTGGCACTCACTCGCGGACAAGCTCGAAGCACTGGAGACTGCAAATGCGGACAGGGAGGCGAAACTTGAATTGTTACGCTTCCAGATCGGGGAACTCGAGGCACTCGACCTTCAGCCGGGTGAAATCGAATCACTGTCACTCGAGCGCTCCAGGCTGCAAAACAGCGGTCGGCTGGCAGAAGGTGTCGGCGCCGCCCTGGAACGACTTTACGATGGTGACACGGTAAACGCGCAGTCGCTGATCGCAGAGGCTCTGCATACTGCTGAATCACTGTCGCTCCTGGACGAGGCGCTACGGCCTGTTGCAGGCTTGTTGCAGGAGGCCAATATCCAGGTCTCTGAAGCAGCCGACAGCCTGCGCCGTTATGGCGAATTGCTGGATGTGGATCAGGGCCGCCAGAATTTCGTCGAGGAACGACTCGATGCAATCGCCAACATCGCACGCAAGCACCGTATCGAAGCCGAAGAAATCGATGCGCTGTATCAAAGCCTTGCCGGGCAACTACGTGACCTGGAGCATGCCGAGGAACGCGGCATCGAGCTTCAGCAGGCGGTACGTCAGGCCGAGCAGGGCTACAGGCGATCGGCCGGACGGCTTTCGGCAGGGCGCAAGAAAGCAGCAAAGCGCTTCTCCAGGGCCGTGACGGACACGATGGCTGATCTCGGAATGCCGGGTGGCGTGTTCGACATAGCCGTTGCGCCACTCGATATTGCGGCGGCACGCGCATTCGGTATGGACAACGTCGAATACCTGATCAGCGCCAACCCGGGCCAGGAACCCATGCCACTGTCGCGGGTCGCCTCGGGCGGCGAGCTGTCGCGCATGAGCCTGGCAATCCAGGTGATCGCCAGCGACGGGAGTAACATTCCGACGATGGTTTTCGACGAGGTCGACAGCGGCGTCGGCGGCGGTGTTGCCGAGATGGTCGGCCAACGGCTCCGGGAGTTGGGCCAGAGCCGCCAGGTATTCTGTGTCACCCACCTGCCGCAGGTCGCCAGCCTCGGCAACAACCATTTCCGCATCATGAAAGTCAGCGACGGCAAAACGACCAGGACCCGGATCACGCTGCTGAACGATGACGAGCGTGTTGAGGAGATAGCGCGCATGCTGGGCGGTGTCGAGATCACGCAACGAACACGTGACCACGCCGCAGAGATGCTCGCGGCGGGCACCACTGATGCAGCCGGCACGAGACGCGCCTGATTGCTTCAGGAACTGCCGTTCTTGCCGATCGGCCGAACGTACAGGACCAGGTTGTGGTCCACTAACTCATAACCGTAAGCTTTGGCGACGGCACGCTGAATTTCCTCGATTTCGTTGTTGACGAATTCGACCACATCGCCGGTTTCGATACAGACCATGTGATCGTGGTGTTTGCCGCTGTCCATCTCGAAAACCGAATGGCCGCCCTCGAAATTGTGGCGTATCACCAGCCCCGCGGTCTCGAACTGGGTGAGTACCCGATAGACGGTCGCCAGCCCGATGTCCTCACCCGAGTCCAGCAACTACCGGTAAATATCCTCAGCGCTCATGTGCCGTTCATCGCAACTTTCCAGTATCTCGAGAATCTTCAACCTGGGAAGCGTGACTTTCAGGCCGGCCTTGCGAAGGTCTTGTTGCTGTGCCATTTCTCGGTTCTCTTGATCGACTCCCGCCGAGCGGGCGGCGGGATTGTTGCGGCTACCGCAGCGAGTGGCAAGACGGTATCATGCGCGCCTATTATGGCCCAGTCTAATGAGCCTCTCCACTACGAAAATGGTTCAACACATTGAATAACGGCACCAATCCGCCCTGTTGCGGTCAATTTCAATAATGCGAATACGCTTTATTTCTATCCTGTTACTGGCCTCGGGCTTGCTCTCCGGCTGTGTCTACCAGGCGGCCTTGTCGCAGGGTAACCTGCTTGACCAGGAAGACATCGACCAGGTCGAAGTCGGCATGACCCGTGGCCAGGTGAGGTTCCTGCTAGGGACGCCGATGATCGACGACCCTTTCCATGAGAACCGCTGGGACTATGTCTATTTCCTGAGAATCGGCCGCCGCAAGGCGTCTTTCAAGCGTTGGATATCCGTCTATTTCGACGGCGACAACGTGTCCGGGATCAGCAAGGATCAAAAATTGCGCGAAGACCTCTGACGTGATCCGGCGCTGCCCATGAACTGACCCTCTTTTGCCAGTTCGCGGCGCGCATCCCGTGGGTCGATGGCCAACGGGCGGAGGATCTCCAGGCGGTCGCCATCAGCAAGTCTGTAATCAGGTTCGACCGGCCTGCCCCAAACAGCGATTCCACATGAGCTGAAATCCACTTCGGCAAATCGTTGCCTCACGCCGGATTGCTCGATCGCCTCCGCAGCCAGGGTGCCCGCCGGCAGGCAACAACTCGCCAGTTCCTGCCTTTCGGGCAGCGCGACGACAAGTTCAATGCGAATCGTGTCAGCGTGTTCCATAGACCTCGCCAGCCCGACTGATGAAAGCGTCGACGAGGGAATTACAGGTATCTTCGAAAAACGCGCCGAACATCAGGTCGACCACACGGCTTTCGAACTCAAATTCGAGTTGCAGCGTGACTTTGCAGCCCTCTGTACCTAACTGCCCGAAACGCCAACCACCATCGAGCCGGCGGAATGGGCCGCCCAGCAACGCGATATCGATTGCCTCGTTTAACCTCAGCCTGTTCCGCGTCGAGAAAGTCTTGCTAATAGCCCCTTTGTGTAGCTCGAGCTCGGCTTCCACCATGTCGTCAGTTCTCTTGAGCACTGCGGAATAACGACACCACGGCAGGAATTCCGCGTATGCATCGACATCATCGACCAATGCAAACATCTCGGCAGCGCTATAAGGAACCAGGGCGCTTCTTTGCACGTGTCGCACCTTAAACGCCCTAACCGATGAAGCCATTCGCTCGCAGAAACACGAGGATAATAGCCGTTAGAGCGACATAGCGCGCGAGCAAACGCCACGATTTGTAGGTTGCACTGACGCCGCCGAGTTCCTCCGAACTCGAGTTGCGGCACATCACCCAGGCTGCAAAGATTGTAATCAGGAGCCCGCTGATCGGTAACAGGATGTCGCTGGTCAGGTACTCGACGTTATCGTAGATCGTGCCTTTGAAAAAAGTCCAGTCAGCGAGCAGGTTGAATGACAGGACAGATCCCAGGCCAGCGGCCCAGATCAGGCCGCCGACCATCACCGCTGCCTGAACGCGACTCTTGTGAAACTTTTCCACCACCCAGGCGACGCCCGATTCCACCAGTCCAAGTGCCGAGGTCCATGCGGCGATGCTCAGCAGGACAAAAAACACGCTCGCAAAGAATACACCGCCGGCCATGTGGCCGAATGCCAGCGGTAGGGTTACGAAGACCAGGCCAGGGCCGCCTGCCGGATCCAGTCCGTTGGCAAACACCAGTGGAAACACGACCAGCCCTGCCAGCAGCGCAATGGCGGTGTCCGCCAGGACCACGACCGCGGATGCACTCGTGATCGACGTCTCCTCCGGCAGGTAGGCGCCATAGACCATCACGGCACCCATACCGAGGCTCAGGGTAAAGAATGCCTGGCCCATCGCCTGCAGCACGCTGTCCCAGGTCAGTGCGTCGAAATTCGGCGTAAACATGAATTCGACGCCGCGCGCAAACCCTCCCGAGGTCACGGCGTAGGCCAGCAACACCAGCATCAGGAAAGTCAGGGCCGGCACCATGAAACGGACCGCCTGTTCCAGCCCGCGCTCCACGCCGCGCGCGACGACGAAAACCGTGATCGCCATGAATACCGTGTGTGCAACGCTCACGGCGAGCCAACTGCCGGTAAAGCCGGCATAAATCGCCGCGACCTCCTGTGCCGAGGCATCCGTGAATGCGCCGCCAACGCTCATCGGAATATAAGCCAGGGTCCATCCGGCGACGACGCTGTAGTAGGACAGGATCAGCGCACCGGCCACCACTCCCATGACGCCGACCCATCGCCATTGCCTGCTGCTGCCCTCTTCCTCGCCGAGCAAGGCCATTGTCGCAACCGGGTTGCGGCGGCCCCGGCGGCCGATGAGCACCTCGCCAACCATCACCGGCAAAGCAATGGCCGCGACACACAGCAGGTAGACGAGCACGAACGCGCCGCCGCCGTTCTGGCCGGCAATATACGGGAATTTCCAGATGTTACCGAGACCGACAGCGGAGCCGGTTACCGCAAGAATGAACGCCAGCCGCGAAGACCAGTGACCGTGCAGGGATAATCGCCGTGGCTTGCCATCCATTTGTTCGTTAATCATTTCTTCGTGCAACGGCGGAAACGTGCAAATTCTGAAGGAATTTACTTTGACAAACAACAAACGGCGGGGTTGCCTGACATATAATCGCGGCCGGTTCGGCTGGCACACGCCGAAGAGACCGCTGCAGTGAACAAACCGAAAGCCAAAAAAGAAGCCGCTCGCAGGATCGCCGAGAACAGGAAGGCGCGCTACGACTTTACGGTCGAGGAGACCCTGGAAGCAGGCCTGGCGCTCGAAGGCTGGGAGGTCAAGAGCCTCAGGGAAGGCCAGGCCCAGATCACGGAAAGCTATGTACACCTCCGCAACGGCGAAGCCTGGCTCCTGGGCGCACGGATTACGCCACTGCTCACCGTTTCAACGCATATCCACCCGGACCCGACGCGGACCCGTAAACTCCTGTTACAGCGGCGGCAGCTGGACGGTCTCGTCGGCGCTGTAGAGAGAAAGGGTTACACACTGGTACCGCTCAACCTCCACTGGAGCAAGGGCAGGGCCAAACTCGAGATCGGTCTCGCCAGGGGCAAGAAGACTCACGACAAGCGGGCAAGCGTCAAGGACCGCGACTGGAAGCGCCAGCAGGAACGCATCTTGAAGTCCTCTAAACACAATTAAAACAACTGTTTATTAATGTTTCTTTAAGTAACATATCACTATGGTGCCTACGGTTTCGGCAATGTCCAGGACCAGTCATCGAGCTGCGCCAGGACCTGGAACAGCTTCTCACCACTGGTACTCAGGCGATAACCCAAGCGCGGAATCTTTTCGATTACCCGTAAACCCATCAATTCATGCAACCTGCGTTGCAGGACACTGGGCGAAATCTGGCCGCAGGCCGCCTGCAGCGCCCGAAAATTAAGCGGTCCCACACGTAATTCCCAAATCAGCCGCATCGCCCAGCGACGTCCGCAGAGGTCGAGTGCCATGGCCATGGGCGTTGATGTCGGTGCCCGCCTCAGGTTCTGAATCCGTTGCGCCATGGGCCTTCCGGAAGTTTGCTACGGTTTTGATAGCGCTTATTGTAGTCCGCTTCTGCTTTGGTAGCAAATCACCAATACGCACCCGGTCGATTGTTTTTTGCGCCGATGCCCCTACACTATCGACAGCACTTTAAGATACCGGGGGCGAACTGGATTCGACGTGGGTCGCGAAACTCCGGGTGCATGCCGAGGCACAGATCACCTCGTTAATCCAGCTGTAAAACTCATAGTTGCCAACGACGACAACTACGCACTAGCTGCTTAAAAACCAGCCTAGCGCCCTCTGCCCGGCTCGTGCTTGTGCGGCCGGATCCCAGGGGTCACCGACACAAGACCGCGGCAAGGATATGTTCAGGATCTGAACCGTTAAATTCTTACTGAACTGGTTACAGGTTTTCCCTGCCCGTCGGGTAGCCCGTAACGAGATTAATGACGGAATAAGCATGTAGACCCCGAAGCGGAGGGCTTGCGGACGCGGGTTCGATACCCGCCGCCTCCACCAAACACGAAAGGGGCCACCCGACGGGTGGCCTTTTTTGTGTTTTGGACGGCGCGGGTAGTGAGGTCGCGTAGCGGGTTCACAAATTCGCCGGGAGCGAATTTGGACGCCTGAAATGCGCCCCATGGGCGAGGGCCATGGACGGCCCGAGTCAATCCCGCCGCCTCCACCAATTCTGGATCTACGGGGATCCAACAGAGCACTGAAGCCAGCGTAATTGCTGGCTTTTTGCATCCGGAAGATCCAGAGTTGCCCGCAAAATGCCCCTGGCTGTGTCCGCCACCAAAAATGCCAGAGCGGCCGGCAAATCCCGGAAAATGCTCGACCGCTACAAGGGAGGCACACCGTCCGCTGTGCCCTCCGCTTCGCTCCCCTGTTCTTTGTACGCCCCGGAGCACAACCCGGCCCATGAGCGAAAACACGAATTACGATTTATTTGGATGATGATGTTATCGAGGCCTATCGCGAGAAAGGAGACAATCTCGGACGCGGTTACCAGACTTTGATTAATGCCGCATTACGGGAAACTTTGGGCAAAGAGCGGTCGGCGGTGGATGCAAAACATTAAGACGCATCCTTCGAGAGGAGCTTGAGAAAGCTGGTTAAGCGACATACCAATCGCTGTACTGGCCGCCGGGACGCATCTGTCACGACTATTGCAACTTTTCGATATTTGCCCTCGCAACAGTCGTACCAGTTACTGGCACCAGTCAGCTAGAACACCTGATGGAGTGAGCATGGATTCGGTGACGATTCTTCTCCAGGCCCACGCTGAAGCAGCCATCGCCCTGGCTGGCTTCGCGAGCGTCGTCGCAGCGCTGGGACGTCCGCTGAGCGCATTCGCGCGTCAGCGCTTTCTCTCGCTTCTTGCGCTCGCGGTCATACAGCTGCTCGGTTGCCTCCTCCCGCTTTGGTTTCTCCGGCTCCCAATTGCGGAGTCGACTACGTGGCGACTGCTGAGCGCCGTTCTACTCGTCCTTGGCGTCGCCCGCCGGTGGTGGCTCGTCATCGTGCCAACGCGTGCCCTCGGCGCCGGGACCCGACTCGTTCTCAATTCCCGCGTTAGCCGCCTCGTCTGGGCCGCCGGCTACGCGATCTTGCTATGCTACCTGGTAAAGGCGATAGGCGTCCCATTCCCTCCCAACTTCGAGCTTTACTACGCAGCGCTTCTGGATAGCCTCGTTGCGGGATTCGTACTCTTCGCAGACGTCGCTGTCGGAGAATCGTGAGCCGTTCGATCCACCCCCGGCAAACACCTGGGCCTCCGAACGGAGGCGTTTTCATTTTCGAGCCGTGGAGACCGAGGGCCACGCGACGGTCGGCACGACACGCGGCAGAGGCTGCGACCGAACATAGGTCACCAACTGCCAGACCGTGGTGTCGGAGAGTAATCCACCGTACGCCGGCATGCCGTGCGGCCGGCCGTAGAAGATCGAATGGAACAGCGCCCCGTCTTCGCCGCCGTAGCGCCAGCGCCCGTCCACCAGGCTCGGCCCGACGAAACCGACCGCATCACCGCCATGGCAACCGTCGCAGTTCATAGCGCCAAAGAGCACTTCGCCCTGCTGGGCGGCGCCCGGGTCTCCGCTGAGCGGGTTCACAAGGGTCTCGGCCGGAGGCGCGAGCTTCCCGGCGGCGCCGTATTGATCGTAGCGCACGGCCGGTGGTGCATTTCGTTCTGACTTGCCGGCCTGCGAATCGGCGGGTCCGGGCCCGCCGCAGGCGGCGAGCGCAGCGAGGGACACCGCAAAGGCCTTCTTCACAGCGCGAAGATCCACACGATGCCGCCCTGGCTCGTGTATTGCGCCAGGTCGGGCATGAAATCTGCCGGAGGCCTCACGTCCGCCGGGTCATCCGAGCGCACATCACCCGACAGCAGGAACCAGTCGCCGCCGATGCCGGCGTACACGGCCACGTACTGCTTGCCGTCGGGCCCGCGATACGTGATCGGCGCCCCGACCACGCCGGAGCCGACCTTGAATTTCCACAGCAGCTCGCCGGTCCGCGCGTCCGCCGCCTTGAGCCAGCCGTCGAGAGTGCCGTAGAAGGCGATGTCTCCGGCCGTCACGACACTGCCGCTCCACACCGGAAACTTCTCCCTGATCTCCCACACGCGCTGCCCGGTCGCTGCATCCCAGGCGATGAATGCGCCAAGGTGCCCGCCGGGTCCCGGGTTGTACGGGATAGTGGCACTGACATAAGGCGTGCCGCGAATATAGGTGGCGTCTTCCGACTGCCAGTCCATGCAGAGGTTGTTCGTCGGTACGTAAAAGAGTCCGGTCCGTGGCGAGTATGACGCCGGCGACGCCGGGCTCTTGCCACCCTCCAGGCTGGGACAGATGTCATGCACCATGCCACGTGATTTGCCGGTGAGCTTGGCAGGATCCACCACCGGGCGACCGGTCGCGAGGTCAACTCGCTTGGCCCAGTTAACGTCGACGTAGGGCTCGGCGACCAGCACTTCGCCCGTGGCCCGATCGAGGGTATAGGCGAAGCCGTTCTTGTCGAAGTGCACCAGCACGTTCCGGCGGCGATCGCCGATCGTCAGTTCGGTAAGAATGTTCTCTGCGTTGGCGTCGTAGTCCCAGTTGTCGTTAGGCGTGAACTGATAGGCCCAAACCAGTTCTCCGTCGCCTGGCCGACGTGCCAGGACGCTCGAGGTCCACTTGTTGTCGCCAGGGCGCTGCTCGGCGTTGTAGGGCCCTGGATTGCCTGTGCCGTAGTAGACCAGGTCCAGCACGGGGTCGTAGGACAGCCAGCCCCAGACCGGCGCACCGCCCTGTTGCCAGGTGTCGCCGGACCAGCTGTGGAGCCCGAGGTCGGTCCCCTTGTCGTAGTACGCCTTGAAGGTGCCCGCTTTCGCCAGTACCGCGCTATCCGGGCCCGCGTTGCGGGCCGTCCACACGATACTGCCGGTCGCGAGGTCGAGTGCCTTGAGCCAGCCGTGGATGCCGAACTCACCGCCCGAGGGTCCGACCAGCACCCGGTCGCCGACAACCAGAGGCGCCATGGTGATCGTCTCGCCTGTCGCAAGTTCCGCTACCTTGACCTTCCACAATTCCTCACCGGTCCTGGCATCCACTGCGACGGTGTGGCCGTCGAGCAGGTTATAGACGATTTTTCCCTCGGCGTAGACGGCGCCGCGGTTCACCGCGTCGCAGCAGGCCACGCCCACCGCGGCGGGGTTCACATCAGGGCGGTACTTGAAGCGGAGCGGGTAATCTTCTTTGGTGAGGTCGAACGCATAAAGGACATTGGGATAGGGGGTGACGACGTAGAGGGTTCCATCCACCACCAGGGGTTGGCCTTCGTGGCCGCGTAGCACCCCGGTGGAGAATGTCCAGGTTGGCCGCAGGCGTCCCACGTTTGTTGCCGTGATCTCGGTGAGGCCGCTGTAGCGGGTGGCACCGAGATCCTTGCCGGGACGGATCCATTGGCCGTCGTCCTCTGCCCGGACGGCAGCGGCCAGCGCCGTGGTCAGGACCAGGGCGCAAACGGCTGCGCGCAAACCAGGAGTAGTCATCGTCTATATGTAGCACGACGGCGACGACGGCTGCAATCTTCGCTCCGGTGAGAATACGGCGGCTTTATCGGTAAATGCAGAGCTATAAGCTAATTATTTATATAGCTTATAGTTACAGCTATTTCTTTGAGTTAATTCGAGACAATGTTTCTGCGGTAACGCGGTAATATGGGACCTTGGACCTGCCGGCCCCGCCGGTTGACGAGAGCGAAGGGATTCATGGCCGGCAGACGAACGATGTCACGACGGGAACTGATCCGGGCAGGCGCCCTGGTGAGTCTCGCTGCACAGGGAGGACCCGCCATGGCCGCTGCAACAATGCTGACACGGACCATACCTGCCTCGGGGCAGGCGTTGCCTATAATCGGGCTCGGCACGTACAGCGTCTTCGACGTCGAGGGCACGACGGAGGAACTGGACATGCGCCTGGCTGTCGTGCGGGCCCTGCTCGACGCCGGGGGTAGCGTCATCGACACTTCGCCCATGTACCGGCGCTCGGAGCGCATCGTTGGCGATGTCCTCGCAGCAGGTGGTCTTCGACCGCGATGCTTTCTGGCAACCAAGGTCTGGAGCAGCGGGCGTGACGCGGGTGAGCAACAAATGCGGCAATCGGCGCATCTCATGCAGACTGATCGCATCGACCTGATGCAGGTGCACAACCGCCGTGACCTGGATGCCCACTGGCCGACGATTCTCGACATGCAGGCATCCGCATTCGTTCGCTACAACGGCATTACGGATTATCGCGAAAGCGCGGGCACCGCCATGCAGAAAGTCATGCAACGTTATCGGCCGCAGTTCATCCAGATCAACTATTCGCTGGGCGAACGTGATGCGGAAGACCGTGTCCTGCCGATGGCGAGGGACCTTGGAATCGCAGTACTCATCAACCGGCCTTTCATGGAGGGCCGCCTGTTTCGTGCCGTCCGGAACACGAAGCTGCCCGTATGGGCAGCGGATTTCGCGGAGAGCTGGGGTCAGTTTTTCCTCAAATTCATCACCAGCCACCCTGCAGTGAACTGCGTCATTCCGGCGACCAGCAAGCTCAGCCACATGCGCGACAATGCCGGCGCCGGTTTCGGCGTGCAGCCGAATCATGCCGCGCGCAGGCGCATGGCAGAATTCATCGACAACGTTTAGCTGGGTATCACAGCCTTTTGCGCGACGGCCAGGGCGCGGACCCCTCTTCCCTGCTTCGTCGCAAGGCCTGCTTCGTTGCGACTCTATTTCCAATCCGTGTAGCGAATGCCTGTTATATCTGGCACCAGGCGGCCGAATTCTTCGCCGGCACGACTCATGAGACGCAATTCGGTAAATGCACCCACTGTCTTCTGGTAGGCGATATATTGTGCCGATGGGTCGTACACCGGCAGCCAATTGATCCATCCATCTTCAAGCAAGGTTGTCTCACCGCTGCCATCCAGCGCTGCCTGGACTATGTTCCAGCCCACGAACGCAAAATCCGGGTCGGTGCTGAAGTCCGTATCGAGGGTAAAACGCTCGAATACGGTGCTCGTCGCGTCGGCCACCGGGTCATGATCGGAGCGGCCGGTAATGCGGGTTACCTTCAGTACATTCGAGCCATCTTCGTTCATCACTGCAATGCGGAGGTTCGGGCTGGCCGAGAAGCGATTGGTCTTGAACACCAGGCGACCGTCAGGCGTATAGTCGGGATCGTTGTCGGCAAACCCCGGGCTGCCCAGGTCGGCAATCTCTGTACCGTCTGCCGTCATTACTACGATCGATTCGCCTGCAGGGTCGCGGAAAGAAACATACGCAATACGGCTGTCGTCGGGCGACCAGGCCGGGTGCCCGTCCAGTATTGTATTGTTCGTAAGCCGGGAAAACCCACTGCCGTCGATATTGACCGTATAGATTTCAAACTGCGCGAAAGCATCCTTCGCAGGTGCGCCATGGAAGGCGATGCGGTTGCGATCGTGGGAAAGCGAGATGTTGTCCTTGAACAGGTTGGGCAGGATTGTTACCCGCGTTACGACGCCCGTGGTCGGCTCGAAGGTGTAGATTTCGCCGTTACCCGGGACGTCGTGCTCGCTGATGAAGGCAATCATTCTGGTCAACCCGGCCGGTTTTTCGGGATGGACAAAGAGACCGCCACTGGTGATGTCCAGGGTTCCCCATGCCACGGTGGACTGTTGGGAGGCGAACAGCGTGCCGACGTTGCCGGTCAGACTGGAGATGACGAAGTTGTCCGTAAAAACCAGGTTGAACGGTGTCGTACTGTCGACGACGGCATCCTCGCCACGACTATCGGCAGTTCGCGGTATCAGGAATTCCGCGGTGTAGGATGCGGTCGCGGTATCGTATCGCAGCCGTGCCTGGCCGTCCCCGATGTCATCGTCCACATCGCTGCCACCGAGGCGATGCTGGTCGATGTAAAAAGAGGTAGGCCCCGCGGCGATGAGCGCGCGACTGTCGTCGCTGTCGTCAACGTTTCCGCTGAGGTCACTGTCCAGGAGCAGTCGAAGACCGTCAAAATCCAGCGGGCCCTGTACGAATTCAAAGGTGTTGTTGAGGGTCGCATCGTCCCAGCGCACAGCCAGGTACATATCACGGTCGTCGTTCAGTACACCCCACTCGACATTGATCGTGGCGACCGGCATGCCGGAACCAAGATTGTCCAGGAGTTCAACTGTCCGCGTAGTTGTCTGATCGAAAACCGTGAAATCGGCAATGCCGTCGATCACGAAACGCGTCGCGACCGCAACACCAGGGGGTGGGGGTGGAGGTGGCGGCGGAGATGGTGGCGCAGACGAGCCTCCTCCACCGCAGCCGCTGATCACGGCCGCAACAATAATTACGGCAATTGCGGGCACCCAGCGCATCTATAATCTCCTGCAGTGGCCGGGATCGGTTAGCCCGGCAACCAGTTTCTAACAGATAGTGCTTTCGGAAACTAACTGACCGCATCACGTTTTACTGTCCGGACCCTGACTTTCAGTCGCTCCTGTCCGTCTGGCCCGTATCCATCGGCGGCATTGCCGGCAGGCAGGCGTCCTCACCGGCCTCACCCGTTGTCTGCAGGTCCAGGTAGGTCGCCGTCGCATACGACGTGAACCCCGGGACGCCCTTCGCGATAACACTATCCACGACATGGGGGAATTCGACGAACATGGCGTAGGGCTCACCATGCTCGAGCGTGTCTGACGGAACCCGCAATTCATGCGCGCTATACCGAAGATAGTCTTGTCGCTGAAACGGGAGACCCGAATGCACGATACGTTCTCCCTGGCAGTCCTGCACGACAACAAAGATCATGTCATCGACAATTCCCCTCGGATCTGCCCGCCCGTTGGAATAATCACTCCAGCGAATTGTCAGCGCTTTGGATGGATCGATCGCCTTCGGCGCTACCGGTCGCGCATCCTGCGACAGCGATATCCGGATCGGCGCAGGAAGATCCGTCTGTCCGTTCTCACCACTTAAGGACATTCGGGCCTCGATGTTGTCGGCAGCAACCGATATCCTGAAAATAAAGTCACCGTTCGGGTAAGCGGCATCGAGATCCGCAAGCGTTTGAAAGTGTCCCCCTTCGACATACAGGTTTGATTCGCGATGCTCATACACCATAGGCTCGACCGGGGCATCATGACGAAGCAGCTCTCCGCTCACAGCTTGCTGAAGCTGCTCTTGTGGAAAGATTTCCGAAAAAAAGTGGTAGTTGAGGAGCGCCAGATGTCCTGCATCGTCCTGTGAATAATTCGAAGATTTGACCAACACGAAAAACCGGATGGCGGGATCTTCATTCGCAGTTGACTGCGCAGACGCGACCGCCGCTGCGCATGCCAACGCGACGATGAGCCGGGCAGCCAGATTACGCATCCAGCGCTTTGCCATATTACTGTCCAGGTTCAGTCGGATAGTCGGGGGCCTCGGTCGGGATCGGATTTTCGAAGCCCTCAAGCTGCGACTGAATCTCCGCGATCGCCGCTTCGAGCTGTGAGTCGCTGCCCTGGTTGGTCGCGATCGGATCCAGGGTGACCTCGATATCCGGCGCAACACCTTCGTTTTCGACGCTCCATTCATGGTTCGCGTTATAAAAGCGGAAGAACGGCACGGAAAGCGCTGCGCCGTCGACCAACCGAGCATTGGTGAAGATGCCGATCAGGCCTCCCCACGTCCGGGTGCCGATCAGTTTGCCGATCCCCAGGGTACGGAACGAATACGGCAGGTAATCACCGCCGGAACCGGCGTCCTGGTCAATAAGCATCACCTTGGGCCCGAACATCGCACCGGCAGGCGTGTTGTATACCTTGCCGTCACGGTCTTTCCAGCCGGACAAGTGACGCCTGCTGAGAACCTCGGTGATGTAGTTGGCCGCCTGGCCGCCGGCATTGGAACGCTCGTCGATGATCATCGCATCCTTGTCGAGCTGCGCAAAAAACATCCTGTTGAAAAAGGTATACCCGGCACCGGCCGTATTCGGCAGGTAGATGTAGCCAACGCGGCCATCGGTTGCTTCGCTGACCCGACGGCGGTTGTTTTCTACCCAGTGCCACAACCGCAACATGCGTTCTGAAGCGGTGGGCTCAACGACGATATCCCTGGCGTCGCGGCCGTTGGCCGATGGACCGACGCGCAGGGTCACCTGGTTGCCGGCCGTGCCCTGCAAGTACTCGAAGAGATTATCCCCGGACGTCAGCTCGCGGCCGTTCACCGCCAGCAGGTATTCGCCGTCCCGCGCCTCATTGCCGGGCGTTGCCAGCGGTGCGTCGATGAACGGGTTCCAGGACTCGCCGGTATAAACGCGGGACAGGCGGTAGCGCCCGTCGACGATCGAGAAATTGGCGCCGAGCAGGCCGGTATTGGCGCCGCTGTCGTGGTAGATGTCGCCTCCACCGGTGCGGTTGTGTCCCACCCGCATCTCCGCGATCATTTCGACGATAAGCGCTGAAAGGTCCTCGCGGCGAGCGACATGGTCGACCAGCGGCCGGTAGCGCTGGTAAACGGCGTCCCAGTCCAGCCCATGGAGTCCGGGATCGTAAAAGAACTCCTTCTCCATGCGCCAGGCTTCGTCAAATATCATCGTCCACTCTTCACGCGGGTCGATTCGCAGCCTGACCGCATCGAGGTCGAGTGGTTCGGGCTCCACTTCGTCGCCAAGCTCCGCCGTGGCAATGGAACCGTCCACTTTGCCGATGATGATGTGTTTGCCGTCCGCGCTGAGCGTGAAGTTCGAAACGCCAGTGACAACCGCCTGCGCCTCTTTGTCTTCGAAGTCGAAACGCATCAGGGCATTCGCCTCGTTCGCATCCCCGTCCGGGGGCTCGTTGGATCCGCCTGGCTGCACCGATTGCAAGTAGTAGAGCTTGCCATCGTCGGCGCAGCGGAGATTGCCGTAGTTACGCTCGGCGACCTGCAGCGCAACGGTGCGCGTGGAGAGCCCGTCCAGATCGATCCTGGTCGGCGGCGGCGCAGCGGGCTTGTCGTCGGCGTTTTTCTCTTCATCCGCCGCGGCTTCATCACTCCCACCCTCATCGCCGCTTTTCGGCAGTAGGGGGGACTTTCCGTCTGCTGCCAGTACCATCGCATAGAGTCCTGCCCGGTACGGACGTTCCTGGCTGGTCATGTTGAGTCCGACCTGGATAGGCCCGGAATTTGTCGACGCAGCGAAATAGAGATAGGCGCCGTCCCTGCTGAAGGCTGGCGACGCGACATCCGCCGCGCCATCCGTCAGGCGCACGCTCTCACCCGAGCTGAAGTCATACAGCATCAGGTCGCTGTAGTAGTTGGCCTGCTCTTCGGTATAGGCGAGCCAGCGTCCGTCGGGCGACAGTGACAGGTCGATCTGTCCACGCCTTGTGCCGGTCGAGATCCTGGTGACATCGCCGTCGGACAAATCCATCGCATAAAGGGACAGGTGGTTGTCCTGAAACAGAATCCTCGGATTGTCTCCGTTACTCCACGCCATCAGCTGATAAAAATATGGGCCGAGTTCGTATTCCCGGTGCTCACCCATGCCGGTCTGGTCGGACAAAACCAGCCTCTGCCCTGCCCTCGAGTCGGCAACATAGGCGACCTCATCGCCTTCGGGGGACCAGATTGCCGTGTACTCGCGAACCCGGCCGGAGTTGCTGACGTTGCGCGTCGATCCGTCCGTGACCGGCACGGTGAAAACCTCGCCGCGGGCGGTGACGATTGCACGTTTGCCCGTCGGTGAAATATCCGCGAACTGGATCGTGTCGCCGGCTTTTTTCCAGCGGGTCCTGAGTTGCGGCAAGTCGGGATTGATGTCGACAGCGATCTGCGTCGTCCTGCCGTCGACCGTGTTGATGTTCATCAGGCGTCCACCGGACTCGTAGACGATGGTGTCACCATAGCCACCTGCCGAACGCACGTCCCAGACGGCTTCGTTGGTGACCTTCGCAATGCTGCCGCTGCCGCTGTCGTAACGGAAAATATTGAAAGTCTCGTTATCCCGATCCGATATGAAGTAGAGCGCATCGCCCGACCAGATCGGGTTGAAATTCGTGGCGCCACCACCGGGCACGGTAAGCGCCGATTGCGCGGCCAGATCCATGATGCGGATCGCGGGCGTGGTGCCGCCACGATAACCCTTCCAGCCGGCGGAACCTCCAAACAGCCCGTTGTAGCCGGAGCCGAATGGAATGTAGGCGAAATGGCTGTCGTCATCGTCGTAGACACCTCGATAGACCCGTGCCTCCATCTGTTTCTGCGGCAAACCGCCGTCCAGCGATGCCTGGTAGAGCTGGCCCGATCGGCCGTGATCCGTCTCGCGCGCCGAGATGAATGTGACTGCGCTGCCATCGGCCGTCCATCCCGTGGGCATATCGGTCCCGGGATGCCAGGTCAGGCGCCTGGGTTGACCACCATCGACGGCGATAACATAGACGTCGACGTTGTCCTCATACGACGCGGCAAACGCGATTAGCGAACCGTCCGGCGAAAAAGTGGGGTTGTTTTCCCCGGCGGGACTCGAGGTCAGGCGTCGCACTGCCGTGCCATCACGATTCGCCACCCAGATATCGCCCGCATAGACGAACGCAAGACGATCGGCAGAGATATCGGGCTGCCGCAGCAACAGCGTCTGCGCGGTTGCCGCCGCGGACGCAATCGTGAGCAGCGCAGCCCCAAGGATCGAAAGGAATTTCATGTACTTACCCCGCGCAGGATGAGAACGACCGGCACCCGTCGCCGGCGTTCGAAGAAAGTTCTTCTAATTTTTTTCGAGCTGCTTTGTCACCGCCGGCTCCAGCCGCGTCAGGCCCGCGGCCTTGCCGACCTCCAGCGCCTCTTCGTCCGAAGCGCCATGCAGGCTCGCGCGCAATGCAAACAACGCGCCGACGCGGTTGCCGCTCGCGCAATGCACCAGTACCGGGCCATCGATGCCGCTGAGCACTTCGTCGAGACGCTTCGCATTATCGAAGGTCGTGCCAGCGGCGCCGGTTACCGGTATCGAGTGATAGGACATGCCGAGGGCATTCACGACTGCCGGCTCATCGAATCCCCGGTCTTCCCCTTCGGTGCGCAGGTCCACGACCGCAGCAAACCCGGCTTCCCTGGCCTCTTTCAGTACCTCCTCATCCGGTTGCCCGGTGGCCACGTACTGCTGCCCCTCGAGGACGCCCGCGTCCGCGTGAATCTCACTGATGCTGAGCTTGCGAACAGACTCCTGCGCAGGATCGGCGCCCTGTGCAAGAGAGACGGCAAACGCAAGGGAAATGAAGGTGAACGTAAGTTTTTTCATGGCTTTGGAATCCTGTAAAGCGCGTCGATATCCGCACGACATTCTGGGGTCATCGCACCACCTGCCTAATCTGCGTTTACCCGAAGGTCGGCCTTGTGCGCGATATGTTTGCCAATCATAAACGATGATGTTGCCGCGGGCGAAGGCGCGTTCAACACGTGAATGGCGCCGGGTGCCTCTTCGACATAGAAATCGTCCACTAATCTGCCGCGCCTGTCCACAGCCTGAGCACGAACGCCAGCGCCGCCGGGCTCCAGGTCGTCAGCCGTGATTTCCGGGACCAGCCGATTAAGGCTCCTCACGAAGACGCGTTTCCTCAGCGAACGATTGATCTCCGAGATACCGGCGCGCAGGTTTCTGGCAGCAAGCAACCAGAATCCCGGGTACGCAAGCGTGGCGGCAAAATCCCTGGCCGAAAAATCCGAACGACGGTAACCCTCGCGCATCATCGCCAGCACCGCATTCGGGCCGGCTTCAACCTCGCCTGTCACCCGCGGCGTCAGGTGTACATCGAGGAATGGCAGCGAAGGGTCAGGCACCGGGTAGACGAGTCCCCTGACGAGATTCCGCCGCTCCTCCCGCAGTAGAAAATACTCGCCGCGAAAGGGGATAATTTGTATGTCGGGCTTGCAACCCATCTGCCTGGCGACGACATCCGAGTGCAACCCGGCACAATTGATGACGAGCTTCGCGTTGAATTCGTTGCCGTTGGTGATGACACGCCAGCGTCCTTTGTCATTGCAGGAAGCGATGAATTGCGTATTGAGGAAAAGTCTGCCACCGCCATTCTCGAAGATCGCGGCGTAGATTGCCGCAAGCTTCCTGAAATCCACGATCGCCGAATTCGGTGAGTAGAGCGCTTTTGCTCCTTCGACGTTGGGTTCGATGTCGCGCAATTCACGCATCGACACCAGGCACAGCCCCGGCACGCCGTTGTCGGTACCGCGATCGTGAAGCCGTTCAAGCCGGTCGATCTCCTCGTCCGTGTTCGCGACAATGACCTTGCCGCAGCGGACCAGGGGTATGTTGAATTTCTCGCAGAGCGCTGCGAGTACCTGGTTTCCTTCCACGCAGAATTTTGCTTTCAGCGAACCCGGTTCGTAATAGATGCCCGCATGCAAAACGCCTGAATTGTGGCCAGACTGCTGATCGGCAATTTTGCCGTCTTTTTCGATCAGGCAGATCGTCGATCGTGGCCGCATCTTTTGCAGGTGCATTGCCGTTGCCAGCCCGATGAGCCCGCCGCCGATAATCAGAATTTCACTGTCAATAATGGACATCCCATTCGGCCTTTTGGCAATACCTTCGGATAATGCGGCGCAATTATCCGTCAGCAATATTGTAATCGCCAGCAACCGACTCTACCCTGCCACGATGCCCACCGAACAATCGGC
>Ga0114931_10003474_pt1 | contig 19946 bp, 17 predicted proteins | sample 2SBtaG_FD_89579 | JGI IMG/M metagenome (GOLD analysis project Ga0114931, IMG submission 89579) | Deep subsurface microbial communities from Kolumbo volcano to uncover new lineages of life (NeLLi) - 2SBTROV14_V59a metaG | ecosystem: Environmental > Aquatic > Marine > Volcanic | place: Kolumbo...
GATGATCCAGCGGATGGGCATGCGCCAAGTAGGGACGACATTCGCATTTTGGAAATTATGGCTAACCAAATATCAGTGGCAATCGACAATCGCATCCTCTACGTGAAATCCAAGCAGCGTTTGGACAATCATCATCGCAATGGCAATTCTGTCCGGACACCGGCTCGGATTTCGACAAACCCACGCATGAAAGCCCGATTTGTTGACCGTTTTTTTAAGTAGAAAGTCGACGGCCTCCTTTGCTCCGCTAAGACAATCTCATTTTGTCTTGACTCACAAAACTCTATTCCTTACCTTGTTTTTCTTTGAAGTCTATGTCGTCAAGCTTTAGAAGCGGTCAACGTGTTGTTAAAAATATTTCCCTTACTTCTTATTTTACCGCTGCTTGGATGTGTTGATAGAAACAGATCCAATCCGCTGGATCCGAAGAATTCCGACACGTTAGGCAAGCCGAGTGGTCTGCGGGTTATTTCGAGTGCTGACAGCGCATTCCTGCGGTGGGACGGCCTGAACCTGTCCGACCTTACCGGGATTCAAATCTACCGAAAGACCGAGTCTGAAGATGAATTTCTTCCTTTCGCTTTAGTTGGACCTGACGCAACGACTTTCACGGATGTCCCCGTCGCTTTTGGAATCGAACATAACTATCAGATTTCGGCAAAAGGAAATGGATTTGAAAGTTTGCGCTCCGACATCGTCCTGGTTGAGCCGGGCCCGACATTCAATTGGATTGCTGACAATTCAAGCCAACAATTGTTCAAGTTGACGCACGATGCCAGAAACATTATTGCGACGACGACGGGCTTCATAACGGCAATTGATATTGAACCGAACCCATTTACCGGGGAAACCTGGGTGATTGATTTTGTCGCCTCGGTTTTGGGTCAAATCGTGAAAATAACTCCCACCGGTCAACTGTCCGGTCCGCTGGTGAATTTAGAGGGTCCTCGGGATGCGGCTTTGCACAATGAAACGGGTGACCTGTGGGTTGGGGATGTAATCGACAATAGCGTGCTTAAGATAGGCGCGCGGAATAACAACATCACTCTGAGAGTCCCTGGCTTTGACATCCCAAGTTCGCTCGCGGTAGACCAACGTGATGGCTCTTGCTGGATCGCGGATCGGGGTCTGAAGCAACTGGTAAAACTTAACACCGACGGCTCACGTATCTCTACTGTGTCATCAACTTTTAACTCGCTGCGGTGGCTCGATGTAGATTCCAACGATGGCGCGGTTTGGGTTTCAGACAGCACGCGCATTTTACGACTTGACCCGGTGGGGGAGTCACGGATGACGTTGACGCCCGAATCGGGGTTTGCCTACAAACTGGCAGTAAATAAACGAACGGGAGAGTTGTGGGTTCTGAATTGGTCCCCGTCATCCGTGGCCAAATATCTCAAAACTGGGGAAAAACTATTTGAAATCGATGGGTTCGACGAACCTGAAGACCTTGACGTTAATACATTTGACGGCAGTTGTCTCGTGGCTGACACCAGAAACAATCGTGTCGTTAGAATCGATTCAGACGGCCGGGAGATGAGGACCGTTCGTGAGTTTCGGTTTCCCATAGCTGTCGGAATACAGAATGAACCTTAATTGGCATCCTAACACCTGAATCCCGTCTGATTGAATCCTTTCAGCCACAAATTCGTAGAGGATCTTCAGTAGCTGCTGATTTTGAGTGTGTCGACCTTTCACGAGAATGCTTAAAGGCGGACTCGTGACCTATTTTGAACCGTTGAATGGATGACCGTCGATGAGGAAATTGATGTGTATTTTATCTTTAAAAGGAGGAGTTCATGGAAGGGTTTGACGTAACCAGGAATCAGAACGGCGACATTTCTATTCTGGCTCTAAAAGGTTATTTAGACGCACATACAGCTCCTGAGCTCGAAAACGCTTTTAAACAATTAGTTGACGAAAAGAAGTACCGGATTGTGGTCAATTTCAGTAACCTAAGTTACATTAGCAGTGCCGGTCTGGGTGTCTTCATGGGTTTTATTGAGGATGTTCGGGACAACGGCGGCGACATTAAACTGACAAATATGACGCCCAAAATTTTTCGTGTATTCGATTTGCTCGGTTTCCCAACCTTGTATGATATTGTCGATGAAGAACGGAAGGCAATCGAAAAATTCGATAAAGTTTAAAATTAATTTCAATGGATCGGGGCAAAAATCGAAATGGCGAAGCTGAAAAAGTGGTGAATGGACTTGCCTAGGAACAAGAAAACATATCAATTAAGGCTGCCGAGTCAGTCAGACAATCTGTCTTTGATTCGGGACTTGATCAGTAAGGTCGCCACACAGGCAGGTCTAAACAACGAGGACGCCGGCAAGATCGAGCTCGCTGTAGACGAGGCGTGCACAAATGTGATTAAGCATGCCTATGGGTCCAACAGCAACGAAATTATTGATATTCAAATAAAGATTGAAAAAACCAAACTAACCATCATCGTTTCCGACAAGGGCAAAGGATTCAATCCCGACAAGATTAAGATACCCGATTTAAACGAGTCGATTCGGACTGGAAAGCGCGGCGGACTTGGCATCTGCCTCATCAAGACATTGATGGACAAAGTCGACTTCCAAATGAACCCCGGCACCAAAAATCAGGTCAAAATGGTGAAGTACCTAACCTAGATGCAACCATGAGTCAGGCCGATAGCGACTTAAAAAAATATGAGCTGCAAGCCTTATTTGATCTCAGTAAAGCCCTAAATTCCTCTCTTAATATCAGAACCATTCTCGATACCCTCTTGATGACTCCCATGGGGAAACTGCTCATAGGGAAGGGTGTTGTTTTGATCGCCAAAGGGCAAAAGAAGTTCGTCATCGAAACCCTCAAGGGGATCAATCGTTCTCTGATGGAGACCGTCGTTCAAATTGAAGCCATCCCCGCGGGCCCTTCTCTCATTGCGGAGATGCCGCCTTCTGACTGGAGCACCTTGCTTGCCCAAAACGGCATCGAGGTCGTGATTCCGATTCTGCATGACAACCTTGAATTGGGTGTACTCGGATTCGGGAAGAAAAGCCTGGGGGGCTCGTTCAACGACTCCGACCTGGATTACCTCCATTCGCTGAGCAACATTGCGGCGACCGCGGTGCAAAATGGTATTATCTTCAAGGAACTCCACGAGACCAATCGTAAGCTGGAGAAGAAGGTCCAGGAACTGAACACGCTTGCGGAGATCGAAAGAGAACTGAATTCAACCTTATCAACGTTGCGGACGGACAAAGTGGTTAACCTGCTGGCTTATTCGATCATGGGAGAGTTGACGGTTAACAGATGTCTCATCTGCCTGGCGGAGAACGGGCGGCTTGTTGTCGCCCTCAATCGTGGCCTCCCGGCCGACAAAATCTCTCTTGTAACGAACAACCCCCAACACGTTGCGGAAATGCATGGTTTGTCACACTCGGTGATCCTGACGGATACGGCAATGAATGAGTCTCTCTCCTTGCTGGCTAGTGCCGGGGTTGCCGTGGTTGTCCCCATGCGAATCGAGGCTGAATTCAAAGGGTTTATCGGGCTGGGTGAAAAGATAACGAAGATGCCATTCGTTGCCGACGAAATTGATTTTTTGTCGATACTCGGTAATTGGTCCATGATTTCGATCGAGACGGCGCGGTTGATAGAACAAGAAGTTGAGAAAAAGAAACTAGAGCAAGAGTTGCATATCGCCAGTGAGATTCAAAGACAACTGTTGCCGGAAAAATGCCCTGAAATAGAGGGATATCAGCTTGCGGGGAGCAATCACCCGTCGTTACAGGTGGGGGGCGATTACTACGATTGTTTGAAATTGAACGATGATGAATACATTTTCTGTATCGCCGACGTTTCCGGTAAGGGTGCGCCCGCTGCTCTCTTGATGTCGAACCTGCAAGCGAGTCTTCATTCGCTGGCGGACACCGGCCTGACATTAAGTCAAATTACAGCGCGCATCAACAATATTATTTACCGAAATACAACGTCGGACAAGTTCATTACATTTTTTCTGGGTCGATTGAACGTCCGTGACCAGATTTTTACTTCGGTGAATGCCGGCCACAATCCCCCCTATATTTTCCATTCGGATGGCGCATTTGAGACCCTGGAAGCGGGGGGGTTGATCCTCGGCATGATGCCTGACGTGAGTTTCAGTTCGGAAAAGAAAGCGCTTCGTGCGGGCGATTGTATCGTGATGTTCACGGATGGTGTTTCAGAAGCCATGAATTCGGCTGGAGAAGAATTTGGAGAACACCGAATTGAAGAATATATTTTGAAAAACCACCATTCCTCTGCAGGGGAAATATTACAAGGTCTTATCGAAGCCGCGAACCAATTTTCGGCTGGCTGTCCACAAGCAGACGATATAACAGTCTTCACGATCAAGGTTGACTAACACTCAACATCGATAACGATTCGGGTGTTGAGACTGTTGGCCATGAGGCTGTTAGGATTTGCGCAATGCTACCCGCGGTCTACATTTTTAGTCTTTCGTTGTTCATGGCCATCTTGCCAAAATGCACACCTTTGTTCTTGTATATTGGAGTGGGTTTTGCTTATATTGATCGGCAGCGATTAGAGACGATTTCTTCACTGATGTTGGGGAATGCTGCTTCAATTCTGCTTGATATGATCTTTCGCCTGCCTGCGTTAAGCAACGGTGCCGACGGAAGACTCAAATGGCCGTCGCGACATGCACGGGGCGGGAAGTCTTTTCCGGCCCCGTATATCCGAGGTGAAAAATACCTGTCGGTCGGTACAAGTTCTTTATTGCCCATCCTGAATGACGGCGTTTAAATAATGGTCCGGAACCGTGGGGCGCATGATGAGTAGTTTGATTATTGGATGGAACAGGCCGCGGTTCGGTCCTGGCTGAATTGAATGCGAAAAGAGCAGGGGAGTCCTATTTTTAAAATATGTGTCTATTCGAGACCGGTTAGAAACCAACAATGGCCAATATTCTAGTCGTTGACGACGAAAAATCTATCACCTATCTGTTGGCGGAAGTATTGCGCAAGGACCAGCACTCCGTCAAGACGCTTTCTGATGGAAGATTGGTTGAGGATGAGCTCAGGAAACGGACCTACGATCTAGTCGTCTCTGACCTGCACATGGGGGAGGTAGGGGGACTAGAAGTCCTGCGAACGGTAAAGAATTGCGACGAAAATACAGAGGTCCTGATATTGACCGGGCATGGCACGATTTCGACCGCTGTCGAGGCGATGAAGCTGAGCGCATTCGAATTCCTGACCAAGCCCATCGATATGGAAGAATTCCGTCTGAAAGTCCAGAAGGCCCTTGAGAGACGGAGTTTCAAAGTTCAGATTCAAAAGCAGCAGCATGAGTTACGTGAGCAACAGGAGATGATCAGCAAGGACTTACAACTCGCGGAGCAGGTTCAAAAGAGCTTGGTGCCGGAACCTTTGAATCTTCCGGATTTGGATGTATGTGTCAAGTATTTGCCCATGATCGGCGTGGGTGGAGACTTCGCCGATATTTATTACGATGGGTCTGAGAATGTTTATCTGACCCTCATCGATGTGACTGGGCATGGCATTACAGCGGCTCTTTTGGTGAACCGCATCTGTAGTGAGATTCGGCATTTGGTGAGAGAAAGGCGCGACCCCGCGTCTATTCTGTACACGGTCAACAATTTCATCTTTGATTCTTTCGATGGGATGGCGATGTTCCTCACAATGTTCAGCGGTGTTCTCAATTTGCGCAAACGTTCTTTTACTTATGCGGGCAGCGCTCATCCTGCTGTTATATTGTGGCGCAGCCGCGAAAATAAGTTTGTCAAGCTGGAATCGCAGAACATCATAATCGGTTATGAAAAGCGCGACCAAAGCCACTTCGTTCAGGATGTCGCGATGGTTAGTGCGGAAGACAAAATTCTCATGTACACCGATGGCATCATCGAGGCTGAGGATGCGCACGGAAAACAACTCGGAATCAATGGCTTCATCAATTTTTTCAAATCAAGTATTTATTTGTCAGCGTCCGAAATCGTTGAAACTATCATGAACGGCATTTATGAATTCAGCCCTAATCCAATCAAAGATGATGTTTACCTGATTCTGGCCGGCTTAAAATGAAGATCGATTCTAACGCCGTATTCGGGGAACGTGAGGCAGTCTCCCGCGTATCATGAGATTTTCCGGAAATAATGGGTCCACTCCGGAGAGTGGAGACGCCTTTGTACCCCCTCCCGTGGTAAGCCAATCCAAACGCAAACGGTTTGCATTGTTGGAGTTGCTCAGCAGTGATCGGCCGCGACTCAATGCTATCTTGTTTGTCGCTACCTGCCTGACGACTTTCGGCGCGGGCTGGCTGCCACAACAGGATTGGCGGGCGGGATTGTGGTACAGCTTTGGCATAATCTCTATTTTGACCGCACATGAAATGGGACACTATCTGATGTGCCGGAAATACGGTATCCAGGCAACCCTGCCGTTTTTCATTCCATTTATTCCGGTCGGTTTTGGTACTCTGGGGGCAGTCATCAAAATGGAGTCGTTTATACCAAGCCGCAAGGCACTTTTTGATGTCGCGGTGGCTGGACCGATCGCGGGTTTCATTTTGACAATTCCGGCGATTTACTTCGGTGCCAAATGGTCTACCCTGGCTGCTCCCATCGGGTCTAATGCGGGGAGCATGGTCAGCCTGGGAGAATCAATCCTTTTTACGAAATTGTCGAGTTGGGCATGGGACGGAACGTTGCAAAACAAAGATTTGCTGTTGCATCCATTAGCGTACGCAGGCTGGGCGGGGCTTCTGGTTACCGCGATGAATCTGATGCCGATTGGGCAACTGGATGGGGGGCATCTCATTTACGCTTTGTTTGGAAAGCACCACCGAATCATCACGGTTATGGGTCTGGTCTGTTTCGGGCTGGTAGCGGTTTTCCGGTATCCACCGTGGCTCTTATTCTTACTTCTTTTACTGTGGTTCGGAAGGAACCACCCACCGACGTTTGACGAAAGACCCCTTAACCTGGGCAGGTATTTTATTGGGATTTTAGCCCTGATCATTTTTGTTCTTTCGTTCACGCCAGAACCTATTATCATGTAGTTCGAAGTTAATAAATTCCTGACACGCGCCTTGGTATTCAGTATGGCGCTTCATATATTAGAGTTCACCGAATGCTCCACTTTCGAGGGAATTTCTAAAATGATGTTGACCTATCCACCTGCCATCAAGTTGGCCCAATTGCCCACACCTATCGAAAAATTAAGTCAGCTCACCGCACGCCTTGAGGGACCGGAAATTTACATAAAACGAGATGATTACACTGGCATTGCCGAAACCGGTAACAAAGTACGAAAGCTTGAATTTATATTAGCTGAAGCCCAGCGGCTGAAAAGCAGCCATCTTATTACGTGCGGTGGTTATCAGTCGAACCATGCACGAACAACCGCGGTCCTGGCAGCGCGGTTGGGACTGGGATGCCATCTGGTTCTTCGGAATGGCATGAGTTCAGCCATGGAAGGAAATCTATTTTTGAGCCGCCTTGTCGGGGCTGAAATTCAACAAGTGACGCCAGAAGAGTACATGCATGTGAATGACATTATGCAAGGTGTGGCCCTGGACATCAAGTCAAAGGGGGGCAAGGCTTACATTATTCCGGAGGGCGGGTCGAACGAATTTGGAGTGTTAGGATATGTAAGGGCCATGGAAGAAATGGACAAACAACTGAAGGAACGAAGCATCAGCATACAGCACATGGTGGTACCGGTAGGGTCGGGTGGTACATATGCGGGCCTTCTGTTGGGTAAGTACCTTTTCGACTTGCCGGTTGCTGTTCATGGTATAAACGTTTGCGACAATGAGGCATATTTCACCAACAAAATTTCTAAATTAATTGACAAAGTGTGCAAGCGTTTTTCCCTGGATTTGAAGAGTGCGAAAAAGGAAATAAGCATCATCGATGGCTATGTCGGCAAGGGTTACGGATTAAGCAGTCAGAACGAGATCGAATTGATAAAGCAGGTCGCACAAAAAGATGGTATCATCCTGGATCCCGTCTATACGGGAAAAGCCATGCACGGCCTGATCGATCAGATCCGGCAGGGGAGATTTAAACCGGGCGAGAAAGTGCTTTTTCTTCACACCGGGGGTATCTTCGGACTTTTTCCCAAAAAGTCGCTGTTTTTTTGAAAGGGCTGGTCACGCCAGCAGTTTGCCACCATCTACCGCAATAACGGAGCCGGTGATGTAGTCGCTGCCCGTCAATAGAAACAGAACCGTGTTGACGACGTCTTGCGGCGATCCAATTCTTTTCAACAAAGTGCCATTCTCAATTTTTTCACGGTACTCTTTAGCCGCATTGTCCGCGAGAAGAACTGTTCCCGAGGCGACTGCATTCACCTGGATATTGGGGGCGAGTGCCTTTGCCAGCCCTTTGGTAATGGAGATGAGTCCTGCTTTTGTAGCGCAGTAGGGGATGTGGTCGGCCCACGGTACAATGCCTGCCACATCGGCTATATTCACTATTTTGCCAGATTGCTGCTTTTCCATGACTTTCGCGGCTTCCTGACAACAGAAAAAGGGCGCCTTCAAATTGATTTCAAAAAGCATGTCCCATTCTTTCTCGGAAGTTTCCCGCAAAAGCGTTTCAAAGTAAACAGCCGCATTGTTGACTAAAATGTCGAGCCCGCCAAACTGTTTCACACACGCTTTCATGGTGTTTCGTATGTCCCTTGTCAGGGCAAAATTTCCTCTGATTGGGAATGCTTCCCCGCCAGCGTCGCGGATTTGATCGACTGTGTCTCGCGCCTGATTTTCCGAGTCATGGTAATGAACCGCGACCCTGGCTCCGCGCTGCGCCAACCCGAGACTGATGGCCCTGCCCACCCGTTGTGAACCGCCGGTAACCAGGGCAATCTTGCCATCCAGTTGCATCAGGGACATATTCCGTGACAAGATGAGGAGGGTGAGGGAGGGGTGGAACGCTGGGTGGCTAACAAGTCAAATTCCGTCCTTTTTTGCAAAAGGGTTCTGGGGCAGGACGACAAGATGAACAAGATTTCGTGAATGAGTCGGCTGATAGAATTAATCCTGAAAATCGTGCGAAGCCCGTCTAACAACTTTTTGGTTCCGGGTCAGGTAAGTCCGTTCGTCTCCAGCTCTCCGCCAACCGCATATTCGATTTCCAACGCATTGTTTTTGAGGCGGTTGTCAAGGCCTTGCCGGTCGTCGATCACCACATTGGTGACGACACGCTCCGCGGAATGCCCTATTTCATCCTGACACTTCTTAATAATAGTGACGATTTCATCCCAGTCACCTTCGATAATGGTGCCCATGGATGTGAGCTGATAATTGAGTTCGCTCCCGGCGATGATTTTTGCCGCCCTGGCAAGCAACTCCTTCAATTCCTCGCCCGTTCCGGTCGGGACAAAAGAAACGTGTGCTAGCATAGTCAATTTCCCGGTTTAAGCATCTAAGACAGTGATCTGAAAGCAAGCGTAAATTTATTATCTTTGCCTCTAATGTCAAGTCAAAAAATTAGAGGGGCCTCAGTTTAAATATTGACATTCCGTAACCGAATCGATATATTTTACGCTGTTTACGGTGACTCTAGGTAGATAGCGTCGCTGCAAAACATGGTTGCCAGCGACTTTGCCACTATCAAGTTCCTGCTGTTTGCTTCCCCCGACGTGTGCTCAATTAGGCGGAAACGGTCATGCGAATCAATAAAAATTCAAGCTAGCGGGGCAGTGTGCTGGTTGGCACTTTACGAAAGGGATAAATTTTTTCAGAAAAACTACTGGTACGCAACCAGGCAAATGGGAGTTGGTTCTCTGCTGGTCTTGCCGTTGTGGACCATTTATCAGGCCGGTGTTTTTCTATTCAGCCATTCGGGTTTGCACGCGCGCACGGGCCTCGATGACTTATTGACCAGGTCGTGCACAACATGGTCGTTACCGGCTTATTCGTCAACGCTCCTGGTGTTCGGTATTTTCGTCTTGCTCCTGGTCTTCCCGGCGAATCGCGAAGCGCTGTCCCGGGTCCGTGCGGTTTATTTTCCATATATGTTGCTGGAGAGTATCATATATGCCGCCGTCTTCGGAATTGCGGTTGGGGGCGTGACGGAATTTCTGCTCAGCGTCGGCGAGCATGTGGAAACAGTCAAATTGGCGACTCTGGTTTCGCACTTAGGGGCTGGCATTTATGAGGAACTGTTTTTTCGGGTGATCCTATTTGCCGGGCTGGCACGGGCCGCCAGGAAGATACGTGGTTCAGGTCCGCGCTTGCGTTATGGGACGGCCTCGGTCATCAGTTCGCTCCTGTTTGCTGGGTTTCATTATTGGTTTTGGTTTGGTGAAGCATTCGGGGTTCATACTTTTCTTTTTCGGTTCTTAGCGGGAGTTGCTCTCTGCGCTTTGTTCATGCTAAGAGGGTTCGGCATCACGGTCTACACGCATGCGCTCTATAATGTATTTTTAATGTTCAGGTAGAGATGTCCAAAAATTTGAGTCTTTCGTTGACTGGCGACATGATTATTCCTGGTAAACATTACCAAAATCGCGGAATCGTCTTGAGTAAATATAAAAATGAATCTTTTGACCGATCCTTGCCTGAGGCCTTCGGGAAGCATTGTGAAAGACTAAGTGATGCCACGCTGAGAGTGGTTTTTGCCGCGGCCGGCCGGGGCACCCTCGCGGCGGAAGCCGGCGCCGAGTCCGTCGGAGGTTTTGTAGCGAGTCATCCGCCGGACAAACTTGTTTTCGACCACGCGCGAATAGCCGCCGAATATTTGGAAGGTCGGAATTTGGAACAATTGCCGTTCGCGAGATGAATCGGCGGCGGGTTTTTGTGCTCCTGATGACGGGCACGGTGATCGTCTTGTGTGTCGCTAGTACCGCATGGCTGTTCAATTCATCCGTGGTCAGCAAAACGGATGGTAAATTTCACGACGTGGAGATCCCATTCGGCTTACCGTTGAATGCGATCATGGACCAGATGAGCAAACACGGGACGCTAACCGGAAGTTTTCGTCCCAAGGTTGTGGCCCGGCTGCTTGGCGTGGAAAACCAGATCAAGGCTGGCCGGTATGAGATAAAGGGCGGTCTATCCAGCTATGAGCTTTTGCAACTGTTGGTTCACGGCAAGACGAAAGTCGAGTGGGTCACGATTCCAGAAGGTCTGCCTGCACGTGATATCGCGGGCATCGTTTCCAGGCGGCTCGAGGTCGATTCTACTAAATTTCTGTCGTTAGTGAATGACAGTTCTCTGGTGCGTTCCCTGGGCATCGAGACGAATTCCCTGGAAGGCTTCCTTTTTCCCGAAACTTACGGGTGGCATTGGGGAATGAGCGAAGAGCAAATTCTGCGCACGATGGTGGCTGAATTCAACCGGCAAGTGACCGATTCACTGCGGCGGGCAGTCAGCCGGTCCGGCTATTCGTTTATAGAACTGCTCACACTTGCCTCAATCATTGAAGGAGAAGCGATGGTTGATTCAGAAAGGGTGATCATTTCCGGCGTGTATCACAACCGGCTAAAACGAGGAATGCTGCTCCAGGCCGACCCCACGATTCAGTATATCGTGGCGGGCCGCCCACGGCGACTTCTAAATCGGGACCTCGAAATTGACTCTCCATATAATACATACAAGTACGCGGGACTGCCACCCGGGCCTATTAACAATCCTGGATTGGCGTCAATCGTTGCCAGCATCTTTCCCGCGGATGTGCAATATCTCTATTTTGTCGCGGCGGGAGACGGTTCACACACCTTTTCCCACACACTCAGTGAACACCTGAAGGCAAAGGCGAGGTTTAATCGAATCCGGAAAAGGACTAAAGGAAGGCGTTCAAGAGAAAAAAATGGTTAAAGCCACAACGGGGTTTTCAGCTTCCCTGGATGATTCACTAAACTCGGTGCAAGCCGCGGCCGTGCGCCACGTCGATGGGCCACTTCTTATTCATGCGGGTGCCGGCAGCGGCAAGACCCGCGTGTTGACTTACCGCGTTGCCTACCTGGTCTCTCATGCGGGTGTCAAGCCATGGGAAATATTGGCCGTGACGTTCACGAACAAAGCCGCTACTGAAATGAAGGAGCGGATTTTGGCGTTGACAAACAGCGCGGGGCGTGATATTTGGATTGGCACATTTCATTCGATTTGCGCGAAGATTCTGCGAATGGAGTCAGAAAAGATCGGCTATCAACGAAATTTCCTGATTTTTGACCGGGACGATCAACTACGCTTTCTGAAGTTTGTCATGCGCGAGAGCAATATCTCCGAAAAGGAATACCCGCCGAATGCGATCTTGTCCGCGATAGGCGGCGCAAAGAATCATTTCGTTAGGCCATCAGAGTACCGTAAAATTGCAAAAGAGCCGTTCGAGGAAACAGTGGCGCTGGTCTACGCTACTTACCAAAAATTAATGAAGGCTAACAATACCATGGATTTCGATGATCTGCTCATCAATCCGATCTACGTGTTTGAAGAAAGCCCCGCCACACTGTCTCGTTATCAGGACAAATTTCGCCACATCCTGGTGGATGAATACCAGGACACAAACAAGACACAGTACCTTTTGCTGAAAAAGCTGGCCGCCAAGAGTCAAAACTTGTGCGTCGTAGGCGATGACGACCAGTCTATTTATCGCTGGCGGGGAGCCGACATCACGAACATCCTCAACATGGAGAATGATTATCCTGACTGTCAGGTTTATCGCCTGGAGCAAAACTATCGCTCCACGAAAAACATCCTCGAGGTGGCAAATTCAGTCGTGCAAAATAATGTGCGGCGGCGTGAAAAACGTCTTTGGACGAATAACAGCGCGGGAGAAAAGGTCAGCATTACCGACCTGGAAGATCACACCACTGAAGCTCAATTCGTCGTACGCGCCATCAAAAAAGAACTGACGCAAAAGGGCCGAAATTTCGGCGATTTTGTTGTGTTGTATCGCACCAATTCGCAGTCGCGTGTTTTGGAAGATGCTCTGACGAGCAACGGCATTCCGTATGTCATTGTCGGTGGGGTTCGCTTCTACGAGAGAAAAGAAATCAAAGACGTTTTATCGTACCTTCGGCTCATATGCAATTCTAAAGACGGGATCAGCTTCAAGCGTGTTATCAACACGCCCTTGCGGGGCATCGGCGAGACGTCGGTTGCGAGGTTGGAAGAGTTCGCCAAGATAAACTCATTGACCTTATTCGAGGCCGGAGAGAGAGTTGAAGAAGTTGAAAGCATCTCCCCGCGAATCAGAAAGAGTATTTCATCATTTGTTGATCTCATCAATAAATATTCCGGGCTCCGGGATGAATTTTCACCGGCGGAACTCGCCAGAGCAGTGGTCGAGGAACTCGGCATCCTGCGTACCTTCAAGGAAATCGCCACGGAGGAATCCATGGGACGATACGATAATGTCTGTGAGTTACTCTCCGCCATCACAAACTATCGACAGGAAGAGAATGGCGGCCTTGAGATTTTTCTGGAGGAAATTTCCCTTGTTACTGATATTGACCGTTGGGATGATCGATCGAATGCGGTGACATTGATGACCATCCATAGCGCGAAGGGTCTTGAATTTCCGGTGGTTTTCATGACCGGGCTGGAAGAGGGACTCTTTCCGTTGACGCGCAGCTTTAACAGCAATGAGGAACTCGAAGAGGAGCGTCGGCTCTTTTACGTTGGGGCGACCCGGGCACGAGAGAAATTGTGTTTGACATGGGCCTCCCGACGGTTGAGGTTCGGAGAGTTTTTCCAGAATATGCCGTCCAGATTCATCGATGAAATTTCTCCTCACCTGATAGAACGCAACAAACTGAAGAGGTCAACTCGCGGAAGAGACGGAAGGCGTGGAGAAAGGAGCAAGGCGCGGGACACGCAACAGGCTATGCCGGCCTACGAGGATTTTTCTCAGGAAGTGCAACAACTTTATGTGGGCAGCGAAGTTAAACATGGGAAGTTTGGGATCGGAAGGGTGACATCCGTGCAAGGCGCTGGTGAAGGAATGAAGGTGACGGTTCTTTTCCGGGATGTCGGACAAAAGAAATTGTTGGTCAAATACGCAAATCTTGAGGTGCTAGGATAAGGTCCACCATGAATCTCTCCAGCAGAATAACCGGTTTTCTCCTTTGCCTTGTTTGTTGCAATACACCATCGCTTTTCGCGCAGACGCCGGCGGCCGAACGGGAGTTTCTATTCGCGAAAAAAATTTATGAAGATGGGCTGTTTTCTTTGGCCGCAAACGAATTCAGAACCTTTTCAGAGCGATTTCCGAACGACAGCCTTGCCGATGATGCCCTTTTTTTCGCCGGCGATTCGTATTTCAAAATCGCGGAATACGGACAGGCCTTCGAGCTTCTTAAGACGCTTGAATTGGGTTATCCGCAATCCGCTCTTCTGCCCAAAGCAGGCATGTTGATGGCCGAGTCGCAGCTGGCCCTGGGCAGGTATGCCGCCGCGGCGAAACTCTTCCAACGGGTGACCTATTTTTATCCCGATAGTGAATTCGCTGCTCAGGCCCTTTTGCGGTCGGCGGAGTCCTACCGTCAGGCCGGGCATTTTGCAAAAGCGCTTGCGGCCAATCTCAAGGTGTTGAGCAATTATCCGACCTCACCCGAACGCATGGAAGCGCACCTCCAAATCATTGGACTATATGCGGACCGTGCGGACTATTCTGAAGCCATCGCTCAGAGTGACCGTGCTCTGGCGGAGGTTGGCCCCGGCCTTAAGGATGCCCGTGTTTATCAGTTGCGTGCCGAAATTTTCGGAAAAACAGGGCAATTGGACGAGGCGGAGAGTCTCTATGAAAGAATAATCATTGAGTTTCCTGACAGTGAATCCGCGCAAATGGCCCCCTTTCAACTTGCGCGACTTCGGCAGCGGCACGGTGATTTATCAGGGGCACTGGAACATTTGAATAAGTTCCTGGCTGGATCGAAAGACTCAAGAACGACCGCTGAAGCCTTGGTTGTGAGGGGACGGATTTTGCAGCAATTGGATCGGGATGAAGAAGCGGAAGCGTCTTTGAAACAAGTTGCCGAGACCGGATTGGATGAATTGTCTGCACGGATGCGTTTGCGCCTTGGGGTTGGGTTGGTCAAGTCCGGTGATTATTCCAGGGCCGGGAGTGTCTTACAGGAACTTGTGGAGCGTGACTCCACTCAGCTCAACGACACGGGTGAACCGCCGCAAGAAATTAGCGACGCATTTACCGTGTTGGCCCACATCTTTCTTTCGCTGGGCGACACGGACAAAATGCTCAGGTTGACGCGGCTCCATGAAAGCAGGTATCCCGGCAGTGACCACCTGGCCCCCTTGATGATGCTCAAAGGGAAACTTTATGAGACCGTCCTGCACAACTACTCGGCCGCCTTACGGGTTTACCAAAATCTAATAGAAGATTTTCCGAATCAGGACGAGGTAGATGACGCTCAGTTCCAGATTGCTCGCTGCTATGAAAGACTGGATGATTATCGCCTGGCCTTGCGGGAATACCGCAATTATCTGGACCGGTACCCCGGTGGAGATTTCTTCGAGAAGGTCAGAGAGCAAATTAAATTGATCGAGGAAACCACTCCCCTTGCATCCGACAACGGATTGCGGGAGATGACGTCACTTTATTTAACACTTAGAAAACCCGCCCAGCACCCGAAATTCGCCATTGCCAAAACCACATTCAATCTCAAGTCATTCCAGACCGCGGTCGGTCAATTCAAGGAATTGCTGAAGGATGAAAATCCCACGGTTTCGCGCAACACGGTTTTTTTCTATTTAGGTAAAAGTTATTTCCGGCTGGGGCAGAAGGCAGCCCTTCTCGGGAAGGCGGACCTTTCGCAAGCACTCTACGACAGTGCCGGGATTAGCTTGCAATTTGTAGCCGAAAATGCCTCGGATGTCGCCGCCCGTGAAGAGGCGGACTATCTATTGATCAAATTAGCCCTGGCGGACACTTCGACTTCCCATTTAAGCACCATCTTGAATGCAGCCTATGAGAAGTGGACTCAGCAATACTCTGCGGGCGGTCACAAGCATGAAGTCCTGCTGCAAGTAGCCTCACACGACCTTGCGCTGGCGTCGCAAGACACAACTGCTTTGCGTCGGGCCCTGGGCATTTATGAAGGCATCCTGACAAACGAGTCCCCCAAACCCGCTGGCGAATTTTATTACGGGTTGCTACGGTGTCTGCAACTATCGAATCAGGATTCAATTTTGGTGAGTAAAGCGTCCGAGTTCATCGGGACGGCGGCAAAAGATGATTATTTGCCGCGCGTGCTGCTCCTGCGTGCATCCGCGTACGAGGCGATAGGGGACACGGTGGCCGCCTTAAAAGACCTGGGACGCATCCGTTCGGAGTTTTTCTACGCCCGGCAGGCGAAACAAGCTCTTTTTCAAATGGGCGAACTGCACTTGCATCTTGGTGAAGATCAGGCAGCCGTCAACTCTTTCTCGAAATTGCTTAAGTCTTACGCCCGGAACCAACCTGACGAGGCTTTGTCAACACTCGGACTGACCGCCCTGCGAGAAAGGGCGACGGCTTACGCCCGGCTTGGCATGTCCGACGCGGCGCTCAGGGATTACGTCACTTTTATTGTCACGGCTCCAGATGACAACCCTGACGTAACCCAGGTCATGCTGTCCGTCGCGCGTATCGCCACACGGCAGCACAACGACACTTTCGCCCGGGAATACTATGAAAATGTTTTGAAAGAAAATCCCCCGGCACGGGAAAGGTTCGGTGCTCAGGCGTCTATCGGGGATATTTATTTCGAGAAAAAATTGTTTGCCGATGCAATTTCAAATTATAAACTGGCGTTGGCGGTGGCACCAACCCAGGCTGACAGCCGCTACGCCGAAAGTAAAATCATTCGAGCTACCTTTAAATTAAAGCTGATTCAAGCTGGTGAAGCACTCGTTGCTACGTTCAGAAAGAATTATAAAAATACGAATGATGACCTTGCAAGATTTTTACTCGATAAGGCGGATGCGTACAGGGCGAACAAGAGTTTTGACGCAGCTAAACGCACTTATGAAAAAGTTAAGAATGATTTTGGTCATAGTGAATTTGGCGCGCAAGGTGAATTTGGCCTGGGAGCTGTTGAGTTGGTTACGAATCACACGGAACATGCGCTGAAAATTCTGACCGCCATTCCCTCAAGATATCCGGACAGCAAAGTAACGCCGCTGGCTTACTACAACCTGGGAGACTTTTATTATAAATCGAATCAGTTGCAAAATGCGATTCATGCGTTTAAGCGGACCATCGAACATCCGAAGAGTGGCGAGTTTCACGCGAAGGCCCTAATCTATCTGGCGAAATGTTACAAAGATGCCAGGATGTGGGACCAGGCTATCGCTCTGACTCGACAATATCTCGACACCTACCCTAACGCCGATGATAGCTTTACGCGTAAAGTCGATCTCGGTCAATTCCTTATGAATTTGAAAGAGTACGATCGCGCAATTGCTCATTTTCGAAAAATTCTACCCTACGCCGATGTCGAATCAGAAGCAGCCATCCAGTTTTATATCGCGCAGTCTTACAAGGAAATGGGCAGTTTTGAAAAAGCGACTACCGAATTTCTGAAGGTCAAGTATCTCACGCCGCGGACCAAACTCCCGTGGCACGTTACCGCCATGTTCGAAACGGGCAAATGCCTGGTTAGCTTGAAACGGTTTGAACAGGCTAAACAGATTTTCCAAAGAATCGTGGCTGAACAGGGAGTGGGAAGTAATTTTGGCAAATTCGCGCTGCGACAGTTAGAAGGTCTTGGAAACATCGACAGTACGAACGCAGCACGGGAATGAATTCGATCTCCGCGTAACCTGGTTGGTCGCGTGTCTACCTCAAAATTTATCAAACCCTAAAATGTTGTTAGCGGTTTGAGTGAAATATATTTTTGTTTTAGATGGAATAAATGGCGCTCGATAAAGTATAATGAAAAGAGCCTCAGGCCCCCGGAATTTTTTTGTCAAAACAGCCGTGCAAAAATGGATGTGACAAATGAAAAAGATGTCCTGAAGTACGTGCGTAGATCCCTTGAGGGCAGTTCGAGGGCATTCGAGTGGATTGTGAAGAATTATCAGAAGCGGGTCTATTTTACGGTCTTGCGGATAGTGATGAACCATGAAGATGCCGACGACGTATTGCAGGAAACATTCATCAAAGCGTACACGAAGTTGGATACTTATGACGCGAGCTATCCCTTCTACCCATGGTTGTACAGAATTGCGATCAACACGTCGTTAAATCTGCAAAAAAAGAAGGCGCGTTTGCGGGCATTTTCTATAGATGAACTTGATGGAACCAACGGGCAGGCCGACTTGTCGGAGGCGCCGCGGCAAATATTTGAAATGGAAGGCAGTGAATTAGTTGACAAATTGAAGGAAGCGTTAAGCAGGATTCCAGTAGAGCAGCGGGTTGTTTTTACACTCAGAGTCAATGATGGGTTGAGTTATCAGGAAATCAGCGATACTTTGGGTATTTCAATCGGTACTGTAATGTCGCGTTTGTCCCGGGCGCGGGGCAAACTGAGATCTCTTTTAGAAGGGTTTCTCCAAACCAAAGATATAGAGGTGTAAGCCATGAATTGTTTTGACTTCGAGTCAAAGATGGGGGGCTATCTTGACCAGAGTCTTCCGGGTGCGGAAATCGACGAAATTTCCAGCCACCTGTCAACCTGTTCCACTTGTTCCGTGAAACTAGCGCAGACCCAGCGGATCGGGCGTCTATTCAGGAAGCAAATATTCCCGGAACCTGGGGAAGATTACTGGGAGAAGACTCCCATGAAAATTGTACGACGACTTGGGTTGCATCCTAAAATCACACTGTGGCAACAGCTCCTCGACCAATTGGGTGGACTGTTTGCCTCACCGGCTTTCCGGGTTGCCGTAACGGGTACTTTTACGGTTGCGCTCTTCTTTCTGCTATCAAATTATTGGCGGGGTGTCGAGTCCGTGGCTGTTCGGGACTCGGTATCTGACCATGTGCAAGTTCAGAAGGAGCCTGTAGATTTGCCTTCACAAGATCCCCCGATCGTGGAGAATCTGGAGCAGTCCTTGCCAACTCTGGTTGCTGGTTCAGACGCCGCTAACGCGGATCCACCAGAAACAGCCGGGGTTCAAAAACAAGAAGCGTTTGAGCCAGGTATGGAGCCGTTGGCCTATCGGAGTCTCCTGCAAGTGCCGTTTGAATCCGGCACCGCGCATGAACTGATTCCGATTGCCAACTCTTTATTTTTACTTTCTTCAGATGACACAAAAGACGATGGGGACCGACGGAATTTGTCTACTTCCAGTTTTGGAGCCGATGTTCTGGGTAACAGAGGAAAGCATGGTGCGCGCGGACAAGCCCGCCAAGATGTTCCAGACCAGGATAGTGATTTTGCGGAAACCGCCTGGATTGTTCAGGAAAGCCAATCTCTTTCCGAGAAGAAGAGCATTTGGCTCTCTTTCATGGCGCGCGAAAAAGATCCAACCTATCTGTCGTTGGGTATTTACAATCTGGCGCTTGTGCTGTCTCGCATCGCGGAAGAATCCAGAGACCAGCAAAGTGCTCAAGAAGCGCTTCAGTTTTTTGTTGAGCACGAAACGTCCTTGCGCTTCCAGATGAATGACGGACACTATGACGCCAAGATGAAAACATTGCGGCTGATTGCGGCGGATCACTAGGTTTAGTGGTCCGGTCATGAGGTAGCTCTATGCGCTTTGATGCCGACCGCTAAAAAGATAATGGCGTAAAACACAGGGGAGAATTTCTGTTACGCGCTAGTTGGGCACGATAAAATCTTCATTCAATCCTTCCTCCTTTTAGCCATGAGAAAGCCGTGAGATCGTTCGCGGCTTTCTTACTTATGTTGCTTACCCCTTGAATATGATTCGCTGGTTTATTTAATTGGAGCCAGTTTTTAGCTGGAACAAGAAAATAAAGCCAATTGTCAACCGAGTTGTAACCGAACTCTGGTATTGAATTCATTATGACCACCCAAGACCCCGCATGGCGC